>Ga0335072_10001751_pt1 | contig 34557 bp, 22 predicted proteins | sample Lox_Sample_21_FD_206725 | JGI IMG/M metagenome (GOLD analysis project Ga0335072, IMG submission 206725) | Soil microbial communities from Loxahatchee National Wildlife Refuge, Florida, United States - Lox_Sample_2.1 | ecosystem: Environmental > Terrestrial > Soil > Wetlands | place: USA... | reverse complement strand
GGGCGCGGGTGGCCTCGACGTAGGCGCTCTCCTTGCTGGTCTGCCAGCCACCGGTGACGATGACGGAGCGCTCGACGGTGGCGCCCTGTTGGCGGTAGACGTGTTGGGCGTAGGCCAAGTGTATGGAGCCGAGGTCATCAGGGTCGAGGTGGATGTGGCGGTCTGACCCGTCGAGCGTAATGGTCACGCTGTCGTGTTCGTGGACGGCGGCGATTTGGCCACGGGTGCCGTTCTCGACCCGTGGTTGCCCCGGTGGTCGGTGCTGTGTCGTGAACGTGATGAGGTCGCCTTGGCGGACGCCGTAGTGGACGTGTGGCAGTCGGATTTCGTGGTGTCCGAGTTCGCCGTTCTGGGCGCGTAGGTGTTGGGCGCGGGCGTTGAGCCTGTCGATCTCCATGTTGGAGGCGTCGGCGATGAGCGCGACTTGGCGTAGCCCGTGTTTTTGGGTGAGGGTGTGCCAGCGTTGTACGGCGGTCTCGCCTGCTTCGTCGCGGGTGTCGCGGAAGTACAGCTGGCCGCGAGAGACGTAGTGCGCCATCGCCTTCTCCGGTTCGCCGTTGCGCAGCGCCCGCCATGCCTTCCGCTCGCCGGGGTCACTGGTGCGGTGGACGTCTTCGAGTTCAGCGGTCGGGGCGTGTGTGGTGAGTCGATCGAACATGCCGCCGGGGCCGATCGAGGGGAGTTGCTTGCCGTCACCGACCGCGATCAGCTTTGCCCCCGAGCGCTCGATCAGCTCGGTGAGGGCGTCCAAGCGCTTGTGGTCGACCATCCCCGCCTCATCCAGGAACACGGTCGTGCCCTGATCGACGTCGATCGTGGCCGTGTTTGCTCGTGCGACCAGAGCGTCGAGGGTCAGCGTGCGTTCGGCTAGCGCGGGACTGTCGGCGCCGAGGCGCTCAGCTGTGGAGCCCGACACCGCGATGCCGATCGTGTGGCGTCCGGCGTGCCGCTCTGCGCGGGCAGCGGCATCGATCACCACGCCCTTCCCCGTCCCGGCAGGCCCAACAAGGACCGTCGCTCGCTCGGGTCCGGTGAGCACCCGCAGCGCATGGTCCTGCTCAGGGCTCAACTGTCCGCTGATGCGCTCCGCGACTTCACGTGCCGCGTCGGCTCGCGCTCGCTCGCCGACATCTCGACCGACTGGCCTGGCGAGCTGTTTGGCGCGGCGTTCGATCGCCTGCTCTTGTGCTCGGACAGCAAGGGTTGTCATGCGGTCGCCTTCCAGCGGGATCACATGCCGATCGCGCACCATCTCGCGAGCGACACCGAGGGCCATGTCGGGCGTCATCTCTCCGGCGCTCTGCTCCAGAGCGACGGCGCGCAGGACGACGGGATCGAATATGGCGTGATGCTCGGTCAGCCGTTGCTCGATGCGATCCTCGATCGTCCTGCTGGGCTTGGAGGGTTCGGCTGCGAGCAGTCGCAGCGCCTCATCGGCGTCGAAGTCGTGGCGGCGGCCTGTGTCCTGCCATACGCGCTGCAGGTCCGCACGAGTGGTCAGCTCCTTGGCTTTGCGGTTCTCAAGCGCGAGGTTGCGAAGCTCTCCTCGTTCGGGTGCTCGCCCGTACTTGGCTCTGAAGCGCTCGGCGGCGTGGGCGACCTCACGGGAGCGCTTGGAGAATTCATCGACCAATCCTCGTGGTACGCCGACGAGCTCGAAATAGCGGCTGTCCTTGCCCGTGCCCTGCTCGATCGCAGCCCTCACGAGCAAGACCCTCCGCGAGCGCCGAGCGGTAGAACGCCCCGACCTCCCGCGCGGAACGGAACACCGGACGGGAAGCGACCGCGACGACACGCTCATCCTCACGCACCACCGCCGTGATCACGACGTGGCTGTGCAACTGCGGGTCAGGGGCCGGGGCGCCTGAGACTCCACGAGCGGTGGTGTGCCGGTACTCCGCGGCGATCAGATCCTTGGCCTGTTCTTCGATCACCGGACCGTTCTGGCGACGGCGGACGAGCGGGACACGCTCACGCATGTACAAGACCGCTTGCTCGACCGCCTGGGCGTGCGCGGCCTCGATCCGTTCGCGCTGCCAGGGATCGGAGAGCGCCCACGCCACAGACACCGACTTCGGGGCGCTGAACGTCACGTCGATCCCTCCGCCACGCCCACCACCGGCGCCCGTCGGTCGCAACCACCGTCCTGTGCCTGGGTGGCGGCCTTCCATCAGCGCGACGAAATCGTCACCGGCAACGGGCTCGTCGGGTTGCACGCCCAGGTGTTCCAGGGTGTCGGGTTCGGCGAGCCATCGTCCCGGGGCCTGGGTCATCTCCCCATCGGGGGTCAGGTAGTAGTCCCCGCGTTCGGGCGCGACGGTCTTGCCCTCCAGGTAGCGGGCGTAGCCGCCACCGCGGGAGGCGGGGATGCTGGAAGCGGTCATCATCACCCCCCTTAAGACCCCAACCCCGCCAGACCGGCCAACGAGTTTCAATACAGCGCTGATACAGCGCTCGCTGTGCCGTGCATCAGGTCTGTGCAGGCCGTTGTGAAGCGCAGCGCGACAGCGAGCGACACTGCTGGGGAGGCCGCGTGGAGGCGGGCAACAAGGAATCGGCCGAGCGCTGGGTGCGGGCGGGATCAATCGCTGAGATGGGCCAGCTGGCGGGTGGTGGGGCGGTCCGGTAAGGACACGCGACGGACGGCTATTCGCAAATCCGTTGGCCGGTCAGGGCAAGTTGGGGTCTACATACAGAAAGACAACGCCCGGCCTGCCCGATGAACCCACCCACAACCACCCCTTCCCGCCCCAAACTCACCCGCGAGGACGTCCTCGACGGCCGCGACGTAGCCGAACTGCTGCACCTACCCATCTCGACAGTGCTCGAATACGCCCGGCGAGGACTACTCCCGGCGCACAAGCTCGGTCGCCGCTGGATCTTCCTGCGCGACGAGGTCGAGGCTGCCGTCCGAGGCGGGCCTGCGTGATCGGAGCCCATACGTATGTCGGTGGATTGCCTTGAGTGTGCCGCTATGGCTCGAAGAACTCGGCCTCGACTTCGTTGATGACGGCGGCGACCACCGCCCGAATGTCGTTGAGAACGCCCGTGCCTACGATGCCGCGGCCAAGGGGATGATCGATGCCTACCGTAATCACGACCTGGGGTTGCACGTGCGCGTCAGGTTCAATACCGGGAAGAGTGAAGCGCAGGAGTACGTCGCCGTCCTCAAGGCGCTCGTGGGGTATGATCTCCATGTCCGGTGTGGGGGTGATCTGCCCGTTGACGAGGACGTGGTGAAGATTCTCGACGGGCGAGATCGCGATGGTGTGCACGAGGCGGTGTCGGTACTCCCGCGCAAGCTCGTTGAGTTTCCAGAGGCGCTGATCCTCTCCGTGGTACGGCTGTTTCGGCTTGAGGAAGTCCCGGTACTTCTCGGGAAGGTTCCGTATTCCGCTGTGGCTGTCGAAATGCTCCGGCTTGCGGACGATCGGGAATTCGACCGTCTCGGGGCGCAGCTGCTGCCGCTTGGGAAGATCGGGACTAACGAGGGCCGGCTCCTCGCGGATCGCGAGGAGCGCAAGCTGGTAGACGGTGTAGTTGAGTGCCGCGCGTGAATGGTCGAGAAACGACCCAAGGGCGAGAGCAAGTGCCGTGCGCTTCTCTTGCTCGATGGATGGCTCACAGAGGCGACGAAACGTCGCCTGCCACCGATCACCCTCATGCTCCACCCAGATGGCGTACGCGCCTACGTCCATGAACCATTGGCTCAGATCATCAAAGGCCTGGCCATTGCTGTTCGCCCATTCAAGGCGCTGCCACGCATCAGCGAGATAGTCCGGGTTCCTGCCCCCGTCGAGTCCGCGTCCTGCCAGCGTACGCTCAGACATCATGGCGGATCATAAGCATGAACCGGAGCTACCCAGACGATCCCGGCGAAGGGCCGCGTGTCGAGGCCGCGGTGCGATGTGGCTCCGGGTGCTCAGCAGGCAACTGATCTAGGATTTGGCCATGCTGACCGGAGTCATCATTGGCGGGATTGTCGCCGGAGTCGGGCTCTTGCGGCTCTATCCGAAACGGCACGAGCCTGAGCCTCCGAACAGTCGATGGAAGCTCCCATTCCTGATCGTCATGGTGGCGATCTGCGTTGTCTTTACGATCGTTGGCCAGTGGCCGATTCTCTGGGCTGCTCTGGCTGTAGTGATCTTCGTGCAGATTGGCTTCGTTCTCATCGGCCGCAACCCATGGTGGATGCAGACTTCACTCGATAGACGGCGTGAACACTCCACAAGCGCTCGATAGTGACCGCGGCTCAGGCCGCAGCCACCGCCACGACTCCAGGTGCCTCCGCTGCAAACGCGGCCGTGAACGCCTGCGCCTGCTCAGACGCCGGCCGGGCGTGCAGATAGCGGCTCGTAGTGGCGAGCGTGCTGTGGCCCATCGCCTTCTGGATCGTCACGACGTCAACGCCACGCATCGCCAGCAGCGAGCCGAACGTGTGCCGCAGGTCGTGGAACCGCAACGGCCGGATTCCCGCGGCGTCCTGGGCGCGACGGTAGCGACGCCGCAGCGCCGAATCATCGAGCGGGCGACAGAACACGAAGTCGTCGGGCGAGGTGAAGTGCTCGCGTCGGCTGATCCGCTCCAACGCGGCTGCAGCCTGGTCGGCGAGCGGGACGCGCCGTGTGTGCCCTGACTTCGTGGACGACTCCACGCCTGCGCTCATCGCCCGCGCGATCGTCAGCGCCGAGCCGGCGAAGTCGACGTCGCGCCAACGCAGCGCCAGCAGCTCGCCCTGTCGCAGACCGGCATAGGCCGCGACACGGATCATCTCCGCGTCCTGGCGATCCTCCGCCTGCCGAACGTCCCGCTCCTGTGCACTGACGGCCGGTCGTGACGGATCGCGGTGGCGCCCGTCGGCGAGTGCTCGCGCGAGCGCCTCGATCTCCTCGGGCGAGTAGAACACGAGCGCGCCAGGACTGGGCTCCCGCCGCTTGTCGGCACCCTTGGCGGGATTGGCCGGCAGGCCGTAGGTGGAGGGCTTGCACCCGTAGCCGAACACGGCGGCTATCACGTTCCTGTGCTTGTTGACCGTTCTCGGCGATGCGCCGGTCTCGCTGATCGTCGCCAGCACGTCCTCCACCTCACGAGTCGTAATCTTCGCTGCCGGTCGATCGCCGAGCGCGGCCATCACGTGCCCGAGCGTCGTTCCTTTGCCACGTCTGTACGGTGTTCCCGGCTCGCCTAGCACTGAGCGATGGCCGACCAGGGTGGATGGCTTCGCGCCACGCACATCCTCCAGCCATCGCAGGTAGGCGTGGGCGACCTCGCGGAAGGTCGCTCCCCGAGTGCGACGCTCATACTCGGCGCGCTCACGGTCAGAGGCCTCGGCGACGTACTCGGCCACGATCTGTGCGGCGGCTACATGGGCGGCGCGTTCGTCGAATGCGCTCTCGGGGACTCGCCCACGGTGACGGCGCCAGCCGCCCTCGGGATCGCGCTCCAACCACGCGGGTCCGATGCGCCGCTTGATCTGCTGGCCCTGGTGGCGGAACTTGGCTTCGTAGTACGGCCGCCCGCGGTATTCGCGGACGATGATGCTGGCTGTTGGGCTCGATACCGGCACTTGTCTACCTCCAGCGTCTCGCTCCCGGCGAAACGCGTTCAGGTGGGGCCGCTCAACGCTGCAGGACCAGCCTAGCAATCGTTGGGTACCACTTGGGTACCACGCGTTCTTGGGTACCACTTTGGGTACCAAATGAACCTGATTCCCCGGCTTTTAGCCATTTTAGCGTCATCAAATCGCCCGTATCCAGCCGGTTCAGCACGTATCTAGGGGCCTCTTAAGCCCAAGGTTGCAGGTTCGATTCCTGCACGGCCCATTTCCACAAAATGCCTGCAAATCGGCTGGTTTTGGAACGGCCCTGAGCGACACGATGGCAAGCTCGATTTGACGCTCGAGCCCAGTGGCTTCCTGGAGGGCTACCACCCAGCTGATCGCTGACGCTCTCCACCAGGCCGAGTCGACCTGTGTTTGTTGCGAGCGCCGTCAGGCTGAGCCTAACTTCCCAAGGATCGCGCGCTCCGCGATCACGCTCACCCGCGGTCCGTCGCAATCTGGTAGCACTCGCCGCCGTCCTCACCCCCCGATCGGCGCCCGTGGGTTGGTGCCCCAGAAGACCTCGGTCCCGAGCATCCCGATGATTGCTACGAGGACGAGGTTGAGCGCCATGGACTTTGCGGTTGCTGTGCCGACGCCGACCGGCCCCCCGCTGGCGTTGTATCCGTAGTAGCAGCCGACGAGCACGATCGCGGTGGCCATGAACATTGCCTTGGTCAGGCTGAAGAGGAAGTCCGGCGGGTTTTGGAACTGCCAGAAGATCAGCATGTAGCCGCCGGAGCTGACGACGCCGACCTGGTCGACGACGGCGATGTAGGAGGCGATGAAGGCTCCGCCCAGCCCGGCGAGATAGACGAACGGGATCACCATCCAGGTTGCCAGCAGGCGGGTCGCGCAGAGGAAGGTGACGGAGTCGATGCCCATCACCTCCAGCGCGTCGATCTCGTCGGAGATCCGCATCGCGCCGAGCTCGGCGACGATTCCGGTGCCGACCTTGGCGGACATCATGTAGCCGAAGGCGTAGGGGATCGCCTCGCGCAGGTCGCACCACGCCGTGAAGACCCCGGAGTAGGCCGGCGCGCCGGCGGCCTCGGTGAAGTAGGCGCCCTGGATGCCGCACTGCAGTCCGAGGATGAACATCAGCGACCAGATGATCAGCGTCGAGGAGACGATCAGGATCCCCGCCTGGCGCAGGGTCTCGCCGAAGAAGCGCAGCACCCGCAGCGAGTACACCTCCTGCAGCACCCGCGCCGCGAACCCCGCGATCTCACCGGCGGCGTAGATCCATTCGCGGGGCGTCAGCAGCGACTCGTTCATCGCTACTTGACCACCAGGATCTGGGGGTGCGTCGCCAGCAGGGTCTGCGTGAAGACGTAGTCGAATGCACCGACGGCGAGCATCGCGACCACCACCGCCTGGTTGACCGCCCGCCCCACCCCCTCGGCGCCGCCGGAGGCCGTCATGCCCTTGTAGCAGCAGACGATCGAGATGATCGCCCCATAGATCACCGCCTTCAGCGCAGCGCCCCAGAGGTCCGTGGTATCGGCGTTGGAGAAGAGGTTGGCCCAGAACGGCCCCAGCGGCTGGTGGTAGACGAGCTCGGCGGTCAGGCCCCCGAACAGGCCGAACAGCATCGAGTAGATGTTGAACAGGCCCGTCACCAGCATCAGCGCGAGGAAGCGCGGGACGACGAGGTTCTTGACGGGATCCACCCCGAGCACCTGCAGGGCGTCGAGCTCCTCGCGGATCTTGCGGGCGCCGAGGTCGGCCGTGATCGCGGTGCCCGCGATGCCGGCGAGCACCACCGCCGTCACCAGCGGGCCGATCGCGCGGATCGCGGCGAGGATGAAGAGGGCACCGAGGCGGTCCAGCGCACCGAACAGCGTCAGGAAGTTCGCGCCCTGCAGCCCCGGGGCGGCGTAGTTGATGCAGACCGTCGAGATCAGCAGCGGAAACCAGCAGAGCCGCAGCACGAACAGGAACTGCGCCACGAGCTCGCCCCCGTAGGGGTAGGGCGGCCGCACCGCCGAGGACACCGTGCGGCCCGTGAGCAGCATCATGTCCCCGAGCTCCTCCAAGAAGGCCAACCCGGGGAGAGCCGCCCGTCCGACACGTCCCACCATAGTGCCAGAGTACTAGTGCACTAGCACTCCGTCAAGGTGCGGCTGGTCTGGCCGGTCCGCTGCGGTCTAGGGGGTTCCAGGTTGACATCCGTCTCGAAATATGTTTATGATGCTGAGAGCGGTGGACTGAACTGGCACACCGCGATACGATAGGTTCGACTGGGTTTCGATCGCCTTGGGTCGACATTGAAGCTGCAGGGGATCGCAAGGGAGAGGTGCCGGGCCGCATGGGGAAGGATTGTGTGCACGTGGGTTCTCAGAGAACAGATGTGATGAAGGGTCCTTGGGCGGCTGCGTGGCCGTCTTGTAGATGCATCGGCATCGATGCATCTCTCTCTCTCTCTCTCTCTCTTTGCAGGTACTCGGGCTGAGCGTCTAGGTCCTTCTCCGCTTTCGCTGGCCGCCCATCCCGGGCGGAATGCGTCCGTATATCTCGCCTGCACGGCTGAGCGCATAGCCTCTTTGGGTGCCCGTCCGGGGACGCCCTGGACAGGTCAGGTTCCCGATCGTAGGGTGGCGATGCCCATTCGGTGCTCGCAGACGGAACGTCTGCCGTGCCTGCAGGAGGCTGCGCGGGCGGTGAGCAATGCCCTCTAAGCGCACGCAGGTTGCCCCCGGGCCGGGCGATCGCGTCGCGCGCGCTCAGAACGGGAGCCAGTCGGCGCATAACGGTCGTCTGCGGGTCGCTGATCTGCAGCGCTCGCGCCTGCTCGATGGTGCTGTCGCGGCGACCGAGGAGCTCGGCTGGCCAAACGTGAGCGTCGCGAGCATCACCTCACGCGCGCGGGTATCGCGGAGGACTTTCTATGACCTGTTCCGCGATCGCGAGGACTGCCTGCTCGCGGTGTTGCGTGCCACGCAAGAGCGGATCGCGGCGGAGCTGCACGCCGCCTGTCTGGATGGCCTGGGGTGGCGTGAGCGTGTCCGCGGGGGCCTGTGGGTGATCCTGTGCTTCTTTGACCGTGAGCCCGAGCTTGCGCGGCTGTGTGTCGTGCAGAGCGCGCTCGGTGGTCCGCAGGTGTCGGCCTGGCGGCTGGATGTGCTGGCGCGCTTGGCAGCGATCGTCGATCAAGGCCGCTCGGAAAGTGAGCGCACGGGCGAGGTGACCCAGCTCGCCGCGGAGGGCTCCGTCGGTGCCGTCCTTGCGATCCTGAACCTGCGTCTGTCAAGCGGCGGGGAAGTATCTCTACGCGGTCTGTTGGGCGCGTTGATGGGCTTGATTGTGCTGCCCTATCTCGGGTCCGGCGAGGCGCTACGCGAACGCAAGCGCGCCAAGCCGGCGCCGCCGGTCGTCAGCCTCCTACCAGAGCCAACGCGAGCCTATCGCCCCGGCAACAACCCCCTGACGACCGTGCCGATGCGTCTCACCTACCGCACGGTCCGCGTATTGGAGGCCATCGCGCAGCAGTCGGGTGCGAGCAACCGCCAGATCGGTGAGCTCGCCGATATCCACGATCAGGGCCAGGTCTCAAAGCTCCTCGCGCGCCTGCAGGGCCTCGGGCTGCTCGCCAACGCTGCCGGTCATGACACTCGCACCAAGGGCGCCCCCAACGCCTGGAGCCTGACCGAGCTCGGTGACCGTGTGATCGAGCACCTCAGCCTCGATTCCGAAAGCCACAGGGACGCCGCGTGAGCCCGAACGTCGGTGCTGGGCACGCCAGGGGCGAGGCCAAAGCGTGGCAGTTGACCACCGTTGGGAGAGCGTGTAGCGGAGCAGTTCGCGCTGGACAGCGTTTCGGCGCCGAAGAGAACGGAAAGCAGATGAACGGGAGGAAGCAGATGAGATCGTGGGCCACGCTGATGGCTTTACGAGGTGCCGCGGGCGAGTGGGATCTTGGCCGCTTCGATCGTGCTCGCCGCATGGTTTTGTTGCTGCTGGCGGGGACGCTCGGCGCGCTGGTTTTCATGAGTGCGCCGGCGCTCGCCGCCGCTCCGTCGGTGAGCAGCGAGTACACCTCCTCGCCTGCGACGCCCTCCGTGGAAGCGCGTTTGGAAGCGACGGTCAACGCGGGCGAAGAAGCGGCTGGGATAACCACCGAATGCCATTTCCAGTACGGCGCGAGCAGTGTGACCGAACACGAAGATGTATGCGAACAGGGCAACACTCTGGAAGGGGGGGAACAGGGTGTCGCTGTGACCGTTAAAGGTCTCACAGCGGGCACGACCTACTCCTGGAGGGTCGTTTTGAAGAATGTGTCGGGTGAAATCGAAGGCAATCCCGAAGAGTTCACGACGCTGCCGGTACCTGCCACCGAAGTCCCGAGTTCGATCGGTACGACCACGGCGACGTTCAAGGGCACGTTGGCGCCGTTGAACGCCATTGTCCCGGCGGAATATTACTTTCTCTACAATGTCGGTGAAGAAATCGTGTGCACGGGCGAACACGCCACGGGCATTGAAAGCGCAGGCACCGGATCGGGCCTCGCCAACGTGTCAACGGCGGTAACCGAACTGGAACCCCACCAGAAGTACGCGGTGTGCCTCCTGTCCACCAACACGCTCGGCGATGCCGAAGAGGATCTGACGCCCAGATACTTCACAACGCTGGCCGCGGCCCCCACGATCGTCAAAGAGACCGTCTCGGGCGTGGAATCCACGACGGCGACGCTGGAGGCGGAAATCAATCCTGGCGGCGCGGCCACGACCACCCATTTCGAATACCTGCCCCAAGCGCAGTATGAAGCGGACGGGAACACGTTCGGCGAGCACACGATCAGCACCCCCGAGTCAGCCTCGGTCGGATCGAATGACAGCATCCACCCCGCTGTCCCGGCGCGGATCGCCGAACAGGGCCAGCCGCCTTTGGAACCGTCCACCACCTACCGCTACCGGGTCGTCGCGACCAGCACCTGCGAAGACGACAAGCATTGCGTCACTGACGGCCCCGACAAGACCTTCACCACGTATCCGGCGCCGGGCTCCGAACCACCGCAGAACTGTACAAACGAAGCGCGTCGCTCAGAACAGTCCTCAATCTATCTTCCCGACTGCCGCGCGTATGAGCTGGTCACCCCGGCGGAGAAGGGCTCCGGCGAGCCCGCGGTGAAGTACGGAGGGATCGGTACGCACGCGGCGGCCGATGGCGACAGGATGGCCTGGTTCGCGCAGTCCGGCATTCCCGGCTCTGAGACTGTGGGGTTGGACTATCTCTCCGCACGCGGGCCTGATGGCTGGTCCACAGAAAACGTGATTCCGCCGCAGTCGGTGGAGAACGGCATCGTGTGCCCCGAAAACGTAGGGATGGACGCCTGGTCCGCAAATTTGGAAAAGGGGGTCCTCGCCGACGGCTTGTTCCAGGGGAGCCAACAGCCGGGGGGCTTCGAGACGGGCGCGAACGCAAATTACGAATGCGGCCACGACGAACCGCGTCTCGTCGCCGGCGAGCTCGAACTCTTTCAGAACCTGTTCGTCCGCGACAACGAAAACTTCGTCCGTGACGGCGAAATCGGCGTCGATCCCTATCAGCTCGTAGACGTCACGCCGAGCGCGGTGTCCCCGCCGACGTCTAACGGATCTACGCATTACTACGCAGCGTTCTTCCTGGCGGGCTCGGCCGATCTCAGCCACATCGTCTTCGAAGAGGAACTCCCGCTCACCGAAAACGCCCCGGGATACCCGGACGAATGGCAAGGCCATGACGACACTTACGAGTGGACGGCCTCCGGCGTGCGCCTGGTGACGCTCCTGCCGGACGGCACGGCGGTGGAAGGCTCGCTGGCCGGCGCCACGAAAAATGCGGGGGAACTCAACCGCTACAACATCGCGGACTATCGGCACGCCGTCTCCGAAGCGATCCCCGCGCAGGGTTCGCGGGTGTTCTTCCAGGCCGGCGGGAACCTGTACATGCGCGAGAACACCGAACGGGAACAGAGCGCGATCGTCTCTGGCAGCCCGCTTGTCAACGGCGAACAATGCAGCGAACCCGAAAAGGCGTGCACGATCCAGGTCGATGCCGCGCAGGGGTCCGCTCCCGGCCCCGCTGGTGGTGGCGTGTTCATGCAGGCCAGCGAAACGGGATCACAGGTGTTCTTCACCGACGAAAACCGGTTGACATCCGATTCGACTGCGCAGTCCGGTAAGCCCGACCTCTACGAGTACGACCTCGAAAAGCCCGTCGGCGAACGCCTGATCGACCTCACCGTGGACACCGGCGAACCCGCCGACGTGTTGGGTCTCAGCGGCGCCGGTGAAGACGGTTCGCGTGTTTACTTCGTCGCCGATGGTGTCCTTAGCGCCGCACCGGATCGGTCGTTGCCGGCAGGCAAACAGACCCCGGTCGCGGGCGAACCCAACCTGTATGCCTATGAGCCCGACCCGGCCCATCCCGGTGCCTACCGCACCGTGTTCATCGCGACGCTCGCAAGTGGCGACTCGTGCGACTGGATCGAGATCGGTTGCGGTGGCAATGAGTCCGGTCTCACCGCCAGGGTATCCGCGAACGGCGACTTCCTCGGCTTCACATCATCCGCGCAACTGACGAGCTATGACAACACCGACGACAGCGAGATCTATCTCTATGACGCGGCCACGGAAACGCTCGGCTGCGCGTCGTGCGATCCGAGCGGCGCCGCGCCCACCGCCGGTGGCGCGGCCATCGGGCCCCCGGTGGAGCCTTATAACGTTTCCGAAGTGACGGACGCCTACCCGCAGCGCTATGTCTCCAACGAAGGCCAGGTGTTCTTCGACAGCTCCGAAGCGCTGCTGCCCACCGCCACCAACGCCCAGCAGAACGTCTACGAGTATGAGGGCGGGGAGCTGCATCTGATCTCCAGCGGCACCAGCGACGAAGGCTCCTACTTCCTCGACGCGAGCGTTGACGGCAGCGACGTATTCTTCGAGACCTCCCAGCAGTTGGCGGGCGAAACGCGGGACGCGGCGTATGCGATCTATGACGCGCGCGTGAACGGGGGGTTCCCCGAGCAGTCGGTGGTGTCCCCCGGTGGTCCTCCGTGCGAAAAGGAAGCCTGCAAGCCGCCTCCCAGCGAACCCCCGATCGAATCGTTCCCCGCGTCGTCCGCGTTCTCGGGCGCGGGGAACATCGTCTCGCCGCCGCCACCACCACCGGGCGTCAAACCCAAGTCCAAGCCGCTCACCCGTGCGCAGAAGCTTGCGAAGGCGTTGAAGGTATGTGCCAAAGACAAGCAGAAGTCGAAGCGCGCCGAGTGCCGTAAGCAGGCAAAACAGAAATACGGCGCGTTGAAGGCGAAGCAGCCGGCAAAGACCAACCGGAGGGGTAAGTGATGATCGCTCGTCAACAGAAGTGGTCCGTCCGCGCGCTCACGGTTGTGCTCCTCGCGCTGTGTGCGCCGGCGCTGACAAGCGTGCCGGCGTCAGCGGAAATCTCGCGCTCCTTCGAAGCGAGCTTCACCGGCGCCGAAGCACCGGAAGGCTCATTATCTTATATCTTTGGTGTCGCCGTGGACACCTCAGGCGACGCCAGCGACGGCGACGTCTACGCAGCGGGATGGACCAATAATTACGCCAGCGTCGTTGACAAGTTCAACGCAGAAGGCAAATACGAAAACGTGCAGATCGTCGGCGCCGACACGCCGCAGCCCTCGTTCTCGATCTACTACCAGGGGCGCTACGGAGGGATCGCCGTCGACAGCTCCGGCTCCCCCGACAAGGGCGACGTCTACGTCGCCGACGTCGCCAACAACGTCATCGACCGCTTCAGCAGCTCAGGCGTCTTCGAATGCCAGATCACCGCCAAGAAACCAGTTTCCGCCGAAGAAATAGCGCACGAGTGCAACGGCGCTGCCGGCAGCGAACCGAAGAACGCGAAAGGCGAAGGTGAGCCCGGGATCGAGCCTGCGGGCCTCGCTGTCGCCGCCAACGGCGACCTCTACGTCGCCGACAGCGAACACGATGTCATCGACGAGTTCAAGCCATCCGGCGAATACGCCGGACAGATCAGTAGCCCGGAACTCGCCCTCTTCTCCGCGGCGCCGCTCGCGTTCGACTCCAGCGGCGACCTGTATGTCACCAACGAGAACTACTTCACCAACACTTTCGACGTCGCCGAGTTCAACGCCGCCGGCTCCTTCGTATGGGCGCTCGACGGCGGGGGCAAGCCCTCGAGCGTTGCGGTGGACCCCGTCACCGGCCACGTCGACGTGTACGATGCCGCTGAAGGGCAGGTCGCCGTGTACGAACCGGGCGCCGCCGCGCCGCTCGGCCACTTCGGCGCAGGCAACATCTACGGCATCGCGCGCAGTCTCGCCGCCGGTCTGGGCGGGAAGCTCTACGCGGCCGGACAGAACGAGGTCAGCATCTTCGGCCCGGAAATCGTCGTGCCGGGCGTGACCACGGGCACGGCCACGGACGTGGGGCAGACGACCGCCACGCTGAACGGCGAAGTCGAACCCGACGCGGCGCACGGCGGTGAGACCACCGCATGCGAGTTCGAATACGTCACCGAAGCGCAATTTCAGGAACATTCCTTCGAAGGGGCCGCCGCGGCGGCGTGCGAACCCTCGACTTCGACGCCGTACAAAGCTCCGACGGATGTGAGCAGGACCATCACGGTTGTGCCGAACACGACCTATCACTTCCGTCTGCGGGCGGCGGACGCCAACGCCGTCGCCCGCTATGGGAAAGAAGAAACACTGACGACTTACGGGCCGCCGGTGTTCGACGGCGAGTCCGCGACCGAGCTGACGATCAGCGCGATGAGACTGGAAGCGCGGATCAACCCGTTCGGCTATGACACGACCTGCAAGGAGGTGCAGTACGTCGACGAAACTGACTTCCAGGGTTCGGGCTATGCGAACGCGGCGACGCTGCCGTGTGCGCCGGCGGACCTCGGGTCCGGCTTCGGCGAACAGCGCTCCAGCGCGTCGCTCAGCGGCCTGCAGCTCGACACGATCTACCATTACCGATTCATCGCCACCAGCCAGGCCGGCACGGTGACCGGCGCCGATCAGACGTTCGCGACGTTCGGCCTCGAATCGTTCTCGTTCGCGGCACTGGGCGAAAACGGCGAACTCTCCACTCAGGCCGGCGCTCACCCCTACCAGTGGACCGAAAGCATCCGCCTGAACACCTCGACCGACCTGTCCGGCCATCAGGGCGCCGCGGACGCGAACCTCCGGGAAGTCCAGACGGAACTGCCGCCGGGGCTGATCGGTGACCCGGACGCGACGCCGAAGTGCTCCCCGAACCATGTCGAAAACCTCCAATGCAGTGCTGCCGAGCAGATAGGTGTGCTCGCGGTCGGGACGACCAAAAACAGCTTCGAAGTGCCGCTCTACAATGTCGTTCCGTCCGCCGGCGTTGTGGCTGAGATCGGCGCCGAGGTCAGTCCCTTCGGCCCCGTGTTCATCCAGGTCGGCATCCGCAGTGGCGGGGACTATGGGATTACCGGGAACTCCAGCGAGATCTCCGCCGCCGAAGGGATCAGTAGTATTTCGTTGACCCTCTGGGGTGTGCCTGGCGAACATGGGACGGGCGCCGGACTGAAGCCGTTCTTGCGTAATCCGACCTCCTGCCTCGGTGCGCTTGAAACGAGGACGCGTGTCAATTCTTGGCAGGTTCCCACGAGTTTTGCGCGGGCCGTCTCGCCAATGGCGGGGATGACGGGCTGCGCACAGGTCCCGTTCACGCCGTCGCTGACGGAAGTGAAGCCGACTAGCGGCGTCGCCGATTCTTCGTCGGGTTTGCATTTCGATCTGCATGTTCCTCAGCCCGAGGAAGCGAAAGGTCTGTCCGAGGCTGATTTGAAGGACGCGACGATCACGTTTCCCGCGGGGTTGGCTGTCAACCCGTCTGCCGCGGATGGCTTGCAGGCGTGTTCTGAGGCCCAGGCCGGTTTTATTGGGTTCAAGGAATTGAACAAGGCGAGCGAACCTGGTGTGCGTACTGCCCAGTTCACGCCGACTCCCGCGGAATGTCCTGATGCTTCGAAGCTCGGTTCTGTCGAAGTCGATACGCCCCTGCTCGATCATCCCCTGCCGGGCGCGGTCTATTTGGCGAGGCAGGGCGAAAATCCGTTCGGTTCGTTGTTGGCGGTGTATATCACGGTTTATGATCCGGTGACTGGCATCGTCGTGAAGCTTCCCGGTGAAGTCAAAGCGAATCCGGTGACGGGGCAGCTGTCGACGGTGGTCGATCAGGATCCGCAGGTTCCGTTTGAAGATTTCAAGATCAATTTGTTTGAAGGTTCGCGGGCACAGCTGACGACCCCCGCGACGTGCGGCCAATACACGACGACGTCGCTGCTCAGCCCGTGGAGTGGCAGTCCCGCCGTTTCGCCATCGGCGTCATTTGAAGTGAGTAATGCGCCCGGTGGTGGGGCGTGTGCCGCGACACTAGCGCAGGAGCCGGATTCTCCGTCGTTTAGCGCGGGTACGTTCAGTCCGATCGCAGGTACTTATAGTCCGTTTGTGTTGCACTTGGCGCGTGAAGATGGCTCACAGAGGTTGAGCGCTTTGAGTGTGACGTTGCCCGATGGCTTGCTCGGCAAGATCGCTGGTGTAGAACAGTGTGCGCAGGGTGATATTGAAGCGGCGGAGGGTCGTAGTCATGAAGGTGAAGGCGTGATTGAGCGGGAACACCCGTCGTGTCCGTCTGGAAGTGAAATCGGTGTAGCGCATGTTGGTACTGGTTCTGGCGCACCGTTTTATGTGACTGGCAAGGCGTATTTGGCGGGGCCGTATGAGGGCGCGCCGTTCAGTATCGTGGCGATCACGCCTGCGGTGGCGGGTCCGTTTGATCTCGGTGTAGTGGTTGTGCGCTCGGCTCTGTTCATCAACCCGAGTACGGCGCAGGTGACTGTGAAGACCGATCCGTTCCCGACGATCCTTGATGGTATCCCATTGGATATTCGCAGTATCGCGGTTGAAATCACGCGGTCGAGGTTCACGCTAAACCCGACGAGTTGCGAAAAGATGACGGTCACGGGTACCGCGTTCGCGGAAAACGGTCAGGCTGCGCTCTCCAGCCCGTTCCAGGTCGGCGGTTGCAACAACTTGCCGTTCAGGCCGTCGCTGTCTATGAGTACGAGTGGGAAGAACAGTAAAGCTGATGGTGCGTCGTTGAGTGTGACGATCGCATCCAAACCGGAGGAAGAAGCGAATATTAGTAAAGTCGATCTGCAGCTCCCGGTGCAGTTGTCGTCGCGTTTGACGACGCTGCAGAAAGCGTGTGTCGCGGCGCAGTTTGAATCCAATCCCGCTGGCTGTCCGTCGGCTTCGGATATCGGTACCGCTGTTGTGCGTACTCCGTTGTTGGGTAGTCCGGTGTTGGGGCCGGCGTTTTTGGTGTCGCATGGTGGTGAAGCGTTCCCGGATGTGGAGATGGTGTTGCAGGGAGAAGGTGTCACTGTTGTCGTCGACGGTAAGACGCAGATCAAGAACGGGATCACTTATTCCCGTTTTGAATCGGCGCCGGATGTCCCGTTCTCCTCATTGGAATTTATTGCGCCGCAGGGACCGTTCTCGGTGTTCGCGGTGAACGTCGCCAAGAGCGCGGATTACAGTCTCTGCGGGCAGAACCTCACGGTCCCGACAATCCTTACCGGACAGAATGGTGTGGTTATCACACAGAACACCAAGGTCGCTGTGACTGGTTGTGCGAAGGTCGTCACGAAGGCGTTTACTCGCGCGCAGAAGCTCACTAAAGCGCTGAAGGAATGCCGCCACAAGTACAAGGCTCGCAAGAAGCGTCATCAGCGTGAGAAGTGCGAACGCCGGGCGCGTAAGCGTTACGGGCAGGTCAAGCAGAAGCGGCACAAGCAGAAGCAGCAGCAGAAGCACGGGAAGAAGTGATGCGGTGGGCGGGCGTATCGGTCCTCGCTGCCGTGGTCGCGACGATGATGTCGGCGTTGTGCGCGTCCTCGGCGTGTGCCGCGCGGCCGTGGTGGCATTTGGCGTTGGGGTCGCGTCCGAGCGCACTGGTGCGCGGTTCGGAAGCCGAGCTTGTCGTGTCGGCCGAGAATCTCGGTGACGCGGCGACGGACGCAGCGGCGCCGGTGCGGATCGTTGATGTGCTACCGGCAGGATTGGAGGCGGTCGGGGTTGCGGGGGTGCAGCCCAAGCCCGCCGGCACGTCGACGGAGACGGTGGGGTTGTCGTGTGCGCCTGAAGCGGTTTCGCGGGTGTCATGCGAATCTAGCGTCGCGCTGGTGCCTTTCGATTCGCTGGAAGTTCGTATCAAGGTGCGGGTGCTCTCCACGGCCGCGGAAACGGGCGAAAACAATGAAGTGAGCATCACGGGTGGGGAAGCGCCCAGCGCACATGTCTCCCGGGCGCTCGCGATCTCAGCCCACGAACAGCCGGCGTCGTTTGGTGTTGAAGAATATGAGTTGACGCCTGAAGAAGAAGGTGGTGGGCTTGATACGCAGGCGGCGTCGCATTCGTTTCAGGTGACTGGTACGATCGCGCTGGATCAGGGTCCTGACGCGGCGCCGTTGAGTGCAGCTCCGCTGGTGGGGCCGGCGGTGGCGGCCAAGGATCTCGTGGCGCGATTGCCGGCGGGTCTGGTCGCCGATCCGGGCGCGGTGGCGCGCTGCGCGGAATGGATCTTCCTGTTCAGTGATGGGTTGGGTAATGAAGTGGAATGTCCGGAGCAGGCGGCTGTTGGGGTGGCGTCTGTGACCGCGCGGTCTCCTGGGGGTGCGGGGACGTTCACTGTCGCTGTGCCGATCTTCAATGTCGAACCGGAACCGGGGGAACCGGCGCGTTTTGGTTTCTTTGTGCCGTTCGCACATGTCCCGGTGCTGCTGGACACCAGTGTGCGCAGTGGTCCCGGTGAAGATTGGGGCGTGGATCTCAGCACGAGCGCTCTTCCGCAGGATTCTGGTCTGATCAGTGCGCGGGTGACTTTCTGGGGCGCGCCTGATGCTCGTGCGCATGAGAACTCTCGTGGTTGGGGTTGTATGGAGGCTACGCGTGGCTCAGAAGAGTTCTCCTACGAACCGTGCTTGTTGCTTCCGGGCGAAACGAATCCGCCGGCGCTTTTGCGGTTGCCGACGTCCTGCAGCGGTGCGTTGCAGTCCAGCCTGCAGGCCGAATCGTGGGCCGGCGGTGCGGTGCAGTCGTTCGCGCCGACTGAAGCGTTATCGGCGCTCGGTGGTTGCGGTGCGGTGGCGTTCACGCCGACGGTCTCGACGGTGCCGACGACGCAGTCGGCGTCCTCGCCGAGCGGGTTGGCGTTCGATCTGAACTTCAACAGCGAAGGATTGCTGGACGCGGGCATGCTAGCGCAGTCCGACCTGAAGAACACCGTCGTGACGCTACCCCAGGAAATGACTATCGATCCGTCTGCTGGTGTGGGGTTGGGCGCGTGCACGCGCGCGCAGTACGCGGAAGCGTCGTTGAGCTCCGCGTCGGGGGCGGGCTGTCCCGCGGACTCGAAGCTCGGGACGGTAGAAATAGAAACACCGTTGTTGTTCACGACGGTGTATGGGTCGTTGTATTTGGCGCAGCCCTATGAAAACCCGTTCTCAGAACCGGGTCATCCGGATGGGTCGCTGATCGCGCTGTACGTCGTCGCGCGCAGTCGCGCGGAACGGGGGATCCTCGTCAAGCTTGCGGGGAAGGTCACCCCGAACCCCGTCACGGGACAGCTCACGATCAGTTTCGAAGGAGACCCGCAACTCCCGTTCGCACATTTCAACTTTCATTTTCGTGAAGGGCAGCAGGCGCCGCTGATCACACCCGCGACGTGCGGAACATACACCACCCAGGCAGCGCTGACGCCATTCTCAGAACCAGCGGCGGCGCTACAGGACACGGCATCGTTTCAGATCACCTCCGGTTCTGAAGGCGCGGCGTGCCCCACGGGCCCCCTGCCACCGTTTACCCCGCACATAACCTCACAGACACTAAACGATCACGCGGGCGTGTTCAGCCCGTTATCGGTCGAGTTGACGCGCAGCGACGCCGACTCGGAGATAGCGTCCTACTCCACCGTCCTGCCCCCCGGCCTGACCGCCGACCTGTCTGGGATACCGTTCTGTCCGGAAGCCGACATCGAAGCGGCGCGGCGGGTGACCGGGGTCCAGGAGGAGGCTGAACCGTCGTGCCCGGCGACGAGCGAGATCGGGCATACCCTCGTCGGTACTGGTGTGGGGTCGGTCCTCGATTACGTCCCCGGCACGATCTATTTCGCGGGCCCGTTCCACGGCGATCCGTTCTCGGTCGTGAGCATCACCTCCGCGACGGTCGGCCCGTTCGACCTCGGCACGATCGTGATCCGCTTCGGCCTGCAGATCAACCCCTACACCGCACAAGTCTCGATCACTCCTACAGGCAGTGAACCGATACCCACGATCATCGACGGTATCGTCACGCACGTGCGTGACATTCGCGTCAGTATCGACCGTACGGCGTTCACGTTGAACCCCACGACCTGCAACCCATTACCGGTCTCGAGCACACTCACGAGCAGCGTGGGGCAAAGCGCGACCATCTCCGCACCGTTCCAGTCCACCGATTGTAACGAACTACAGTTCAAGCCAAAGTTCGTCGCCTCCACGCAGGCCAGGACAAGCCGAGCCGATGGGGCCAGCATCTCGGTGAAACTGAACCTACCCACCAGCACACTCGGCAGCGACTCCAACATCAAGACAGTCAAAGTAGAGCTACCCAAGGCCCTCCCCAGTCGCCTCGCGACACTGCAGAAGGCGTGCACCGAAGCGCAGTTCAACACCAACCCCGCAGGGTGCCCGTCGGCATCAATGATCGGCTACGCCAACGCCAATACCCCGATACTCCCGGTACCACTCGCCGGCCCCGTGATCTTCGTCAGTCACGGCGGCGAAGCGTTCCCCAGCCTGGTCATGGTCCTACAAGGCTACGGCATCACGATCGACCTCGTCGGCGCGACATACATCTCCCCCAAGGGCATCACCAGCACCACCTTCAAAACGATCCCCGACGAGCCGGTCGGCGATTTCCAACTAACACTACCCGAGGGCAGATACTCCGCGCTGGCCGCGATCGGCAACCTCTGCCACACAACAAAGACAATCACGGTCAGGAAGCACGTCGCCATCAAGATCCACGGCCACAAGCGCAAAGTGACACGCAAGGTCAAGAAGACCGTCTACGGTCTGCTCATGCCAACGGAATTCGTCGCGCAGAACGGAACGGTACGCCGCCAGGACACACCAATCGCCGTCACCGGATGCCCACGCGCCCGCACGAAGGCAAAGCAGGCCAAGAAGCGCAAGCGCCGTCATCATAAGTAACGGGCACCCGCGAGCAGCTCCTCGGGCCCGGCCGTGGCGGGATTCAAGGCCGCCGCGCGCATGCCCCGGCCATTATGGGCCCAGAACGCGCCCCTGGGCGGAATGGCCTTGATGAGGGTTGAGGAGATGATCGGGATCCCCGCCTGGCGCAGGGTCAAGCGATGCTGCTCCTCGCTCCTGCGGCCCCGCCGGGCCGGGTCCCCCGGCCCGCCCGGCGAGGTGTCCGGCTGGACTCAGCGCATGCGGGGATCGACGAAGACGTCCGTCAGCCGCACCGAGCCCACCAGTGCCGTGAAGCGCAGCGCCGCCTGCGCCGTGCCGCCCGCCAGCAGGCCACCGGCGACGGAGCCCGTCAGCAGCGTCGGCGTCGGGTGCCAGCCGCCACCCGGCAGCACCACCCCGAGCGGCAGCGCCACCGGGCCGAGCAGCGGCGTGTCGTAGACCACCTGCACCACGATCGTCGCCAACAGGCTCGTCGCGCGGGCGAAGAAGCGGAACGTCGGGTAGCCCGCGTCGACGCACGTGTACGGCGACTGCGCCGAGGCCCCCGCGCGCAGGGCCAGCGAGTGCCCGGGGGCGGCGCCGGCGACTTCGTAGGGGACGCCTTCGGCGACGCCGGTCGCGCCCGCGCCCAGGGTCCACTGGGAGAGCGAGCCCGCGAAGTCGCCCTGGGGCATCAGCTCATAGCTGCTTTCGTCGCCCCACGGGGCGAACGGCTGACTCAGCGGCGCCTGGTTGCAGGCGCCGGTTTCGATCAGCGCCGCCTGCGCCGCCGGCGCCGGCATGCCCAGGGCGAGGGCCACCGCGAGCGTCGAGATGGCCGCGCCGAGCGCGACCGCCGCCCGAGGGCGGGCAAGAGGCCGGGAGACCCCGGCGAGGGGCAGGGAGACGCGGTGGTGGGGCAGGGAGATCCCGGAGAGGGGCCGGGAGACCCTGGAAAGCATGAAACGCAACGGCTGGGGGGACACAGAGACCTCCGTCGGTCAGACCGGCAGCTGAGCCGTCTCGCGCTCGAGGCCTCTGGCTTTGCGTCCCCGCCTCGCGACGGGTTTGCCCTTTTCAGTGCTTGTTTGATGCGCGGGTTGTGGAGCGCGCCGCAAGAGCATGCACGAGCGCCGGCCGTCGTAAAGGCGCGTTCGACGTATGTATGAACACCCAGACCCCGAAAGTTCCACCCACCCAATTTTCAGGCCTTCACCGGCTTTGATTCTCCTATTTCGAACCCCTAAGCACTTCTTTTCGAGCCGCGCGGACGCTGGCGTTCAAGCGGTTTGGCTGTGATGGCGATACCGAATTCGGTAGCTACCGGTTTCAAGAAGGGTGGGTTGCACGCTGTCGGCGTACGCCATCATCGAGTCAGAGCGCGCGCGGACCTCGTTCCTGCGCCAGAGCCAGCAGATGGGTCTCGCCGAGCGGCGCGGCGAGCTCGCCGTCGGCGCCGCCTTCCTCTGCGGTGCGCTCGCCCTCGCCCTGCTCGGCGACGAGCACGGCGCCTCGCTGCGGCTGGCCCTGCTCTACGTCCTCGGCGTCGCCGTCGCCGGGCACATCCGCATCGACGTCGGCTCGGGCTTCACCGTGCCCACCCAGGTCCTCTTCGTGCCGATGCTCTTCGCCCTTCCCGCCGCCCAGGTGCCGGCGCTGATCGCCCTCGCCCTCGCCCTCGGCGCCCTGCCCTCCGTCCTGCACGGCACCTCCTCCCCGAGCCGTCTCCTCGCGGTTCCCGCCAACAGCTGGTTCGCGCTGGGCCCCGCCCTCGTCCTCGAGCTGGCCCATCCCGGCGGCCCCCTGGCCATGCCCCTCGTCCTGCTCGCCGCGCTGCTCGCCCAGTTCGGCGGTGACTTCGCCGCCAGCGCCATCAGGGAGCGGCTGTGCGGCGGCCTGCACGTCCGCGAGCTCGCCGTCGAGGTCCGCGAGGTCTACCTCATCGACGTCGCCCTCTCCCCGCTCGGGCTGCTCGTCGCCATCGCCACCACTGGCCGCCCCTGGGCCGTCGTCCTGATCGCCCCGCTCTTCCTCCTGCTGCGGAGCTTCTCCCGCGAGCGCCGGGCGCGCCTGGAGCAGCTGATCGAGCTCGGCGACGCCTATCGCGGCACCGCCCTCGTCCTCGGCGACGTCGTCGAGGCCGACGACACCTACACCGGCGAGCACTGCCGCGGCGTCGTCCAGCTCGCCGTCGACGTCGCCGACGAGCTCGGCCTGGACCTCGCCAGCCGGCGCAACGTCGAGTTCGGGGCGCTCCTGCACGACGTCGGCAAGATCGCCGTCCCCAAGGAGATCATCAACAAGCCCGGCCGCCTCGACGAGCACGAGTGGGAGATCATCAGGACCCACACCATCGAGGGCCAGCGCATGCTCGAGCGCGTCGGCGGCGTCATGCGCGAGGTCGGCGAGATCGTCCGCTCCTCGCACGAGCGCTTCGACGGCGGCGGCTACCCCGACGGCCTCCGCGGCCAGGCCATCCCCCTGGAGGCCCGCATCGTCGCCGCCTGCGACACCTACAACGCCATGACCACCACCCGCTCCTACCGCGCCGCCATGGCCCCCGGCGCCGCCCGCGCCGAGCTGATCGCGAACTCCGGCACCCAGTTCGACCCGCGCGTCGTGCAGGCCCTGCTGCGGGTGCTCGGCGGGGAGACCTAGCCGGCCGCGGCCGGTGCCGCGCCGCCCGGCGCCGCGATCAACTGCTCCCCGGCGTCCGTCCACAGCACCTGCTCGCGTCCCGGCCCCACCCCGACCAGCGCCACCGGCGCCCCCGCGTGCTCGCCGACGAAGCGCAGGTACTCCTGCGCCTGGCGCGGCAGATCCGCGAACGTCCGGCACTCGCCGATCTCCTCCCGCCAGCCGTCGAGCTCGGTGTACTGCGCCGTCGTGTGGTGGAGCACCGTCTGGTGGTAGGGGAAGCTGTCGAACTCCGCCCCCTCCGCGCCGCGGTAGCCGGTGCAGACGCGGATGCTCTCCAGCCCCGACAGCACGTCGAGCTTGGTGATCGCCAGCGCCGACAGCGAGTTCAGCCGGCTCGCGTAGCGCAGCGCCACCAGGTCCAGCCACCCCGTGCGGCGCGGACGCCCCGTCGTGGTGCCGAACTCGCCCCCGCGCTGGCGCAGCCGCTCGCCCATCTCGTCGTGCAGCTCCGTCGGGAACGGACCGGCCCCGACCCGGGTGGCGTAGGCCTTGGCCACGCCCCAGACCTCGTCGATGTCCTTCGGCCCCACGCCCGCCCCGATGCAGGCCGCCCCGGCGACCGGGTTGGAGGAGGTCACGAAGGGGTAGGTCCCGTGGTCGATGTCCAGCATCGTCGCCTGGGCGCCCTCGAAGATCACCCGGCGGCCGTCGTCGAGCAGCTCCCACATCAGCCGCGCCGTGTCCGCGATGTGCTGCTCCAGGCGGTGGCCGTAGGTGAGGTACTCCTCGGTCATCGTCCGCAGGTCCAGCGACGGGTCCTTCTCGAAGGGGCGCAGCGAGAGGCGCTTGGGCTCCATCGCGGCGACGATCTTCTTCTTCAGGATCTTCTCGTCGAGCAGGTCCTGCACGCGGATGCCCAGCCGGGCGGCCTTGTCGGCGTAGCACGGGCCGATCCCGCGGCGGGTCGTGCCGATCTGCAGGCGCCCCAGCTTGGCCTCGCCGGCATGGTCAAGCAGCAGGTGGTAGGGCATGATCAGGTGCGCGTTGGCCGAGATCCGCAGTCCGCTGACGTCGACCCGCCGCGCCCGCAGGGAGTCGAGCTCCTCGATCAGCACCTTCGGGTCGATCACCACCCCGTTTCCGATCACGCAGCGCTTGCCCGGGTAGAGGATGCCCGAGGGGATCAGGTGCAGCTTCCACTCCTGCTCGCCCCGCACGATCGTGTGGCCCGCGTTGTTGCCGCCCTGGAAGCGCACCACCGCGTCGCTGTCCTGCGCGAGCAGGTCGACGATCTTGCCCTTGCCCTCATCGCCCCACTGGGCGCCGACGATCACGATTCCAGGCATGCCGAGAGGAGTTTAGGGGGCCCCTACTGCGCGTACCGCTCGCCGGCGTAGTTCATGAACTTCGGGTACTCCTTCTGGAAGGTCAGCGTGACTTTCCCCACCGCCCCGTTGCGATGCTTGGCGATGATCAGGTCGGCCTCGCCGGGACGCTCGGAGTCCTCGTCGTAGTACTCCTCGCGGTAGATGAACATCACCAGGTCCGCGTCCTGCTCGAGGTTGCCGCTCTCGCGCAGGTCCGACAGCTGGGGCCGCTTGTCCGGGCGGGTCTCCACCGCGCGGCTCAGCTGGGAGAGCGCGATCACCGGCACCCCGAGCTCCCGGGCCAGGATCTTCAGGCCCCGGCTCAGCTCGCCCACGGCCGTCACCCGGCTGTCGTAGCGGCTGTCGGTGCGCATCAGCTGGAGGTAGTCGATGACGATCAGCCCCAGCCCGCCCTCGCACTGGGTGTGCAGGCGCCGCGCCTTGGCCCGGATCTCGAGCATCCCGACGTCGCTGGAGTCGTCGACCCACAGCGGCGCCGCCGCCAGGCGCTGGCTGGCGGAGAGGATCTTCGGCCAGCGCTGCTCCGCCACCCGGCCCTTGCGCAGCTCCTCGCCCTTGATCCGCGCCTGGGAGGCCACGAAGCGCTGGGCGAGCTCCGCCTCGGCCATCTCCAGCGAGAACAGCGCCACCGGCCGGCCGTGCTGGACGGCCGCGTTCTCCGCGATGTTGCACACCAGCGCGCTCTTGCCCATCGCCGGGCGCGCCGCGATGATGATCAGGTTGCCCGCCTGGAAGCCCCCCGTGACCTCGTCGAGGTCCTTGAAGCCCGACGGCGTCCCCGTCAGCGACGTGCCTTCCAGCGACAGCCGGTGCAGCTTGTCGAGCTCCTCGTGCAGCACGTCCTCGATCGAGCGGAAGTCCTGCTGGCGATCGTCGCGGGCGACCTCCAGCATCGCCTTCTCCGCCTGCTCCACCAGCTCCCGGGGCGGGGCCTCGTGGCCCAGCACGCTGGCCTGGATCTCGTACGTGCTGCTCAGCAGCCGCCGCAGCAGCGCGTTCTCGCGCACGATCTGCGCGTAGCGCCGGGCGTGGCCCACGGCCGGCACCAGGCCCGTCAGCTCGTCGATCGCCGCCTGGCCCCCCGCCTCCTCCAGCTTGCCCTGCTGGCGCAGGCGGTCGGTCACCGTCAGCACGTCCACCGGGTCGCTCTCGTTGTAGAGCGCCAGCATCGCCTCGTAGATCAGCGCGTGCCGTTCGCGGTAGAAGTCCTCAGCGCGCAGGCCCTCCTCGATCACCAGCGCATACAGCGAGCGGTCCGAGAGCAGGATCGCGCCGAGCACCGACTGCTCCGCCTCCAGGTTCTGCGGGGGCGCGATCGCCCCCGACGGCGCCGTCGCGCCGTCGCCGGACCTGCCGCCGCGGCCGTTGCCGCGCCCGTTGCTCGTCGAGACCGTGCTCATCGCCTGCGCGAGTCTAGGTCGGTCGACGACCGCCCCGCGGGGGGCAAGTCGCTAAGTGGGACAAATAGATCGGCACGAACACATGTTCGCAGGGCGGGCGGCGCGACGGGGCGCGGCTGCTAGTTCTTGGCGACGACCATGGTCTTGACGGTCGCCGAGGCACCCTCGACGACGTCGACCACGACCATGTAGGTGCCGACGTTCTTGATCGGCTCCGGCAGGTGCACGTTGTGTTTCTCCAGGCTCAGCCCGCGTGCCTCGCGGATCGCGTCGGCGATGTCCTGGGCCGTCACCGAGCCGAACAGGCGCCCGTCGGCACCGGCCTGCTGGTGGATGGTGAGCACCGTCTTGTTCAGCAGCCCCGCATTCTCCTGCGCCCGCTGCACGAATTCCCGCTCCGCCCGTTCCGCGGCCTCCTGGCGACGGCGAACCGCCTCGATCGCGCCGCGCGTCGCCGGCTGGGCCAGCTTGCGCGGGATCAGGTAGTTGCGCAGGTAGCCCTTGGAGACCTCGACCACAGCCCCCTCCTCGCCGAGGGTCTCGACGTCCTTGAGCAGGAGCGCCTCAGGCACGCCCGGCCCCTTCCGCGGCATCTTCTCGTCCGGTGCGGGCGGCGGCCATTTCCGACCTACCGCCCACGATCGGAGCGTTCGCGGCGCGGATTGTCGTCCCGGCCGCCCTCGTTTACGTAGGGCAGCAGAGCCAGTTCCCGCGCGCGCTTGACCGCGCGCGCCACCTGGCCCTGGTGGCGCCGGCAGGCCCCGGTGATCCGCCGCGAGCGGATCTTGCCCTTCTCGGAGATGAACTTCCGCAGCGACGCGACGTCCTTGTAGTCGACCTGCTCGACCTTGTCGCGGCAGTGCTGGCAGGGCTTGCGCCGACCGCCGCTGGAGCCGCCGCGCTTCTCGCGCCGGCGGGCCGGCTTGTTACGACCACGGGCCTTTGCCACTGGACTGTCTACCTCGCTTCGCTGCTGTCGTGTCTAGAACGGAATGTCGTCGTCGCCGGTCCCGGCGCCGACCGGCGCCGGCTGGTAGTCCCGCTCGTCGACCGGGACCTCGCCGCCCCGAGAGGCGCCGTTGCCCGCGAAACCGCCTCCGCCGGAGGCATCGTCGCGCGAGCCCAGGAACTGCACCGAGTCGGCAATGATATCGATCTCCTGGCGTTTTGCGCCCTCCTGGGTCTCCCACTCGCGCCACTCCAGGCGTCCGTCGATCGCCACCGGGCGGCCCTTGCTGAGGTAGCGGGCGGCATTCTCGCCCTGCGGGCCCCAGACCTTGACATTGAAGTAGTTCGGCTTGTCCATCCATTCGCCGGAGCTCGAGTCCTTGCGCCGGGTGTTGCAGGCGATGCGCAGCTCGCAGACCGAGGTGCCGCTCGGCAGCGAGCGCAGCTCGGGGTCGCGGGTGAGGTTGCCGGTGAGCACCACCCGGTTGATGTTGGTCGCGGCCATCTCTGGATCTCTTCCTTTCGGTTTGCGATGAGCAACGAGTCTAGTCCCGGCCGCGGCCGGGACTCTCGCGCGGGCCCACCGGCATCCCGCACGTTGCGGGGTTCGATTTGCCGGGGTGTGCGCGCGTGCGTGTGCGCGCCCGCGCGCCCGCGCACACACCTCCCGAATTTGAAACCCACGGCCCGGCCTCGGCGACCCGGCTCGCCCGCCTCCGAGATCGCGGCGAGGCCCAGACAGACGGAGGTCCGGCGCCCTCAGTGCCCGCCGCCGCCCCGCGACGAGGTCCGGAAGACCTCGTCCCAGTACGGCGCGCTGATCCCGAAGCCGCGGGTGTCGTCCTGGAAGTGGTGGCGCATGTGGCGCTCCCGCAGCATCCGCCCGAGGCGGCCGCGGGGCACGAAGTGGTGCAGGTAGTAGTGCAGCATGTCGTACACCAGGTAGCCCGCGAAGAAGCCCGCCGCGACACCCGGCGCGTAGCGCTCGCCGAAGGCCAGGTAGAGGACGCCGAAGACCAGCGCCGCCAGCGGCACGCTGACGGCCGGCGGCATCACCAGGCGCAGCGGGTCGTTGGGGTGCTCGTGGTGGATGCCGTGGATCATCCAGTGCATCCGCGCCCCCACACCCCGCTCGGGCTCGAAGTGGAATACGACCCGGTGCAGCCAGTACTCGAACAGCGTCCACAGCGCGTAGCCCGCCACGGCCAGGCCCAGGGTTGCCGCGACCGAGACCCGCTCCAGGCTCCACGCCGCCATCGCCGCGATCACCGGCACGAAGATCAGCACCGGCACCGCCGGGTGCACCCGCGAGAAGAAGTCCAGCAGCCGCGACTCGAACATCGCCGGCGAGGCCCTCAGGACATCCGTCCTGCTCATCGCCGCTCCCTCGGTGCTCTCCAGCCGGTCCACGTCTCCGAGTCTATTACCCAGTCAGTCTCCGGCGATGCCGGGGCGGCTTCGGTGGTCTGCGTCAGGCGCTCGCCGCGGCGGTCTCCGCCGCCGGCTCGCCCTCGCCCTCGTCCGACCGGCCGGGGCTCGCCGCCGCCAGCACGTCCGGGGCCTCCGGGGTGCCGGGCTTGAGCTTGATGATCCGGGACCGCACCACGCCGTCGGCGATGCCCAGCGAGCGCTTCAGGCCGGCCAGCAGCTCGGGGCTGCCCGCGTGGAACTGCAGCAGGTGGTACTCGGCCGTCGCTTTGTGGTCGATCGGGTAGGCCAGCGCCCGCTCGCCCCAGCGATCGTGGCGCAGCAGCTCTCCGTCCGCCGAGATCGCCTCCGCGGCGTCGGCCACGAGCTTCTCGCGGACCTCCTGCTCGGCCTGCGGATCGAGCAGCAGCACCAGGTCGTATGTCGGGGCCGGCAGCGTCATATCGGACGGCAGAAGAGTAGCGGGTCTGCGTGTCCGGGCCAATACCGCTGTTCCAGCCGGCGCATGCGCCGGCTGGCCGGACGGTGCATGCACCGTCCGGGGAAGGGCCGCATGCGGCCCTTCCGGCAACATCCATTCAGCCCCGCCCCCGACCCTTGCTGCGGATGTCCGCCAGCTGCTCGTCGATCCAGTCCCCCGGATCGCGCGAGGTCACGATCTCCACCAGCCCCTCGGCGCGACGCCGGCGCTCCTCCGGGGCCATCGTCAGCGCCGCGTAGATCGAGTCCGCCAGCTCCTGGATGTCGAAGGGGTTGACCGACAGCGCGAACTCCCCCAGCTCCTCGTGGGCGCCGGTGTTCTCCGACAGGATCGACACACCCTCGCGCTCGTTGACCAGAGGCCCCTCCTTGGCGACGAGGTTCATGCCGTCGAACATCGCGTTGACCAGCAGCACGTCGTAGTGCTTGTACGCCGCCACCGCCTCCTCCAGGTCGTCGCGCAGCTTCAGCTGGATCGGCATCCAGTCCGGCGTCCCGTGACGATGGTTGACGACCGCCACCAGCGCCTCGATCCGCTCCAGGTACTCCGCGTACTGGGGCACGTCCGTCCGCGACGGCATCAGCTGCGCCATGAACGTCACCCGCTCGGAGAACTCCGGGTGCTGCTCCAGGAAGAGGTCGAACGCCGAGAAGCCCCGCAGCACGTTCTTCGACAGGTCCGCCCGGTCGACCCGCAGGATCAGGAAGTCCCGCCGGCGCGCCAGCAGCTCGCGCTCCAGCTCCCCCACCCGCGGGCTCTCCGCGACCTGGCGCGTCGCTTGGTGGTCGATCGGCAGCGGGTACGCCCTGACCCACACCTCGCGCTCGCCGTAGTCCACCGTCCCGCGCTCGAAGTCCACCTCCAGGTCCATCAGGTCCCGGCAGCACTGCAGGAAGTTGCGCCGGTACGAACGCGTGTGAAAGCCGATGATGTCGTTCGCCAACAGCCCCGTGAAGATCTCCTCGCGGATCCGCGACGGCAGCACCCGCCAGGCGTCGGACTGCGTCCACGGGATGTGGATGAAATGGTGCAGGAACGCATCCGGGCGCGCCCTGCGCACCAGGTCCGGCAGCGTGTAGAGGTGGTAGTCGTGGATCATCACCACCGGCTCCTCGCGGTCCTCGAGCTCCTCCACCACGGCCCGGGCGAGATCCTCGTTGACGACGTTGTAGCCGAACTCGAAGGCCTCGATCTCGTGGCGGCGGATGTCCGGCGCGTTGGACAGGTCCCACAGGTAGTGCTGGATGAACCACAGCATCGGGTTCGCGAAGACGTTGTAGAAGCGGTCGTAGGCCTCCGGGTCGCTGGCCACCAGCCGCACCTGGTACTCGCCGCCCGCCGGCGAGCGCACCGGGAAGGCCCGCCCCCCGTGCTCGCGCGAGACCTCCACATCCTGCTCGGTCATCGCCGACGCGATCCACACCGACTCGCGGTGCGACGCCAGGCCCGTCAGCGCCGTCACCAGGCCGCCCGAGCCGCGCGTGATCGCACCGTCCGGCTGGAACGTCACCGGACCCCGGTTGGACACCAGCACCAGCGGCGCGCGCAGTGCCGGCGGCTCGCTCATGCCTCTCGCAGCGCCGTGAATATCTTCAGATAGTCGCGCAGGTAGCGCGGCGTCAGGAAGTGCGCACGCACGTGCTCCTTGCCGCGCCGGCCGAGAGACTTGCCCAGGCCGGGGTCGACCAGGACCTCGCAGGTCCGCTGGGCGCACTGCTCCGCGCTTTCCACCAAAAAGCCCGTCACGCCGTCCTCGATCTGCAGCGGGATCCCACCGACATTGCCCCCGATGAACGGCCGCGCCTTCCAGATCGCCTCCGACACCGTCAGCCCGAAGCCCTCCCGCGTCGACTTCTGGATCAGCACGTCAGCGTGCGACTGGAACGCGTTGACCTCGATCGCCCCCACGTTGTTGAAGTTGTTCAGTATGTGTATGTCTGGGTCGCCCCCCGCGTGGGCGATCGTCGCGTTGAAGAAGTCCCAGCCCTCCGGGTCGTCGCTGGCCATCGAGCCCACCAGCGCCAGCTGCACCTCCGGCAGCCGCTCCTTGACCGCCCGGTAGGCATCGATCACGCCCAGCGGGTCCTTCCACGGATCGAAGCGCGACACCTGGCACATCAGCGGCCGATCCACGTCGATCCCGAACTGCCCGCACACATACGACGCGTCTTCCGGCGACAGCGCCATGTTCTTCGGCGTCAACGGGTCGATCGCCGGCGGCACCACGTTGACGTTGCCATTCATCCCCGGCGGCACGTAGTCGGCCATGTGGAACAGCGTCTGCGGATAGTCCTCGATGTAAGGCAGCAGCCGCGCGATCGTCTCCGGGTTCGGCGTCGACAGGTCGATGTGGCAGCGCCACACCCAGCCCGCCGCCTTCTCCGGCACCAGCTTGTACAGCGCCGCCGGCTGCGGATCGTGCACCAGGCACACGTCCCAGCCGCCGACCAGCTCGCGGGCGTTCATCTCGTTGTAGCGCCGCCACGTGTCCCACTGCTCCTCGTCCAGGTCCTGCGGCGCCCCCTGCAGCGCATTGTGCATCAGCTTCGTCGCGTTGAAGAATTCCTCGCGGCCGTAGATCACCTGCCACTCGCACTCCAGGCCCACGTCGCGCATCAGCGGCACCAGCGTGTACAGGATCTCCGACACCCCCCCGCCGAAGGCCGTCGCCGAGACGTGCACCACCCGGCTGCCCTGCAGCGGCTCCGCCAGCTCCCGGATCTCTTCGATCAGGTCGCGACCGCAGATATGGGTGTAATCGGCGAGCGTCTTGTGGCCGACGGCGACGGGCTGGAGCACGCGCGCAAGATACTCAAGTCGGCAGCGCCAGGGTGAACACCGTCCGCCCCGGGCTCGACTCCACGCTCAGCTTCCCGCCCATCCGCTCCGCCAGCTCATGCGCGATCGCCAGTCCCAGCCCCGATCCCTGGCCTTCCGCCGAGGTGTAGAACGGCTCGAAGATCCGCTCCCGCGAAGACCCCTCGATGCCCGGCCCGAAGTCCCGCACAGCCAGGCGAGCCTCCTCCCCCGTCCGCGACGCCGACACCACGATCGCAGTCCCCTGGGGGGTGTGGGAGATCGCGTTGTCGATCATGATCCGCAGGATCTGCGCCACCCGTTCCGGGTCGCCCCCCGCCAGCACCGGCTCATGGGACACCCGCTGGCGCAGCTGGGAGTCGTGCTGGCTCAGCGCCGGGATGAACTCCGCGCAGACCATCTGTGCGATCTCGCCCAGATCCACCCGCTCCTCGCGCAGCTCCAGCGCCCCCGCCTCCAGGCGGGAGAGGTCGAGCAGGCCCGTCGCCAGCTGGCCCAGGCGCTCCACCTGGGCGCGCACCTGGCCGATGAACTGGCGCCGCGTCTGCGCGTCGAGGTCCTCGTCCTGGAGCAGCTCCAAAAAGCCCCCCAACGAGAAGATCGGCGTCCGCAGCTCGTGCGACGCCGTCGCGATGAACCGCTCCCGCGCCCGGTCCAGCTCCGCCAGCTGGCGCTGCATCGACCCCAGCGCACCCGCCAGCTGGCCCAGCTCGTCGGGCGAGTCCACCGGGAACCTCGCGCTGAAGTCCCCCTCCGCCACCTGCCACGCCGCCTCCTCCAGGCGCCCCACCCGCAGGCTGATCGCGCGCGCCAGCAGGTATCCCACCGCCAGCGACAGCGCCAGCGCGATCGCCCCCGCGATCAGGATCCGCTCGCGGATCTGCGCCACGCTGCGCTCCACGTCGCTCAGCGTTCCCGAGAACACCGCCACCCCGACCACCCTGTCGCCGTAGAACAGCGGCTTCGCCGCCTCCCCCACGGGGCCGTCCGCGCTGCTCGTCCCCGTCAGCAGCCGATGCCCGCTCACCACCCGCGCCGCGATCGCCGCCCCCAGGCTGCCCACCCGCTCCCCGGGAGCCTCCGCCGCGGAGTCGTCGATCGGAAAGATCCGCGGGGCCCGCGACGTGGGCGACGCGGGCTCGGTGGACGGACTCCCATCGGGCGGGGTGGACGGACCCCCATACCTCACCCCGAACAGCGTCACCCGATCGTTGGAGAGCTGCGCCGCGTGGTGCACCGCGGCTGCCATCACCCGCCTTTCCGCGCCGGGCGCCACCGCGCTCTCCAGGCGGTGCGAGTAGGCCTGGGCCGCGATCTGCAGCGTCCGCAGCCGCTGCGTGCGCAGGCCCGCCCCCAGGCCCGGCGTCACGATCGCGTAGACCAGCACCAGCGCCGCGAACGTGATCGCGAAGAACAGCAGCGCCAGGCGGTTCTTGATCGAGTGCAGGCCGCGCGGGGTCTGCGCCCGCGCGCTCACCGCTCGTCGTCGCGGAAGCGGTAGCCCACCCCGCGCACCGTGAACAGGTACTCCGGCTCCTTCGGGTCGCGCTCCAGCTTCTCCCGCAGGTGGCGGATATGGACGTCGATCGTCCGCGGGTCGCGATACGCCGAGTCCCCCCAGATCCGTGACAGCAGCATGTCGCGCGTGAACACCCGGCCCGGGCTCAGCGCCAGTGCGCTGAGGATCTCGAACTCCACGAACGTCGTCTGCACGTGCTCCCCCGCCACCCTCACCGAGCGCTTGGCGAAGTCGATCGACAGCGCGCCCGCCTGCAGAGGCTCCTCGATCGGCTCCGCCGCCGTCGTCGGGGCCCCCATCTCCGCCCGCCGCAGCGCCGCTTTCACGCGCGAGCGGAACTCCCGCATCGAGAACGGCTTGGTGATGTAGTCGTCCGCGCCCAGCTCCAGGCCCAGCACCTTGTCGATCTCCTCCGCCTTCGCCGTCAGCATGATGATCGGGACCGCGCTGCTGGACCGCAGCCGCCGGCAGACCTCCAGGCCGTCGAGCTTGGGCATCATCACATCGAGCACCACCAGGTCGAAATGCCCCTCCGCGAAGCGGTTCAACGCCTCCCCGCCGTCTGATGCCTGCACCACCTCGTAGCCGTCCTTGCGCAGCGGATAGGACAGCAGCGTGAGAATCGCCCGCTCGTCGTCCACCAGCAGTATGCGCGAGGCGCGCTGAGCCATGTGCCGCACCGATTATGATCCCAGCTCACCGCGTGCTCAACGGACGTATCTATCGCGCGGCCTTCCTGCCGCTGCTCTTCGCCCTGGCGATCGCCGGGTTCTCGCTGACCGACCGCCCCGCGCCGCTGAGCTCGAGCCTTGCCCCCGACGCCTTCGAAGGCCCCCGGGCGTTCGCCGACCTGGAGCGCCTCGCCGCCCGCTTCCCCGATCGCCGTCCCGGCAGCCCCGGCGACGCCGAGTTCGCCGCCTACATCGCCGGCGCCATGCGCGGCCTCGGCAGCCCCCGCGCCGGCGGGTTCTCGGTCCAGACCCGCACCCTGCGCGCCCAGACCATCGCAGGCCGGCGCACCCTGCAGACCGTCATCGCCCAGCGCCCCGGAACGACCGGCGAGCGCCCCATCGTCATCC
>Ga0335072_10001750_pt1 | contig 34572 bp, 29 predicted proteins | sample Lox_Sample_21_FD_206725 | JGI IMG/M metagenome (GOLD analysis project Ga0335072, IMG submission 206725) | Soil microbial communities from Loxahatchee National Wildlife Refuge, Florida, United States - Lox_Sample_2.1 | ecosystem: Environmental > Terrestrial > Soil > Wetlands | place: USA... | reverse complement strand
TCTTCGCCGCGCGAGAACATGTCAGTGATGACTTTTTCTCCGGACAGCGCGGCAAAAGTGAGGGGACGAACGAATTCCTGCGCGGCTCGCGTCATGATGACTTGCACGCGAATGCCGCGATCCTGCAGCAGGCGAACGATCTCGGCGGCCTTATAGGCTGCGATGCCGCCGGTAACGCCGAGGGCAACCTTCATGACTATTTAGCTTGCTGATCTCTCACAGCCGATCCACTGCGAGCGGAAGGGAAAGGACCGAGCGCAGAAATCAGAAAATCGCGAAGCACTACTCCGGGCCGAGCGCTTTATCCAGCGCCTCATCCGCTTGTTCGGCCGGCGTGCGTGTATCCGGAATCTCCCATTTCACCTTGCCGGCGCGAATTTCATCCTGCGCGATGCGACAGGGTTTGCGGGAACTCGTATCGACCACCGGCGGAGCACCGGACTGCAACTGGCGGGCGCGCCGCGCCGCCACAAGAATGTATCGGTAATTACTGTCGAAGCCTTCGATCAACTTCATTGGGACTCTCCCTTGAAAACCGATGTTGGTCTGGTCAGTATGGAGCGGCAAGCGATTGATCTTTTGCGAAACCAACGGCTTGCGATTGGGCTCCGGCGGATGATTGCTCTTCCGGTGCTAACGCCCCCTTCCGGCGTCCCATGAAATGATACCGCGAAAGTCACGGTTGTGCTGAAGGTGGCGACTCTCGGAAGGACGCCAGGATGGGCTGCACCCGGTTCCTCACATTCTCCAGTTTCAGGCCATCCGCCAGTTTGACCGTCTCCCTTTCTTCATCAGAGAGGGCGTGCGACAAATGCTGCAGGCGCTCGGCGAGCACGATCGACTGCAGGCTCTCGACCGACTTCTCCAGTTGATCATTGATCAAAATATAGTTGTACTTGTCGTACTGCTCAATCTCACGAGTGGCCGTGTCCAAACGGCGACGGATCACTTCCTCGCGGTCCTCTCCGCGTTTGCGCAACCGCCATTCCAGAGTCTTTTTGTCGGGCGGAAGGATGAAGATGCTGACTGCTTCCGGTAACTTTTTCTGGATCTGGGCCGCGCCCTGCACGTCGATGTCGAGTAGAAGGTCGTGGCCGTTCCGCTCGGCTTCTTCCAGGAACCGGCGGGCTGTGCCGTAGCAATTGCCGAAAACGTCGGCATATTCGAGAAATTGATTCTCGCGAATCATGCGCTCGAATTCGTCGCGCGCCACGAAGTGATATTGCTTGCCATTGCTCTCGCTGCCGCGCGGGGCGCGCGTGGTATAGGACACGGAAAAATCGAGGTTGGGGACCAATCCAAGCAGAACGTTGACCAAAGTGGATTTTCCCGAACCGGAGGGCGCCGAGATGATATAGATGATGGGCCTATGAGGCGTGCTCATTCCAGGTTTTGCACTTGCTCGCGTGCCTTTTCGATTTCCGCTTTCATGGCCAGCCCGGCTTCAGTGATTTTCAAAGCTTCGCCTGCCAGGCCGGAAGTTTTCGAAAGCAGAGTATTGGCTTCGCGATTCATTTCCTGCAGTAAAAAATCCAATTTCTTACCGATCTCGCCTCCCTCATCGAGCAGACTGAGGAAGTGGAGGACGTGCGTTTCCAGACGAACGATTTCTTCCTGAATGTCGCTGCGGTCGACGAGCAGCGCGGCTTCCTGCAGGGCGCGTTCTTTATCGATGCTTGCACCCAATACTTCCTGCAGGCGTGACTGCAGGCGCTCACTGTAATTTTGCAGCACGGCGCGGCGGTGGTGCTGCACAGTTTTGCCAGCCTCCACCAGATGGGCCATGCGGTCGCGCAGTTCGCGAGCGATGCCGCGAGCCTCTTCTTCACGCATTTGGTTGAGGCGATCGAGTGCCTCGGGAACCTTCGCCATCACAGCGGATTCGAGTTCGCCATCGAACGTATTGGGAGCGTCAAGCGCGCCCGGCAGGCGAAGAATGGCATTCAGATCCGGCTCGACTGCAACTGAGAACTCCGAGGCGGCGGCACGAAATGCGGCGATGTATCCCCCGACGATCGCACGGTTAAAGGCAAAGGTCTCGCTGCTGGCGCGTTCCAGAGTGAGCGTGACCTCGACGTGGCCCCGCGCCATTTTTTCTTTGAGGATTCGCCGAAGCTGCATTTCGAGCGAATCGTTGCCCGACGGAAGCCGAAAATGCAAATCGAGGAAACGATGATTGACAGCCTTCAGCGAGAGCGCGAACGCAAGTCCGTTGTTTGCGCCATCCTTCGCTGGCAGTTCACCTGTGACCTGCGCGAACCCTGTCATCGACCGCATGGGCATAGATGACTTCTCGTGTACTCACGTTTCTGCGCCGACTCGGGCAACATCCATCGCGGCAAATTGCAGTTCGTATAAACGCCGGTACGTTCCGAATTTTTGCATTAAATCGTCGTGCCCGCCAATGTCGGCAATGGTGCCATGTTCAATTACGACGATACGATCCGCGCGGCGCACGGTAGAAAGCCGATGCGCAATGACCAGGACTGTGCGGCCGGCCATAAGATTATGCAGCGCCGATTGCACCAGCGCTTCCGACTCGCTGTCTAAGGCAGAGGTCGCCTCGTCGAGAATCAGAATCGGTGAATTCTTCAGCAGCGCTCGCGCAATCGCCAGACGCTGACGCTCGCCTCCGGAGAGCAGGATGCCCCGCTCGCCGATGACCGTATCGTAGCCGAAAGGCAGAGCCATAATGAAGTCGTGAGCGAGGGCCGCACGGGCAGCGGCTTCGACTTCCTTCTGAGATACGCTAGGCTGGCCATAGGCGATGTTATTGCGCACCGTGTCGTTGAATAGAACGGTCTCTTGGGTGACGATGCCAATTTGCGAGCGCAGAGATGAGAGCGTTACATTACGGACGTCATGATCATCAATCAGTATTTGGCCCGCGGTTACGTCGAAGAAACGTGGGATCAGATGCACCAGGGTACTCTTCCCTGCCCCGCTCGATCCCACAACCGCCAGAACTTCGCCGCACTTTACTTCGAGGTCGATTCCCCGCAGAATTTCGCGGGCACCTTCCCCGTTTCCGTCATACGAAAAGCAAACTCCGTCGAACGTAATCGTACGGGAAAAGCGCGGCAGCGCCTTCGCTCCGGGCTTCTCCGCCACCACGTCTTCGGTATCCATGAACTGGAATAGCTGCGACGAGGCCCCGAGCGCCTGTTGAAAGCTGTTGTTGAAGACCGCAAACTTGCGCGCTGGGTTGTACATGCTCAGCACGGCGGCGACGAAAGTTAGGAACGTCGCAAGATCAAGTTCGTGGTGAGCAATTCGATCCCGCCCCAGCAAGAGCAGCAAGGCGATTGCGATGGACCCGAGAACATCCATCAATGGAGAACTGATTGCCGAGGCGGCCACGGAACGGAGGTTCGCGCGGAACAGGCCCTGCGCGGCTTTGCGGAAGCGCGCCACTTCCCAGGACTCCATGCCGAAAGCCTTGACGATGCGGTTGCCGGTGATAGTTTCGTGCAGGATGTTCTGCACGTCGGCCAGTTGGTCCTGGCCGCGCCGTGTTGTCGTGCGCACGCGCCGCCCGATGCGTACCGCCGAAAAGACGATTACAGGAACAAATAACACGAGCACCCAGGCCAGCCGCCCTCCGAGGACGATTACCAGTCCGGCTGTGAACACGAACGTGAAGAACTGCTGCAGGAATTCAGAGAGCACGTTGGACATGGCGAACTGCACCCGTTCGATGTCGTTGATGATCGTAGAGATCAGGGTTCCCGTGGTGTGCTTCTGGAAAAAGGCAGCCGATCGGCGCAATACCGAATTGTATAGTTCATTGCGCAAATTCGTGATCATGCCAAAGCCCGCATGATTCACCAGGTACGTTCCCGTGTAATCGAAGATCCCCTTTACCAGGGTTGAAGCCACAAGAGCGAAAGCCACAATCGACCAGGCATTATGAAGATGCGTGGGAACTACGGACTGAAGGTAGATGGGTCGGTTGATTCTCGGGATCGTAAACAGAACGATGTGGTCCGAACCGGTAGCCGGGTTCAACACGCGGTCAAAAACTGGCTTCAGCAACATCAGGCGAAATGCTTCCAGAAGCCCGACTGCGGCGAGCAGCAGCACTCCCGGCAACAGCTGCAGCATGAAGGGGAGGACGTAGCGGACAAGACGCATCAGTTGCCGCATCGAGCCCCCGCCCAGCCTTCGGCTTGTGCCGTCACAGAAAACATGGAGTGCAAGGCTTTATTTTACCGAAGTTGCTGGTGCGAAATGTGCGTCATTTCTGGCCCTGGTTGCAGCCGTCATCGCATGAAGCACGTAAGCCGGATATCGATGACCCCGCCGTGCGGCCCAATGAGCCCCTCGATCCAATACCGATTTCGATAGTCGCCTGACTACCTCGGGCTATCGCGGTGCCCAGCTTTGACGCGATAGCCTCCGCGGCGAAGACGCCGGCCGACCTCCTCGGCGATCATGACTGACCGATGCTGCCCTCCGGTGCAACCGAACGCAATCGTCAGATAGCTCTTGCCCTCGTGTATGTAGTGGGGCAGAAGATAGACGAGCAGGTCGGAGATGCGCGAAATAAACTCCTGCGTCTGCGGAAATGATCGGATGTATTTCGCTACCTGCGGATTCCGGCCCGTCAGCCCACGAAACTCGGGAACAAAGTGGGGATTGGGTAGGAAACGGACGTCGAAAACCAGGTCGGCATCCTCCGGCACGCCATTGCGAAATCCGAAGCTGACGCACGAGACGAGGATGCTTTTTTCCGGCGACGTCTCGTGAAAGCGTTCATTGATGTGCGCGCGCAGTTCATGGACGTTGAACTTCGAGGTGTCGATGACGAAATCGGCAAAGCGGCGAATCGAGCCGAGATGGCGTCGTTCGGCCTTCAGCGCGGCTTTTACCGGAGCGTCAGTGCCTAATGGATGCGGACGGCGCGTCTCGCTGAAGCGACGCAGCAGCACCGCATCCGACGCTTCGAGAAAAACGACCTTCGTCGGAATCATCCGCCGGATTGATTTCAGGATCCCGGGCAGCCTGTCGAGTCTCGATCCCTCGCGGACATCGACGACGAGCGCCGTGCGGCGAATCTCGCTCGACTGCATAGCCAGCTCGGCGAATTCGGGGATGAGTTGGACCGGAAGATTGTCGACGCAGTAATAACCAAGATCCTCGAACGCCTTCAAGACCGAGGCTTTGCCGGAACCGCTCATGCCCGTAATGATTACGAGTTCCGGCGAATGCACGCCTTCGGGTGACGGTTTCGCGCCGCGGCGCGCGGGACCGCGGCCTTTTCGGGTTGCAGCAGCCCGCGTCCTCATGACTGGGATAGTAGCACCGCGACGGCGTGGGCGCTTTTGGCAAGTCAGATACGTGCCTTCAGCCGGTGCGAACACGCGAAATTCTGATTTGTCTCCGAGACGCACGTGCGCGTAATCTATGGCGTCATGAAAAAGTTCGAAGAGCTCACAGAACGGGAAGTGCTGGCCTTGGCGATCGGGTTAGAGGAAGAGGACGAGCGGGTTTACTCAGATTTTGCCGAAGGGTTTCACCAGGAATATCCGGCGACCGCATCGCTATTCGAAGGCATGCGCGAGGAGGAATCGGAGCATCGGAGGCGGCTGATCGAGTTGTATCGGCAAAAATTTGGCGAGCATATTCCGCTGATCCGCCGTCAGGACGTTCGTGGTTTCGTCCAGCGGCCGGCGCTATGGCTGGCGCGTCCGCTGAGACTGGATGCGGTGCGCAAAGAAGCCAGCGCGATGGAGGTGGAAACGCGCCGGTTTTACGAAAAATCGGCGGCGCGCACCCATGATGCGAGCATTCGGCAGCTACTTGACGATCTGGCCAACGAAGAGCGCTATCACGAAACCCGCGCGCAGGAGCTCGATAAGGAAAAGCTGCCGGAAAGTGTGAAGGCCAACGAGGAAGCGGCACAGCGGCGACTATTCGTGTTGCAGATCGTGCAACCGGGGCTCGCGGGGCTGATGGATGGCTCGGTTTCCACTCTGGCGCCAGTTTTTGCTGCCGCGCTCGCGACCCAGAAAAGTTGGGATGCGTTTCTGGTTGGCGTCGCGGCATCGGCCGGAGCCGGCATCAGCATGGGGTTTGCAGAAGCGCTTTCGGATGACGGCAGCTTGACGGGGCGCGGCCATCCCTGGGTGCGTGGACTCATTTGTGGCGCCATGACCGCGTTGGGCGGAATTGGTCACACACTTCCGTTTTTGATTCGGGATTTCCGCGCGGCCCTTTGGGCTGCCGGGGCGGTCGTGCTGGTCGAATTGGGGGCTATCACGTGGATTCGCCGCCGCTACATGGATACACCATGGATCACGGCTGCGCTGCAGGTGGGATTGGGCGGTGTGCTGGTGTTTATTACGGGCGTGCTGATTGGAAGCTCATAATCGTCCGGACCCGCTTTATCGCCTACCGGTTTGTCATCTAGATTCTGGCCGGTACCAAGCAAACCTAGATCCCTCGCTCCGCTCAGGATGACAGAAGGGTAAACGGCGATGGCTACGGTTGCGTGTCCAGCGGGTGTGTGCTCTTTTCGTAGAATTCATTCTGCAGTTTCAGGCTGACGTCATCGGCTTTCACTTCACGGATTGCCTTCACGACGGATTCAATCCACCAGTTCATCTGATATTCGCCAAGCTCCTTTGTCGCGGCTGACCCGTCTCCCGAATAATGGTTGGGAAAACGCGTGTACCACCAGATTCCGGTGTAGATGTTCTCGGGAATTTTTTGACGATTCTGATCTGCGCCGGATTCATCGTTGGCGCGATCCATGTGCACCAGGTCTGGGCGCGAAACCAGCATTTTGGAGGTTTCGCTCTCGCCCGCGTGCATGTCAATCTTGGTTTTCTTCGGCGGACCACCGTGGTCGGGCGTGCGCTCATCGAAAATATAGACGACATAGTCGTGCGGCTTGTCGAGCTGCGTTTGCGCGAAGTAGGGCAGCAGATGCTCGTTCCCCCCGTGTCCGTTGACGATCAGAATCTTCTTGCAGCCGTTGCGCGCCATTTCGTCGGTTGTCTCTTGCAGTAACGCAAGTTGCAAGCCGCGGCTGTAAGCGATCGTTCCCGGTTCGTGGCGCGCTTCCGCAATCTGTCCGAAATAATATTCCGGGAAAACGATGGCGTATTCCTTTTCGGCGGCATGGAGCGCGGCGTAACGGGCATCGATCAGATCGGTGCCGATTGGAAGGTGCGGGCCATGCTTCTCCAGAATGCCGAACGGCAACAAACACGTGCCTTGCGAGCGGTGAATGCCTTCGCGAAAGTCGGAAGCCGTCAGTTCTTCCCAATGAACGGAAAGTCTGGAGGCGGAATTGGTGGATTGCGCGTGCGAAAACTGTGCGCCCGTGAATATGAGAAAAGACGCAGCGAGAAGTCTTGCCATGCGAGTGGTCATGGGATGGATTCCTCGCGGCGCATTTTAGCATCTATTGAAACGTATCAATACCTCGATAATGCTGCGATAGCGTTTTTTTACTCGGGTGGTCGGGGCGCCGACGCCGCATATCAGACGACTTCCTTCAGCTTGCCCGTTTTGACGTCGTAAATAAATCCCCGCACGGGGATGTGCTTGGGAATCCAGGGATGCGATTTCACCCGGTAAACTTGCTGCCGCAGATTCTCTTCGAGATTATTGAAGCCATAAAACTGTGAGGGCTCGCTGGCGATCGCTCCCGTCTTTTCCGTCAAGCGCTGGCGCAATTCGTACTCCTGCACCTTCAGCAAACCGCAATCGGTGTGATTAATAATGATGAATTCCTCGGTATCGAGCAGATGATGGGAAATGATCAGCGAACGCAAAGCGTCCTCGGTGGCGATGCCCCCGGCGTTGCGGATCATGTGCGCGTCGCCCGGTTTTAGGCCGAGGCAGTGCTCGAACAGGATGCGGGAATCCATACAGGCAAGGATGGCAACGCGGCGCTTGGGGTGGACTGACAATTCCCCCAGGTTGAAGTTGCGGGCGAAGGTTTGGTTCGCTTGAAGAAGTTCGTCGGCGACAGACAAAGTGTGCTCCTGATAAGTCGTTGGCCGTTGGTCGTTGGCGTGCGCTGCATCTGCCCCGCGACTGATTTGACGAGCGACTAAAGACAAGCGACGAACGGTACTCCAGTTTACCCGTTACAATCGCCTCTTGAATCTCGACGACACAATCGTCGCACTTGCTACCCCGACGGGACGAGGAGGGATCGGCGTGGTGCGATTATCCGGTCCCGATGCACGCAAGATCGCCGCGCCTTTGCTTCGGCTGAAGCATGATCTGGAGCCGGGACGAGCGGTATTCGGGGAGTTGGTTGACCCGTGTGGCGCGGGCACTCCTGCCCGCGAGAACGCCGAGCTTTGCTCGGCGGGACGGACGAATGCGTCTTCCCCTACACCAGCAGAAAGGATTGATGAGGTCGTCGTTACCTACTTCGCCAAGCCGCATTCCTATACGACTGACGATGTCATCGAAATTTCTACTCACGGATCCCCGGTGGTTCTGCGCCATGTTATCGAGCTTTGTATCGCCGGCGGCGCGCGCCTCGCTGATCCAGGCGAGTTCACCATGCGCGCCTTTCTCAACGGGCGCATCGATCTCACACAAGCCGAGGCTGTCCGCGACCTGATCGATTCGCAGACGCTATATCAGGCCAAGGTCGCTGCGCAGCAGTTGGAAGGCGCACTCTCGCGGCGTTTGCAGCCGATCAAACAGAAGCTCGTGGAGTTGATCGCGCAACTCGAAGCCGGAATCGATTTTGCGGAAGATGATGTTTCCGTCATGCCGGATCAGGCGATCCTCGACCGCATCGGCGCGATTCGTGCTCCTCTGCAAGAACTGCTGGCCAGCTTCGCCTACGGCAAGATCGTGCATGAAGGATTGACGCTCGCGATCGTCGGACGGCCGAACGTGGGGAAATCCAGTTTGTTCAATCGCCTGGTCGAGCGCGAGCGGGCGATTGTCACGGCGACGCCGGGAACGACACGCGATCTCGTCAGCGAAACCGTTGCCATTGGCGGCATTCCCGTCAAGCTGGTCGATACCGCCGGGATTCGCGAAGCTCTGGATGAAGCCGAGTCGATTGGCGTTCAGAAATCGATGGAAGCGCTCGCCGACGCGGATCTGGTGCTGGTGGTCCTGGATGCGTCGCAGCAACGAACCGGCGAAGACGAGGAATTGCTGCACCAGACGAAGAGCCGTCCTTTCATTGTGGTCGAGAACAAGTGCGATCTGAGGGTCGGGAAAATTCCCACTTCTCCCAACTTCGGGGAGAATCGGGGCACCCACATTCCGGTTTGGACCTCAGCTCTAACTGGAGAGGGCATCGCAGAGCTGCGCGCTCAAATTTTGAGGCACATTGCCGGAGAGGCTGGAGTGCAGGGCGAGTCTGGATTTCTTACGAATGTGCGGCATGAGGGATTGATCAAAGACTCGCTGGCCGCTCTCGATGCCGGGAAAACTGGCGTCGCCGGAAAGATTCCGCATGAAATGCTTCTGCTTGATCTCTATAACGGGTTGCGTCCGCTCGATGCAATTACCGGCGCGACCACCACCGACGACATTCTGAATTTGATCTTCAGCACGTTCTGCATCGGAAAATAATTTCTAGCCCAAATCCTCCCAGCTGTGTTCTGCGCGCGTATCAACGTTCGGCGATGCGGCGCGGATCTTCAATGAATCGGGCAGTCACGGCTCCAAAGATGAATCCGCCTACGTGCGCCAGGTAAGCCACTCCGCCGGTCTGCACGCTGGCGACTGAGCCGGCATTGAAAAGCTGAATGAGGAACCATACGCCGATCAAAAGCGCAGCCGGAATGAAAGTGATACGCACGAAAATGAGGATCACCAAAAGCGATTTCATGCGATCACGAGGATAGGTCACGAGAAACGCACCCATCACGGCAGCAATGGCGCCGCTTGCGCCCAGGTTCGGCACCGTCGAATGTGGGCTGGCCGCGACTTGGGCCAGCATGGCTACAACTCCGCCCACCAGGTAAAAGACAAGGTAGCGCACTGGACCCATGGCATCTTCGATCTCCGGGCCAAACGCCCAAAAGAAGACCATATTGCCAATGATGTGGAGCCAGCCACCATGCATGAACATGGCGGTCAGAATCGTGACCCAGTGGTGGCCGGCAACGATGTCAGCAGGCACTACTGACCATGCAAGGACGAACGCGTCGCCCCGCAGCAATTCCTCGATGAACACGACCACATTGACGACAATAATCAGCGCAGTCGTAACCGGGAAGTGCGTGGGACGCCGGGATGCGTCCGATAAAGGGACAAGCGTTCCCACTCAGCTGTCTCCAGTCCTCGCTTCGACATAGCTAGCGAGGCAGTCGGTTCACAAGGCCATACCGCGGAAGGTCGCCTTCAATATTCAGGCGGCCCTTCTGAGCGGGAATTCAGCCAGCGCACGGCGCGCCGCTAGAACGATCCCCAAGCGAGAAATGCCGCTGAAAAGCATGCTGATTCCCACTAAAGTACCGATCACCCAAGCGGTGCTCGAAGGCCATGTCCGCCAGATCAGAGCGCCGAGAATCAAGGTGATGACTCCGTCGAGCACCAGCCAGCCCGAACCGCGCATCGGACGCAATCGGAAAGACTCCACGAGTTCCAGCGCGCCCTCAATAAACAAGTAAGCTGCCAGTAAAAGCGTCAGGGATGCCAGTCCAGCACGTGGGTGGAGCAATGCATAGGCTCCGACGGTGACATAGAGAATACCAAGCAGAAGTTCCCAGACCACTCCTCCGGCGGTCCGGGTGTGCCAGGCAAACACAAAATGAAATGCCCCGCTGAATATCAGCAGCCAGGCAACGACCAGAAGCACGGCGAGTCCCGCGACCGGCGGAATCACTATTCCGAGAACTCCAGCGATGATCATCAGGACGCTAATCCCGATCGACCATCCAATCGACTCTTTTGCAATTGTCCTCAGTGATGTCATTTCGACCTCCAGTTACATGCCATCTTAGCTAATAAGCCTGTGCCAATAAACCTGTTTCGGGCGCGCCAATAGGGATGTAAGTCAATCGATGTTGTCATATTTTATTTTGCAAGCTCGCCTAGAGCTGCCCTGAAAACCTGGTCGAAGGGCCCAGCCTTCCCGTTCTTCGTTATTGAAGTTAGGGCTTTTTCCGCAGCGGCGCGCTGATAGCCGAGATTGACAAGCGCCGAGAGCACATCTTCTTCGACCGTGGTTAATGCGGGCGCTGCAGCTAACGTCGCCGAACCGGCTTCGGGCAACTTGTCGCGCAGCTCGAGCACCAGGCGTTCTGCTGTTTTCTTGCCTATGCCGGGAATGCGTGTTAGTCGGGAAACGTCGTTGCCGCGGATAGCGCCTACCATTTCGTCGGCCGCCATGCCGCTCAGGATCGTGATCGCCAGCTTCGGGCCTATGCCGCTGACGGTGATGAGTTTCTCGAATAGCGCCTTCTCGGACGACCGCAGAAATCCGTAGAGCGCGATCGCGTCTTCGCGGACATGCGTGTGGATGTGCAGGCCAACTTCGCAGCCGATTTCAGGCAGATTGGAAAATGTCGGCACGCTTATGGTCACGTCGTAACCAACACCGACGGTCTCGACGATCACCTGATTGGGGTGCTTGGCCAACAACTTTCCGCGGAGATGGGCAATCATGCTGCGAACATTGTAGCGGGTGCAGGTCGTCGCGTTAACAATGTATGATCGCTTGCCCCGCGCATCCAGGAGGATCAGCAACCGCGCTTTTCTTCGGCACCGGACCAAATCGGAGCCATGCCGCGGGTTTTCAATTCGTCAGCCTGATTCTTGCTCCCTCGACTCGCCTTCCTCTATACCCGAGCCGCTGAATTGCCTAGTCTTTTTCGTCGTTGCGACGGCGTCGCGGGACGTCCTCCCGCCTGCCATATTCTTCGTGCGTGTGAGTTGGCCGGCCAGGATGGTCTGCCGCATCTTCAACGCCCTCGACGGTCTCAGCCTCAAAAGCCTGATCGTCGTCGGCAAGCTCTTCGACGCTCTCGCTATCTTCATCTTCGATCTCCGACAGTCCTTGGAGATCACCGGATTGGCCAGCACTGTCCGGACCTACCTGGGCGGGATCATTCCCTAATTCGTCAGGCCGCGCTTCATTGTCCGGGGTTCGGTCTTTGCGTCTCGTGGGGTCAGAGTTCTTTGGCATAACAAACACCGCTCAAAATTAGGATGCACGTTGGACACCGCAGTTGCTCATGATTACAAGATGTGCAAGAGATTGCAACTCGATCGAATTTTACAATTTTGTAATGCGGAAAATCTTGACGGCATTCCTTGCCTGGCCGCAGAATAAATTCCCACTGCGGTGATGCAAGGCGTGGGGCTCCTCCATCCACGCTTCTTTTCTCCAGAGGCCCAATTCAACCCGGCTGTCCCAGCAGCCCAGCATCGCGTCTCGAAACGCTGATTAGAGGAGAAGAAATGTCTACGCGTTTTTCGCTGTATGCATCCACCTTCCTGCCAGTGGTCCTGCTTTTCGGCATTATTGCGAATGCTGCCGAGAGTGCCGCTCCACGAATCACAACCCCGATCAACGAATCTGCCCTGGTGCAGCTCACCGGAAACACACACCCGCTCGCTCTTCCACAATTCGATCGGGGAGCTGTACCGGATAACCTCCCGATGACTCATATGTATGTCGTGCTACGACGCAGCCCGGCACAAGAGGAATCCCTTGATCAGCTTATTGCCTCTCAGCATAACCCTGCTTCCGCGAATTATCGTCAGTGGCTTAGTGCGGATCAGTTAGGACAAGAGTTCGGACCCGCTCCACAAGATATCGCTACTATTGCACGCTGGCTGAGTTTGCATGGATTCCTGGTGAACTCGATCCACAAGGCTGGATTGGTAATCGATGTGTCGGGTACGGCTGGCCAGGTGCGCGACACGTTTCACACGGAAATTCATTACTACAACGTGAATGGCGAGCTGCACATTGCGAATGCGAGCGATCCACAAATCCCAGCCGCGCTTGCACCCGTAGTGGTGGGGATCGCCTCTATGAATGATTTCATGCCGAAGCCCATTGCTAATAAACTGCCGGGGTTCACTTTCCCATGCACAGGATGTCCGGACGGCTTCGATAACACAATCCAATATGACGAGGGACCAGCAGACTTCGCCACCATTTACAACGTTAAGCCCCTGTATAGCGGAAAGCGTCCCGTTACGGGCCACGGGCAAACCGTGGTTGTGCTGGAGGTGACCGACGTCCAATCGTCCGACGTGGCGACTTTCCGGTCGGCCTTTGGGCTCTCATCCTACTCAGGTACGTTCACGCAAATTCATCCTGGACCGGGTTGCACCGATCCTGGAAAGAATGGGGCCGAGGGGGAAGCTGCTCTGGATGCGGAATGGGCCGGCGCAGTGGCTCCTGATGCGGATGTCGAACTTGCATCTTGCGCTAACAGCACAACGAATTTTGGAGGCTTCATCGCGGCCCAGAATCTGCTGGATGAAACGACGCCACCCCCCATCATGAGTCTGAGCTACGGCGGATGTGAAACCTCGCAAGGACCTAGCGGCAACGCCTACATCAACGCTCTCTGGCAGCAGGCTGACGCGGAAGGTGTCTCCGTATTTGTCTCTGCCGGCGATGGCTCGGCGGCCGGCTGCGACAACTTCGATACCGCAGAATACTCGACTCGCGGTATCGCGGTGAACGGGCTTGGTTCAACCATCTATAACTTCTCCGCCGGCGGCACCGACTTTGCCGACACCGTAGATGGTCTCAACAGCACCTATTGGAAGACCACAAACAGTTCGTCGCGGGAATCCGCGAAGTCCTACGTTCCTGAAATGACATGGAACGATTCCTGCGCGGGCAGTGTCCTGTATCGCTATTTCGGGTATACGAACGGCGTTTCCTTCTGCAATAGCTCGACCGGCGAAGGATTCCTGGATATCGTCGGCGGCAGTGGTGGCCCCAGCTTTGTGCACGACAAGCCCTACTGGCAAGCGCAAATCCTGGGCATCCCAAGCGATGGCAAGCGCGATTTGCCTGACGTCTCTTTGTTTGCTTCCAACGGTTTCTGGAATCACGCCGTGGTCCTCTGCATGTCGGATGCCAACGAGGGCGGCGCTCCCTGCGATTACAACGATCCGGTCGATGTTTTCTTCAATAGCGCCGGCGGCACTTCATTCAGTGCTCCGCAATTTGCCAGTATTCAGGCGCTTATCAACCAGAGTGCTGGCGGGCCGCAAGGCAATCCGGCTCCCGGCTATTACGCGCTGGCGGCGGTGGAATACGGAAGCCCGCGCCATCCGAAAACAGGCGCTCTCGACGCGTGTAATTCAAGCAACGGACGCATGATCGCAAGTGCCTGCTTCTTCCATGACGTGACGCGCGGCAACAATGATGTCCCGTGTTACGGCACCGACGATTGCTACCTTCCGGAAGGGGAAGACTATGGCGTCCTCTCCACTTCCGATACTCGGCTGCAGGTCGCCTATCCCGCACATCCGGGATGGGATTTTGCAACCGGGTTAGGCACTCCCAACGTAACCAACGTGGTCAAGTACTGGCCGTAATTTGGTAGTAGTGCAGTTTGCTTGTCATCCTGAGCAAGCTTCCTTTGCGCCGCGACGGATAAGGATGCTCGATCAGACGAGCGTCTTGATCCGTCCGGCCGCAACTTTCCTGGCCGTCTCGCAGACGAGTTTGACTTGAGCCTCCGTCAATTCGGGATAGATCGGTAGTGCCACCACTTCGTTCGCCGCGGCTTCCGATTCAGGAAACGAGCCCTTGCCGTATCCAAGCTCCGCGTACGCGGGTTGAAGATGGACCGGGATGGCGTAGTGAATGGCCGTCTGTATCCCTTGCGCTTCGAGAGTTGCGCGGAAGGAATCGCGATCGGGAGTACGCAACGAATAAACATGATAGACGTGGCGCGCCCCAGGCATTTCGCGTGGCAAGCTCAGCCCCGAGGCGGCGAGTTGCTGATCATATTTCGCCGCGATCGCACGCCGTGCTTCCGTCCACTGCTCCAGGTGACGCAATTTCACGCGCAAAATTGCGCCCTGCAAACCCTCCAAGCGATAATTGAATCCTCGCAGCACGTGGTGGTACTTGCTGTCCTGTCCCCAGTCGCGCAGCATGCGGATTTTTTTCGCATAGTCTGGATTGTTCGTTGTAACCGCGCCACCCTCGCCGTAAGCGCCTAAATTTTTCGTGGGATAGAAACTGAAGCAGCCGATGTCCCCGAGAGTTCCGGCCCGGCGGCCGTTATATTTCGCACCGTGCGCTTGCGCGGCATCTTCGATCACGACTAGTTCATGCCGCCGCGCAATATCGAGAATTGGATCCATATCGGCGGTCTGGCCATACAAGTGCACGGCCATAATCGCTTTGGTCCGGGAAGTAATCGCGCCCTCGATTGCGGCGGGATCGATATTGAAACATCGAGGATCGATATCGACCAAAACCGGCCGCGCTCCCGTGTACAGAATGGCAGCAACGCTGGCGACAAACGTGAATGGAACGGTGATGACTTCGTCGCCGGGGCCGATGCCAGCCGCGAGAAGCGCCAGGTGCAGAGCGCTTGTGCCGGAATTCACCGCAACGCATTCGCCTGCGCCGCAGTAATTGCCGAATTCGCGCTCAAAGCTCGCCACTTCTTCGCCCAGGATAAATCGAGAGCTCTCCAGCACCATGGAGACAGCTGTGTCGATCTCAGACTTGATGCTGCGGTACTGCGCTTTCAGGTCGAGATAGGGAACTCTGACCGTGGCATCAGTCGTTGAATGTTTGTAGCCGCTTGGCAAGTGATCACCTACAAATTGGATTATAGCTGTGCTGCTCGCTGAGCTTGCTTTAGTAGAATTCTTCCTTCGACGGAATTCCATCTTTCATGTGCGGAATTTTCGGAATCATTGCGCGCGATGGGCGAATCCCGGACGGCGTTCTCGAACGCGGGGCCCAATCGCTCGCGCACCGCGGGCCTGACGACTCCGGGACCCTCTTGCTGCGCGACGGCTCGACGGAAATTGGCCTGGGCAATCGGCGGCTCGCAATTCTCGATCTCTCGCCTCTTGCGCATCAGCCCATGCATGATCCGAAGACCGGTAACTGGATCGTCTACAACGGCGAGATCTACAACTTCCGCGACGTCCGCGGCGAACTGGAACAGGCTGGCTACATCTTTGCTAGCCACTCCGACACCGAAGTTCTGTTGTACGCCTATGCGCATTGGGGCGACGCCTGTCTGCAGAAATTTCGCGGCATGTTCGCAGTCGCGATCTGGGATGCGCGCCGGCACTGTCTTTTTCTGGCTCGCGACCCGATGGGAATCAAGCCGCTCTACGTCGCCCGAACGGATCGATTTTTCTTGTTTGCGTCCGAAGTTCGCACTCTGCTGGGTACCGGACTGATTCCACGCAAAATAGACCACGCTGGTCTCGTCAATTATCTGACCTTTGGTTCGTCGTACGATCCGCTGACGCAGATTGAAGGGGTGCATGCGCTGCCCGCCGGCCACATGCTCACATGGAATGAGGACACCGCACGACAATCCTGCTACTGGGACCTGATTCAAGAAGCTGAAGAAGGAGGAAAGGAACAATCAGAACCCACAAGCAATGGCAGTTGTTCTGGAGCGGGAAAACTCCAGCCTCTGATCGAGGAATCGGTACGTCTGCAGTTGGTCAGCGATGTGCCATTAGGCGTGTTTCTGTCTGGTGGCATCGACTCGAGCGCGCTGGTGAGCATACTCCGCCGCGGTGGCACAACTCCGAGCACGTTTTCCATCGTGTTTCGCGAATCTGAATTTTCTGAAGCCGAATACTCGCGTCTGATCGCTTCGAAGTTCCGTAGCGACCATCACGAGATTAGCGTTTCTCAGCAAGATGTTCTGTCGGCAATTCCGGACGCGCTTGGTGCGATGGATTTGCCCACGATGGATGGCGTGAATACGTTTTTCGTCTCGCGCGAGGCTCGACGGGCAGGCATAAAGGTCGCACTCTCCGGTCTCGGCGGCGATGAAGTGTTTGCGGGGTATTCGAGCTTTCGCAACGTCCCGCGCATGGAGCGCTTTGCGGATTTATGGGAGTTCGTTCCAGGAGTGTTCCGCTCTTCAATCGCATTCGCGTTTTCTGCTCTCGCGCCAGCGAGCGACCAGAATCGAAAATTGTTGTCGCTTGCTCGAAATAATGGACAGATCGTTCATCCCTACTTTCTCAGTCGAATGTTGTTTACGCCGCAGCAACGCGAACGCCTCTTCCATCATGGTGCGCAGTTGGAGCAATTGGCATCCGCGTCTCAGCGGTCTGCTGTTCGCGCTGCGGCAGGCCTTGATCCCGTGAATCGTGTTTCTTATTTCGAATCACGCTGCTACATGTTGAATACGCTGCTGCGCGATGCCGACTTCATGAGTATGTCGCAGGGGCTCGAAGTGCGAGTTCCACTGATCGACCATCTGTTGGCGAAAACGGTGCTCGCGCTGCCCGGCGAATGCAAGTTGAACCGCACACCAAAGAGGTTGCTGGTCGAGGCTCTAGCGGGATCTCTTCCGGATGAGATCGTTTACCGCCGCAAACACGGATTCACCCTGCCCTTCGATCACTGGCTGCGCGAAGAACTCCGGCCAGAAATGGAAGCGGTATTGAATGCGAGGAGAATCGAGGATGGCCCATTGGCGAGCTTGCTGGACGGCAGTGAAACCGCTCGCGTGTGGAACGATTTTCTGCGCGGAAAGATCTCCTGGTCGCGGCCCTGGGCCCTTTACGTTTTGCAGCGCTGGTGCGAAATGAATTCAGTTTCCGCCTGAGACAAGCAGCCAAGCAAAGGCGGCAGCCTGCACCGCCGCCCTCCTTTCATCACAGCCTGCCGTTACAATCTCGTACACACGGCTTTCGTTTGCGTGTAGAGGTTGAGCACATCGTGGCCCATCTCGCGGCCCCATCCGGACTGCTTATATCCACCGAACGGCAGCGCTGCGTCGAAGATGTTGTAGCAGTTGATCCAGACCGTGCCGGCGCGAAGCTCCTCGGCCACGCGATGCGCCTTGCTGATGTCACGCGTCCATACTGCGGCAGCCAAGCCGTACGTGCTGTCATTGGCGCGTGGAAGGATTTCTTCCGGGTCCGTGAACGGCATCGCCGTCACGACCGGCCCAAAGATTTCTTCCTTCACAACTTTCATATTCTCGCGCGTATTGACCAGAACGGTCGGCTCGACGAAATATCCGCGATCGCCTGCTTTGTGGCCGCCGATTACGGCTTTGGCGCCCTCTGAAAATCCTGCTTCGAGATAGCCGCAAACCCGCTGCAGTTGCTCTTCAGAAACGAGTGGACCCATCTGCGTCTCGGGATCGAGCCCCGAACCGACTTTGATTTTCTTCGCCTGCTCGGCGACTCCATCAACAACTTTGTCAAAAACGGACTTCTCCACATAAAGCCGCGAACCGGCGCAGCAGCATTGTCCGTGATTGAAGAAGATCGCGCTGGCCGAGCCCGGAATCGCAGCGTCGAGATCAGCATCTTTGAACACCACGTTCGGTGACTTGCCTCCCAGTTCGAGCGAGACCTTCTTCAGATTGCCAGCGGCCGCATGCACGATGAGCTTGCCAACCTCCGTCGACCCTGTGAATGCGACCTTATCGACGTCCGGATGCGCGGCCAGCGCGGCTCCCGCGGTCTCGCCATAACCGGGAACGATGTTGACTACACCGTCCGGGAATCCGGCCTCCATAATCAATTCGCCCAGACGCAGCGCCGAAAGCGGCGTTTGCTCGGCCGGCTTCAGCACGACCGTACATCCCGTCGTGAGTGCCGGGCCGAGTTTCCAGGCCGCCATGAGCAGCGGGAAATTCCAGGGAATGATCTGCCCGACGACTCCCACCGGCTCGCGTAGCGTGTAGGCCAGGTACTGCGCTCCGGGAGTGTATGGAACAGAAATCGGAATGGTGTTTCCTTCGATCTTGGTCGCCCATCCAGCCATGTAGCGGAAAAGGTCAACGGCCAGCGGAACGTCAGCAGCTTTTGCAATCGCCAGCGGCTTGCCATTATCGAGGCTCTCCAAATATCCGAACTCTTCCGTATGTTGCTCGAGCAAATCGGCGAGCTTCCAAACCAGACGTCCACGTTCCGAGGCGGTCATGCGCCGCCAAGGACCTTTGTCGAAAGCCTCGCGAGCAGCTTTGACCGCACGATCAATGTCCTCGCGATCACCTTCCGCGACCTGCGCGAGAACTTCGCCGGTTGCTGGGTTGTATGTAGGAAATGTTTTGCCTGAGTCGGAATTCACCCATCGACCATTAATCAGCATCTTCCGTGGTTGATCGATAAATTCGGCGACTTGCGGATGCACGTGCGCAGAAACTGCAATACCCATAGCTCCTCCTTGGACGACGTGGTCTCGATGTAAGAAATATGCCGGAGGAAAAACGCGCAAATCCTAGCGCTCTGCGGGCGGAATTGCAATCAGGGATTGGCTCTAGCAGAATAAAATCGCCAGATCACTCCCCGTAGGGGACCCAGATGTTCTTGACCTGCGTGGCGTGCTCGAGCAACCAGCGGCCTTCCCCTTGCTTTGAATCGAACCAGTCGATAGCGCGGCCTTCATTGGTCCAGACCTGCTTCAGGTTTCCTGTAGACATGGCTTTCGCCGATGCTACCGTCGCATCGTCTCCGTAGCACCAGATCGCGTCCACGTCATCGTGTTCGGCCAGCGGTTTCAGAAGCTGCGAGACGTAGCCCGTGACAATGTTTACTGCCCCTCCAGGAAGATCGCTGATGTCGAAGAGCTGATATAGGTCGCCCGCGATGAGCGGGTACCTCTCGGATGGAACCGCAATGACCGTGTTTCCCATCGCAAGCAATGGCATGACTAGCGACAAAAAACCGAGCAGGGGAAATTCCGAGGGGCAGATCACGCCTACAGTGCCGATCGGCTCATTCATCGCAATCGCAATGTTGCGAAACGGCGGACTATGCACCGCGCCATCAAACTTGTCGGCCCATGCGGCATGGGAGAAAATGCGCTGAATGCCAACCTCGAGCTCCGAAACAGCCTGCTTCTCACCGAGAGCCTGCGTCAGGCGGTGAGCGACTTCGTCGCGGCGCTGCGCCAGATTTTCTGCGCAGTAATAGAGCACTTGCGCGCGCGTATGCGCCGTTGCCTTTGACCACGCCTCCGCTTTGCGCGCCGCTTCGACGGCGTTTCGGATATCTTTTCGATTGCCCAACGGAGCTTCGCCGAGCAGCCCACCATCCGGCGAGCGCACTTCCATGCTGTAGCCGGAATCGGGCCGCGCCTGCTTGCCTCCGATGTAAAGCTTGACCGTGCGATCGATGGCGGGGGTTTTGGTTCCGTAATCCTCATCGAAAATGGGTGCGCCACTTCCGGCCGAATTTGCCGGAAGTGGGGATTTCTCCGGAGCCAGCTTCGGCGCGTGCTTGAACCACTTCGGCTCCAAATACTCCAGCAAGCCTTCGCGTCCGCCTTCGCGTCCGTAGCCGCTCTCGCGGTATCCCCCAAAACCGCACGCCGCGTCAAATAAATTCGTGCAATTGACCCACACCACGCCGGCTTTGAGTTGCGCCGCGACGTGCAACGCCACATTGACGTTCTCGCTCCACACGCACGAAGCCAGCCCATAAACGGTATTGTTCGCCAGTTCCACTGCTTCGCGCGGCGTGCGGAACGTCATCGCCGCGAGCACAGGTCCGAAAATTTCCTGCTGCGCGACCATCGATGTGGGATGCACATTGCTCAGCAACGTTGGCGGAAAATAAAAACCCTTCGCCGGCAGCGCAGTCTGCGGCTGCCAACAGGATGCCCCTTCGGCTATGCCTTGCGCGACCATACGTTCGATTCGCTCCAGCTGCACCTGCGCGACAATCGCTCCAATATCGATGGCCTTGTCGAGCGGCGGTCCAATCCGCAACGTGCTCATGCGATCGCGGATTTTCGCGATCAGCAGCTCGGCAATGCTTTCCTGCATCAGCAGACGCGAACCGGCACAGCAGACTTGGCCCTGGTTGAACCAGATGCCATCGACCAGGCCTTCGACCGCGCTGTCGAGATCGGCATCTTCGAAAATGATGAACGGAGATTTGCCGCCCAGTTCCAGCGATAAGCGTTCGTGGCTGGCAGCAGTCGCGCCGCGAATCGCACGGCCCACTTCAGTCGATCCGGTAAATGCAATCTTATCCACATCCGGATGCTTCACCAGTAGTTCGCCGGTCACTCCGTCTCCGGTAATTATGTTGACGACACCTGGCGGAAGTTCAGCTTCCTGGCAGAGTTCGGCAAATTTGAGCGCCGTCAGCGGCGTGAACTCGGCCGGCTTGAGTACCACTGTATTTCCCGTGGCCAGCGCCGGAGCGATTTTCCACGCCAGCATGAGCAACGGAAAATTCCAGGGAATGATCTGGCCAACAACGCCGCAAGCTTCGTGCTCGGGAAATTCCTGATCGAGCAACTGCGCCCAGCCCGCGTGATAGTAAAAGTGCCGGGCGACGAGCGGGACATCGATGTCACGACTTTCCCGAATGGGCTTGCCATTGTCCATGGTTTCGAGCACAGCGAGCAGTCGCGAATGTTTTTGCACCAGCCGCGCCAGGGCGTACAGATATCGTGCTCGTGCATGCGGCGTGAGCGCTCGCCATTTCTCGGAAGCCGTACGGGCAGCGCGAACAGCCGCATCGATATCGGCCGCGCCGGCTTGCGCCACAGTGGCTAGCTTCTCGCCAGTCGATGGATCGAATGTATCGAAATGCTGACCGACTGCAGGCGGCTGCCACTGTCCATTGACGAAGAGGCCAAATTGGCGTTGATGACGATCCAGCCACGCCAGCGCCTCTTTCGGATCCTCCGGCGCAGGGCCGTATTCCATGGAGACGAATTTTTCAGCGATGCTCATTGATCTCGTCCATCGATATTCCTTTGCGGCCCTACGTCTCCCTGCCTTCGCGAGACGTGGCATCTCGATAAACCTACGCAATCGGATGCCGATACTCCGCCGAATATCGCCCGGTCGCATGGTGCTCAAGTTGCCGCTCGATGTCCCCCAGCAACCCGCTGACGCCAAAGCGAAACAACTCCGCTCGCATCCATGACTGGCCCAATTCCTCTTTCATCATCCCGAGCCAATCGAGCGACTGCTTAGCCGTACGAATGCCACCCGCTGGCTTAAATCCCACGGCCATTCCTGTCTGCTGCGCGTATTCGCGAATCGCCCGCACCATCACCAAACTTACGGGCAACGTCGCATTGGTCGGTTCCTTACCAGTCGAAGTCTTGATGAAATCAGCACCGGCCATCATCGCGATGAAGCTCGCGCGCTCGACATTGCGCAGTGTCAGCAGATCGCCAGTCCCAAGAATCACCTTCATGTGCGCGCCGCTGCAGGCCTGTTTGAACGCCGCGATCTCGTCGTAAAGTGCCTGCCAGCGCCCACCGAAAACAAGGGCGCGCGTGATCACGACATCGATCTCGTTGGCACCCGCCTCAACAGATCGACGAATTTCAGCCACGCGCTCCGCCAGCGGCGACAATCCCGCGGGAAATCCGGTGGATACTGCGGCTACTCGCACGCGGCTTCCTTCGAGCGCAGTCAGCGCAGTTTCGATAAATGTGTGATAAACACAAACGGCAGCAACTTTAATCCCAAGTTCGGCGATCCCGAGTTTCTCAACAATTTCCTGCTGAACGGGAAATCGCGCCTTGGCGCAGAGACGCCGCACGCGTTCGTCGGTGTCATCCCCAGATAGCGTCGTCAGATCCATGCACGTGATGGCGCGCAGCAACCACGCCGCTTGCCAATCTTTTTTGACCGTTCGTCGCGCCACCTGCGATTGCGTCCGGCGCTCGACCGCGCTGGTGTTGACGCGAACTTCCTGAATCCAATTCAGATCGAGCGGAATGCCACGGTTGGGCAGAAGCAGGCGCCCGCCCAGCACCGCAATCGCGCCGGACTGCGCCTCGTGAACGATATCCATCCCGACTCGATCCTTGTGCTCGATCGCCATCCTCGGCACCGACGGTAATTGTACGCGAAGTGAGAGCGGACGACGAAAGCCGCACTATCGGCCAGTAGATGAGGCCCCGAGATATTGCTAAGTCAACAAGAAGGACCCAACTGGGTTTACAATGGCGCTCGTTTCACCGCCCCCATTCGCGTGAAGCTAAGACCACGAGGGCGCGTTTAGGAATCAAAATGTCAAGCGTCCTCTCCGCCTTCGTGCGGAAAAAACTTGTAGCCGCCGCAACGAAGGCGATGAAAAACGCGCACGCTCCTTACTCGAAGTTCCGCGTCGGATCCGCCATTCTGTTAACCGATGGAAAAATGTTCAGCGGCTGCAACGTCGAGAATGCGTCCTACGGCCTGACCAACTGCGCCGAACGCACGGCGATCTTTTCTGCAGTCGCCCAATTAGGGCCCAAAATCGAAATCCGGGCCGTCGCCGTGACCAATGATCAACGGGTCCCCTGTTCTCCCTGTGGCGCATGTCGGCAGGTCATCTACGAATTTGGTCCCGACGCCACGATCTTCTTTCAAGGGGCGAGCGGACCCAAGCAGGCGCATATCACCGAACTTCTTCCCCAAGGATTCCGCCTAAAGTGAGCCCCACGCCTGCTCAAGAAATGTTTCGCGCAATTGATGTAATCCGCAAAAAGCGGGACGGCCTCGAGCTTTCGCGCTCAGAAATCCAAGCCCTGATCGACGGATACACCCGAGACAAAATTCCCGATTACCAGATCTCCGCTTGGCTCATGGCAGTAGTGCTGCGCGGGATGACGCGCGCCGAAACGGCCGCGCTCACCGACGCCATGCTGCACTCCGGCGAAGTGCTCGATCTGTCTTCGTTGTCGGCGCGAAAAATCGACAAGCATTCCACCGGCGGGGTGGGCGACAAGACTTCGCTTGTGCTCGCACCGTTGGCCGCGGCGGCGGGCGTTGCCGTTCCCATGATCAGCGGCCGCGGGCTGGGACACACTGGCGGAACACTCGACAAATTGGAATCGATCCCCGGCTTTAACGTAAATCTCTCCGTGGCCCACTTTCGCCGCCTGCTTCAAACCTGCGGTTGCGCCATGATCGGCCAGACCGCGGAAATTGCTCCCGCGGATCGCAAGCTTTATGCTCTGCGCGACGTCACTGGCACGGTCGAGAGTCCGTACCTGATCTGCGCCTCCATCATGAGCAAGAAATTGGCCGAAGGTATTGACGCCCTTCTGCTCGATGTCAAGACCGGTTCGGGCGCCTTCATGAAGAGCGAAAAAGACGCAGCGTTCCTCGCCGAACTCATGGTGGAAACCGGCAAGCGCATGGGCAAACGAACTGTCGCTCTTATCACCGACATGGATCAGCCCCTGGGAAACATGATCGGCAACGCGTTGGAGGTAGTCGAAGTCATCGATGTCTTGCGCGGGCATGGGCCGGACGATCTGCGTGAGCTTTGCCTTGAGTTGGCCGGACGGATGCTGCAGATAGGCGGCGGCGCCAACAGTGTTGCAGAGGGAAAGCAGAGAAGCGCGGAATTGATCGCCTCGGGCAAAGCTCTCGAGAAATTTCGCCAGATGATCGAATTGCAAGGCGGAGATCCGCGAGTGGTCGACGCTCCGGAGTTGCTCCCGCACACAGAGCACACGATGCAGGTTGCGAGTTCACAAAGTGGCTATCTCGCCTCGATGCAATGCGAGCAGATCGGCACCGCATGCGTGATTCTAGGCGGCGGCCGCGAGCGTAAGGAAGACTCCGTTGACCTGGCAGTCGGAATCGTTCTGCATAAGAAAGTCGGAGACCAGATCTCCGCCCGAGATCCAATCGCGACTATCCATTACAATTCTCGCGATCGGGCAGAACAGGCAAGGCGATTGATCGAGATCAGTTGTCACATCGAAGACGCACCGCCTGCGTCGAAGCGGCCGTTGATCCACAAAGTCATCGAGCACGTCGCGGAGAAGAATTGAATGGGAAGATTTACAGGAATTCTCGGCATTTTGACCATGCTCGGGCTGGCTTTCACGTTCTCGACGAATCGCAAAGCGATCCGCATCAAGACCGTGGCTTGGGGATTGGGCCTGCAATTTCTATTTGCGATTTTCGTTTTGAAAATTGATTTCGGCCGCGCCGCATTTCAGAAGGCCGGCGACGCCGTAACCAAGCTGCTCGGTTATTCGTATGCGGGCGCTCACTTCGTTTTTGGCGGTCTTGCCAATCCCGGATCGCAACTCGGATACTTCGCCTTCGGCGTATTGCCCACAGTCATTTTCGTTTGCGCGCTGTTCGCCATTCTCTATCACATTGGCGTCATGCAGATCGTCATCCGGATTTTTGCCTGGGTCATGACTCGCGTGATGGGTGCCAGCGGCGCCGAGTCACTGAACGTCGCCGCCAGCATTTTCATGGGACAAACCGAAGCGCCCGTGACCATCCGGCCCTTTCTGCCGGACCTGACGCATTCTGAACTGATGACCGTGATGACCAGCGGCATGGCCCATGTCTCCGGCGGAATCATGGCAGCCTATATCGCCTTCGGCATCGATCCCAAACATTTGTTGAGCGCCGTCATCATGACCGCGCCCGGTACTTTGCTGATGGCGAAAATGCTCGTGCCTGAGACTGAGCAAGCTCTGACTGCGGGCCGCGTAGTCATGAGCGAACAAGAAAAGCAAACCGAGCACAAGGAAAATCTGCTCGGCGCGATCGCCCGCGGCACCAGCGATGGTCTGCACATGGCTCTCAATATTGCCGCGATGCTCATCGCATTCCTGGCTCTGGTTGCTCTGGCCGACGGTATTATGGGCGGAATCCATCATTGGATCTCGTGGTTCCCGTCCAGCCTGGAGTCGATTTTTGGTGCGATATTCGCCCCCATCGCCTGGGTGATCGGGATTCCCTGGCATGACTGCCCGGCAATCGGCAACCTGCTTGGGACGCGCATGATTCTCAACGAGCTGGTTGCATTCTCGATGCTTGGCCCGCAGAAAGCGGTCCTGGCTCCGCGCTCGTTCACGATCGCGACATTCGCGCTGTGCGGTTTCGCCAATCTCAGTTCGATCGGGATTCAGATCGGCGGCATTGGAGCGCTGGCTCCAAATAAGAAGGGCGAACTCGCCCGGCTGGGTCTGCGCGCCATGCTGGCTGGGACGATGGCCAATCTCATGTCGGCGTCCATTGCCGGCATGCTGCTGTGATCCTTTTCTCCAAAGGATTTTCTATGAAGCGATGCTGGCTTGCATTCCTAGGACTGTTCTTTTGTGCATCAATCCTCCCGGCTCAAACTCCACAACGCGTGATCATCGATACCGATCCTGGTGTCGATGATGCCATGGCCATTCTGCTGGCTGTGAATTCTCCCGAGCTGAAAGTCGAGGCGTTGACGGTTGTTCCCGGAAATGTCGACAGCCGGCAGGGGCTCGAAAACGCCTTGAAGATCGTTTCGCTGGCAAACCGTTGCGACATTCCGGTGGCCCGCGGCGCGCACCATCCACTGAATCAGAAATTGATTACGGCGCAATACTGGCACGGGAAAAACGGTCTCGCCGACGTGGAACTTCCGCCTTCGAATTGCACAGCCGATTTACGTTTTGGACCCGATCTAATCATCGAGACCGTTCATAAATACCCGTATGAAGTCACACTGATTCCCGTCGGTCCGCTCACGAACATCGCGCTGGCGGTGTCGAAAGATCCGTCGATTGTTGGCCTGGTCAAAGACATCGTCATCATGGGCGGATCGATTTCCGGCGGCAATGTAAATGGCGCGGCCGAAGCCAATATCTACAACGATCCCGAAGCCGCATCCATTGTCTTCAATGCAGGTTGGATGGTCACCATGATCGGCTCCGATGTGGGCGAGCGCACGATCTTCACCCGCACACACCTTGCCGCGTTGCAATCCCAGCACGGCCCCGAAAGCGATTTCGTCGCGAAGCTGGCAGATTTTTATTTGACTCGTTCCGAGAAGAGTGGTTATCAGGGCGCTGCGATGTACGATCCATTGGCTGTCGGAACCGTAATCGATCCCCCGCTCGTCACCCTCAAAGATATGCATGTCGATGTGGAAACCAAAGGTGAGTTCACGCGCGGAGAGACCGTCGCCAATCGGATGGGATACAACGAGAACAACGTTCTACACGGCGATCATTACGAGATCGACGGCCTTACCCCACTCAAACCGAACGCACGAGTGTGTTTGGCATCAAACGCGGATAGGTTTTTGACCTTGTTCATCAGCCGCCTCAAAGGGAAATAAAAGCCTTGTCCTCCTGAGCGAAGCGAAGGACCGATGCACTTACGCTGCGTGCGGCGCATGGTTGACTTGACCGAACCTCACCCGCTCGCGCGCGCCACCAGTACAATCGCCAGCCCGTAGAAAACGAACATCAGAGCCAGATACATTTTCGCGCGCGAACCAGATCCGGCAAATTCTTTCCAGGCGAATACTCCCCACAGCGCTGCAACCATTGGCGCGGACTGTCCGATCGCGTACGCGATTGCGTAGCTCGTTACTTTCCCCGCAACGACGTTGAAAACTGTACCGACGCCCCACACCAAGCCTCCGAACAGGCCCAGCAGATGACCCGCAGGAGGCCCGCTGAAGAATCCGCTGAAGCTGACAGGTTCACCCACGAGAGGGTGCTTCATAAAGTAAAGATTCCAGATGAAGCAGGACAGCAGTGCTCCCAGCGTCAGAAATACAATCGAAGTATAAGGAGTAAGCGCGTTTCCACGGGTCGTTCCGTACGCAACAAACGGGTTCCAAAGCCCCATCAAGACTCCGGAAACAACAGAGACGATGATGCTGTTCCTGGAAACAGACCTTCCGCCCTCCGGCAAATTTCCATAGGCCTTGCCATCGAGCACGACCGCGCCCACCGCAAAAGCGACGCCAACCGCCAGCAACGCAGCATTGCCCTTGGGTTGGAGAGCGTAGCTCAACACAACTCCCACGACGAGCGCGATTCCAATCGAAACCGGGAAGGCGACCGCGAGCCCCGCCATGTCAATCGCCGCGACCAGCAGCAAATTCGCGAGATTGAAGATTGCGCCGCCAACCATCGTAGAAATAATGTTTGACCAATCCGCCGCGCGCACGTTTGCGACAAAACTCGAAGCGTCATGCCCGGAGCTTCCCATCGTGAAGGCCAGAAGTAAGGACATGATGAAAATGCCGATCGCATAATCCCAATAAAAAAGTTCGAAGCGATAGTTCTTCACTCCTTTATATGTGTTAGCCCACGATCCCCAGCAGATGGCGCTGGCGATCATCATCAGCAACGCGATGGTCAGATTCGGTGGTGTAAACATTGGCCTCCCCGGAAAGATCGTAACTTTACTATTGTTCGCCCGTGCTCACAAGCGCACTGCCGACCTCGTTGGCAGAGTCTGCTATGCTTTCGCGCCATGCGGGCTTTTCTGATCGATACCGATACCGCATCCGACGATGCGGTTGCGCTGATCATGGCGTTGCGTTGGCCGGACGTTCGGGTCGCCGCGATCACGGTGGTTGCGGGCAATGTGAATGTCCGCCAGGCCACCCGCAACGCGCTGTACACCGCTGAATTATGCGGGGCGGACGTTCCGGTCTATTCCGGTGCCGAAAGACCTTTGCTCCGTCCGTATCAGGATGCGACCTGGTTTCACGGAAGGGATGGCCTCGGCGATCACAACTACCCTGCACCGAAACGGTCGGCGGAAAAATTGCACGCAGTCGAAGCGATCGTTCAAACCATCGAGGCGAATCCGGGTCTTGTTCTCGTCACTTTAGGTCCGCTGACTAATATTGCCCTGGCGATATCAACCGCGCCTTCGATCGTTGAGAAAGTCAGCCGCTGCGTAGTAATGGGTGGGAATCCGTGCTGCGAAGGGAATATCACGCCCGCGGCGGAGTACAACTTCTGGGTTGATCCGGAAGCGGCGGAGATCGTGATGCGCAGCGGACTGCCTATTGAACTCGTCGGCTGGCATTTATGTCGGGGAGAAGCGGTGCTGGGACAAAGAGACATTGAGCATGTACTGAGTTTTGGCACAAAGCTGGGAAATTTCGCGATTGAATCGAACAGCCACGCGCGAACCGCGCTCAAAACGCAAACCGGCGAGGAGGGAATCTGCCTGCCAGATCCGGTTGCGATGTCAATCGCACTCGATCCAGGCATTGGGACACACTGGGGAGAGCATTACATCGAAATTGAGACTCAGAGCGAACTTGGGCGCGGCATGTCGATTGTTGATCGTCTCAACGTCGCCCACGACGAAAGGAATCGGACAGTGTGGGCCCAGGCACTCAGCGGACGCAAAGCGAAAGTCTGCTGGGCAATTGATAATCAGCGATGGAAATCTGCTCTATATGCGCTCTTGCGTTGAGTGGGTGGCCCAGGGAATTTTACCCACTGGGGTGGCGCAGCGCTTCAGCGCTCCATCTGCAGATTATTCTGTCGCAGCTTTAGCTGCTGAGGTGAACTACCCATTCACCTGCGCGTAAGTAGATCGCCGCAAAAACTCGCCTTGTCCCGCGCGGCCCAGAAATTTGTCTTTCTCGACGATGACGCGCCCGCGTGACAGCACCACCTCCGGCATCCCCGTAACCTCAATTCCTTCAAACATTGAGTAGTCCACGCGCATGTGATGTGTCTTCGCGCTGATCGTGTGTTGCCGCTTGGGATCAAAAATCACGATATCGGCGTCACTCCCAACTGCGATCGTTCCCTTCCGTGGATAAAGCCCGAACAACTTCGCCGGCGTCGTTGAGACTAGTTCCACAAAACGGTTCGCGCTGAATTTTCCGCCGCCAACGCCGCCGGAATATATCAAACTCATGCGATGCTCCACTCCCGGGCCCCCGTTCGGAATTTTCGTGAAATCATCTTTGCCCAATTCTTTCTGCTCTTTGAAGCAGAACGGGCAATGGTCCGTGGAAACGACCTGCAGATGATCGCGTTTCAATCCATTCCAAAGTTTTTCCTGGTGCCACTTCTCACGCAGTGGCGGAGTGAAAACGTATTTCGCCCCTTCAAATCCCGGCACATCAAAGTTCTCAATCGAAAGATAAAGATATTGCGGGCATGTCTCGGCATACACGGGCAGCCCACGGTCGCGCGCTTCGCGAACTTTTTCGAGGGCATCATTGCAACTCAGATGCACGATGTAAATCGGTGCTCCCGCCATCTCAGCCAGTGCGATCGCCCGCGCAGTCGCTTCCGCTTCGGCCGTGGTCGGGCGTGTGAGCGCGTGATATTTCGGCGCTTTCTTGCCTTCCGCCAGCGCCTGCTGCACGATCACATCGATCGCGCTGCCGTTCTCGGCGTGCATGCAAACCATCCCGCCATTCTTGGAAGTTGTCTGCAGTGCCTTGAAGATGCTGCCATCATCCAGCATGAACACGCCTGGATAGGCCATGAACAGCTTGAAGCTGGTGACGCCCTCGCGCACCAGATCGTTCATCTCGCTCAACTGCCCGCCGGAGATGTCCGTAACGATGCAGTGAAATGCATAATCGCAAACAGCCTTGCTGGCAGCCTTATTCATCCACGTATCGAAAGCCTGCCGCAAGGCCTGCCCTTTGTACTGAATCGCGAAATCAATCAGCGTGGTCGTCCCTCCGAATGCGGCCGCACGCGTGCCAGTCTCGAAATCGTCCGCGCTGGTCGTTCCCCCAAACGGCATATCGAGATGCGTGTGGACGTCGATTCCTCCGGGCATTACCAGCTTGCCGGTGGCATCGATGACTGCCGTCGCGTTCTGCGTGGGAAGATCTTTTCCGATCGCCGCGATCGTTCCGCTATCGATCGCCACATCCGCTGCGTACGTATCGATCGCCGTCACCACCGTGCCATTTCTGATTACTGTATCGAACCCCATGGAGTCCTCCGCGCATCCGTTAGACGAAGAAATTCTATGCTACACTGCGGCTCCTCAGCCGCTTAAGATCGGCGAAAGGATTTAGTCATGCAATTCGGCATCACCTTCAAACCTGATCTTTCGATCGAGCGCATCGTCGGCCTCACGCTCCAGGCTGAAGCCGCCGGGTTCGAATATGGCTGGATTTTCGATTCGCACGTTTTATGGATGGAGCCGTACCCGCTGCTCACTTTGATGGCCACCAACACCAAGCGCATGAAGCTTGGCACGTGCGTGACCAATCCTGCAACGCGCGATCTGACCGTGACTGCGAGCCTGTTCGCAACACTGAACCTGATCTCTGGCGGGCGCATGCAACTCGGTATCGGACGCGGCGACAGCTCGCGGCGCGTACTGGGCAAAAAGCCCGTGAGTTGGTCGCAACTCGAGACGGCGGTGCAGGAATTTCGCGATCTCACCTCGGGTAAGGAAGTGCAGCATGACGGGCAGCCTACGCGGCTGCCTTGGGCCAAGGTCCCGCCGCCGGTGTGGATCGCGGGTTACGGACCCAAAGTCTTGCATATGGCCGGCCGCGTCGCCGACGGGATCATTCTGCAATTTGCCGATCCCGCGCTGATTGATTGGTGCCTCGGATTCGTCAGAGAGGGAGCGCGCGCCGCCGGACGCGATCCGAAAAGTATTGAAGTGATGTCCGCCGCACCGGTCTGGGTTTCAGACGATTTAAGTGTTGCCCGCGAGCGCGTGCGCTGGTTCCCTGCGCTCGTATCCAATCACGTCATGGATCTCATCCGCCAGTACAAGCCGGAGGATTTGCCGGCCGCGCTTACTTCGTACGTGGAGGATCGTGGCCACTATGATTATCAGCACCATTGCGAAGTGGGCAGTGATAACGCCGAGTTCGTTTCCGATGAAGTGATCGATCGCTTTTGCCTCGTTGGTCCGGCCGAAGCGCATCGGAAGAAATTGCGAGAACTCGCCCGCGTTGGCGTGACCCAGTTTAATATCTACCTGATGTGCGGCGACGAAGAACAGACGCTGCAGATTTACGATCGGGAAATTGTGCCTGCCCTCTTAACAGTGCCCAAATAACTGAACTACGCGACCCGTTCCGGCGATAACTCGGGTTCGTGTTCGGATCGCATGGCCGCCCAGTAAGAAAAAAACGAGACCGCGAATCCCACGAACCACGAATAGTCGTACAGAAAGTGCGCACTCCGAATCGCTAATCCAGCCAGCGCAGTGCCCGCTCCTAGAGCTAGCGCGATTACTGCGCGCCAATTGAATCCGCGCGCGTATTCATAAATCCCATTGCGCAGATATAAGTCATCCAGCTTCAATTCGCGCCGCCGGATCACAAAATAATCACAGATCATAATGCCGGCGACGGCCCCCAGAAACGGCGCGTACCCGCCAAGCCAAATAAAAATGAATGTCCCGTAGTCGTGGAGCAGCTTCCATGGCATCATCGCCACACCCATGAAGCACGTAATCACTCCGCCAGTGCGAAAGCTGATTTTTCGTGGCCACAAATTCGAAAAATCGTTCGCCGGCGAGACCACATTCGCGCCGATGTTCACATTCAATGTCGCCAGCAAAATCGCTAGCAGCGAAATGACGACCGCAACCGGCGAATGAAATCGGCTCAGCAGTTGCACCGGATCCCAAATCGCCGTTCCGTAAATCACAACCGTAGCTGACGTCACCACGATCCCGACGAACGCGTACAGCGTCATAGTTGTCGGGAGGGCAAGGGCTTGTCCAATGATTTGTTCTCTCTGATTTCGCGCGAAGCGCGTGAAATCAGGAATGTTCAGCGATACGGTAGCCCAGAATCCCACGGTCCCATTCAGAGCTGGAATTAAGAACTTCAGGAACTCAGAAAATGAATGAAACTTTGATGGGACGGCGAGCATGGGTCCAAAGCCGCCAGCCTTCACGTACGCCCACCCTAGCAAAAGCAGCCCGACTCCCAGCAAAATCGGCGCGCTGATTCCTTGCAGGATGCGGATATATTCGATTCCCTTTACGACCACGGCGACATTGATCAGCCAGAAAGTCAGAAAACAGATTGCCGTTCCATGCTCAACGTTTTTCCATCCGGGAATAAGCACCGCCAGCAGAGTGCTGATCGCCTCTCCGCCAATCCACGCCTGTATACCGAACCATCCGCACGCAACCAGCGCACGCAGCACTGCGGCGATGTTTGCGCCGAGCACCCCGAACGAAGCCCGTGCCAGAACTGGAAAAGGAATCCCGTATTTAGCTCCCGGATGCGAATTCAACAACATCGGAACCAGCACGATCACATTGCCGATAAAGATCGTCGCAACGGCTTCCTTCCAATCCATGCCTCCCTGGATCAGGCTCGCGGCCAACATGTAAGTGAGGATGTTGACCGACATCGAGACCCAGAGCGCGGCGAAATTGTAGGTGCCCCAATGTCGACGTTCCGCAGAGGCTGGCGCGAGGTCAGGGTTGTAGAGCGGGCTGGATTCGATGCGAGTGCGGAGATCGGTGGGTGCAGCGGACATATGCCGTTGAACGATTGAGAGATTGAGTCATTGTGCGGTCGAGTCCTTCCGAATCGCACAATGACTGAATGGCTCAATCACTGAATGGCCTTAGTCTGCCGCTGCTGATGTTACGCTCTGCGTCGTGATCGCCCCGTACGTCTCCGGACGCCGGTCGCGGAAGAATTGCCACACCTTGCGAACTTCGGTGATCATATCTAAATCAAGATCGGCGACGACCACTTCGTCTTTGTCGCGGCTCGCCTGTGCCATGATCTTTCCCCGCGGATTGCAAAAATAGCTCTTGCCATAGAATTCGCCGATACTCCATGGCTTTTCCGTTCCCACGCGATTGATCGCGCCGACAAAGTATCCATTCGCGACCGCGTGCGCCGGCTGTTCGAGTTCCCACAGATATTCCGATAATCCCGCTACGGTCGCCGAAGGATTGAACACGATCTCCGCTCCGTTCAGTCCGAGAATTCGCGCTCCCTCGGGGAAATGGCGGTCGTAGCAGATATACACGCCAACCTTCGCATACTTCGTTTCGAATACCGGATATCCCAGATCTCCCGGCGTGAAGTAAAACTTCTCCCAGAATCCCGGATGGCAATGCGGAATGTGATGCTTTCGATACTTGCCCAGATATTTCCCGTCCGCATCGATCACAGCCGCCGTGTTGAAGTAAACCCCCGGCATCTGTTCCTCATAGACCGGAACCACGATCGCCATGCGATGTTTCGCCGCGATCTTCTGCATAAGCTTTGTCGTCGGCCCCTCTGGCACGCCTTCCGTCAATTCATACCACCTCGCATTTTGCTCGGCGCAAAAGTATGGGCCATAAAATAATTCCTGCAGGCACAAAATCTGCGCCTTCTTGCGCGCGGCCTGTTCGATCAGCTTCAAATGCTTATTGATCATTGCCTTCCGAATCTGATCGAGCGGCCGATCCGTGCTGAGTGCATTCGAAGCCTGAATCAAGGCGCAACGAACCATGCGGGGCATCAGGTCCTCCCGGAGTATCCATGGGCCCTCGGCCCATCGAAGAAAAAAAAAGGGTGCCCCACTTCTCGTTGGTTTTGCGAGAAGTGGGATTTTCGACAGAATGAATCGCACTAGTCTGAAACACTTCAAGGGCAAATAGCAAGGCACGAAACTATAGCAGAAGCACGAGCCAGGTCTGTGGGTGCCCCACTTCTGGCCGCTTTTGCCAGAAGTGGGATTTTTCGTGATGACGAGATCTGGCTCGCGGTTGGGTAGTGTCCTAATTTGAACTT
>Ga0335072_10001749_pt1 | contig 34581 bp, 30 predicted proteins | sample Lox_Sample_21_FD_206725 | JGI IMG/M metagenome (GOLD analysis project Ga0335072, IMG submission 206725) | Soil microbial communities from Loxahatchee National Wildlife Refuge, Florida, United States - Lox_Sample_2.1 | ecosystem: Environmental > Terrestrial > Soil > Wetlands | place: USA... | reverse complement strand
GAATGCCGTTTGCAGCACGACGTCCTCGAGAGCGATTTCGGGCAACGCCTCGTGTCGCAAACGTACTGCGCCGAAGCCTGCCTCGAGGGCCGAGGCGACGTCGTCGTTCAGGCAGATGTCGAGGTGGCGCGTCTTGCGCGCTTCGGTACTCACCAGAAATCTTTCATGCCCGCTTTAGAAGCGCCGGCAAGATACACCTCGCCTGCGAGGAATGCGGGGAGCGATGAGAACCTGGCTGCTCCTGTTTTTGATCTTTGCGACCGTCGGCATCGCAGCCGGATGCAAGGGGTCAGGCTCCGGTAGTTCCGGTCCGACCCCTTATCCAACCCAGTCCGCGCGCGGCGGCTTGGACGAGGTCGCATTCGGCGACGATTTTACCGTCGGCATGGGCACCATCTACTGCGGAGTTTCCTTTAGTAGCGGGCCTTGTCAAACGTCGCCGACCGCTCCGGGCGTGACTCCGGCGATCAATCCGACCGGCTGGGCTCAGCGTTTTTCCGGAGCGGTCACGCTCCCGAAATGGGCCCCGGCAGCCAGCATCATCCTCGGCGTCAACGGCGCTCTCACCGGTGACGCGCCCAAACCTGAAGGCTACGGCGGCGATCTCCTTGGGAACAGTCAGCAGTTCGGCGAGCTCACCGCGCTCGCAACGAGCGTTCGCTCGACCAACATCAAGATGCTCGTCCTCATCCAAAGCGGCATCAACGACGTGTACGATGCGTATTACTCGGCGTTGTGCACGTCGAACGGCGGGACCGTAACCGGCGGCGGCAGCGCGACGCAAGCATCGCCGTGTACCGCCTCGGGAACGACGCTTGCCGACTCGAGCAACAACGTGCGCAATGGAACGCTGTACAGCGCCTACAGCTCGATGCTTTCGAAGTTGAACGCTCTCACGGGCGGCGCGCCCGAAGCGACGTTGATCGTCGGCGTCCCCAACATCGGCGCGATGCCGTATGCGATTGCGAATTTCACGTCGTCGCAGCGCGCGACCCTCACGGCGGATTCGCAGCTGGCAAATCAAGCCATACAAGCCGCAATTGCGGATGCGACCGACAAAGCCGTTGCGTACGTCGATTGGTACGACTACTTTGCGGCGAATCCGCAATATTACACGACGAACTATTATGCCTCGGATCTGTTCCACTTGAACGATCAGGGTTACGCGGCGCTCGAGACCCTGGTCTTCCAGACATTCACGACGTCGTTCCCCTCGTTCTAGGGTTATGCGCGCCGGAGGCGTATTTCCGGGCGCATGTCGATTGAAGGTAAGCGAGTCGCAGCGCTGATCGGCGACGGATTTGAGGAAGCCGAGCTTCTGGAGCCACGCAAGGCGCTCGAGGGCGCCGGCGCCATCGTCACGATCGTGGGCGCCGACGAGAAGTCACGCCAGAAGATCCGGGGCAAGCGAGGGCTTGATGAGGGTGTACAGCTGAAGGCTGAGGAGCTCGCATCGGACGTGACCGGCGACGATTTCGACGCGCTGCTCATCCCGGGCGGGACCTCGCCCGACCGGCTGCGGGGCAACCGCGATATCCAGCGCCTGATTCGCGAAATCGACGGCGCCAAAAAGCCGATCTTCTCCGTCGGGCATGGCGTGCAAGCGCTGATCTCATCGCAGGTCGTCCGCGGCCGTCAACTGACGGGCGCGTCCTCCATCGCGGATGACATCCGCAATGCCGGCGGCCTCTATCGGGACCAGCCGGTCATCCAAGACGGCAACTGGGTGACGACGCGAAGCGCGGGCGACATGCTGGTTTTCACGCGTGCGATGTTGGAGAAGCTCGCGAGTGCGGTTCCCGTCCAGGCGTAAGGCTCAGTAGTCTCTCGGAACGATCGAAAGGCGGGGGTTGGGGCGCTCGGGGCGCCCGACCTTGTGGCATTCGCGCCATTTGCCGTCGATTTGAATTGCCGAGATGTCGGCGGTGAAATCGAAGTGCCCGCTGCCGTCGAAGAAGGCGCTGCCGACCGCATACGCGTCGACGGGGACCCTCAAGCTCTCGAACATCCTGATCTTCTCGGCGTTGAATCCTCCGCTGACCACGATACGAACGTGCGTGAAACCCTCGGCATCGAGCGCGTTGCGCACGTTGTGCACCAGCTGCGGATTCACGCCGGTCGGAGTAAATGTCGACATTTGCGGCCAAATCGATTTGTCGACGAGCGTCGAGCTGGTGTCCATGCGCACGCCGTACAGGCGGCTCCCCAGCGCACGCGCGACCTTGAGCGACGTTCCGACGCAGTCGTTGTCGAAATCGACGAGCGAGATCACGTTCACGCCGACGGGCATGTATTCGGCAAATTTTTGCGTTGCAAGCACGGTGTCGCCGCGATATGCGGCAATCAGCGAATGTGGCACCGTTCCCATGCCGCGGCTTCCCCACCACTCCGCGTTGGCGTCGGTTGAGACGCCCAGCGCTCCAGAGACGTACGCCGCGTAACCATCGCCGGTTTGCACGTGGTGGTGATCGAAGCGGGCAGGAAAGAACAGCACGTCCTTTCCGTTCGCTGCGTCGACGATCTCGCGCGCGTTGGTCGCGATGCGCGTGCGGCGCGCCAGCACGCCGAGATAGAGCGTCTCGAGATGCGCAAAGAGCGAGTAGTCGCCTTCGATCGTCATTACGGTCTCGTACGGACCGATCGCGTCGGCGTCAAAGAGCGCGTGCACGGTCAAGCGGTCCCAACCGTCCTTCCAGCCGGCAGCCTCGCTGCGGCCGCTGCACAGGCGCAGAATTGCGAGCGCCTCGTCGATCCCTCCCAGATACGAATGGTTGCGCTGAAAGACTTGCATGCGGACGTGGGGCGCGTACCCGTCGGAAATCAGAATTTCTTTCGCGCGATTGAAGTAGGTGTCGGAGTAATATCCTTCACGCATCTTCTCGACGGGAAGCTGAAAAATCGCGGGTGACAAGCGTTGCCTGACCGGCATGGGACGCTCTACGCTTGCGGCGAATGGGGTCCTGTTGTGAGCACGAGCGAACCGAGGCTGCTGCGCTCGAACGCCGATATCGCGCGATGCTTGCGCGAGATTCGTGCGCTCATGGAGTTCGCGGGCGAAGATTACTTTAGATTCATGGCGTACGAGCGCGCCGCCGACGCCGTGCACAATGCGCCGCCTCTCGCCGATCTCGCACTCGCCGGTGAGCTGACGTCGCTACCCGGCATCGGAAAATCGATTGCCGAAAAGATACAATCGATCCTCGAAACGGGCACCTGCGGTTATCTCGAGGAGCTGCGCGCGCAATACCCACCCCGCTTGATGGAAGTTCTAACCGTTCCGGGGATCGGAATCAAGACGGCGCGCATGCTGTTCGAGCAATTCGAGATCGGTTCGCTGGCCGACCTCGAAGCCGCGCTCGAAGACGGCACGCTGGCCGGTGCACCGCGGCTCGGCAAGAAATCGATCGAAAATTTGCGGCGCGGCATCTTGGCGTCGAAAGGACGTTCGCGCCGTTGGCCACTCGGTGTCGCGCGGCCGATCGCCGAAGCTCTGATCGAATATCTGCGCGCGAACGTTCGCGCGGACAACCTCATCGCCGCCGGAAGCTTGCGGCGCGCCGAACCGACGGTCGGCGACATCGACGTCATCTGTACCTCCGGCGAGCCCGACGCGGTCATAAAAGCGTTCGCGTCGTTCTCGCGCGCTCAGGCCGTGCTGGCCGAGGGTTCGACCAAGGGCAGCATCTGGCTGGAGACGGGCTTGCAGATCGACTTGCGCGTGCTGCCGGCGCATCTGTTCGGAAATCTCTTGCAGCACTTCACGGGCAGCCGCGAGCACAACATTCAGCTGCGCGAGATGGCGGTTCGTAAAAATCTGCGCGTCAGCGAGAATGGGATTCTCAATCTCGAGACCGGCGACAACATCACGTGCACGACCGAAGAGGAAGTTTACTCCGCGCTCGGGCTCGCATTCATTCCACCCGAGCTTCGTCTAGGTCTCGGCGAGATCGACGCGGCGCGCAACGGAACACTTCCGCGCTCGATCGAGCTCGCCGATCTGCGCGGCGAGTTCCACATGCACTCGCGCTACAGCGACGGCGCCAACACCCTCGAAGAGATGGTCGAAGCGTGCGCGGTCCGCGGTTACGCGTATCATGCGATCTCGGATCACTCACAGTACCCGACGCGCGGCGGCGACGTCGGTTTGACGCCCGAAGCCGCGCGCAGGCAGCGCGACCACGTGCGGGGCCTAGGCAACCGTTTCGGCATACGAACCTTGTGCGCCAGCGAAGTCGACGTCCGTCCGGATGGTTCGCTCGTTTTCGACGAACGCACGCTTGCCGAATTCGATCTGGTAATTGCAAGCGTTCACACCGGCACCAACGCCTCGCGGGATGAAATGACCCGCCGCATGATCGCAGCATGCGAGAATCCGTACGTTTCGATCATCGGTCATCCGACCGGGCGCTATGTCGACGAGACTTCGGATTTCGCGGGCTACGAGTTCGACTACGACGCGGTCTTCGCGGCGGCGGCCCGCACCGGGACGGCGCTCGAGATCGACGGCCATCCCGCGCGGCTGGATCTTCCAAGCGCCCTGGCTCGCCGCGCAAAAGGATTCGGCGTCACCTTTACCTGCGACTCGGACGCTCACTCGATCCCGGCCCTGGGGAACGTTTCCTACGCGGTCGGACAGGCCAGGCGTGCCTGGCTGGAGCCGGCGGACGTACTGAACACACGTTCGCTCGAGGCTGTTCTGGCCTTCGTAGCCCAAAAACGGGCCTCGGCGGCTCTCCCTGCGAATAAGCATTAAATCTCGGTATGATCTCCGGTACTTTTACCTCGGAGTCGGCTCGGCTCGAGGCGCTCTACGATTACCAGATCCTCGACACGCCGGCTGAGGAAGTCTTCGACGTATTCACCCGGTTGGCATCGCAATTGTGCGGCACGTCGATTGCTTCCATCGCGCTGATCGACGACGACCGCGTCTGGTTCAAATCGCTTATCGGTTTGATCGGTTTGAGCCAAATACCGCGCAAAGAATCCTTTTCTGCATTGACGCTTTCGAACGGGGATCTTTTCGAGATTCACGATGCCAAGAGCGACGAGCGTTTCCGCCGGTCGCTGCTCGTGCGAGATTATCGCGTGCGCTTCTACGCCGGCATGCCGCTCGTCACGCGCGGCGGTTATGTGATCGGCACGCTCAACATCATGGACGAGCAGCCGCGCACGCTCACCGAAGCCCAGTGCGGCGTGCTGCGCACGCTCGCCGCCGGTGTGATCGAGCAGCTCGATGCGCGCCGGACCCTCATGCGATTGGTCGATGCGTCGCGAAGTGAGCTGTATCACTTCGATCTTTCCTCGCAGCGCATCGTCTTTGCCAGCGAAGGCGCGCTGAGCAATCTCGGCTACACGGCTAAAGAAATGCGCGACCTTCCCGTCGAGTCGCTGTTGCCGCGCTTGCAAGCACCGTTCTCGACCGAGCGCTTGATGCGCAGCATCGCCGCCCGCGACGGCGAGCCGCTCGTCATCAACACGATCGCCCGTCGCAAGGACGGATCGATCTATCCGATCGAGCTGCGCGTCGAGCTGGTGCGTTCGTTCTCACGTCCGCTGGTCTACGTTTTCGGCGTGGACATGTCCGAGCGCAGGGCCAGCGAAGATCGCATTCGTCTGCTGTCGACCGCGGTCGAGAACGCAAGCGACGCCGTCGCGATCTACGCTCCGTCCGACCCGCCTGACCCCAAGAAGCCCTCGACCGTCGTGTACGTCAACGATGCATTTTTGCAAAGCGTCGGCTACACGCGCGAAGAGATCATCGGAAACAGCAGCGCGCTCTACGTCGGAAAAGGGGCCGACCGTAAGGTCGTCGAGGAAGTGCGCTCGCGCGTGTTGCGCGGTGAGACGGCTCGCTTCCGGACGCGTACGTATCGCAAAGACGGCTCGACGTTCTGGAGCGAACAGTCGTTGCGCCCGATGGTCGATGCGTCCGGCAAGGTCTCCCACATCATCGCCGTGCGCCGCGACGTCACGTCGGACGTCATGCACGAAGCCGCGCTGGCTACGCAAAACGATATTCTGACCGCGCTCACCAGCGTCGCGCGCGAGCTTTTCGCCGCGCTCGTTCCGCGCGTGCTCGTCGACCGGCTGCTGGTCGGCGCGGCTGCGATGACGGGAACGACAGTTCGCTTCTGGGTCGCGCTGCCGAATGGCGGTCTCGCGCAGAGCCAAGACCTTTCGGTTCCCCCCGACACCGCCGACGAAGGCGACGATTTCCTGCGCGAGGCGCTGATCTCCGAGGTCGTTCTCGTCGACGACGCCGCACATCGTGCCGTCGCGCGCATCCCCACACCGGATGGTCCGGGCTGGCTGCTCGAGGCACGCTCGAGCGGAAACGAGCCGCTGGCGACCAGCAGCGTGTTCGCATTGGGACTGCTCGCACAATACGCGGCCGTCGCGGTGCGGAACGTCGAGCTGTACGGCGAGCTGGACGCGCGCCGCGGAGCGGTCGTGGAGCTCAACCAGGTCAAGGCCGACCTGATCGCGATGTTGGCGCACGATTTCAAGGGCCCACTCACCTCGATCGTCGGGTTCGCCCAGGTGTTGGCCGAGGATCCGAAGCTCGACGCGCAATCGCGCCAGTTCCTCGATACGATCACCCAAAACGCGATGCGTCTCTCGAATCTGGCCAGCGACACGCTGTCGCTTTCACGCCTGGAGAGCAGCGATTTCTCGCTCGCGCGCCAGCCGATCGAGATCGCCGATCTCGTTCGCGACGTTGCGCAGACGTTCAGCGAACGCCGGCAAATCGACGTGCAAATCGACGAGGAGGACGCGCTGGTCACGGGCGACATGCAGCGCCTCGGTCAAGTGCTCGAGAACCTCTTCGGAAACGCGATCAAGTATTCGCCGAACGGCGAACCGGTCGGGGTCAAAGTGCGGCGCCTCGACGGCTGGATCGAGATCACGGTCCGAGATCGCGGAATCGGCATCCCCCAACCGGAAGTCGCAAATCTGTTCTCGCGCTTTGCGCGCGGCTCGAATGCGCGGCGCTTGGGGATTACGGGGACCGGGTTCGGTCTCTATCTAGCGCGCCTCATCGTCGAGAAGCACGCCGGTACGATCGGCGTCGAGAGCGTCGAAGGCAAGGGCAGCACGTTCGTGGTGCGCCTACCGGCGGCGATCCTCGGTGAAGAAGACGACCGTACGAACCGTCTGCTGCTGGTCGACCCCGAAGGCGAAACGCGCTCGTTCACCGCGCACGCGCTGCGCGGGGGTCACTACCGTCTGCGCGTCGTCCAATCCGTCGGCGAAGCCCTGGTGCTGCTGGCCGACGAACGCTTCGATGCGGCGCTGATCGACGGCGACGACGAGGAGATCCTCAAGAAAGTGCCGCGGCGCATTCGCCGCGAGGTCGCCTTCATCCGAATCGGATCGACGAGCGAGAAAGGCTGGGACAACGTGCTCGGCAAGCCGTTCCTCAGCAAGGACTTGCTTGCGGCGATCGAGTCGGCCGTCGAACGCCAGGTGCGCGCCACCTAAAAGGTCATGGCGCGAAGCGACCCGGTCGTTGCAAGTCCGGCCGGGCCGCCTCGCCCTAATCCCTAACTTGCTGGGTTCTCGTTGGTTAATGCGTTGCCCTGGAGCGCACCCGGGACGCAGCGACCGTCGAGAAGAATGCGCTCCGGCATGCAGCTCGACGATCTGATCGTGTACGCCCGCGGCGATTTCCGCCGCTACGCCGACGCAAAAGTCGGCCTTCTCACGCATGGACTTCAATACGGAACCGGATGCTTCGAGGGTGTCCGCGGATTTTGGGAGCAGGACGAACGCGAGCTGTACATCTTGCACGCCCGCGATCACTTTCGGCGCCTGCACGATTCGGCCAAGATTTTGATGATGAAGCTTCCCAAGTCGGCGGACGCCTTGGCTGAGATCACGCTCGAGCTTTGCGCGCGCAACAAGTTCGAATCGGAAGTCTACATCCGTCCATTCGTGTACAAGGCGGATGAAGCGATCGGCGTGCGCCTCGAAGGCGTCAAAGACGAGTTTGCGATCGTCGCGATTCCGTTTGTAGGCTACTTCGGTGAAGCCAAAGGATTGCGCTGCGGTCTCAGCTCGTGGCGCCGCATCGAGGACACCGTCGCGCCGGCGCGCGCGAAAGTTACAGGCATCTATATCAATTCGGCGCTTGCGAAGAGCGAAGCGATCGCCAACGGATTCGATGAGGCCATCATGCTATCGCACGATGGGCACGTCTCCGAAGGTTCGGCCGAAAACATCTTCATCGTGAAGAACGGCGATCTGATCACGCCCGATCCGACGCAAAACATTCTCGAGGGCGTGACGCGCCGCTGCGCGATGACGATCGCGCGCGATCTGGGCTTCACGATCGTCGAGCGTCCGATCGATCGGAGCGAGCTCTACACGGCGAGTGAGGTGTTCTTGACGGGCAGCGCGGCCGGCATCATGCCGGTCGAATCGATCGATCGGCGCACCGTCGGGGACGGAAAAACCGGCACGATCACCAAGGCGATTATGGACGTTTACGAACGCGCCGTGCGCGGCAAGGAACCCAGATATCGTGACTGGGTTACGCCGGTGTACGCGAATCGTCGAGTCGCCGCCGGTTAGACGTCCGGGAGGACGAGCATTTCGTTCGCAATGCGGCGCGCGCCGGCCCGGCGCGCGGAGCGCTCGACGGCCCACTTGTCGCGAAACGTTCTCGCCGTGCCCAAAAGCGTCACCGCGCCGTCCTTGACGACGACATCGATCTCCGCGTATTTAACGGTCATGTCCCAGTTCAGTGAGGCACAGATTCGCGCCAAAAGCGCCTCGTCACTAATCGTTGCCTTCGGCAGCCTTCTTTGGGACGGCCGCTTGAGAATGAAAGCCATGGTAACTCTCCCTTCAGAATTTGCTCGATTTTAGCGGCCGGATGTCCTGAAGCTGGGCCCGTTGCGGGAAGAACTTGCGACGAGGGCGTCTTAACTTTTTCTTAATTTCGTTGCGCCCCAGAGCTAAACTCCGCAGAAAATGCCCGCGGAGGGAATGATGGACACGAAATTTGACGATGAAGTGACGCTGTATTACCAGCCGATCGTGAAGTCGACCAACGGCGACTTGCTCGCCTTCGAGGCGTTGCTGCGACCGTGCGACGGAGCAGCCGACGAGACGTTCGCGCAGCGCAAATCGAGCGAATATGCCGCGGGAAACCTGCTCAACGATCTCGACCGCTGGGTGATTCACCGGGCATTAGATGATGGCAGCGTTCTGCGAGAGCACGGAATCGACGCACCCATTCACGTCAACGTCGCGTTGGCAGATTTGGATCGGGGCGGAACGGAGCAATTTACCTCGTGGATTGACGATTTAGGCGATCAAGGTGGTCGAGCCGTTGTCGAAATTCTGGAAAACACACCCGCATCGGATGCGGAAAATCTTCGGTCCGTGATCGACGTCTGCCATCACACCGGAATCCGTGTTGCCTTTGACGACTTTGGAACCGGATATGCGTCGTTGCTCGCACTGCAACAGCTCCAACCCGACATCGTCAAAATCGACAAGAAGTTCGTCAGAGATCTTCTGCGCGACAAAAAAACGCGTGCCATCGTGCACATGCTCATCGATCTCGCGCATAAGCTCGGTATTAGCGTCGTCGCAGAAGGGGTCGAGGGAACGGCACAGTGGGAGTGGCTCCGTCTTGCGGGATGCGACGAGATTCAGGGTTTCGTCGTTGCGAAGGCCCTCAGAGCGCCCGATGAAATCATTAGCTGGAACGTCGACTGGACGTACCGCATGCAGGATGCGCGACGCCGAGGCCTCCCACCGACACAAGCTGCCGAAACCGCGTTGTCCGTTTCACCGGCAGGGCGCCAAGAGAAGATCCGCCTGCTGTCAGCCGCTATGCTGCAATACGCCCGGGAACATGCTGAGAAATGTCGACACTTTCCGGCGCAAAGAAACTGTGTAGCGCGCCGCTGAGAGGCGTCGTACGCTGCAGTCAATAATTTCAATTCAAGTGCTCCGACAGCGAATTCTGGTTGTCGAAGACGAACCGGAGATCGCGGACGTAATATGCGCGTATCTCATCGGTGAGGGGTTCGACACCGAGTGGCAAAAGGACGGCGCTTCTGCGATCGAGGCCGCGGCCCGCGAATGCCCTGCGCTGTTGCTTCTCGACGTTGGTTTGCCGGATCTGACGGGGTTTGAAGTCTATCGCCGGATCGTGAGAAACGGCAACGTGCCCACGATCTTCTTGACCGCGCGCGCCGAGGAAGTCGATCGTATAGTCGGACTCGAGATGGGCGCCGACGACTACATCGTTAAACCATTCTCTCCTCGCGAGCTTGCTGCGCGTGTGCGCGCCGTCTTGCGACGAAACGTGCCGAGAGAGGATATAGCCGACGTCGACGCGCTTCGCATACATGACATCGTGATCGACCTCAGAGCGCATGTCGTGACCAGGGCCGCTTCGGGCATCGACCTGACTCCGGCAGAGTTCCGGATTCTCGTCGCGCTGGCCGAGGAACCTGGCCGAGTTTTCACCCGCTCTCAGCTTCTCGACAAACTCGATGACGACGGGAGCATTTTCGAGCGCAGCTTAGACCGTCACATAAACAATCTGCGCAGAAAGCTCGAACCCGATTCAGCGGAACCGATCTACATTCTGACGGTGTTCGGCGTCGGCTATAAGATGCGGAAGTAAGCTCAAAGAGGCGCTGGGCGTTGCGCTCCGCTAAAGGCGACGATGGAGAGATAGCTACGCGTCTTGCGTCGTTAGACGTTCGTTTCCCGAATAGACGTTGAAACGCGAACCGCGCAGAAAGCCGACGAGCGTCATGCCGAACTCGCGGGCGAGATTGACCGCGAGGCTGCTGGGTGCGGATACTGCGCACACGACGGGGACGCCGGCGACGAGCGCTTTTTGCACGATCTCGAAGCTGGTCCGACCGCTCACCATCACGATCGCGTCGTGCAGCGGTAGCCTGCCGTTCATCAGCGCCCAGCCGATCAATTTGTCGAGTGCGTTGTGACGGCCGACGTCCTCGCGCACGGCCAGCAGCGTGCCGGTCGCATCGAACAACGCAGCCGCGTGCAAGCCGCCGGTCGACGCAAAGACGCCTTGCGCGGCGCGCAGTTTATCCGGCAGCGACGTGACGAGCTCGGCGCTGAGCGCCGGCCCTGACCCGAGCGCGGCGACGTTGCGGAGCCGCAGCGATTCGATACTGGCTTTTCCGCAAACTCCGCAGGCGCTCGTCGTAAGAAAGTGTCGTTCGAGACGATCGATCTGAGGCCAGGCACTTCGCCCGAGCTCGACGTTGACGATATTGTAGCGCTGATCGGCGTCGACGTCGCGATCGACGCAATACGAAAGCGCGAGCAGTTCGGCCTTGCCGGCGATGACGCCCTCGTTGTGGAGAAATCCGGCGACGAGCTCGAAATCGGCACCCGGCGTGCGCATCGTGACGGCGACGGTACGGCTTTCGCCGGCGAGGACGAGGCGAATCTCGAGGGGCTCCTCGGTCGCTACCTCATCGAAACGCTGACGCGCCGCGCCGTCCTCGACGGCTTCGATACGGAATTCGGTCTTTGGACCCGGTCGCTCCGGCTCCCAGTTTACGTCATTGGTATTGCGCGCTGTAAATCACCACGAATCGCAGGATGAGAACGCCAACTATGACGATGATGGCGCCGGTTCCCGTTCCTGCGAGCACGCGCGTGGCCGCGACCGCACCGCCGCTTGCGCTGTAGCGCACGCGGCCTCCGCTTGCGATCGTGCGCAGCGACGGAATGAAGCTTGCGAAGATGAGGATCCAACCGATCAGCCACGGCGGGGCGGTTTCGCGCCACAGCTGACCTGCGTTGGAGAGCGTGACGAAGAAGGCGATGATCATGATCAGCTCGAGGCAGACGAACCAGCCGTCCGCCGCTTCCAGCCGCGCTTCAGTGGCCAGCGCGTCGTCGGCGCGGAAGCGCGACATGAAGGCCAGAAATGCAGCCGATGCGCTCAGCGCTGAGGCGACGAAGAGCCCGCCGATCGCGTAACTATCGCTCCAGACGGGTTGATTCGAGACGCTCAGCACGACGCCGGTGTACGACGCGAGAAAGAGCGCGACGATCGAGCCGAGGATGTTCCAGACGATCATCCCGCCGCTGACGTTACGATCGTTGCCGCGCTTGGTCATGACTTCGAGGAACGAGACGAATGCGAACAGGCTGAACAGCAAGAGCGCCCAGCTTCCGAGCGAGATCGGCGACCAGGGCTTGAAATTCAAACCGACCGAACCGGGCGTCGTGTTGATCAGCATGTGCCAAAAACGCAGCGGCTTGCCGAGATCGATCGTCAAGAGAATGCCGCATACGACGGCGAGCGGGAATGCCCACATGAACGCAACCCGCGCCGTCGCTTCGTCGCGCGGAGAGCCCCACAACCGGAGCATGGTCGCCAGGGTATAGGATCCGCCCGCAATGCCCGCCAGGAAGAAGTACAGCGTAATCCAGACTTCCCAATTCGGCGGCTGAACGAAATGCTCGGCCATTACGCGCTCCTCTGCGATTCGTCGGAGTTTTGCCGGATTGCTATCAGGCCTGCGAGCACGCCGACTGCGGCCGTCAAGAACGCGCCCAGATAACCCTTGGCGTTGTTGCGGCTCGGCAGCTTGGCATTCTGCGCGTTGGGCAAGTTGTAGACCTCGGGCTTGTCCATCAACAAGAAGAACGCACCGAGACCTCCGTAGACCGAATCATTGCGGCCATAAAGCTGCGCTTTGTCGTAACCTTGCGCTTGGAGCGCGGCCAAACGCGCATCCGCTTTCTTGTGCAGATCGCTGAGTGCTCCGAACTGAATCGATTGCGTCGGGCAGGCCTTGGCGCAGGCCGGCGTCATGTTGGCCTGGAGCCGGTCGTAGCAGAACGTGCATTTCGAGACGACGCCCGCCTGCTCGTTGAAGCCGATCACGCCGTACGGACATGCCGACATGCAGTCGCGGCAGCCGTTGCAGACTTCCGGCTGAATATAGACCGTGTTGTATTCGGTCTTGACGATCGCGTTCGTCGGGCACACTTCCATGCAGCTCGCGTTCGTGCAATGCTTGCATATGTCGGACATCATCAACCACGCAGCACCGTTGCCGGTGATGATATTGGGCGATTCCGGAACGAGATCGATGAACTTTACGTGCCGGTAGTTCTGCGCGTCCAGCTTGCCGGTGTTGTCGAAACCGTCGAGAAACTTCGGCGGGTCGCCCGGCAACTGATTCCACTCTTTGCAGGCTACCTCGCAGGCTTTACATCCGATGCAAATGCTGGTGTCGGTAAAGAATCCAACCTGTTCAGGCATATCTTTAGAACCCCATCAGATTCGGCACGAGTTTGGAGAGGCCGCGCTCGGCGGCGTAGAGGCTGAGTGGAATCGCTGCGATCTCGTCGACGATCGGGATGCTGCGCCGATCGCGTTCCAAGTCGAGGCTGAGCAGAAACTTTCGGCACGACTTGCATCCGTCGATGCGCATGTGCGGGAACTGCGCCGGCGGCAGTTTCGGCGCGTCGCCGCCGTTGCGGCCTTTGATGATGTTTTCGGAAAGCTCGGCTTGCGTCGTCCCGATCTCGCCGTAAATCGTAAGCTCCTTGCTTTCGGTCTCGCCGCATGAGGCGCAGATGAGGCGCGGGAATTTCCACGTCCAGGCACAGCGCGAGCACACCAGGTGACGATGCGCCGTCACGAGATCCTCTTCCGAAGGCGCGAAGTAACTCAGTTGCGGCGCACCGCCGCATTGCGGGCACGAGCGCTCGTCACCGGGAGTTTCGAAGGTCGAGCTGAGCGCCTCGAGCACCGGACCGGCGGACGCGCGGGCCAGATATCGCTCGACTGCGCTCAGGTTCTCGCCCCGCAGCCACGCGTCGATCGCGGGCTCCAGCTCTCTCTCGTGAAACGCCGTAAGCACCGACTCCGTCATACCGGGTGGTCCGCTCCCGACGCTCGTGTCGATGACGCCCGGCAAAACGCGTTCGGTCGCATAGGCTGCGATATGTTCGCGTTCCGGCCGGTCGGCGAGCGCGGCATCGAACGCGCGCTCTTGGACCTCGAGAAGCGCGCGGTAGAAACTCAACACTTCTGCGGCGAAGCCCCAGCGTTCGGCGAGCTCGCTTGCGCGTTCGCGCCGCTCCGACCAGCGTTTGTCGAGAACCGGCTGGAGCATCACGCCTTGTCGATGCTGACGAGGAACGATTTGAATTCGGGCGTGCGCGAATTGGCATCGCCGATGAACGGCGTGAGGGCGTTCGCGAGCCAATACTTGGCACGATCCGGATTCTTCTCGGCCTGGATGCCGACCGTTCCCCAGTGGATCGGAATGCCGACCTGCCAGACTTTCGTGCCGCCCATCGACACCTGACCGACGCGGTTGGTGACGAGCGCACGGACGATCATCTGTCCGCGTTTCGATTTTACGGTGACGAGGTCGCCGTTCTTGATGCCCTTCTCCTGAGCGAGGCCCGGCGGCATCTCGACGAACGGCTCCGGTTGGAGCGCAACGAGCAGCGGAACCTGTTGCGTGAGATAGTGCTCGTGCTCGGTCAAACGATATGTCGTCGCGATGATCGGGAAGTCGGCCGTCGTTCCGAAGCGATCGGCGCGTCCGGCCTTCTTGTCGTACAAATAGACGACCGGATCGTTTTGCACGCTCGGATGCAAGGCGTTTTGCACCGGCGATTCCATCGGCTCGTAGTGCTCGGGTAACGGACCGTCGACGCAGGCGTTGGAAAACAACCTGCCCGTGCCCTCACCGTTCATGATGAACGGCAGCCATGCTTTGGGATCGTGCGGGCTCATCGCGGGTGGATAGTCGGGAACGTCGCCGACCCACTTGGTGCCGTTCCATTTGATGCCCGGACGTTTGGGATCCCACGGATTGCCGTTGAGATCGGCCGACGCACGATTGTAGATGATGCGCCGGTTCAGCGGCCAACTCCACGACCATTGGGGATAGAATCCCATCCCCGTCGGGTCGTTCTTGGCCGGATCGGAGATGCCCATGCGGCGCTTCATCATGTTGCCTTTGGGCGTGTAGCTTCCGACATAGATCCAGTCGCCCGACGTGGTGGAGCCGTCGTCGGCAAGCTTAGCGAACGTCACCATCTGCTTGCCGGTCTTCAGATCCTTGCCGTTGATCTCGCGCGCGAGCTCGTCGAAATCCGGCTTGAGCGGATCCTTGTAGTCCATCGTGAGGTTCATGACCGGATCCGGGAACTTGCCGCCTTCCTTCTGATAGAGCGCTTTGACCCGCTGGAAGATCTCGGCAGTAATCCAGTGATCGTGCATTGACTCGCCCTGCGGCGGCAACACTTGATCCTTCCATTGGCACCAGCGGCCGCTATTCGTGAAGCTGCCGGGCTTTTCGATCCAGTGCGTGGTCGGAAGCATGAAGACTTCCGTTTGAATCTTGGCGGGATCCATGTCTGCGGCCGTGTGCCAGAACTCGGAGGTCGTCGTCGGGAACGCGTCCATAACGACGAGCCATTTGAGATTCGAGAGGCCTTGCAGCACTTGATTCGTGTCGGGACCGATGCTGGTCGCCGTCATCCCTGAGAGGAAAACGCCTTCCATCTTGCCCTGGATGGCCTGATCCCAGATCGTCATCCACGAGGAGTTTCCGTCGGGTTTGGGCAGATACGCGAACACGAACTCGTTGTCTTTAGTAGCCTTGTCGCCGTACCACGCTTTGAGCAGGCTGACCAAGAACTTCTTGTAGTTCGTTCCGAAGAAATTCCACGAATTCGGGTCGAGTTTCTTGGCTGCGCTCGCCTTGAGATAGTCGTCGATGTTCTTTTGGCCGGGCATCGGGACTTTGAGGTAGCCCGGCAAGATGTCCCACGAGATGGCGTGATCGGTGTTGCCCTGAATGTTCGCATGGCCGCGTTCCGCGTTCATGCCGCCGCCCGGACGGCCCATGTTGCCCAGAAGCAGCTGCAAGAGCGCGCCGGAACGGATGATCTGCACGCCGGTCGTGTGCTGCGTCCAGCCGACGGCGTAGACGATCGTCATTACCTTGTCCGGCCGCCCCATCTCGCCGACGACCTCGGCGATCTTTTGGAAATCCTCTTGCGGAATTCCGGTGATAGTCTCGACCATCTGCGGCGTATAGCGCGCGTAATGCGCTTTCATGAGCTGGAACACGCAACGGGGATGCTGCATCGACATGTCGCGTTGCGCGAACCCGTCCGCGCCGAGCTCGTAGTTCCACGCGGTCGCGCCGTAGCTGCGTTTCTTCGGGTCGTAGCCGTTGAAGAGACCGTCGGAGAAACCGTATTTCTCGTTGACGATGAACGTCGCGTTGGTGTAGTTGCGAACGTATTCGTCGTGGAACTTGTTGTTCTGGATCACGTAGTTCATCAAGCCGCCGAACAGCGCAACGTCCGTGCCCGTGCGGATGCGAAGGTATTGATCGGCTACGGCCGACGTGCGCGAGAAGCGCGGATCGACGTGAATGATCTTGGCGCCTCCGCCTTTACCCGGACCCCTCGCGGGGTCGAGCTTGGCGCGCATGAACCATTGGAATCCGACCGGATGCGCTTCGGCCGGGTTGGCACCGGCGATGAAGATGACGTCGGCGTTCTTGATGTCACGCCAGTGGTTCGTCATCGCTCCGCGTCCGAACGTGGCGGCCAAACTGACCACCGTCGGACCGTGTCAAACCCTGGCTTGCTGCTCTAAGTGCGTGAGGCCGAGACCGCGCATCACCTTCGTCGCGAAGTAACCTTCCTCGCTCGAGAAGGCAGCGCCGCCCGCGAAGGAGATGCCGTCGGTGCGGTTGACGAGATTGCCTTTCTTGTCGACGGCCACGAACGTGCGATCGCGTGAATCTTTGACGTGCCTTGCGATCTTGTCGAGGATGTCGTTCCACGAGATCTTCTGCCACTCGGTGGCACCCGCGGCACGGTACAAGGGCGATTCGACGCGACGGCTGGAAATTGCCAGCTGCATCGACGTCGCGCCTTTGGGGCACAGGCGTCCTTCGTTGATCGGGCTGTCGGGATCGCCTTCGATCTGCAGCAGTTTGACGCTGCCGTCGGCGTTCTGGCGCGTGTAGGCGATCATCGAGCACCCGACCGCGCAGTACGGGCACACCGAATGTGCTTCGGTCGCGCCCGCAATGCGCAGCTGCTTTTTGATCTCGGTCGCCTTCGCGACGTCGAACCCGAGCTCGGAGGTCGTTAAGAGAACTCCGGCGCCAGCGCCGGCGAATTTGAAAAAGTCTCCCCGTGTCACCTTAGCCAACGGTGCCCCTCCCGGAAAGTGCGCTTGGGTCGCTTCCTGAAAGCGTCAGGTCAGACCTTTGCCGGGTGCCTCACGGCCGATAGCCGTCGGTCAACGTGCGCAGGAACGCGATGATGTCGTTTTCGTCTGCCGCGGTGAGCGGAGGCTCGTCCTCGGCCGTTAGATCGAAAGGCGGATCGGTGACGTCGACGTTGCGGCGATATCGCTGCGGAATATCGTCGAACACGTCGATCGAGCCGTCGCGCCGTCGCGGATAGACCTTCGCCGGGCGGGTCGTGCGGAAATCGTAGAAATCCAAGACTTGCTTGAGATCGTGATAGACGCCGTTGTGGAAGAAGGCGTGCCGCGTCGCGACGTTGCGCAACGTCGGTGTAATGAACATCGCGCAAAACTGCTTCTGGGAACGCATATCGGACCGCAGCGGACCGCAGACGCCCAGATCGTAGAAATGCGGGTCGCGATCGGCCGCAAGCCCGTGATTGCGCGGTACGCCGATGGCTTCGAATTGATGGTCGGTGAACAGCGGCGGCAAGCCGTCTTTCGTCGGTTGATCGAGATGGCAAGCTGCGCAGTCGCCGCGTTTCGGATCGTTGAACAGCTGATATCCGCGCAGCTCGGAGGGACTCAGCTCGGCTTTTCCCTCCAGCCAGTAGTCGAATTTGCTCGAATACGGATGAAAGCTCGCGTCTTCGTATTCGTAACGCGCGATCGCGAAGAGCGCTTCGGTGACGAGCATCTTCGGCTCGTGCAGGACCGCCTGGCCGAACAAAATCGAAAAGTCGCGTGCGTACGGTGCCGCGCGGAGCTTCGCGGCGACGCGTGCAACGCTTCCGCCATCCATTTCCAGCGGATTGAGCAACGGAAAGAAGGCTTGGCTTTCGAGCGTATCGGCGCGCCCGTCCCAGAAGAGACCGCCTTGCGGCACGAGGTTGACCGCGGTTTGCGCGGTGCTGAGCGCGGTCTTTTCCGTGCGCGCCGCATTCATGCTCTTGGCCGCGGCCGCAATCAAGCTGGTGTTTTCGTTTTCGTCGTTGTCCGGCCCGATGCTGAAATTGGGTTGTCGCTCGAGATACATGAGCGACGGGACGGCTCGTATGCCCTGGCGCTCGAGTGACGGACCACCGAACATTACCGGGCCGTTCGCCGGCGACGCATACGCATGCGCGGGGCTGTGGCACGACGCGCACGACATCCGTCCCGACGACGACAGCCGAGCGTCGTAAAATATGTCGCGCCCGAGCCGCGCCATCAGCGACGCGTGGACGGCGGGTGGACGAACGAGCGCAACCGGCTTCGGATTCGCACCCGGTGGCGCGGCGCTAAGCGCCGCGCTTGCCGCGAGCAGAACGAAGAAAACGACCGCGCCGAGGAGTTCCCGCACGCCGTTGTCTTACGGTGGGGCGGCGCTCACATTCCCGGTAGACGGATCGAGAAACAGCTTGTCTTCGTGCGGCGGCGAGCGAAAATCGAACATGTCCGCAATCGAGCCGCTGCCTGCATCGAAGGAACCGCTTCCCAGCCGCCGGCCGCGCAGCCAGTTGTCCTCGATGAAGCGCACGACCGATGCCTGCGAGATGCGCGCGTGCGAAACCGCATTCATTTTGGCATAGGGTGAGATCACCAGAAACGGAATGCGCGTACCCGGACCGCAGCGGCCGTTGACCGGTTTGCCCGCGATTCCCGGGAGCGGCGTTCCGGTTCCGCACTTACCGGGTCCGTCGAGCTGATCGGCCTGATCGAATGAAGGATTCGCCACGCGCGAAAATGCGTGGTCGTACCAGCCATCCGAGTCGTCCCAGGTGATCAGGACGGCCGTGTTCTTCCAATCGGGCTGCTGCTGCAGAAAATTCACGAGCTGCACGATTCCGGCTTGCTCGTCGAGCGGGTCCGAATAGCCGGGGTGCCCGTCCTGATAGGCGGGCAGCTTGACGAACGAAACCGATGGGTAGTTTCCGGCTTTGACGGCCGCGTAGAAGTCGCTCAGGTCGTACTCGTGGTTCGCGGGATCCGGCGTCTTGCCGTCGGCTTCCAGGCTCGAACCGATCGCGGCGAGCGAACTGGGCCGTGCGTGGGTCGGATTCGCGGTCGACGGATAATACATGAACCAATTATGGTGCGCAATGTAATCGGTCACGTTTTGTCCGACGACTTGCGAGTGCGTGCTGCGCTTGCACGCCGTCGTTCCATTCGGATTGGTAACGCTCAAATCGAAGCCGCCCATGAAGCCGCCCCACGTGACGTGAGCCGCATTCAAGAGATCGCCGATGTTCTTGCCATCCATCAAGGCTTGATCGTTCGGCACCGAGCAGACGTCGTTACCGGGATCGACGTCGTTGATCATCGTGATGCCGCCCTGCCCGTCGTCGACGTAGTAAGAGACGGCGCTTACGGTCGAGGGCGCCTTCGTGGTGTGCACGATCCGCATGCCGTTGGTTTGACCCGAAACGACCTCGAGAGCGCCCGGAGTCGACGGCCCGTACGTGTCGGTGTAGGCGTTGTCGTCCATCGCGAAACGCTGCGCGTAACGCCAGACCGCCGTCACGGTGTTACCGTCGAAATAGCCCATGACTTGTCCGGGCGTGCCGAAGGCGCCGGCACCGCCCGGCGTTCCTTTGCCGGTGTATCTCGGAAACAGGTCGGCCTTACCGCCGTCGTACGCCATTTGTTCCGCGGTGTACGCGTGGTTTTGGTCGGCCGTGTTCGCCTGGGTGCGATCCAAACGAAACGGTTCGGCCGCAGCGCTGCCGTTTTCCGCGTTCGTTGCGTTCGGATTGCCGTCGAGGAGCTTCGCAGCTGCCAGATTGTTCACGGCCGGCGTGTTCGGAGCTGCGGCAAAACCAGGTTCGCCCGGCGGGTTTCCGGCTTTCGGATACGTCGCGAAATAGTGATCGAAGGAAACGTTCTCGTCGAAAATGATGACGACGTGCTTGATCGGGGTAGCGGTCGGCGTCCTGTCCTCGGCGCTTTCCTGCTGCGCGCGTGCTGCGTAGGCAGTCGGAACGATCAAGCAACAGAGAAACAAGGCGCAAATCATGTGGGTGCGCTTCATAGTTGCTCTGTTATCACAGCAACCTTAAGAAAACTCTAAGCAGCCTAGCCGGCCATCCGGAAGTTCTCACCTAAGAAGAAGCGTCGTGCCTCGGGGTTGTCGACGAGCTCCTCGGGAATGCCGGACGCAATGACCTTTCCGTTATGTATGACGTAGGAGCGGTTGGTGATCGCGAGCGTGTCGCGAACGTTATGATCGGTGATCAGAATGCCGTAGCCGTCGCCTCGCAGCTCGGCGATCAAGCGTTGTAGTTCGGAGACCGTAAGCGGATCGATGCCGCTGAACGGCTCGTCGAGCAAGAGGTACGACGGCTCGGTGACGAGCGCTCGCGCAACCTCGACACGGCGTTGCTGTCCGCCTGAAATCGTATCCCCGCGCATGTCGAGGATCGGCGCAAGATTGAAGCGCTCGACGACGCGGTCGAAAATCGCAGCGCGCCTCTCCGGCTCGGAGTCACGCATCTCGAGAATCAAGCGCAGATTGTCCGCGACGCTGAGGCGGCGGAAAATGGAGCGCTCTTGCGAGAGATAGCCCAATCCTTGCCGCGCGCGCTCGGACATCGACATCTCGGTGATGTCGGTTCCGTCGACGATCATCCGTCCGCCGTCGGCCTTGACGTTTCCCACGATCATGCCGAAGCTCGTCGTCTTCCCGGCGCCGTTCGGTCCGAGCAATCCCACGATCTCGCCCGGCTCGACGCGAACCGTCACGCCGTCGACGACGTAGCGCACGCCGTACCGCTTGCGTAGGTTTTCGGCGACGAGCGCACGCCCTGATTCGACCACCGTCATCCCCACAGACTTCTGGGCGTCAGGCGCGTTACCCGCGACGTGGTTGACTTTGGTCCCGACCCGAGCGGCGTCAACCGGCGCGATTTCGCATCATGGATTGCACCGCCTTGACGATGCGCTCGACCGGCTCGCGCCGGTAATCCCATATTTCCTCGGGCGGCGGCGGCTGTACGAGCATGGTTGCGTTGGCTTCGAAGAGGACGATGCGCCCTTGCGCGTCGAGCGAGAAGTCGACACCGCCGAAGTCGAGCGCGAGCGTTCCGACGATCCGTTCGAGCGCGGCAAATCCGCGCTCGCCGATCACGCCTCGTGGATTCTCGAGAAAGGCGGCCTCTTGGGCTCGGTGCTCGGGATTCTCGAGCATATCGGCGCTGAAATAGTGAACCTTCCAATCGCGCGAGATGGCGAGATGCAATGGGAATATCTTTCCGTCGACCATGATGATGCGGTACTTGCGGAACGTCCCGTCGGCGCCGCGTGTATCGAGAAATGCGATCGCGATGACTGCGGTTCCGGGCAGCGCCGCGAGCGCCGAGGCGACATCGGCGGCACCCTCGACTTTGACGAAATGTTGCCCGGTGTGGTACCCCGGTACGCGCAGCAAGAGCGGAAACTCAAATCCACTTGCTTGCAGCGCCGCAGCCGGCTCGGTGCGATCGAGCAACCAACGCGGAAAAATCGCAAAGCGCGGCGCGATGACGTCCTCGAGCGCGCCGAGCCGTTCGCCGTTTGCGACGCGCCCGGTTACGAGCACGGTCGCCGGCGGGTTGATGACCGGCGCGCTCGAATTAGCGAGGATCGCGCTAGCCGCGGTCAGCTCGAGCGCGCAGCGGTCGGCATCGCCGATCGCGTTGAAGACGACGTGGTGCGGCGGCAACGGCTCTCCGGCGTCGTAGAATCCGACGATCAACGACGCGATCGCAAAGACGCGATTGTCGAATAGGCTCTTGGTCGGAATGTTGCCTTCACCGTCGACGCCCATGACCAGGACGCGCACGGGATCGCCTTCGCCGCGATAGCGTCCGAACGTGACCGGCCTGTGCTTGTAGCCGAGACGGCGCTCGCGCGCGGCGGCCTGCTCGTCCCCGCGTTCCGAGAAGATCGCCGCGAGGCCGTGATGCGCTGAGGCCGCCGTCGGATCGAGCTGGATTGCACGCTCGTAGTGCGATACGGCGTCGTCGGCGCGTCCCGCCTCGTGGAGAACCGTTGCAAGATGCGAGTGAGCGATCGCGCTCTCGGGGTGACGCTGCACGAGCATCGTGTACGCCTGTAATGCGCTGCGTCGCATGCCTCGATCGTTCATCAGGACTGCGAGATTGTTCAGCGCCCCGAAATGTTTCGGATCGCGACGCAGCACGTCGTAGTAGGCCTGCATCGCCTCGTCGAAACGCCCGAGCGCACCGAGAATGCACGCGCGCTCGAACGCCTTCTCGGCGGCGTCGGGATCGAGGACGAGCTGAAGGTCCAGCTCGTCGAGCTGCATCTCGAGCGCCATCCGCGCGTAGCGCGCGGGAAGATCAGTCGGCGACGGCGCTTTCGTCCTTAGTGCCGCCGCCGGCCGGCAGCCACATGCGAAGATCCGGTGAGAGCTGCGCGGGCGGCGCAGCCAGCGTGTCTTCCGGATGCGTGAGACTCTGGACGGGAGTGATGCCTTCGGCTTCGCGCCAGCTCGAGAACTGGATCATCGCGTTGTACGTCAGCCGCGAGATGCCCTGAATAAAGCTGCGACCGAGGTCGAGTGTCGGGAGCGCCGTCGTCATCACGGCGATGACGTAAGGTTCCCGATCGTCTTCGACGATGCCGACGTCGTTGAGCGTATCGTGCAGCTCACCGGTCTTGTGCGCGATCTTCACGTCGCGCGGGAGCGGTACGGGCAGCAAGCCGTTGTGCGTCTGGCCTTCGAGGATCATCATCATCTGACGCGAGCTCCACTGATCGATCAGTTGGTCGCGTGCAATGAAATCCAGCAAATGAGCCATGTCGGCAGCGCTCGAGCGCAGCGAACGAATGTCACCATCCGAGCGGATGTAATCGGCGACGCGCGTGTTGGTCAAGCCGAGTCCGCGCATCGTCTTGTTGATGCTCTGGCGCCCGACGAGCCGGATCAACATGTTGGCTGCCGTGTTGTCGCTCTGCGTGATCATCTTCCAGAGCAGCGTCGAGACGGTATAACCGCTGCCGAGCGGCGCGTTACACAGATCGCCCCAACCCCAATCGCGGTCGCTTGCCATGAGATGGACCGTTTGGTTGAGCGAGACGCGTCCTTGCGCCATCTGTTCGAATACTTCGACCATGACCGGGACTTTGATCGTCGATGCAGCCGGCATGCTCGCATTTGCATCGACGCCTGAGATGTCGCCGGTCGACAGATCCTCGATTGCAATGCCGACGCGAGCCGGAAAGCGCTGTGCCACGGCGCGCAATCGCGTTTGCAAATCGGCGAGGGGATTCGACATCGCAGCGCACGGCGCATAGCACAAGAGCGACGTGACGATGACGGTAACAACGAGGAACGTACGGACCTTCAGAGCCTTGTACCCCCAGGCGCCCCCAAAGTCCGGCTATTCCACGCGCGTATACGGAATTCCGTCGGCGGCCGGCGCGCGCGTACGTCCCGCGAAGCCCGCAAGTGCGACGAGTGCGGCGAGATACGGCAGTGCCTGCATGAATTCGACCGGGATTCCCGTGCGCTGCAGCGTGAACTGCAAGGCTTCGAACGCACCGAAGAACAACGCCGCCGCGGCTGCGCCGAGTGGATTCCAGCGGCCGAAGATGATGGCGGCAAGCGCGATGAATCCGCGCCCTGCGCTCATGCCGTCGGAATAGAGATCCAGCTCGGCCATCGCGAGAAAGACTCCGCCGAGAGCAGCGAGCGCGCCGCCTGCGGTCGTCGCCCAGAATCGGACACGAAGCGGATCGATGCCCGCGACGTCGGCCGCGCGCGGGTTCTCGCCGCACGCACGCACGTGCAATCCTGCGCGCGTCCGATACAGAAAGACGTGCAAGAGTCCCGCAAGGGCCAGGGCCAAGCAGACCATCACAACCTCGCCCGTCCGGCCGAGTGCGTTCACTTCTTTGGAAGCCCCGGGTTGTCCGAAGACGATGACGAGCCCGTACGCCGCGCCCCCGAGCGCAATCAAGTTGATGCCCGTTCCCGCGACGATCTGCTCGACGCGAAAACGCGTTGCGGCAATTCCCAGAATTGCACCGAGCAGCGCGCCTGAGGCAACGCCTCCGATTGCGCCGAGCAGCGCGCTTCCGGTCGCAAAGGATATCGAGACTCCGCTAAAGGCGCCGATCGCGATCATTCCCTCGAGTCCGATGTTGAGGACGCCGGAGCGCTCGCTTAAGACCCCGCCCAGCGCCGCGTAAACGAGCGGTGCAGACTTGATCAGCGTCAGCCATAAGAATGAAAACATCAGTCGGCTCCGCTTCGCGTGATGATGCGGCGGCCCGCAAGGACGAGGATGATCAAACCTTCGATCGCCGTGACGACGTCGCGCGGAACGTCGGCAGCGGCCTGCATGCCGATTGCGCCGTTTTGCAAGATGCCGAACACGAAGGCTGCGACGGTAACCCAAATCGGATCGAGCTCTCCGACCAGGGCAACCGCGATGCCGATGAATCCGTAACCGGGAGAGAGCGCGAGATTGAAGCGATGCAGCACGCCCAGAACGATCGTCGCGCCGCCGAAACCCGCAATCGCTCCCGAGAACGTCATCGTCCAAAAGCGCATCTTTGCCAGATCTATTCCGGCGCGCTGAGCGGCGCGCGGCGCGTCGCCGACGGCGCGAAGCTGGTAGCCGGCGACGGTCGAGCGAAGCATCCAGCGGAGAAACAATGCGAGCGCGACGGCAAGCACGAGCGCGATCGTCAGCCGCGTGTCCGGCAAGATCGTCGGAAGCCAGGAGGACGCGGGAAGCTCGCCCGTCTCATTGCCTTCGCCGGCCGCACTCTTGAGCGGACCCGTGATCGCGTACGCGGCGACTTGAATCGCAACGTAATTGAGCATCAACGTGGCGATGACTTCGTTGGCGGAAAATCGCGAGCGGAGCCATCCCGCCAACGCACCCCAAACTCCGCCGCCGACCGCACCGGCCAGAAGCAGCAGCGGAATCGCGATGAAACCCGGCGCGATGAAGCGTTCCCCGATGACGCCGGCGAGCAGGCCGCCGATCAGCAGCTGTCCCTCGGCGCCGATGTTGAACAATCCGGCGCGAAATGCGAGAGCGATGCCGAGCGCAGGGAACAGCAGCGACGTCGTTTGCACGAGCGTCTCCGCCGTCTCGGGAACGTTCCCGAGTGCGCCGATCAACAGCGCGCTGAATCCGTCGACCGGGTTCACGCCGGCGACCAGCATCGCCAAGCTTCCGAATACTGCAATGATTCCGAAAGCAATCAGCGCATCGCGCGCGCCGCGAGAAAATCTCACGACGCGCCCGCCATCAGCGCGCCGATGCGCGCCCGATCGAATGCGTCACGCCCGAACTCGCCTGCGATCTTGCCGCGATAGAGCACGACGACGCGGTCCGCGAGCGCGAAGATTTCATCGAGCCCGAACGAGATCAGCAGAATGGCGGTCCCCGCATTACGGGCCTCGATCAAGCGTGACTGCACGAGCGCGGCCGCACCGACGTCGATTCCACGCGTCGGTTGGTACGCGAGAACGAACGTGGGCTCGCCGGCGAGAACGCGCCCGACCACGATCTTCTGCTGATTTCCGCCCGAGAGATCGCGAACGCGCGCGTCGACGCGTGGCGGCCGCACGTCGAAGCGTTCTACGATCGTTTGCGCAAACGCGCGTGCGGCCGCGCGGTCGATCTGCGGACCGCGACGAAACTCCCGGTTGCGCTCGCGTCCGAGAATCGCGTTCTCGGTGACGGTCCAATCGAGGACGAGGGCTTCATGCTGGCGATCTTGCGGGATGATCTGCATGCCGCGCACGATCCGTCCACGCGGGCCGAGCGCCGGACCGAGATCCTCGTCGCGAAACCGGATCGTGCCTTCGTACGGCACGAGGCCGGCGAGGGCGTCGGCCAGCGCGGTCTGGCCGTTTCCTTCGACGCCGGCGATGCCGAGAATCTCGCCGGCTTGGACGACGAGGTCGACGCCGTCGATTGAGTCCGATTCGGTATTCGCTTGCAAGCCCTGCACGTGCACGACGGGCAGGACTTGACGCGGCAGGACGGTTCGCTGCGTTAGAGGAGGTATCTCGCCGCCGACCATGGCTCGCGCAAGCTCTGCCGTGGTCGTTTGCGCGGTGACGTAACGCGCCACGATCTTGCCTGCACGCATGACGTTCACACGCGACGTGTACGCGATCACCTCGGCCAGCTTGTGAGTGACGACGAGGATCGCGACGCCCCGTTTCGCGAGCGTGACGATCGTCGTAAAGAAAGATTCGATTTCACCCGGAGCAAGCACCGCCGTCGGCTCGTCCAGCAGTAAGATTGCGGGCTCGCGTTCGAGTTCGCGCAACAGCTCGACGCGTTGCTTGAGACCGATCGGCAAGGTCTCGACGATTGCATCCGGATCGACGTGCAGACCGTAGCGTTCGCCCAGCTCGCGGACGCGCGCCCGCGCCGCGGCGACGTCGAGCCGCCAGCCTTTGCGTGGTTCGCGGCCGAGCAAGACGTTTTCCCAAACCGAAAGCCGCTCGACGAGCTGAAAGTGCTGATGGACGAGACCGACGACGCCGTTGCGCTCGACGGTCCCCTCGTCGGGAGCGAGAGCACCGAATGCAATATTCGCGAGGGTCGATTTCCCGGCACCGTTTTCGCCGATCAGACCGACGATGAGTCCACCCTCGAGCTCGAGATCGACGCCGTCGACGGCGACGAGATCGCCGAAGCGCTTGACGATTCCCCGGAGCGCGATTGCCGCCATTAGGGGATCGGCACCGGCTTGAACTTGGCGAGCTCCTCACGCGTCGAGGGCGGTGTGATCTTTCCGGCCACGATGGCCTGACGAATGCGATCGACGCGCGCGATGTTCGCGGCACCGATCAGCGTGCGCGTGTATTGAAAATCGGTCAAGCCGACGCCGTTCTGCCGCAAACCGAGCACGAGATGTCCCGAGAGCGGTCGATGTGCGGCCGCATCCTCGCAGACGCGTTCTACCGCGTTGTCGACGTGCTTTACCATGCTGGTGAGAACCTTGCCGGGCAAGAGCGCGTCCTGATCCGAGTCGACGCCGATCACATAACTGTTGGGACGGTCTTTGGCGACTTCGAAGGGCCCTAGTCCCGATTTGCCGGCTGCGGAGAAAATGATGTCGGCGCCCTGCGAGTACAGCACGTCCGCAAGCTCCTTGCCCGAGGCGACGTCTTCGAACGAGCCCACGTATTTGACCAGGACTTTGACTTTCGGATCGATTTCGCGGGCGCCGGCTGTATAGCCGGCTTCGAACTTGCGCAGCAGCGGGATATCGACCCCGCCGAGAAATGCGATCGTGCGCGTCTTGGAGACGAGCGCTGCAAGCGCGCCTGCCAAGAATGAGCCGTCTTCCTCTTTGAACGTCACCGACTCGACATTCGGCTCGTCGACGACCGCGTCGATGATCGCAAAGTGTTTGTCGGGAAAGCGCTTTGCGACTTCGTCGAGATCGCGATTCATCAGAAATCCGATCGCGAACGTTTCGTCGAAGTTCTCGGTGGCGAAGACCGTTAGGTTCGGCTGATAGTCGGCCGCCGATTTCGATTGTAAGACCTGAACGTGCGCACCGACGCTTTTCTTGCACGCCAACAAGCCCCGGTACGCGCCGTCGTTGAACGAGCGGTCACCCAGTCCGCCGATGTCGGTCACCATGCCGACTTTGACCGACGACGCCGAACCGGAACTCGACGATCGGAGGTTGCAAGCCGTGGGGACGAGGACGGATGCGAAAGCGACGGCGAGGATAACCGCCGTGCGAGCGATCATGCCAGGCCAAGTACGCGAATTTCTTTCAGAGGGCCTTCGCGCGCGCTGGGGATAAGGACCTCATATGGCATCCAATCGGGGCGACGAGTCAAAACGTCTGACCGCGCTGCAAGTCCTCGCGACACTGGCGCTCGCAGGGCTGCTCGTCTACGGGATCGTCATGTTCTTGCTGCGCGTGCAAGCCGTCGTCATCATCGCCATCGCCGCGATCTTCCTCGGTTACGTGATCTATCCGCTGGTGCATTGGCTGTCGCGCCGCATTCCCGTAATCGTTGCGATCCTGATCGTATATCTGATCGTCGCAGTCGTTTTGGCGCTGATCGTAACCTTCATGATTCCCCCGCTGATCGCCGACACGGCGACCTTCGTGCGCAGCGTGCCGCGGATCATCACGGACGTGTCGCGCGACATCGCCGATCCGCGCGACCCGCTCTTCGCGTGGATGCCACCCGCGATTCGCGTCTATCTTGCGACGTTGCCGGCGCAGCTGGTCGGTTTTACGGAACGCTTTGCGTTCGATGCGATCCATCAGATCGCCACCTATCTCGTTTCGGCCGTCGCCCTGATCGCCACCCTGATCGTCGTGCCGATTCTCACCGCGTATTTGCTGCTCGACCAAGAAAATCTCATGCGCGTTTTTCTCGGCTTCTTTCCGAGGAGCTCGCGTCCCAAAGTAAAGGCCGTCATTCTCGACCTCGACGGCGTTCTGGGCGGCTTCATTCGCGGGCAGATGATCGACGCGGTCGTCGTCGGCGCCATGATCTTCATCGTATTGACGATCTTTCACGTACCCTATGCCTACCTGATCGCGGTGTTTTCGGGTGTATTTCAGGTCATTCCATATCTGGGTGCGGTCGTTGCGTTCTTTCCGGCCGTTACGCTCGCGATAATCTATAACGGCGACGGCAACGCGCTCGGCGTGGCCCTCGCCGTGATCGCGGTGCATCAACTCGACGGCAACGTCATCGCGCCGCGGATCATGCGCGAGAACGTCGGTCTCTCGCCGCTGTGGGTGATCGTCGCGGTTCTGGCCTTTACCGAGCTCTTCGGCTTCGCCGGAACGTTTGTGGCGGTGCCGGCGGCGGCGATGATCCGCGTTTTGAAGATGCACTTTCTACCGGCGCCCATCGAAGCCGAGGAGCTGCCGCCGACGCCGCGCGATGAGTCGCTTCGGCTGCAGGACGAAATTTCGAATGTCGGCTGAGGGATTGCTTCGGGTCGACATCCTAGGCGTGCCGATGGATCTGGGGGCGGACCGGCGCGGTGTCGACATGGGGCCATCCGCGATTCGGTATGCCCGGTTGCACGAACGCTTGCGAGCGCAAGGCGTCGGGCAGATCGTCGACCGGGGAAATCTCGTCGTTCCCGATCGCGATCTCGCAAAAATCGAGCACGGCGATCCGAAGTATTTGAGCTCGATTCGCAGCGTTTGCGACGTGCTTGCCGATTGCGTCGAGCAATCCGTGCAGCAAGGCGCTTTTCCACTCGTGTTGGGTGGCGATCACTCGATTGCGATCGGGACGCTAGCCGGACTGCGGCGCGCCCGCGGCGAGGCGTCCGGCTTGATCTGGTTCGACGCTCACGCCGACATCAATTCGCCGAAGACGTCGCCTTCCGGAAACGTTCACGGCATGCCGGTCTTCTACGCGGTCGAATCGGGCGACATGAATCCGAAGCGAAGCGTGTTGATCGGTTTGCGTGACGTCGATCCCGGCGAGAAAGCGACGATTCGCGAGCTCGGGATCACAGCATTCACCATGACGGATATCGATCGCCTCGGCATGGACGCCGTCGTGGCGCGCGCGCTCGAGATTGCCGGCGGCGGCAGCGTACACGTTTCATTCGATATGGACGCGATCGACCCCAGCGAGGCGCCCGGCGTCGGAACTCCGGTGAAAGGCGGAATAACCTACCGCGAAGCGCACCTCGCGCTCGAAGAGATTGCCGCATCCGGGCGCATCGGCTCGCTCGAGATCACCGAGATCAATCCGATTCTCGATCGTGAGAACCGCACCGCGATCCTTGCGGTCGAGCTGATCCTCAGCGCTCTCGGGAAGACGATATTGTAAGCGTGCCGTCAAACGCGATGCCGTCGCGTTCGACGGACGCATAGCGCGCAGCCAGGAGGCGCGCGCGCAAATCGGCGACGATTGCGGGATCGAGCCCCGGCGCATCGATGCGAACGGCGGTGGCGCGCCCCTGATCGTCGACGAGAATCGTGATCGTGGCGTTTCGCGGCAGCGTCGCGATCGCTTCGCTCAAAAGAGCGCGATCGAGCAGCGTCGGCGTATCGAAATGCGAGCCCCAATTCGCGGGTCCGCTTTGGGCTTGGACGGCTTTGGTCTGCGTCACCGGTGTCTCTGCATTGGACGGATTCGCGGAGATCGCGTTCGGCTGCAGGTGAGAGGCCGCGGCGGGAGTCTGCACTGCGGGCGTCGCGACGCTCGCCTGCGGGTTCGTCCCTTCGAAGCCGGTCGATGCAAGCTGGGCCTTTTCCGGAGGAGCCTGCTCGGGAGCGATCCGGTGCGCGGCTTTCGAGGTGCGAAACGCGGTAACCGAGTGCTGCGCGCTCAGCGTGCGAGGCACGATCGACGGCGCGATCGCTTGCGCGATGCGCTTGATTCCTTCGGTTGCGGCGGCTTGCGCACGATGCTCGATGCGAATTGCAAAGACGCGCCCGCAGGGCGCCGTGCACAGCGCCGCAACGTCGCGAAACCCGTAGCCTTTGACCGTCATGTGCCAGAGAGGAACGAGTGCCGCAAGCAACCCGAGCACGCAGACGTGCAGCCCGATCGAAAGTGCGAGCGCGGGCGTGCGGTACGATGGTTGTTCGGCAACGGAGATCATGCGGGCAAGCCCCCGGCGGCAGTCAAAGTCACTACCCGGCAACCAGGCACGCAACCTTCATGAGGTCGCCACGAGTCTGTTTGTGGGTCATGGGAAGAGCTACGGATATCGTGCTGTATCAGGCGGAATGGTGCCCTTATTGCGCGCGCGTCCGCAAGAAGCTCACCGATCTGCTCCTCGATCATAAGATCGTGAACGTTCCGCGCGATCACGGCTCGCGCGACGAGGTTCTCCAGGTCTCAGGTCAGACGTCGATTCCGGTCATGGTCGACGGCGAAGTGATCCTGGACGACGACGACGACATCATTCCGTACCTCGAGCAGAAGTACGGCCGCGAGCTCTCATCCCGCTAAGAATAAACCCGCCGAGATGAGCCCGCCGGTGAGCGTCGCGAGCGCGTTCACCGTATCGTTCGTCATCCAGCTGAGGCCGTGCCGGCGCGTGGTAGGCGTTCCGCATACGTGCACGGCCGTTTCGGTCAGACGCGCGCACGTCGGGCAAAACTCGATCCGCTGCAGCGTGGCGCCGGCGAGTGAATCGACGAGCGAGCCTGCGACGCCGCCCAGCGCGACGATCCAGAATGCTTGCGCACTCTTCAGAGCAAGCGCGAACACGAGCGCGATCCAGGCTGCGCCGGCTACCATCGCGATGCTTCCGACGAGCGACACGCCGCCCGAGAGTCCCGTCGCGATCGGCGCGAGGCCGACGATAGAGCGCGGCTTGCCTCCGAACGCACTTCCAATCTCTGTCGACCATGTGTCTGCCGTCGCTGCTGCATAAGCGCCCGTGAATGCCCACAGCAGCGCCACGGCAGCGTGCGACGGCGGGCCGCCGCGCGCCAACACCGCCGCGAGCGCGGCGCATAGCGTGGCAATTCCACCATTCGCAGCGACCTGCCAGGCGTTGCGCGGACCACCCTTCGGAATGTCGACGAGTAGCTGCTTGCGTTCTCTTCCGATCGACGAGAACCCGACCGACGTGATGAAGAACGCGAACAAAACTTCAAACGCCAGTGCCACGTTCGACCAGCCATAGCGTCCGCCCACGTACGTGATTGCGCCGACGGCGAACGCGCCGAGCATGCCTCCGTTGGTCAGCGGTTTGGTCAGCGGAGAATCGGCGCCGCGATCAACGCGCGCGCCAATCCTTCCGTCGTAAATTCTTCCGCGACGACGCTGACATCGAGGCCGGCGGCTTTCGCGGCATCGGCGGTTACCGGTCCGATGCACGCGACGATCTTTCCGCGCGCTGCCGCGACCGGATCGGCGAGCTGCGCCACGAAACTGCGCACGATCCCGGCGCTCGTAAACGTCAGAACGTCGCTATTCGCGACGCGACCGGCAAGGTCGGGAACCTCATTGCGCACTGCGCGATAGGCGACGACGACCTCAACGCTTCGTCCGCCTCCGCGCAGCATGTCGGGAAGCGCGTCACGCGCTTCTTGCGCGCGGAAAAGTAGAATGCGCTCGTCCGCTTCGGTTCGCGCGAGTAGCCCTTCAGCGACGCTTTCGCCGACGTAACGCGACGGGATGAAGTCGGCGACGATGCCGCGCTCGGCGAGCGTTTGTGCGGTCTTGGGCCCGATCGCCGCGATCTTCGTGCCGCCCAGCGCACGCGCATCGCGACCGCGTGCGCGCAGCTCGCTCCAAAACGCATCGACGCCGTTGCGGCTCGAAAAGACGATCCAGCTGAAGGCTCCCGCGTCGGCGACGGCACGCCGGATCTCGCGCGGATCTTCGGGCGGCACGATCCGAATCAGCGGTGCCAGGATCGGTTCGGCTCCGGCTTCCCAGAGACGGGCTGCGAATTCGAGGCTGCCGCTCGCCATGCGCGTCACGAGCACGCGTTTCCCGAAGAGAGGCAAACGGTCGAACCATCGCAGCTCTTCGCGCAGGCGCACGACGTCCCCGACGACCGCGATCGCAGGCGGAGCGACCGGCGCGCGTTGCAGTTCGTCTCCGATCGTTCCGAGGGATGCGACGAGCGTGTGCTGCGTAGGCTTCGTTCCTTCGCGCACGATCGCGATCGGGGTCGATGCCGCAAGACCGTTACGCATCAGCTCGACCGCGATGGCTGCGAGATTCCCCATCGCCATGTAGAGGACGAGCGTATGATTGGGCGCGGCGAGCTTCGACCAATCCAGGGTCGAGAGTTGCTTTTTGACGTCCTCGTGGCCCGTCACGAACGTGACGGCGGCGTTGTGATCGCGATGCGTTACCGGAATGCCGGCGTATGCCGGGGCTGCGACACCGGACGTAACGCCCGGGACGATCTCGAACTCGATGCCGGCTGCGTGCAGCTCTTGGGCTTCCTCGCCGCCGCGCCCGAACACGAAGGGATCCCCGCCCTTGAGCCGCACGACGCGCTTGCCTTCGCGCGCCAAGCGCACCAGGAGCGCGTTGATGTCATCTTGCTCGAGCGTGTGCGCTCCGGCTTTCTTGCCGACATAGATACGTTCGCAATCCGGCGGTGCGAGCGCGACGATCGGCTCGGCTGCAAGATAGTCGTAGACGAGCGCGTCGGCGTTTTCGATGACGTGCTTGCCCTTGATGGTCAAAAGCCCGGGGTCACCCGGGCCTGCACCGACCAAGAACACCTTCGCCACGTTATTCGATGTCGATTCCCGCGTTCGACATTTCGCGGACGAGTGCTGCGGAATATTCGGGGATCGCAGCCCCCAAATCGAAGAGCTCGTCGATGATGCGCGCGTGAAGCAGCGCCTCGGGCTGATTGCTGACGGCTTTCTCGCGGATGCGCACGATTGCGTTGTGCAGCAGCCGTGAAACGATTTTGAGCGACATCCCGGTAATGAGCATCCGCTCGCGTTCCGCCAGCTCCGGGCAACGCGCGAACAGCCGCTCGAGCTCGACCTCGCGGATGGCATCCGCCTTTTGCGTCAACGATGCGATCACCGGAACCGTGGCCTGCGATTGATACCAATCGACGAAACGGCGGGCGTGCTCTTCGATGATCTCTTCGACGAACGGTATCGCCATGCGCCGTGCCTCGAGCGTTTCGTCGACGACGGCAGAGAGCGCGTCGATACCGACGAGTTTGACGCCCGCGATCTCGGTCACGGCAGGATCGACGTCGCGCGGTACGGCGATGTCGACGATGAAGAGCGGACGCTCGCTGCGGGCAGCCATTGCTTCGGTGACCTTTTGCGCATCGATGATGAAGTGCGACGCGCCCGTCGAGGTGATGACGACGTCGGCGTCTCGCATCCCCTCCAGAATCGCCGGCAGCGGTTTGGCTTCTCCGGTGCCCAGACGCGCCGCGAGCTCTGCGGCACGCTCGTGCGTGCGATTGAGCAGGACGAGACGGGCACCTTCGGACTTCAAGCGGCGCGCAGCCGTCGTGCCCATCGATCCGGCGCCCACGACGACGACGGTCTTGCCGCCAAGATCTCCGACGTGCGCTTTCGCCATTTCGATCGCTGCGGTGGCGATGCTGACCGAATCGTTCCCGATCTTGGTTTGCGAGCGAGCCGCCTTTCCGGCACTCAACGCTTCGCGGAAAAGCTGGTGCAGCGACTTTCCGAGCGACCCGGCGCGCTGCGATTGCACGTATGCATCTTTGACTTGACCGAGAATCTCGGCTTCACCGATGAGCATCGAGTCGAGGCCCGTCGAGACGCGGAAGAGATGTTCGATCGCTTGGCGTCCGAGCAGCGTATACATGTACGATTCCAAATCGTACGTCACGTTACCGTGCCGAAAGTTTGTGAGAAAAGCTTTGATCTGCTCGGTGCCGGCT
>Ga0335072_10001748_pt1 | contig 34582 bp, 36 predicted proteins | sample Lox_Sample_21_FD_206725 | JGI IMG/M metagenome (GOLD analysis project Ga0335072, IMG submission 206725) | Soil microbial communities from Loxahatchee National Wildlife Refuge, Florida, United States - Lox_Sample_2.1 | ecosystem: Environmental > Terrestrial > Soil > Wetlands | place: USA... | reverse complement strand
TGGCCAAGAAGCGGCGGATGAGATGGTCCCCGCAGGGCGCTCATCGGGTCGCCGTCGTCCGTGCCGCGGTGTTGGACGGCCGGCTGAAGTCGGAAGCGAACGGCCTTTTGGCCGCCTGATAGACCAGAATTTTTCCACTCCCAAGCAGATAGTGGCAGCATGAATCGCTGCCGCCTAACGTTGCCGCCTGATATGCTCTGCCAATCAGAGAATGCTTACCTCTTCTCGACCATCGTCAAAGCTCCGTTCGTCGCCGACCTCGCGCTCGGCATTCCAGTCGTCATTGATTTGTGGGTAACCGGCCTCGTCCCCCGACTCCCGACCGCCGTGCTCGCCTCCGGGCTGATCGTGCCGGCCTTCCTCTCCCTCATGTCCGGAGTCTTGCTCGATTCGGGCGCGCGCGCCCGCTGCGAATTCAAGCGTCTCGCGTAACTTGCCCATGCGGCGGCGCTGCCAGCCAAAGCATGATGACCGAGCGGAGGGCGCCCTCCGAGCGCCTGTGCTACGCGCCCTCTGCGAACCCATGTTCGGAAAACCAGCGCCAAGCGTGGGCAACCATTTCTTCCATGCCCGTATATCGCGGGCGGAAACCCAAAACCCGCTCGGACTTGGACGCATCGGCGACAACCTCCGCAGGATCACCCTGCCGACGCGACCCGATAACCACCGGGACCTCCCGGCCGGTTACGCGGTGAACGGCCTGAATCACCTCGCGCACAGAATGCCCCTGACCAAGACCGAGATTGAATCTATCGGATGTCCCGCCATCCAGCAGATGACGAAGTGCAAGCACGTGGGCGTCCGCCAAATCGCAAACGTGAGTGTAGTCGCGTACCGCCGTGCCGTCGACGGTCGAAAAATCGTCTCCGTTCACCTGAAGCGCAGGAATCACGCCAGCGGCTGCCATCAAGGCACGCGGCAACAAATGGGGCTCTGGACTATGCACTTCGCCAAGCTCACCGTCCGGATCGGCGCCGGCCGCATTGAAATATCGGAGGCTGACGGACCGCAGCCCGTACGCGTCGTCGAAGTCGGCCAGCATGTTCTCGACAATCAGCTTGGACCGACCATACGCGCTGAGAGGACGCATCGGAGCGTCCTCCCTGATGGGCACCGTCTTGGCCTGACCGTAAATCGCGCAGGTACTGGAGAAGACGAGATACGTCACTTTCGCCGCGATGAGTTCCTCGAACAATATCAAACTTCCAACCACATTATTATCATAATATAACGCGGGATTTGATACCGACTCTGCAACGTATGCGAACGCAGCAAAGTGCATGCACGCGAGAGGGCGCACCTCGCGCAGCACCGCACGGAGAACCATCCGGTCATGGAGGCGGCCCTCAATCACAGGCCCATGGCGCACAAGAAAGGCATGGCCTCGCGAAAGGTCATCGTAAGTCACCGGCTCGAATCCGGCCCGGAAGAGCTGCTTGCAGGTGTGGCTGCCGATATAGCCGGCGCCACCCGTAACCAAGATCCTCGGCCGCGTTTCCATGCGTCGCCGTTCTCGTCAACCTATCGATGATCGATCGGAGCGATCGAGTCTTTGGTAGCAACGCTGCTGCAGCACTAGCACTGGATCCGTCGAACAAACAGATTGCAGAAGCTAATGGCAATCCTCCGCCCGCGGCTCCGGCTCGGGGGACGGCCAAACGAGGCGCAGCCATTTGTGCTCATCGGTCAACTCATTCATCATTCTTCGAATCATTCGGGGATCGGACATGGCTGCGTGGATCATCGAGGTCGGATGCTCCCGGTACTCCGCGAGCGGCTCGCCCGGCACGCGCTCGCCCCGCAGACCACGCTCCATAAGCCGGCACAGAAAGCCGAAGTCTTCCCACCCGCCGTGCCCGAGGTCATAGCCCCCGACTAGTATCCAAGCTGCCTTCGCAATCAATGCCATGGCATCGATATAGTTGCCCTGCCGAAGGCGAACGGGATCAAATGGTCGCTCGCCCATCAAGCCTTCGCGTGAACCAAAGGTGCGTATAACCGGATAGGCGATCGCGGCGCCGGTTTTCTTCGCTGTGTACAAACATCTAGCCGCGCAGTTCGGCAACAGGCGGTTGTCGGCATCGAGCGGAAGCACGTAAGGGGTATCGGCCAAATCAAACCCTACGTTGCGTGTGCGGCCGAGACCCGAATTGACCTGGTTTCGCACCAGAAGGGCCCGATTAAAGCGGCCCGCATTGGTCTGGATCCAATTCTGTGCCAGTCGTAGCGAGTCGTCTGTCGAGCAATCGTCCACGACTATGAGGTCGAGTGCAGAAAGCGTCTGCGCCAGAACCGATGCCAACGCCTCCTCAATATGAGCTGCATAATTGTATAGCGGCACCACAACAGTGACCTCGGCCGTGCCGAGGTGGTCAACCTCAAAAACGATCTCATACTCCCCAAGCTTCGGCTGGATCGGGCGGTCATCACCGCGCGAGATATCCAGCGCAAACGCATGGGCTGCCCGACGGCCGCCCTCCAGAAGATCTAGCAATGAGTCCAGCATCTCCGCTCGCCGCTCCGGCCCAAAGAGCCATAATGCCTCCCGCCTCGCCGCCGTTGCCACGCGCCGCCGCAGCGGCACGTCTTCGACAAGCCGCAAGAGCACGCATTCCCACTCAGCGGGTGTATCAGCAAGAAAACCGGTTTCACCATGGCGAATAGCACGGCGGAACGGACCAGTTGGGGACGCCACCGTGGGTACGTCGACCAGAGCCGCCTCGAACAATTTTAGCTCACTCTTTGACTCGCAGAACGGGTTTCCAACCTCGAGCGGCGCCAAATTGATATCGAAGCGCGCCTTCTCGTTTGGCAGTTGTTCTAGCGGCACATAATTCCGCCATTCAATCTGACCCTCCAATCCGCGAAGTGCGGGGAACTCGTCGACGTCGAGACAAGGAAACGACCCATCAGCGAACCGAAACACCACGAGACGGCACTCCGGTCGGGCACGTAGCACCGCGCCAACGGCGTCCGAACAAACCGCGAAATCACGCTGGTGGGTACGTGTGCCGGCGGCATAGCCAATGCGGACTAGCCCGTCCTCGGTTCCTGCAATCCGCCGGCGCCGCACAGCAAGCCGGGACGCGGCAATCACTTCGCGATCGACACCATTGGGCAGCACGATTGTGGGCATCTGAGCGCGGCGCAAGTATCCCGCGAGCTCTTCGGTGCTGGCGATGCAGAGATCGGCCGCTCCCATCGTCCACCGCACCCGCTCGAAGAAGTCCCTAACCGCTCGCTCGTCTAGGTTCTGAGTCCTAATCCCGTCGATCACATCGATCCGTGCGAGTTCCGGTTCAAACATCAGGTCATCGATGTCAAAGACAATTTTCGCGCCGGCGCGTCGTCCGGCATCAACCGCCATTGCTACGTTGCCACTCCATTCTGCCCGCCATATGACGAGTGCCTTAGCCGCCTCAATCTCATGAATACGCGTCGGGATCTCATCCACCCGAATCCAGCCCGCGCTCGATCCGATTGCCGCTATAGGACGTGCGACTCGGTAGACATGGCCTGGTGTGTCCGGTTCACCGGACACGTAGAGAACTGCCGGTGCCTCGCCTCCCCCGGCCGGCCTCGTCACTGCTGCTGCAACGGTTTCGACGAGAGCGGCTTCCAAAACCGGAGAGGCATCTGGCGTCGCAGGATCCGACTGCAGTTCGCAAGGAGCTTCGGTTGGAGCACGCAGAAGCGTGAGAGCCGTCTGACGTTCGCGCAATTTTCGTCGAAGTTTCAGAGTAAGCGACCACCAGCCAAGTTTCGCCGCCGCACGGAGTGCTCGCCGCTGCCCAGGGGCCAGGTACCCGCCTGCCCAGCGTATTGGCCAAGTCGCTTTCCACGTCGTGGACTGCAGCAAAGCATCGCGCTCCGCAATCACCCCCGCAAGCTCTGCCTGAAGCTGGGAGGCGCGGTGGTCGGCGAGCTCCATTCGGGATTCTGCCTCGGCCCGGGCGGTTGCAGTGTGGGCGTGTACCATCTCGGCAGCCTTGAGGCTGGCCGCCACCCGATCGGCCAACGCTTCCGATTCTGTGGCGGCGACCACTGCCCGATCGGCCCTTGCGATCATGTCCGCGGCATAGGCCTCTGCCCGGTCGGCCCTTGCGATCATGTCCGCGGCGTGGGCCTCTGCCCGGTCGGCCCTTGCGATCATGTCCGCGGCATAGGCCTCTGCCCGCTCCGCACGCCCGACCGCACGAGCCTCGGCCTGCCCTGCGGAGAGAATCTCCGCCCTGCCCCTCTCGAGTGCCGCAGTGGCCTCCGCTGCTTCGACCTCGGCTCGCTCAGCCCGAGCAGACGCCTCGGCGACAGAAGCCGCCGTTTCTGACTCGACCGCCTGCAACCGCTCTTCCAATTGACGACGGACAAAGAATTCGGAGTCGAGATCACTACGATGGACGTAGGCGCTCCAAGGAAGCGGCGGCAGTGTATTGTCAGACGCCAAGGCAATTAGATAGGGCGCGCGGGGCATATCGTCGTTTGCCTCGATATGGGTAGCACCCCGCAGCTCGAACACCCGCGCGGCGTTTTCGGGCGCGGTCCTGACGATCAACGAGCCGATCACCGCACGCTGCGCGGCAAAACTAGCGTGGGCGAAGTGCCGGAGCAGCAACGTCTCAAACTCAGCGCGCGTCAGTTCGAGCACATGATGCTGATTTGGAGGCACACCCACGGGCGAATAGACATCCCGGTCCGGCGTGCTGATCACCAGCAGGCCGCCAGGGCGAAGCACACGACGCACTTCGCCCAGGAACACGTCCTGCTCGAGGATGTGCTCCACCGTCTCGAAGGACACGACAACATCGACGCTCGCATTAGGAAGCGGGATCGCCCGTGCGTCCCCCTGCTCATAACGCAGGTTCGCTCGCGCAAATTCGGCCCGCGCCGCCACCACCACCCCTGCGTCAATCTCAACGCCAACCACCGAGCGCGCAACTTGGGCTATGAGTGCCGTTCCGTATCCCTCACCGGACGCCAAATCCAAAACGTCTCGGTCGCGACAGAAATCGCGCGCAAGGAGGTAGCGATGGTAATGTTCGATTTCGACTTGGCGACCCGCCATGACCGCGGTCAGCCGCTCACCACTGAACGGCAGCGGCGCGGATGCCGCTTCGCGACGTATTAGTTCACCCATCCTTGACTCGTCCCCACGGTTCTCTGAAATCGCTGGTGACGCGAAACGCGTCCGCTTTCAAAGGCGCCCGAAGCGAGCAAGCCAGCGCCGACGGCGCGCCAGAGATGAAGCTGCTTGCCCTGAAGCCGAATGAACGCCTCATCCATATGCCACTTATCATCCGGCCGAGGCCGTCGGCGGCAAAGACTGTTTCCCAAGCTTGCGCCGAACTTCAGACGCCATTGCCGGATCCTCTCATAGAAGACAATCACCCCGTGCTCAGCGGGGATCAGCTTGACATCCCCAAAGCTCAAACTGAAGACGTGATAAGGCCAGACCCCGTGGTTGATGAGTTCGGCCGGAAAGCAGTGACGCTGGCACAGGTCCGGCGGCGCCTTCATCCCGCGATCCTGGCCCAGGTCGCTCCCTCCCGCCACGGTTGGTTAATTTGACATCGCCCTTCATGACACCCATAATCGACCTCGCGACTATATCCTACCACGAATGAAAAGAAGCCGCTTGATCGGGCCCAAAGAAATGGCCAAGCCTCTCGAGCGAAGATCCGATTGAAGCGCAGCAAGCTCGCGATCGTCAAAACCGCAGGCGTAACGCGCCACTTGTGCGATCGTGCAAGTGTTTCGATAGCAAAGATCCCTCTTTAGAGGGGCATTTGCGAATCGATTTAGGAACAGTCCAAGCATGTGGGTCGGATTGGTTGACTCGGCCGTCCATGCCGTTTTCCGCGAAAAATCTTCCCACAGATAAGCCATTGCGGTTTGGGGTCGGTTGATCGCTAATCCCCTATCGACCAGACTCTGTATCCTTTCTGACCATACAGAAGCTGAAATCTTTGAGATGTCCGGCAGCACTCTGCACACCTCCAAGGGGTCATTCCAGACTTCTTCGACGACCCTCTGGATTCGTACCGAGTTGAAGTAGGCAGTTGGCGTAAAACTGGCTCGTTTCAGCGCGCGTGAGAGACCGATCTCTCCTTTCTTTATCGAATGCGTACGTGAAGAATAAGGCTTGTACCGCAGCCAAAACCGCTTGAACGCGGATGAGCCGAAAACCTCCGGCCCGAACATGAGAAAGAAACTCTGTGCGTGATAGGCGTGTTCATAATTCTCAAACATGGCAGACCACGCATTATCGAGCCGCTCCATATCTGCAATAATCTTGCCAGAATCGGCACGGTAGAACATGCTATCGTTAGCAAGAACCAGGCGCTCACATTGGCTGGGCACCTCTGACCCCAGCAGACCGAGAGCCTTTAGCCCCGTCTGGTAGCAGCCAAAGTCCCGGCCAACAGGCGCGCGTTCAATGATTCGGTTGGACCAGGAACGAAAGAGGTCCCGCTGGCGTTCCGAAAGTACAGCATTGGAGACGATCAGAGTATAGTACCCCGTCTCGCGCAGAGCTCTAAGAAGATTGAGAGTAAATGGTTCGCTATGAACATTGGGCCGAACCGCGACGATCGCGATCCGCTGCGCGCCGGCCTCGGACAAATTGTCCCCCCGCGCGTCGGAAATCACCTTTTCGTGACTGCTTAATACGTGTACGACGAACGCGTCATGGACAAGCGCAACGAGATCATAGGCCATGCACGCCAGTAGGCTCGCTATAATCCCGAATCGGCCGCGAATGAGATCACTCATAGACCCCTCTCCCCTTGACCCTGGGCCGGTTCATTTCCTCCAAGTAGGACTCGATGGCTGCCGCGTCGAGCAGACATTCTCGTGGCAATGCGGAACGCCAATTGCGTACGCTCGGCACGCTATTTGGATTCACTAAGATAAGGTTGCGCTTGATGAATGGGAAGCCGAACTCCGCGATGAGCTCGCGCCAAGCGTGATGCGTCGGGTTGATCGGCCCGTTCGCCGGGGCCGCACCAGTCCGAACGGCGGCCGCACGGACAGCGTTGTAGGGAAACATGCTGAAGACCGGGTGCCTGCGCTTCGTCATGAAACGGGTGAGAGCGTACTCACCGCGACGAACCATCAGCCAGGGGCTTTGCGAGAGACGCAAATCGTTAAGAAACGCGAAGACGTCGCTGACGGCTGGCTTCCCGACTGCGAGCAAGAAGTAAGATTGCAAATGGGGCGGTCCCATCCAGCTGTCCGTAAGGCCGACCAGACCCGGACCACGCCTCCGCATCTCCGCGAATAGGTGACCCATGGGTCGGAGTGGCCCAAGAACACTGTCATTGACAAGCAGCAACTCGGCGGGCGCCGGAAACTCCCGGGCAATTAGTGGGAGACTATCCCGCCAGGCACCGAAATCCCGCCCAAAGCTGTCTCGATGAATGATGAGCCGCGTAAGCGGGCGTAAAGCCTTGAGATCGTCCTCGCTCAGTGATTCGGACATGGTAACGAAAACGATCGGGATTTCCACCGCCCCGTAGTGAGCGAGCTGTCGCAGCGTCATCTCGTGCACGCGAGCGGTGGGGGAATAGTGAGCGTAAATCGCAAGCCGGTTGCGTATGTTGGTCGGCTGGCTGCCGATCCATTTCCCCCTGATCCGATCGCCTTTGCGCGCCGCTTCCCGTCCATCCGCGACCACAGCAGCCGCGAGCTCTGACATAACCGGTAAAAACCGGTGGAGACGCCGGCGCTTGTCCCACAGACCAGCGGCCGAGCGAGCCAAACGAATGTGAGGCAAAATTCTCGCCGGCAGGAAAGTTATTCTGGCGTCGACAGCCTCAACCATCGTCCCGGCTCCTTGCCTGCCGTTACTTGGTATTCGTTGGCGTCGGGCCACAGAACGAAGGGATGGCATCCCACGCCGCATCCTCGTTCCAGTCGCGCATTTCGGTACAGGCGGTGTTCACTCTGATCCGGGGTTTGGTAAACTCCGTCTGCTCACGTAAAACCAAGCAACGATCGTGTCCGAACCGATTGTATGTTGCTGCATGTAAACGACCTCTGAAAGCGCCCTGCCTTTCCGCATACAAGCTCGGACTCACACGAATCGGGGCCGGCCCGCCCGGGACCGACTCTGCGAACCGGGCACAGGTACCGGTCAAAAGATCAACATGAATATTGTCACGCACATAAGCCGGCGCCCGCACTTCGCCGACTTCGCCGGATTGCCATTGGCGCATGAAATAGGCACAGAAGCGTGGCTCCTCATAGGAACCAAAAGGATCATTAGGAGTAACAAATTTGCGAAACGAGGCTCTAGCCCCGCTACGCAACTGCCGGATCAACGTAGCGGTCAACCCCTTTGAACCGCCGTAGGGTGAAAAAGCATCAAGTGGTGGCGTCCCCTCGCCTTCGCTTGCTCCGAAGACGGAACCGGTAAGCACCTCACCCGCGACCCCCCGTATACCTCGAGGCACAACGGGAAAATTGCGAGTATTGGCAGCAACTGCACGCTCGACGTCGAACGTCGGGGAACGACAATTGCCGACCTCGGCGGCGTGGTGGCAGGGAAGATCCCAGCGTTCTCGCTTGCAAAGGTTGGGAAATTGCGCATCGCCGGAAGCTATACCGAAAATGCATTCCGCCACGTTCTTCAGTTCGATAGCGCGTTGCACGCGGATCGACTCGGCGTATTCGTCGCAAAGGCGCCGCAACGCAGTAACGGCGTGGCAGCCCCTGGCATGAACCGCACGGGCGAACCAAGGCTCAGTTAAGGAACTCCCTCCCGTGAGCAGAGCCCTCATATTAAAGCCTCGAGCTGGCCCACCTCAAGCCCGTCGGGATCATAATCCGGCCAAACCCGGTCCTTTGGCGATACCTCAGTGGGGGCAATCCGCCATTGCACACCAAAGCGCGGGTCGTCAAAGCGTACACCCCGTTCCCGTTCCGGGGCATAGAAGGCACTGACGAGGTAAAATGCTTCCGCGTCGTCAGCGAGGGTAATGAAACCGTGTGCGAAGCCGCGCGGCACATACATCATCGTGCGATTCTCGGCGGTAAGCTCTGCTCCGAACCACCGCCCAAACGTAGGGCTATTCGGCCGGAGATCGATGATCACGTCTTGCAATGCACCGCGCACGCATCGGACCAGCTTCACCTCCGCCGCAGGAGGTAGCTGATAGTGCATTCCCCTCAGCGTCCCCCGCCGCGCGCTTAATGAGTTGTTGACCTGAACGAAGCTTGTCTCCAGGCCAGCTGCTCCGAATTCGCGTTCGCAAAAAAGACGAGCAAAAAAGCCGCGATCATCGCCGCGGCGCTCAAGCTCAATCAGGTACGCGCCAGGAAGCGGCGTTGGCAAGAACTTCAAGCTGCAAGCCCCTCCGTGACCGACGATTGCCAGCGCAGAGAGGGCGAAAGCTTGCCTTCGTCCATCAGCCGGTTGAGTACCTTAAGGCGGATAAGTGAGGAATTGCGAAAATCTGGATCTCGAAACGTCATGCTGCGTAGACTCTCGACGAGTCGCGCGATTGTTTGGTTGAGATTACTCGCCGGCTGGTGCTGCGGGGCAAGCCGGCCGTAAAGAGAGAAATCTACCCGATAGGACCGATTGTCTGGTGGAGCAGACTGGTTGATCGTGATGCGCGTCCCAGGAAGCGAATTCGCCACTGCGTGTGCAAGTTCGCTGACCTGAAAATTCCAGACATTGCTGCCGACATTCACTGAGAGCATGCGCCCGCCGGCACTTTGATCCCGGCCGATTGCCCATTCAATCGCACGCCCCATATCCCCGACATCGATCAGCGGCCGCCAAGGTGAACCGTCGGAAAGGACAGCTATCGCGCCGCTTGCGACCGCTGAGGCGACAAAATCGTTGAGCACGAGATCAAGCCGCAGCCGACTGCTCATGCCGCACGCCGTTGCGAAGCGCAGACATGTGATCGTCATACCGTCGGCATCCAAGTCAGCGAGACCGTGCTCTGCCGCGACCTTCGACCGGGCATAGGCGGTCAAGGGGTTCAAGGCATCGTTCTCGCGCCGGGCGTCGCCTTCCGCGAATCCGTAAATCGAACAGGAAGAGGCGAAGACGAACGAACGAACGCCGGCAGACGCGGCAAGCAAGCCAAGCCGCAAACTTGCCCCGGCATTGACCTCTTCTGTGACGGACTCGAATAGTCGGCCAATGGGATCATTGGAGATGGCCGCGAGGTGCACAAGTACATCAACGCCTGCGAGAAGCTGAGCCGGGAAATCGCGTATATCCCCGAAATGTTGCCGGTCTAGCAACGTCTCCGGCAGCCGGGTAGCGTTGGTCACGCAGTGCGCAAAAAAGCCTGCGTCATAGCCGATGAGTTCCGCTGCCGGAAATGCGGCGCGCAGATGCGGCACTAGCGCGGAGCCAACGTAGCCAAGATTGCCTGTGATCAGTACACGCATGGATTTTTGCGTCGCTCCCACCAGAGTTTCCAGGATGCCTCGCCGCTCGCCCAAACGCTTTCAGGATCGGTAACGTTGGGCAGCGTATCCATGGGCTGCCAGACGGTCCTATGGTAATAGACGGAGAGCTGATTATCGGCAGCAAGCCGTTCCAGCGACTTACGTTGCTAACGCGTTTCGTAACCCTCGATATATGAACCAACCTGGAACGAAAGGACGAGGAAGCCGCCATTGATCCACCCGCCATCCCGAAGGGCTTCTCTCTGAAACCGGCTACCCCGCGACCTTCGCACTCAAGGGCGACAAACCGCCCGGGTGCTTCTGTTGTCGTGACGGCGGCAAGTGGCACTTCAGTACGATGGAAGGCCACGACCTTCGTGTTGTGCACGTCGCCGACGCCATCGCCGTAGGTCAAGCAGAAATTGGAGTCGTTCGCAACAAACGGAAGAATACGCTTGATCCGGCTGCCGATCGTCGCTGACTCGCCACTATCAACCAGCGTGACAGTCCAGGGTTTGACAAACACCTGATGGACCTTCACAGAATTGTGCTGGAGATCGAAGGTTACGTCAGAATTGTACAGATAGTAACCCGGAAACCGTTCCTTGGCGACGTATCCTCTGTAACCTAGGTAGATAACGAAATCGGTGATACCGAATACCGAGTTAATTTTCATGACGTGCAAGAGAATTGGCTTGCCTCCGATCTCGACCATTGGCTTTGGCCTGGTTGCAGTCTCCTCCGAGAGTCGCGTGCCGAGCCCCTCGCCAGAATGACGGCCTTCACGGGATCCGCCGGAATGTCAGCTGTCGCTTCTGGCTGCGCGAATTCAGGCAAAGCTGCGAGTCTATCGTAGGGTGCTTGCGCTCACATGTAATGTTGCTGACGGTCTCGCTCTGGCACCCCGCGCGTGAGATGGGCGTGCAGTAACCGGCCATATGCTGAAGTCCCTGCAGAGGCCTACTCGTGGTAGTTTGAAGATTGAGCACCGCACTCTCACGAAATCGTGCTCTCCTAGTGGCTCGAGCGTAAATATCGTGCACTCCTTCACTTTTTAGGTTCTACCGCCTTGGGAACAAGCGAAACTACCATTGCTCCGGTAGCAAAGAGGTATGCCCTCGGCAAGGCTGAATCTACTCCGGATTGATCCTATTACGATATGTAATTATGAGGCAATCGGTACGTGTAGATCGTGTAATTATCCGCATCTTGTGTAATCTCTGTTCTGTCGGGTCGGCCAGAAGTAACGGACTGGCTTGCTGGTACACACGAATAGACAAAGCCGGAATGGATAGGACGGACAAACGAGGGCATCGTCAAAATAATCAACCCTGGTGAGAGGAAGCGACCTGGGCCAGGATTGCGGAATGAAGACGCCGCCAGATCTGCACCACCGTCACCGCCTGTCGGCCGAACTCATCGACCACGGGGGCTGGCCTTATCACGTCTTCAGTTTGAGTTTTCGGGATGTCAAGCTGATCGTCGCTGAGCGCGGTGTGATTGTCTCCTACGAGAGCATCCGACAATGGTGTCTGATGTTCGGCGCAAGCTTCGCAACCAGTCTTCGCCGCCGCCGACCTCGGCCGGGTGACAAGTGGCATTTTGCCGAATATTGGGAGAGGCTGGATGGAAGGGGCCTGCGTTGCCGGAAGGAAACGGTACGATGAGCGCGGTCACGCGACGCATCCTTGTGACTGGCGGCGCGGGGTTCATCGGCTCGCATCTATGCGAGCGGCTGGTGCGTGACGGCCACGATGTTCTCTGTGTCGATAACTATTTCACCGGACGAAAGGACAATGTGGCCGCGCTACTCGACAGCCCGCATTTTGAGGCGATGCGCCACGATGTGACCTTTCCTCTCTATGTCGAGGTAGACGAGATCTACAACCTCGCTTGCCCTGCTTCCCCGGTCCACTACCAGTTTGACCCGGTGCAGACGACGAAAACGAGCGTTGTCGGCGCGATCAACATGCTTGGGCTGGCAAAACGGACAAAGGCGAAGGTTCTACAGGCATCGACGAGCGAGGTGTATGGCGATCCAGAGGTGCATCCACAGACCGAAGAGTACCGAGGCAATGTCAATCCGCTCGGGCCGCGCGCGTGCTACGATGAAGGCAAGAGATGTGCCGAGACACTCTTCTTTGATTATTACCGTCAGCACGGAACGCGCATCAAGGTGGTGCGCATCTTCAACACGTACGGGCCACGCATGCACCCGAGCGATGGCCGCGTGGTCTCCAACTTCATTGTCCAGGCGCTGCGCGGAGAGGACATCACGATCTACGGTGACGGCAGTCAGACGCGGGCGTTCTGCTATGTGGACGACCTCGTCACAGGGCTGGTCGGCATGATGGCGACACCGGATGCTGAGACCGGGCCAGTCAATCTCGGCAATCCGCATGAGATTCCGGTGCGGGCACTGGCCGAGCGGATCATCCGCCTGACGGGCACGCGCTCACGAATCGTACACCGGCCGCTGCCGGCCGATGACCCGAGGCAGCGCTGCCCCGATATCGGGCTGGCGCGGCGGCTGCTGGGGTGGGAGCCGACGGCGGCGCTGGACGTGGGGCTCGAACGGACGATCGGCTATTTCGAGAGGACGCTCGCTCGAAAGTGGGCGATACTAGCCGGGACGTAGCCGCCCTCAGCGTTGAACGCGGTATACCCTGGCGAACGAATTCGCGAAGACGGGCATGGCGGCGCGCCAAGCCGGCACGTGCTGCGCAGAGCTGGTATCGACGTACCAGGTAATGGAGGCAGTCCGCATGATGGTTTCGGCGGTTTTCCATGTGGGGGCATGATCGATTGCGGTCTGAAGCGCCAACCGCTCTCTTGCTACGAGGGCGCGATTCCCACCCAACTCAATCTGGGAGGCAGGTGTGGTGAGGTAAATCGGAAGGCCGGCCAGGCTCGCGATCATCGTGCCACGGTCGAGCAGCCGGGCCTCGGGTTTCGCCGGGCTGACCGCCACGATGTCACCAGGGCGGCCATATGTGTTCAGGAATTCACCAACGGCGAGCACGCCTGGGTTAACCGCGACACGATAGTAGTCCTTTGCCCAGGACTCAGGAATAGCGGCGGGATCAAATCCAGTCGCCGCAAGAACGGCAATGGACGTGAACCCTGCCAGTAGCGTCCCCAGAGCGGGCCCCTTGCCTCCACCGCAGAGAAATCCAACGGGGCGAACCCGGAGGTCGAGGGTGTTGGCGATATGCGTGGCGGTCAGGGAGGCGATCCAGAAATAGATTAGGACGAACGGGCGTTCGCGATACTCGGACACCCCGCCGAGCGGCCCATTGGGTGCCAGAAGAACCAGCGCCACGTATGCGGCGAGAAGCAACGCCGCAAATAGGTCTGCGGTTCTCAGCTCCGAGGCCCGCCCATCAAGGCCGAGCGCTGCGGGATACAAGATCGTAAAGGCGCCAAGCATAACGGGCACCAGCAGAGCAGCACCCGCGATCAGGCCGAGAGGTTCCGGCCAAGTCGCCGATCCACTATAGAGCCGGGCATAGTTTAAGAGGCCGTTCTGTTGGGCGAAGGTTCCGGCGAGGAAGTCCCGTACGTCGCTGGTGTGGATAATCGCATGCCGGAGCCACGCGCTCCGCGTCACAGCGGCAATCGCGAGGACAGTTGTCAGGGCAAGAAGCAGCAACGCCTCCTTCGCATGGCTCCGAATGAAACGATGCCGGGCCAAGAGTGTGGCGGCAAATGTGGGGAGGAACAGCACGAAGATCTGGGCTCGGATCTGGAAAAGACACAGGGCAAGCAGCACGGCGACGACCGCTCCGGTGGTTCTGCCCTCTCGGGGCATGCGCTCGGCGAGGATAAATGCGCTCGCCGCCACACCGAGCGCATAGCCCGATCCTGGCGCCGTGAACATCAGCCAGTCGAAACCAAAGAATCCGTTGCGAAAGCCGTAGCGGCTACTATCCGGAAGGAGAAGGAAGAGGGCCAAGGCGAGAACTCCCGCCCAACGTCCGGCCAGCCCAGCCGCCAAAGCGTAGGCACCCGTGAGCGCGATCAGGACTCCAAATGGCAGAAGAATTGCACAGGCTGTCGCGAGCCCGGATAGGCCAAACAGCTTCGAAACGAGCGCAGGGATCATGTAGATCCCATAGTGGTAGAGGGGTAGATTTGCACCGGCCAGCAGGATGTCGCCGCGGATAGGGCCATGCGTTCCGGTGAACTGCGAAATCTCGGCTCCGTGGATGAAGTAGTCGATCCACGCGGGCAGCACCCCGGCGGTACTGATAGAGGTGGAAGCTGCCGCGGCGGTGCGACAGGCGAAAGCTACGACGGTGGCTGCGACGGCCAGAACGAGGACATCCTGCGCGGCCTCCCCGTCTAGCGCGACCTCCTTCCAAGTCATGGGCGCCGCTGCAGCGAGGAGCGCGACTGCGGCGGTCCACGCGATCATTGTGGATAGCACGCTGATGCCAACGACGAAGACGCCGAAGAGTAAGGCCATGGTAGTCGCCGCGTAGCCAACGGTAACGGCGACAAGGATCCTGCCTGGCCAGTGGCCGGGCGTTGCCCGCGCCACAATGAGTTGGCCGCAAACGCTTACGACAAGCGCGCCAATGAAGAGTCCGAGCTCCCTCGGTGCTGTGATCGAGGCCCCCGCCAACACGAGGAGAGGATTTGCGAAGAGCGTGAGGACGATTGCGGCTGGCAGCGTCGGTGCCAGTGACAGCGACGTGGCACGTCGAAGGCCTTCGCCGCCGTTAAGTCGCAAGGCTGCAGACCGACACGCGGACACATCCTTCAGCGGCTGAACATCGCTCGCAGTGTCGGGCCGTCTGCGCCTTCGCGCAACCCGTCGTGCTGCGGGGCTTGCCGGCTAGAAACTCGCGCCTTCGCGGTCCCAGCTGCCCGCGGACGATGACTCCGAACGCTATTGGGGCTGATCTGCCTCTCTCGGTGGACGTTACCCTCGGATTAGGCGTTTCGTTGTTAAGTAACACTGAGACACGTAACGTATGGAAACATGCGCAATCATATAGCATAATCTACCCCTAGGGTCTATTAATCTTTGAGATTGCAAAGCACGGTAAAAGGGTCCCATTTTGATGTTTCCGAAGGTTTGTTGACCCCCAGTATTCTAACATCGTTGGCAAAATGCCTGTACCGTTCAACAAGCTCTCGCTCGACGGAACGGAGCTTGAGTACATCATTGAGGCGTTGGCGAGCGGTACGTCCGGGAATGGACGATTCACGCGGTCGTGCCAAGAAATCCTCGCGCGACAGCTTCCCGCCCAATGCGTGATGCTTACGACGTCTTGTACGGCAGCGCTCGAGATGTCCGCGATCCTTGCGAACCTTCGCCAGGGCGACGAAGTCATCATGCCATCCTACACCTTCACCAGCACTGCCAACGCGGTCGTCCTGAGGGGCGCAGTTCCGGTGTTCGTCGACATCCGGTCCGACACATTAAATATCGACGAAGCCCTCATTGAGAACGCGATCACGGAGCGAACGCGCGCCATCTGCGTGGTCCACTACGCGGGTGTTGGCTGCGAGATGGATAAGATAGTCTCGCTAGCCCGGCAATACGATCTTGCGTTGATTGAGGATGCCGCTCAAGGGTTCGGCGCGCTCTATCGAGGCCGTGCGTTGGGTACTTTCGGGCAGTTGGGAGCCCTCAGCTTTCACGAAACCAAGAACATCATTTCGGGTGAAGGTGGCGCCTTAATCATCAATGATCCGACCCTGGTCGAACGGGCTGAAGTGGTCTGGGAAAAAGGGACCAATCGCGTCGCGTTTGCGTCCGGCCTCGTCGACAAATATTCTTGGGTCGATATCGGCTCATCGTTCCTGCCAAACGAGATAACTGCGGCCTTCCTTTACGCGCAGCTCGCCGCCGCCCAACGGATCACCGAGCGGCGTAAGCGCGCCTGGATGCGTTATCAGCGGGCCTTCGCCGACCTTGAGGTCGAGGGATTGCTGCGATGCCCGTTTGTTCCGCCTCATTGCGAAGCTAACGGGCACATTTTTTATGTCCTCGCGCCAGACCGGGACATGAGAGCGCGATGGCTACGAGAGTTGAAAGCTTATGGGGTGAATGCAATCATCCATTATGTTCCTCTCCATAACGCACCAGCCGGACGTAACTTTGGTCGCGTCGCTGTCCCAATGACTGTTACAAACGACACTGCAGATCGGCTAATTCGCTTGCCAATGTTTGCGGATCTTTCGGAGAATGCGCAGGACGAGGTTATCAACGCTGTTCGGGAATTGGCTCTTAGCACCCGGCGCCACCGATCCACTCGCGCTAGCGAAGCCTTAGCGGTCGATCGCCCAAATCCTAGCGCACGCCGATCCCCACCATCGTGACGCCCAGGACAATAAATGCGACGCCCAGCAGTTGGACGGGCAACAGGCGTTCATTGAAGAAATAGAAGGCACCGGCGGGAACCGATATGTAGAGGAGGGCTAGGAAGGCGTAACCGCGGGCAAGTTGAACACGCTCCAGGGCGCTCATCCACGCTAGCAGCGCCAAACAGGAGGCGGCAATGCCGCTCAGCACCCAAGTATCGAGCAGCATCGCAGTCAGGTATGCAACACCGCCGTGTCCTGCGCGGACGCCCGAATGTGCAAGGGCTCTCCACTTGAACACAATTTGGCTGTATGTCGATAGCCCGACCGTTAGCGTGAGGTACAGTAAACTTTGGATCTGCATTTTTTCACTACCGGCCGGGCCATTCTTTCGGCACGGAATCCCTAGCAGTCGCCTGCGCTCAGTTGGCACACCACCTTCTTATGATCCCTTACAGGCTTGCGATGCGACGTGCAACTGCCATGCAACCGGTTCGCAACCTCCGGATTGAGCGGGCTCACCCGGGAGAGAGCTGGGCGACGGAGGTCCTCGACGCGAGGTCAGTCGAGATGCCGGCTTCGCTTTCAGCCGAGGTTTTCGTTGTCGACACTGTTTGGAAGTGACCACGTGGGCAAAACGATTTGCATCAATCAATCCAACTACCTGCCTTGGCGAGGTTATTTCGACCTGATTCGCAAGAGTGACGAGTTCATCGTTTTCGATCATGTGCAATACACTCGTCGCGATTGGCGCAACCGGAACAGGATCAAGACCAGAACAGGGCTGATGTGGCTCACAGTGCCGGTCGAGAATGCCGACCGCCTGGTCGTTGTCCAGCTGATCGATGAAACCAAAGTCTTAAACGGGTACTGGGTCACTAAGCACCTCAAAACCCTTCATCACTGCTACCATCGGGCACCGCATTTCGACGCGGTGATGGGCTGGCTGAAGCCACTGTATTTAGACATGGCGGAAGAACCATTCTTGAGCACCATTAATCTACGGCTATTGCAAGCCATTTCCCGCGCACTCGGCCTCACGACACCACTTCGCCGATGTACGGATTTGTTGGGTGCCAACAGTCTAGAAGGTATGGACCGAACCACGCGCATCATTCGGCTTTGCCAATCCGCTGGAGCAACGCGGTATCTCTCCGGGCCCGCGGCCAAGACCTATCTTAACGAGCGGACCATGGCGGCAGCTGGTATAGATGTTGAATGGATGGATTATGGTGGGTATCCAGATTACCCGCAACTTTGGGGCGAGTTTCAACCGCTGGTGTCGATTGTCGATCTTCTTTTTTGCATGGGCGAAAAAGCGGGGGAATATATCGGTCGCCGCTTGCCTTAGGTCTCGGTTGCAAAATACGGAAGTTGTGGGACGACTTCGTCATCCAGCCGAATCTTAAGAACGAACTCGAATGGCATATACGAGTGATCGAGAACGACACGCCTGCTATAGCGCAAGCCGGTCGCCAGCACCTCTCCTGGATCAGAGAAAAAAAGATCGTCTCGCCTTCGGTTGGACGTCTGGCTTAAAAAGTCGACGAGGATGGTTTGGCGCGCCAGCGATACTGCCCGAGCTATCAGAGCGTCGATGAAGAGGCGGCTTCCAGAATCGCGCTGGTTGTTACAGAGGCCAACCGCGGTGCAGACGTCGAACCCCTTGACCGGAAGATCGGCATCCAGAATATGTCCAGTCACAAAGCTTGCGCCTTCGTCGTGGCCATGACGCTGTAGTGCTTCACTGATAAATTCCGACATGAAGTCGATCCCGACGTACCGACCTGTCCAGCCCTTCTGGCGCAAAAAGCGAAGCAGGTCGCCGAACCCGCAACCGATATCGAGCAAGCTCTCCGGCTGGGGGGGAGAGAACAATCGGTGAATCGCGCCGAAACGGACTACTTGCGAACTCGGCCGCATATCGAGCGCTGCCTGCGTCGCACCGTACTTCTCGAAATCCGTCCGATAAATCTGCCGGATACGCTGTTCGTCGGCCTCTGCGACACGCGGCGCGGGCTGTTCGCTTTCGTCAGGCATCGCATCGTCCCTCCTCGTTGCTGCTCCTGCCGACCCGGCGTAGCAAGCCGCTTACCCAGAGCTGCGGGAACCGCCAACGCAGACGATGAGTGAAATGGCGACAAGTTGCAACTCTAACCGCCTCAAAGTGGCCGGCCGTTGTACCTACGAAACGGGGGGAGCGGTGGCCTCTTCACCATTAGGTCGATCGGCTTGTCATTTATCCGCCTGCCGGCCGCCTCTCGAGATTTTGGAGGAAACGCATGCGGGTTAGCAGCGCGACTCGGCCGTCAGAAAATGTCGCGATGATGAACGGGGTAGCTCCGTTCGCCCTTGCATTGCTCTGGCTTACCGCCCTCGTCGTCATCGTTCAGGAGATGTTCGGTATCTTCTATGAGACCAACGACGACGTCGGGATGATGATGTTAGCCCATGGCTTTGGCCTGGCCTCGCGCCCGACAGATTTGTTGCTCTATTCCAACCGCCTGCAGGGCCTTGTGATTATGCTGCTCGGCTGGCATTTCGGAATACCCGGATATTCCATGTATCTTTTTGTGTGCCTCCTCATTGGCGCTGGTGCCATCGTCGCTAGCCTCACGAGATTGAATGGTTTGCTTACATTCGATCTTCTTTTGGTATCAGTATTGTTGGTGCGACCCATTTTTGCCCCACAATTCACTATCGTGGCGGGTTTCCTCGCCATGGGCGCAGTGGCGTCCCTGCTGTGCTTCGAGCGATTTCGCCTCACCAGCGATCTGGTTGTTGCGGCATCGCTTGGTTTTTTGGCCTTTCTGATGCGGGTTGATGCTCTCGGTCTAATCGTGTTGCTGAGCGCGCCAGCAGTGCTCAGAATGTCGCTCATAACAGCGCGATCAGCATTGACGATTGGGTTGATCGTCATCGTTGTCACGCTCGCGGCGTGGTACTGGAACGTTGCTGGCTATGACACCCCAGGATGGGCCTTGTATCGCGCTGTCGATCCATTGAGAGCGTGGTTTACGGACTTTGGCATGACCCGAGCGTTACTCGCGAAGCCCGCGTTGCTTCATCACGTAGGGTGGTCAGTCAACGATGCGCTAATGATCAAGAATTGGTGGTTTTTTGACCCCACTGTCTACTCTATAGCCAAACTTCGAGAGATTGTCGATTTACTCGGCATTACCGCAACGTTTTCATTCACGAAAGCGCGCCTTCTCCTCGGGCTTGAGCAATTCGTAGGACCTAGCATGATGCCGACCACAGCTCTTATGCTCGTGACGTTGCTCTTCGTTCCCCGTGGGGCGCGGCTCCGCGCGGCGGCCGTCGTCGTCGTGCTGATTGCGCTGGCTTTGGTGATTAGCTCCTCCGGTAGGCTCGATGTCACGCGTGTGTATTACCCGGGTGCTTGCCTTGCGATCGTGTATTCATGGTGTCGTCTGTCCCGGCGCGCCGTCATGGTATTGGCGGTGGTCGCTGTCTTGACGAGCGCCTTTACGCTCACGCATTATATTCAGAGAGCCGAAGCCATGAAGTCGGAACGGAGGGCCGCGCTTGTCGGTATTGCCCAATTTTCCTCACATTCTCTGTTGTTCGATTGGGCCGGATCTTTGCCCTATCAGGCTCTCTACCCTGCATTCGTCCGGCGAGTTGATGTGCCTCCCCTGCGGATTTATAGCTTGGGCAGTGATCAGCTTGCACCCTACGCTTTGGCCAGGTGGGGCGGTGACCCCGAAGGAGTCGTCGACCAATTCACCAGAGGCAAAGGGGTGTCCATCATTGCGAATGATGCGCTGATGCAGTTACTCGCAGTGTACTGCGTGCAACATTGGCGCGGGCACCTACAGATCCTTTCGCGTGTGCAGCTCGGATACGCGACACACTATCAGGCGAGGTGCCGTTAGGCGATTGGGCAAAAGGGTTCCCTAATTTCAACGGAGAGCGACGAATGTTGGAGCCTTTCCTTTCGGTCGTCACGACCACCTACAACTCAAGTCGTCATATTGTGGAATTCCTCAACGAAGTTCAGTCTGTATTGACCGAGATCGATTGCCCATCGGAGATCATTGTTGTCGATGACGGCAGCCAGGACACCACGGTCGCGATCTGCCGGGAGCAACTGAAGGCGCGACCTGAATTGACGCTTATCGAACTCTCTCGGAACTTTGGCCAGGAAGCAGCGACACTTGAAGCGCTGAGGCGAGCGCGGGGCCAGTTCATCTTCCTCCTTGATTCCGATCTTGAAGAGCCACCGCATACGCTCATCGAAATGCTGGCCGTGATGCGGGAGGAGCGGCCGCCAGTGGACGTCGTGTTTGGTATCCAGGCGCGACGTTCTGGGACAATCTACCATACCTTCCTCGGGTCGTTGTTCTACAAAGTCGTCAATCGGTTCTCCGAGGTTGAGATCCCTCAAGATGTCCTGCCGATCCGACTTATGAGGAGGCGTTACGTGGACGCCCTTTTGATGCACACGGAGCGTGCCCTCGCGCTTACTGGCCTCTTTGTTCTTACTGGGTTCGAACAAAAGGCTATCAAAGTGACCAAGGTGTACAAAGGCTATTCTTCCTACAATTTGAAGAAAAGACTAGCTCTACTCTTTCGATATTTACTAATATTCAGTTGGAAGCCCGCGATGGCAATTACCATTTTAGGCTTTTTCTCGGCGCTTATCGCGGTGTTTTTCGGTATCTATGCTGTCGCGATCGAGGTTTTCTCTGAAAAGACGGTCCCCGGCTGGGCGTCTCTCGCGTCACTGATTGTATTTTTCAACGGCATTTTGCTGATTAGCGTCGGCACCTGTGCTGCGTATCTTGCCTTCATTTTTCAAGAGGTAAAGGGCCGGCCGGTAACCATCGTCAAGTCGGTCAGTGGGCGTAACGGGACGCTACTTGAGCCGTCGGTGCCCCTCGTCAAAGCGGGACGAGGATGTTCGCGAAAGAATGCTACCACTTTGTGAGTCGCCCGTGAGAAATAAATGAAGTCTTGCGTTTTAAGTACCCATCAGAAAACATCGCGAGTCCAAAGAATCACTTGTGATTTGCAGTGCGGGGAAGCTTTTTCGGAGGGGCCACCGAAGTGAGCTTTCGAGAGCCGCCGTCGCTACGACCTCAATGCGCCGCGCTATCGGAGTTGTCGCCGTCCGTTGAATTCTCCCCAGAAGTGGGCGCGGGAATTTTCCCACTTCGTTTCACTGTGCGGCGACCGAAGCTGCTTCCTGTGTTTGTGGGAGCGGCGCAGTGGTCCGGCTGGGGGAACTGGTGATGATCCTGGAGTTGCATCGGCAAGGGCTCAGCCCGACCGCCATCGCTCGCCGGCTCGGCATCGACCGCAAGACGGTGCGCAAATACATCGCCCGCGGCCTGGAGCCGCCAAGCTATCGGCGCCAGCCGCGGCGACCGCGATGCACCGACGCCTTTCTGCCCTATCTGCGCGAGCGGTTGGCCGCGCATCCGGCGCTGACTGCGGTGCGGCTGTGGCGCGAACTGGGTGAGCGCGGCTTCACCGGCGGCTACACCGCGGTCAAGCGCGCGGTCCAGGAGATCCGGCCCGATCCGCCGCGGCGCTTCGAGGTGCGCTTCGAGACACCGCCAGGCGAACAGGCGCAGGTAGATTTCGCCCGCTTTGAGGTGGCGTTTGCCGACGAACCGGGTCAGACGCGCGTGGTGTGGCTGTTCTCCATGGTGCTCGGCTTCTCGCGGCTACTCTGGGCACAGTTCGTCGTACACCAGGACCTGCAGACCGTGCTGCGATGCCACGTCGCCGCCCTCACTGCGATCGGCGGCGCGCCGCGCGAGATCCTCTACGATCGGATGAAGACCGCCGTCATCGGCGAGGATGCCGACGGCCTGGTCGTCTACAACCGCGGCCTGATCGATCTAGCGCGGCACTTCGGCTTCCAGCCGAAAGCCTGCCGCCCGTATCGGGCCAAGACCATGGGCAAGGTCGAGCGGCCGTTCCGCTACATCCGCGAGGACTTCTATCTCGCCCGCACGTTCAGCAATCTCGACGATCTCAATGCCCAGCTGCGCCATTGGCTCGACACGGTCGCCAACCCGCGGGTGCACGCGACCACCCGACGCGTGGTCAACGAAGCCTTCGCCGAGGAGCTGCCGGCCCTGCGGCCGCTGCCGCTGGCACCCTACCGCGCCGTGCTCAAACTGGAGCGGCGCCTCTCGCACGAGGGCATGGTCAGCGTCGGCGGCAATCTCTACAGCGTGCCCGATACCACCCGCCGCCGCGTGCTGGAGGTGCACTGCTGCGTCGACGAGATTCGCATCTTCGAAGACGGCGCCTTGATCGCCAGCCACACGCCGCTGCTCGGGCGCGGCCAGACCTGCATCGATCTGACGCACCGCAGGCCATCGCATCGGCCACGCCGCTCCGGCGACGAGACGCAGATCGTCGTCCGCGGCGCCGGCGATGTCGTGGCGCGCCGCTCGCTCGACTTCTACGACGCGCTCGGCCGAGTGATGGCGGTGAAGGGATCTGCGTGATGGCCGCGCAGGCGGCGCTCGCGCCATCGCTCACCGAGCACATCAAGACCACGCTGGTCGCACTGCGCATGCCGCGCGCGCTGGAGGCCGTCGACGCGATCGTCCGCCAGCTCGAGCGCGGCGAGGTCACCGCGCTGGAGGCGATCGACACCCTGCTCACCGAGGAGCTGACGCTGCGGGAGAACCGCCGGATCAAGACGGCGCTGCTGATGGCCCGGCTGTCGACGCTGAAAACCTTGTCCGGGTTCGACTTCGCCTTCCAGCCCTCGCTCGACCGCGGCCGCATCATGGCGCTCGCCGAGCTGAAGTTCATCGAGCGCAGCGAGGTGGTGCACTTCGCCGGGCCGCGCCCGGCACCGGCAAGTCGCACCTGGCCGTGGCGCTCGGCGTCGAGGCGGTCAAGGCCGGGCGCAGCGTCCACTTCATCACCCTGGCCGACCTGGTCGATGCGCTCGCCCGCGCCGAGCGCGAAGGCAACCTGCGCCAGAAGATCCGCTTCTACCGCCGCTTCGCGCTGCTGATTGTCGATGAGATCGGCTACCTGCCGGTCGTCGCCGGCGGCGGCAATCTGTTCTTCCAACTGGTCAACGCCCGCTACGAGCGTGGCGCCATGATCCTGACCTCCAATCGCGGCTTCGCCGAATGGGGCGAGGTGTTCGGCGACCCCGTCGTCGCCACCGCCTTGCTCGATCGCCTGCTGCACCATGCCGTGGTGATCCAGATCGAGGGCGCCAGCTACCGGATGCGCCAACACGCCGACCTCGTCCCCGAGCACATCCGCGCCCGTTCGCTGATCCATCCGCCGTCGGTGGTACCGCTGCCGAAGCGCCGCGGCAGGCCACCCAAGGTCGTCAGCAGCGTCTGAACCGCGCCGCTCCCGCCCCCTTGCAATGCGTTACAGTAACGGAGAACAGCCCATGCCGAGAGGCCGCAAGCCCAAGGGCGAGCACGCCCTCAGCAACGCCGAGCGGCAGGCCCGCCATCGTGCCCGCCATCAAGCCGCGCCCCAGCCTACCGCAGCAAGCCGCCGCGCCTCGGTGGACCGCCGCAGCCGGCCGCAGCGCTGGCACGACGCCGTCGCAGCTTTGCTCGGCCTGCAGGCCGAGTACACGACCTGGCTCGACGCCTTGCCCGACAGCCTGCGCGACAGCGCTACCGCCCTGGCGCTCCAGGACATCGTCGATCTCGACCTCGCCGCACTCGCCGACATCCAGCCGCCACGCGGCTACGGCCGCGACTAATCCGAAACGAAGTGAGGAAATTCCCACGCCCACTTCTGGGGAATTTCATCGCGCCGTTGACACGACTAGGCTGAAAACCTGATCAGCATATTGATGAGTGTGTAGTTTTGTGATTCACTGACATCGATTGCGGGAGATCGATATGAGCGAATTGGACTGGCTGAGCGACGAGGCATGGGCGGCGCTTGAGCCGCATTTGCCGAAGAACCGCCCTGGCGCACGCCGGGGGGATGACCGCCGGGTGATCAGCGGCATTCTGCACGTGCTGCGCTCGGGTTGCCGGTGGAAAGACTGCCCGTCCGAGTATGGTTCACCGACCACGATCTATAACCGCTACAACCGTTGGAGTGCACAGGGGCTCTGGCGTCGGATTTTCGAGCGTCTGGCCGCGGCCGGAAACATCCCGGACGAACTCAGCATCGACAGCGCGGAAGGCTGCGTCGATGAGATCGCCAACGCACGCATGGCCAAGAAGCAGCGTATGAGGTGGTCTCCTCGGGGAGCTCACTGCGTCGCGACCGTTCGAGCCGCAGTGCTGAACGATCGCCTCAAACGCGCAACTGATCTCCCGGGGGCCGCCTGACAGACCAGGATTTTTCCGCTCCCCTGCCATCCGATCCAACTCCTTTGTCGGGATCGGCCTTTATTGGGCCACGTGGTGATCCTGCGGTGTTGGCGGAACTGCCAGACGACCGGGTCGTCGTAACTGCCTTGCGAATCCAGCAGTCGGACTGGCTGCGGCACGGTGACGTTTGGCGTCAGTTCTGTACGGCGAACCCCCGGCAGGCGCTGCAGGCAATTCGCGCGGCGGAAGGGGATGACCGCTGGCGCTCGGAGGTCATTTCCCCGCTTCTAGAGGTGGCGCGCGAGACGGACGATGCGGAGCTGCAGGCAGGTATCACCGATCTCGTCGCGGACCTTCCCACGGATCGCGTCATCGACGTTGCCGCCGCCGCGGCATGGTGGCTCTGGGAACGGGCGAAACGTAGTGCCCAACCGGTTGGCGAAGGGATCCTCCGGGCATGGGATCACCTCGCTCAGGTGGTCTATGCCTCGGCGAATAGCGATGCCCTCCAGGTCGCCGGCATGACCGTCGATGCCGCAATCGCATCGCCAGGCGGGACGCTCGCCATTGGACTTGGCGCCCTGATGAACAAACGGGCTTGGCCGGCAGACGGAGGCTTCGAAGAGCCATTCCTGACCCGCCTCGACATTGTGGCGGCTTCGCACTCGCTGGCGGGGCTTCAGGGTCGCATGATCTTGGTCCGCGACCTGGCCCTTCTTGAGGCTATCGACCCGGGATGGGTCTCTCGGCACTTGACGCCTCGGCTGCATTGGCCCCATGCGGAGGCCTCCCCTCTTTGGCGCGCCCTAGCAGGTCGACGCATTGGACGACCGAGCCTCTTCGCACCCCTGATCGATGATTTCCTGGAGGCCGTGCGACGGGCGGGCCCGAGTGAGAATATAACCGGGCTCGCATGTAACCTCTTCCAAGTCTCACGGTGGGCGATTGACCAATCCTCGAGCGTCTCCGCCTCGATGCTGCCGAAGGTACGCGCAGCGCTTGCGGCCGCGTTGCCGAAAGTGCGGGAGCGAACAGCCTGGGTGCTCTGGGTGCGGGTGGCGGGTCAGAAGGGCGAGACCGTCAATCACGCGGAGCGCTGGCGCGCGGAGGTCGGACCGGTGTTCCACCACATCTGGCCGCTCGACGCGGCTGCACGAGATCCGAACACTTCGCGGAATCTGGTGTTCATGGCACTGGAAAGCGGCGACGCGTTCCCGGACGCAGTGGAGGCGATCCGCCTTGTCGTCGTGCCGTACGACGTTGTGACCATCGCCGGGTGGCTGCAGGGGCAACCGTCTAAGAGGCCACGACCGCCCATCCACGTGCGTTCGTGCGGCTGATAAACGCCCTACTACCCGACTCCGCGGCGCTTCCGTCCGATCTCCGCGCTGTTTTGGATGGATGCGTGGCGTCCGACCCCAGCGTGCGCAGCGACCCGGCATTTGTTCGTCTCGACGCTCTGAGACGGCGCTCGGCTGCCTAGCGCCCATCGCTCCGCCGGCGACTTTGCGCGCAGCAGGCAGCGTCCGGCCGATCGCCCAAATCGCCCCTCGCAACCGTGGGCGCTTTAGGCTATATAGGTGGCATGAGACACCCAACCTCCCACCCTGAGCCGGCTTCGATCGAAGTGCCGGCCTTCGAAACCGACGGCAACCTGCTGGCTTTGCTGCCCAGGGAGGCCCTCACGCGGATAGGACGCGGCACCGGGAAGGGGGCGCACCGACGGCCCCGCACGGACATCAAGATTGTGGTTGTCGGAGAGAACCGGGATTTCTCCGCTCTCGCCGCCGAGATCAAGGGCGCTTGGTACCTCCGCGACGCCTCCGTCGAACGGATAGGCAGTGTCGCCCGCGGTAGCTCCCGTGGTCATGTGATGACCTACCTTGTTGCGTCAGCCCTAGACGTTGATCTCCCTTCCGGATCAGGAAACGCCGCTGTCGCTGCGCTGATCGTCCGGTTTGGGCGGGCACTTAGTCGCGCAGCCACGATCGCCGGGGAAGAGGTCGTCTACAAAGCCCTCGAGCGACCGACCGATATCGGCGCGGTCGTCGAGTTCTTGCGGTCCACTGCGCCCCTGCTATCGGCCGAACAGGATATAGACCCCCAACTCAGGGGGACCATCGCTTCGCTGGAAGCCGAGGATGACTTGATCCAACGGGCTGGCGGCCTGAAGGACGCCAAGTGGGTCGCCGACTATCTATCCATCAATCCCAAGAGCGTTGCGGCCAAGGCTCGGCGCAACGAGCTGCTGGCGATCGGCCGGGGAGACCGCAACCTTTATCCGGCATTCCAATTCAAGAATGGCCAAGTCATTCCCAGCGTGAGGGAACTACTGAAGGTATTACCACTGAGCAACGGGTGGTCCCGGCTATCCTTTCTCCTCGCGCCAGATCCTGGACTCGACGATCGCTCACCGATCGACGCATTCGAGACGGATCCGGATTCCGCCCTTGAAATAGCCCGGAACGCGGACACGCAAGGGGCAGCGTGAGTTCTTCTGCCGTCAGCGATGGCGATGCCCTACCGGAACCACCCGCGGATATCGCTAGCCGAAAGCTCCCTTTGGTCGCGAGACCGGCCGGTACGCAGTATCTGCGTATTCACCGGGCAGCGGACGGAGCCGTATGGTTCGGGGGGAACGCGGCAACCCGGCAGTTTCGTCCGCCCACCAATCGCTTCGATGCGCCCGATCGCAGCTACGGCGTGCTGTATGCGGCGACCCGCCGTGAGGGGGCCTTTGCAGAGGCCGTCGGAAGGAAGCCTGGGAGCTTCAGATCGAATGATGAGCTTGCTGCGCTCGCAGTGACGACGTTGGCCTTATCCAAGGACCTGCGGCTCGTCAATTTGCATGGCGGTGAAGCCGTTGGGGCGCTCGGGGCAACCGGCGTTGTCGGCGTGGGCCCACAGAGTTTAGCGCGACGCTGGTCGCAAGCCCTTCACGCCCATCCCGAGGTGCCCGACGGCATTGAATATCGGTGTCGTCACAACTCTGATGAGGTCGCAGTTGCGCTGTTCGACAGGGTTGGGAAGGCAGGCCTTATACCGATTGGGATCGTGTCCTTGGTGTCGGATCTTGTTTGGCTCAATGCAATGAGAGTTCGGCATCAGATCCTGGAGCCACCATCGTGACTCGCCGTGACCGGCTTCCGCAGATGTTACCGCTAAACATTGCTTGTCCTTCAAACCGACACACACATCACGCGGCAGCCAAGGCTGTCTGGCGCCCGCCTCTGCCGGGGCGGCGGTTACCATTCGCGGCGCAGCTCGGGTGGCACAAACCGGTCATACGTATCGTCCTCGCTCTTGCTGTCGGGCCTCCGCCATTCCACATCATCTTCAAGCAGCAGGACCGACAGGCCGAACTCGTACTGCTCGGCGTAAAGGCTCATCTCATGCACTGGTTTCGCGAACCAAACGCCCCCTTCATGCTTCATGCTGCCTGAGCCGCCAAGGAGGAGGTCCTGCTGCGCAGCCAGGGAACGGTCTGGCAATTCGATGGGCGCGCCGGATATCCTGAAATACGCCCGCGTCTTGAGAGCACGCTCGCTGGAACGCGCCCATTCAATAAAACCGTCTCGCGATACGACCAAGACCGCCCGCTTGGCGGTATAGCTCAACCAGCGCAACGCCGCCGCGACGAGAGAAACGCGGTAACGCGCGGCGCATTCGGATAGCATGTCGAGGTCGACGCGCGCTTTTGGGTCGATCTGCCGGCGGAAGTCGTCGTAGGGCATCAGCAGGCTGGCGGCGAAAACGTTAGCCTGGTGCTCAATCTGCCTGAACTCGGATCCCCATGGCAGGAAATCTCCGTCGCCGCATTGAAAGCCGTTGGGATAGGCGTCACGGTGCATCAGATAGTGCCCAAGTTCGTGGCCAAGAGTGAAGTTGATGCGTCCCTTCGAACTCAGGCGGTCGTTGTAGATGATTCCCCAACCCTTCCGGCCCCGCGGGGCGCGGAATAGTGCACCATCAAATCCTGGGAGATCGTCGCCGCGCACGCTGATGATCGGGTCGTTCGGACAGATCTGCGCGGTGAATTCCTTGGCAATGGCTGCGATGTCGATAGGGAACTTGTCAGCGCCGAACACTGCATCCAGGATTTGGTGGATGCGGATGGCCCACCGCTGCGGCGACAGTGGGGCAGTCATTCATCCTCGCCTATCAGGTCCGCCAGCCGACGGACCTTGTCTTTCGTTGCCGCGTCCATCCGTCGGTACTTACGGAAGAAAGCCTCGTCCGCGGCTGTCTCGACACCCGCCGTCTCGGTTGCCCCGATCAGATAGTCGCCGGTGACACCCAGGACGGCCGCAATCTTAGCCAGCTTCTCCGCGGACGGTCGAGGCGGGTTCGGGAGTGGAAAAAAGCTGGTCTGAATGATGCAGCGTCGAGAAGATCGGTCCTTTCAGCGGGACGGGGACGGTCATGGAGTGGGTGGTCAAGCTCGAGGCCAAAAGTGGCTGGGGAGAGGTGGAGACCATTGAGGTCGGAAGGCTTGAGCGCCGGGTTGTCGGGCTCACGGCGGAGGAAGTGGGCCTGACGCTGGCCGAGGGGAAGAACTTGCTCGGCGAACTCGCGCGTCTGGTCCTTCAGACCCAGATGGAGGAGTTCACCACCTGCGCTCGTGTATGCAGGGACTGCCTGAAGCTTCGACGTCTACGAGATCAGCGGACCCGCAAGATCCAGACGCTGTTCGGGACCATCACCGTTGACGCGCCTCGTATCAGTGCGTGCCCCTGCGGGAACTCCTGGGGGTTCGTGGATGTCTTCCTGTCGCCGCTGGCGGAGCTACTGCCGGACCGGTGCACGTCCGAACTCCGTCACCTTCAGGCGGAGCTGAGCGCCCGACATTCCTACCGGGAGGCAGCGCGGCTGCTGGACATGTTCCTGCCTTGCGGCCCGGTGAACCACGCGACCATGCGCAATCGAACGCATCGCGTCGCGACTGACGTCGAGAGCGCCGCGGCAACATCGGCAGACCTTCAGCCTGACATCGATCCGTCGGCGGAGACGATGGTGGTGATTGAGGGGCGCACATCCGAGCCGCTCATGGCTATCAATCGCGACACATCGACGTCACCGTCGGAAAAATCGAAGTGGCCGGAAGGCGCGCACGACGCTTTGCTCTTGCACCGAAGGGTGCGGAAGCGCCTTTGGCGACATTGCGCGAGGCGCTTCGGGAACAAGGATGGCAGCCTGGCCGTGCCGTCACGGTGCTGAGTGACGGCGAACCGGCGCTTCCGGGTCTGGTCTGCGCCGCGGTCGGTGAGCCCGTCACCTGCATTCTGGATTGGTGGCACATCTCCATGCGCATTCAGCACATTGAGCAAGCGTTGCGGAGTGTCTATGCCCTCGAGCCGCGGCACCGAGCGGGACTGGAAATCGTCGAGTGGAGGATTGGACGCCTGCGGCATCTGATCTGGAACGGCTATCACGAAGAGGCTCATGACGAACTATTCGGGATGCGCCACATGGCCTCCGAGGTCGGTTATCTGAATGGCGAGAAATTTCGACCCGCCGTCGCCAGGCTTCTGTGGAACTGTGACGATCTACGCCGCTATCTGGCCAACAATGTCGATTCACTGATCGACTATGGCGTACGATACCGCTCCAAGCTTCCGATTTCGACGTCGCGCGCGGAAGGCTGCGTCGATGAGATCGCCAACGCACGCATGGCCAAGAAGCAGCGTATGAGGTGGTCTCCTCGGGGAGCTCACTGCGTCGCGACCGTTCGAGCCGCAGTGCTGGACGGTCGCCTCAAACGCGCAACTGATCTCCCGGGGGCCGCCTGACAGACCGGGATTTTTCCGCTCCCGGACCGCTTGGCCAGCCTCACCGCCTTTGTTCGCGTCGTCGAGAGCGGCGGCTTCAGCGCGGCGGCTCGGCGCCTCAACCTGTCGCCGACGATGGTCAGCAACCACGTTCAGGCGCTCGAAAACGAACTCGGTGTGCGCTTGCTGAACCGCACCACACGCAGGGTGAGCCTTACCGACATCGGCCGCGAGTATTACGAGCGCTGTGGTCAGATCCTGACCGCACTGGAGGAAGCCGACCGCGCGGCCAGCGCGCAGCAGATGACGCCGCGCGGGCAGCTTCGGGTCTATTGCTATATCTCCATGGTCCCGTTCATCGCGCCGATGGTTACCGCTTATCTGCGGGACAATCCGGAGGTTTCGATCGACCTGCGGATGGGCGATCAGATGATCGATCTGCTGGAGGAAGGCTTCGACCTGGCGATCCGCGCCTATTTGCCGATTCAAGCCTGATGGTGCGGCGGCTGGTCGGTTGGCGCCATGTGCTGTGCTGCGCTCCCTCGTATCTTGAACGCCATCCGGCGCCGCGCAGCCCGGCCGATCTGGCGGTCCACAACTGCCTTCGCTACGCCTTCTACCCGTTCGGCGACGATTGGCATTTCATCGATCCGGCCGGTAAACCGATCGTTGTGCGCGTCGCGGGAAACCTGATGACGTCGGCTGCCCTTGTGCTACGGGCTGCGGCGCTTGCCGGCAGTGGGGTGCTGCTCGCCGTGCCATTTGTGTTCGATGAGGAGCTTGCAGCCGGTTCCCTCGTCCGACTGCTGCCGGACTACCAAACCGCCGAGTTCTCGATCGTCGCTGTCTACCCGCACCGTCGCCACTTGGCGACAAAGGTGCGCGTCTTCATCGATGCGTTGATCACGCTCTTTGCCGGGCAGTAGTGGCTGACTGCGAACAGGTAGAGCGATTTCGGATGATTTGGGGTCGGACTTCCGGAGCGGAGAGGAAGTGTGATACCAAGCGCCCTAAAGTATAACCGCAGCCCAAAGTCGTTGGGTGATAGATCTGATGCGGTGTGGCGCGCGCATGAGGTTTCCAAGCGTCGCGGGAGGCGGCGAGGATGGCACGATAGCTGCTCCAGACGCGCATGCTGAGATGATCCTTTGTGCGACGTCCATTCACCACCTCCAGGCCGTTCAGCCTATCAGAGGTGTCCGTCTCATCGGGGCAGCTTCAACTGCCACCGGCCACAGATGGCGAAAAGGAGACGGTGAACTTGACTTGTTTCGACAGATGTCGACGCATCTCCCACGTTCGTGGCGTTCCACTGCCGTCACCGGGCGAGGACGAGCCAAATGCTACCCGGCCGCGTCCAGATGCTCCCGGTCGAGGATAGCTGCGAAGGTTCCTTGATGCTGGTTCGTCACCTGTATTGGTGCGGCACCCAGGAACTCGCGCGTGAGTGCGTCCAGATGGTCGGCTTCCGGAACGGCAAGGCCCAGGTCCGCGAGATCCGCCGAGATAGAGCCGGGGATTGGATCGAAATAGCGACTGGTGGCATCGAGCCTGGGCGTGTCAGGAACCCGAATGAAGATAATACGGCAGGCCGATTGCAACGGTTCCTGCGAGACGAAGGCCGCACCCGACATAATGCCGCACAGCACACTCGCCGGCGGGCCTGGGATCTGCAGGCTGATAAACAACGGCACGTCGCCGTCCGGTTCACGCACGACGAAATGCATCGAGCGGCCGAAGATCCATGCCTCCGCCATTAGGCGCACGTCACGCCCGAAGAGCGTTTCGGAATAGGTCGCGATCAGCGTCTCTCTGCGACTGGGCGAAAGTCGCAAGCCGCCGCGTATCAGGCGGCCACGAAAGTGCGGCGACCAGGCCGGCGAGTAGGCGGCAAATGCGCCAGACAGGGTCGCGACTCCGCCAAACAAACCGGTACCGCGTGGGTTGCCGCGCGGTACCGAACTATCCGGAATGGCCAGGGCAGCGACTTCCGTGCCGGTGCAATGGGCGAGTTCAGCAGTGAACTCCTCGATACTGCAGTTAGCGATCCAATGTCCCGATTTCGCCGTTCCGATGACTGCGGCAAAATCGGCGTAGACCGAGACGGCTCTCGGCAACGATCGGCCTTGCATCCACTTGTTAAGCCGGTCGAGATCGCACTCGGTCGACTTGTTCACGGCGCGGAACCGAGCGCAGATGTCCTTGCGCGAGTTGCAGCCGAGCGTTGACGCAGCCAGGCGCAATTTCGCGGCGAACGCAACCACCACCGGCCTAGTACCCCCGTGTCCCAGCCTGACCACAGCATTCCACGAATCTCCGTGGAATGTCCAGGAACTTCCAGGCGGTTCCTCGGGCGCCTGTATGGGATAGTGGCCGCCTCCCGCTATTTGCGGAATATTCCGGAGACGTTACCGAGCCGGCAGCAATCGGTGTCCGCGCCCCGCGGCCAGTTGATAACCTCTTTGCAACGAAGTCACTGGCCGGCCGGTGTTCAAACCACGACTGAGGAGAACAAGATTGTCCCTCCGTATCAACTCTGAAGCGCCAAACTTTACAGCCCAGACCACGCAGGGAACAATAGATTTCCATCAGTGGATCGGCAGCGGGTGGGCGATTCTATTTTCACATCCCAAGGACTTCACTCCGGTCTGCACCACCGAACTCGGCTACATGGCCGGGCTGAAACCGGAGTTCGACAAGCGCAACACCAAGATCATCGGCCTGAGCGTCGATCCGGTGGAGAATCACGCAAAATGGGCGCTGGACATCGAGGAGACCCAAGGGCACGCGGTTAATTACCCGATGATCGGCGACACTGAGCTGAAGATCGCGAAGGCGTACGACATGCTGCCTGAGGGCGCCGGCACGACATCGGAGGGACGCACCCCTGCCGACAATGCCACTGTGCGTTCGGTATTTATCATCGGCCCGGACAAAAAGATCAAGGCGATGCTGACCTATCCGATGAGCAGCGGTCGCAACTTCGATGAGGTTCTGAGGCTGCTCGATTCCTGCCAGATTAGTACGAAGCATGGCGTGTCCACGCCGGTGAACTGGCGTCAGGGAGACGATGTGGTCGTGCCAGCCGCGATGCCGGAGGAACAGGTGAGGGCGAAGTTCCCGAACGGCTTGAAGACGCTGAAGCCCTATCTGCGCCTTGGTGCGCAGCCGTGCGACTGAACCGATATGCCCCGGGCGGCAGCGCCGTCCGGGGATTTCTCCAAGAGGAGGCAGAATTATCTTCCGTCAGCTCTTCGAGCCGTTTTCGTGTACTTACTCGTATTTGATCGCCAGCCGCCGCGGCGGCGAGGCGCTGATCATCGATCCTGTCCTCGAGAAGGTGGATCATTACCTGCAATTGATGCGCGAGCTGGACCTGCGGCTGGTGAAGGCGGTGGACACGCATCTGCACGCCGACCACATCACCGGGCCTGGCGCGCTGCGCGACCGCACGCACTGCGTCACCGTGATGGGCGAGCAGAGCAGCGTCGATGTCGTCTCGATGCGTATCGCAGACCGGCACAAGCTGCGGATCGAGGGTATCAGTATGGACTTGGATCCGGATGAATACCTCGGCGAGGTGCCACTTGTCTCCGGGGTGCGGCCAACGGCGGCGCATCGCATGGGCAAAGCTCCGGCCGAACTTCTGGCACCACCGCCGCACCGTCTCGTAAGAGACGGTGATGCCGCGCTCGACTAGCATTACAGTTGTAAATTTCCTATTGCGAAACGCCCAGACGTCTGAATCTATGGGTGACCATGATTCAGAAGTCTGGGCTGGGCATTGCGTCGATT
>Ga0335072_10001747_pt1 | contig 34588 bp, 35 predicted proteins | sample Lox_Sample_21_FD_206725 | JGI IMG/M metagenome (GOLD analysis project Ga0335072, IMG submission 206725) | Soil microbial communities from Loxahatchee National Wildlife Refuge, Florida, United States - Lox_Sample_2.1 | ecosystem: Environmental > Terrestrial > Soil > Wetlands | place: USA... | reverse complement strand
CCACGAACTCGCTCCACCGGCGGTAGAAGGCGCGCGCGTTCACCTCGCCGGCGATCGAGTGATGAGAGTGGACCGCGCCGCCCAGCGTGCTCGGCACCTCCTCGCCCAGGCCCTGCTGGTAGTTGTAAGGGTACCGCCTGGCTACCACCCCCCGGCTGGCCTGAGTGGCGTAATCCCAGTTCTCCATGTCGTCCTGCTCGGTCATCCCGCCGGGGCCGGCGTAGCGCATGTAGTAGTGGCGCAGCCAGCCCCGCACGAACTCCGGGGCGGTCTTGTCCACCAGGTACCAGCGCCAGACCTCGGTCTCGGTCGCGCTGAGCGGGTGGGCCACCAGGATGGTGCGCGGAAACCCGGCCGAGAAGGACATGTTCGGGAACATGGTGGCCGGACCCCGGCCGCCCAGCGGCCTGCCTTCCTTCTCCAGTCTGGCCCTGCGGGCCTGCCATGCCCGAGTGAAGTAGTCGTTGAGCGGCCGTTCGGCGAATTCCGGATAGGCCAGCTCGTAGTCGAGGTTGTCCGATGCGCCGTGGCCCAGCCGGAACGACGTCTTCAAGCGGCCGCGGGAGAAGCCACCCTCGTCCTGGCGTTCGCCGTGCCTGCGCTTGCCGCGTCCGCCCGGACCGATTCCGACCGCCTCCACCGATGCGTGGGTGGACGCGCCGTGATAGGTGTCACCGAGGAAGTTCTCCGAGACGAGCTTCCAGTTCGACTGGATCCGCCACTTCTGCACGCCGCGGAAGACCTCGCTGCCCGCTTCCGTCCCATCGAAGGCATCGGCCAGGTTGTCCAGCCACCAGTGGAAGTCCCCGACGTAATCGTCGAACTCGGGTGCCTCGGCATCCCACGTCGCGAACACGAGGCCCTTGTAGTCGCGTACCTTCGGGCAGCGCACCAGGCCCCAGTTCTCCTTGCGCAGCTTGCCGCTGTAGGCGGCCTTCATCTGCGGCACGCCATGCAGGTCACCGGGCGTGGACACCAGCGAGCCGTCGACTGAGTAGGACCACGCGTGGTACGGGCAGGTGAACTGCATGGTGTTGCCCTCGTCGTAACGGCACACGCGCATTCCCCGGTGCCGGCAGGAGTTGAGGAGCACGTGCAGCGCGCCTTGGTCGTCCCTCGTCAGGAGGACCGGATCTGACCCCGTCCACGAGGAGAAGAAGTCACCAGGCCGGGGCACCTGGCTGGCGTGGCCGACGAACAACCATGCCCTCGGGAAGAGGTTCTCCAGCTCCATCCGGTGGATGCGCTCGTTCACGAAGATCTCCCGGCTGATTTCCCCCCGGGTGACATCGACGAGGTCGCGGGCCCGGCTGGGCGGCCCGTCAGGAATCGTGTGCATTCTTCAGCTTCCCTTCTTCGCTGCCGTCGATGCCGCGATCGTCGGCGGGCCGGCCGCTGCCAAGTCGACGGGGATGACGCTGTCGGACAGCTTCGCCAGCGCGGCCAGGACGTCGGCGACTCCGGCACCGCGCTGCCATGCCTGGCGGGCGGTGACGCTGCCCCTCGGCCAGCCGAAGGTGACGGCTGCGGTGAACCGGCCGGCCCGCGAGTACAGCGCGACGTCCCGGTCGCCGGCCGGCGTGGCGCAGCGCAGCACCTCGACGGTGTCATCGAGCGCGACCCGTCCGATCATCTGGATCTTGACGCCGTACTGGTCCGACCAGAAATAGGGCACGCTTGCGTACCGCCGCGGCTGGTCCGGCCGGAGGATCCGGTGCGCGACCAGGTTCGCCTGATCGACGGCGTTCGTCCAGTGCTCGACCCGGCGGGTGACCCCGCCCGCCGGGTCGTACCAGCGGGCAACGTCGCCGATCGCGTAGACGCCCGCCGCGCCGCGCACCGCGCAGCGGTCGTCGGTGCGCACGCCGTCACCCAGCGCCAGCCCGGAGCCGGTCAGCCATTCCGTGTTCGGCACGCAGCCGACCCCGGCCACGACCGTTCCGGCCTCCAGCGTCCGCCCGTCGGCCAGGCGGACAAGCGCGCAATCGCCCGGCAGCCTCTCCACCCCGGCCACCGTCGCGTTGGTGACCACCCGCACGCCGTGGGCGGCGTGAAACGCGGTGAGCAGCGAGCCGACGTCGGGGCCGAGTACCCGGGAGAACAGCGCGGGCAGTGCTTCGACGATCGTGACCGGGCAGCCGGCGGCGGTCGCCGCCGCGGCAACCTCGGCGCCGATGAACCCCCCGCCGATGATCACGACCGGAGCGCCGCCTGACAGCCGTGTCCGCAGCACGGCCGCGTCCCTCAGTTCCCGCAGCGGGCGAACTAGCTCCTCGTCCGTGCCCGGCAGCGTCCTGGCCCGCACTCCGGTGGCGATGATCAGAGCGTCGTAGCTGATCGGCTGCCCGTCGGCCAGAACGACCTCCCTGCGGGCAGGATCCAGACCCGTCGCCGCCGCCCCCAGGCGCAGGTCGAACTCGGCGTCAGCGTGCAACAAGCCGATATCGGCGGCCGTGCTTTCCCCCGTGAGCAGTTGCTTAGACAGGGGCGGCTTGTCGTACGGCGCGGCGGATTCCGCGCCAACCACCGTCAGCTCGCCGTCAAACCCGCCCGCTCGCAGCGCCTGGGCGGCGCGGATGCCGGCGACCGAGGAGCCAACGACTGCCACGTGGTCAATCGTCATCGTCGGCCAGCCATATCGCCTCGGCCGGACAACTGCGCACCGCCTCGGCAACGGTGTCGCGTTCCCCGGCCGTCACCCCGTCACGGCGGACGACCACGAGTCCGTCATCGTCGAGATCGAAGTGCTCCGGGTCGAGCGCCGCGCAGTTCCCATAGCCCTGACATCTGCCCACGTAAGCATGGATGCGCATGACCGTCCTCCAGGCGCCGATCCATCACGCCACCGATATGTTCAATGGTTTAATGATTCTCAACCCTAGGTATCGGGGGGATAGGGTGTCAAGTAACTTGTTGGCAGACGAGCGGAAGAGGGGGCAGTGGCGGCCGAGCTTGACGAACCGAACGCGCGTGCCGGCCTGTTCGAGCCGATGCCCGCCGCGCGGACCTCGGCTGCGATCGTCAGCCAGATCCGGAACCTCATCCGCAGCGGCCAGCTGCCAATCGGCAGCCGGCTGCCAGCCGAACGTGAGCTCTGCGAACAGCTCCGGGTCAGCAGGCTGTCGCTCCGCGAGGCGCTGAGGGCCCTGGAGTCCAGCGGGCTCCTCGAAATCCGGCTGGGTTCGCATGGCGGCGCGTTCGTCACCGCGCCGACCACGGGCCGCGCGGGCCAGGGAATCACCGACCTGCTCAGCACTTCGGGGCTGTCCGCGGTGAACGTGACCGAGGCGAGGACCCTGTTTGAACTGGGTGTCGTCCTGCCCCTCGTCGGCGAACGGGCGACTGAGACAGACCTGCGGGAGCTGCGAGCCCGGTGCGACGAAGAGGAACGGGCAAGGAACCAGGGCACGTATAACGTCGCCGTGTCGTTCGGGTTCCACTTGCGGCTGGCGATGGCGTCACACAACCCGGCCGTCAGCATGATCATGGAGTCTTTCCGCGAGGCGATCCTGATGTCCATGCGCGAGGCGCATCATGAGGGCAACCAAGGGGCCGAGGAGCATCGCGCCCTTGTCGACGCCATCGAACGCGGTGACAGTGAGTCCGCCAGGCGAATCATGGCCGACCATCTCCAGCGCACCGCTGTCGCAGTAGCCGACCGATGACACGAGCGCCATCCGGGGCGTGAATGCCGCCCCTGTACGGTCATACTCATGGATCCGGTAACGGCCTTGCAGCTCGCGGACTTTCGCCGTGCGACCGCCGCCTTGTACGCGCGCGCCCGGGAGCAGGCGGATCCCGCTGCGGCGCACGCGCTGTGGCGGCTCGGGCGCGATGGGCTGATGAGTTCGCATCCGCAGAGCGCGCTGCCCGAAGGCGACCCGCTGCGGGTCACCGGCGTGCCTTACTGGCCCTACGATCCGGCACTGCGTTTCGCCGTGCCGGTCGAGCCGGCGGCTGAGCCCGGGCGGCTCGAGATCGACACCGGCGAGGACGGCGTCACCCGCCTTGATCAGGCCGGCTGGGTCACGATTCCCGCCCCGGTTGGCCGGCGGCTCGCGCTGTGGTGGCTGGACCAGTACGGCGGCGGCCTATTCCTGCCGGTCCGGGACGCGACAGCCGGCAACGCCAGCTACGGCGGGGGCCGCTACCTGCTCGACACGGCGAAGGGCGCCGATCTCGGATCCGCCGGCCAGCGCATCGTCATCGACTTCAACTTCATGTACCACCCGTCGTGCCGGTACAACCCGCGCTGGGTCTGCCCGCTGGCGCCTGCCGAGAACACCATTGACGTGCCAATCAACGCGGGGGAGCGGCTAGCGCCGCCCTAACCGGCCTGCCTCCGCTGGCGGAGCGCCACGTTTCGTGCACACCGTGCGGAACGGTCGCGTGCTTCGCCTTTCCCGCCCACGCGAAGCAGGTTGCGGCCGTTTGCCCAGAACTTTAATGTACATTATCATGTACACATGGAGGTGGGGCTGTGAAGGTGATGTCGATGTCGGAGTCCCGGGCCAACTACGCGGCCACGCTCGATTCGGTGGTCAACGACCAGGAAGAGGTCGTCATTACCCGGCCCGGCGGCGAGAACGTCGTGATGCTTCCCCAGCGGGAGTACGAGTCCATGCGGGAGACCCTCTACCTCATGGCCAGCCCGGCGAACCGGCAGCGAATTTCCCGCGCCATCGAGCAGTTGGACGACGGGCGCGGTCAGGTCCGCGAGCTCATCGACGCTGACGAAGGCGACGGGTGAAGATCACCTTCTCCGCCGACGGATGGGAAGACTACCTTTACTGGCAGGCGGAGGACCGGAAGATCCTCAGGCGGATCAACCAGCTCATCGAGGACATCTCCCGGAACGGGAACGAGGGGATCGGCAAGCCCGAGCCCTTGCGTCATGAGTGGGCCGGCTGGTGGTCGCGCAGGATCACCCAAGAGCACCGCCTCGTTTACCGGGCGGTCGGCGACAGCGTCGAGATCGCGGTTTGCCGGTTCCACTACGGAAGGTAGAGTCGGCGGCGGCTCATCCGCGATCACGTCCGGGTCGAATACCCAACACCGTCACAGCACGGGAGCGCCCGCTTTTCCGCGTGACATGGAGGAACGAAATGACCGACGGGATCTCCGCCGCCGAGTACGCCGATCGTCGTGCGCGCCTGAGCGACCACGTGCGGGCGCTCGGCGCCGCCGGCTACGTGGTCTCTCACCCGACCTACATCACCTACCTCACCGGATTCCGATTCCTGTCGACCGAGCGCCCGACCATGTATCTCCAGAACGCGGCCGGCGACGACGCGATCTTCGTCGCCGGGTTCGACCTCGAGCGCACCCGGGCAGAGGCGGACTTCGACCGCATCGAGACCTACCCGGAGTACCCCGGCCTCGAGCACCCGATGCTGATCCTGGCCCGCGTCGCCGCCGACCTCGGCTTGCGCGAGACGATCGCGGCCGACCACGACGGCTACCCAGGAATTCTCGGTTACCTCGGCCCGAAGCTCAGCGAGGTGACCGGCGCCGAGGTCATCGACATCGCCCCGCGGATCGAGGCGATGCTCGCGCGCAAGAGCCCGGCCGAGGTGGAGCTGCTCAGGGAGAGCGGCCGCTGGTGCTCCTACGCCCACCGGCTGCTGCAGCAGTACAGCGTGCCCGGCAGCACGGAGGCCGAGGCCAGCCTGCGCGCGCAGAGCGAGTCGACGCTGGCGATGCTGGCCGAACGCGGACCGGGCGGACGTCTGGGGTCGGGCGACGGAGTCAAGGCGGGGTATCGGGGCCAGATCGGCCACCGCAGCGCCTGGGCGCACGCCGTCGCCCACAACATCGGGTTCCAGCCCGGGGACGTGCTCGTGAGCGAGACCGGCGTGCCCGTCTGGGGCTACCACGCAGAGCTGGAGCGCACGATGGTGATCGGCGAGCCGACGATGAGGATGCGCTGGCTCTTCGACCATATGCTCGGAGCGCGCAAGGCAGCGTTCGACGCGATCGTTCCCGGTGCCGCCAGCGCCGACGTCGACGGCGCGGTGAACGCGTACTTCGAGCGGCACGACCTGACCAGCTACTGGCGCCAGCACGTCGGACACGGCACCGGCCTTCGAGTGCACGAGACGCCGTTCATCGACGTGGGAAACCCGGCGCCGCTGCTGCCCGGCATGGTGTTCACCGTCGAGCCGGGCCTTTACGACCCCGAGGTCGGCGGGTTCCGGCATTCCGACACGGTCGCGGTCACCGAAGACGGATACGAGCTGCTCACCGCCTACCCGGACGACCTCGACAGCCTCGTTATCCCGGCAAACGGATAGTTGCCCGCTCGCCTCGTCAGCGCTGTTCTCCCGCGGACCGACAGGCCCCTGCTCGCCGTTACACATTCCCGGGCTGCCTCGGACTGGCAGGCGACAGGTCGGCATGGCGACGGCCCTCAACCCGAGCGGCTTTGCGGGCCGCGGCGAGCACCGCCTGGTTTGCGATCCAGCTCTGGCGATCTGGCTCGCGCAGGATCGATCTGGCTTGCGGGCGGACGACGGTCGTCCGCCCCGGGGTTGGGCGGGCGAGGGCAGGATGGTGTGATGCTCCGTCCGGATGGCCGCGGATGTCCCGTCTAAATGACCACACGGTGACCGTCCAAATGACCATGAAGTATCCGTCTAGATGACCACGGTCCTCGCGATCATGGGGCACACTTGGCATGTGGCTAATCAGTCTCGCTTGGTTCCTCGTCACGCGCAGGGCATCGTGGCGGAGGCTCTGGAGGATACCCGGGTGGTCCTCGTCAATGGCGCCCGCCAGGCCGGCAAGAGCACCCTCACGAGGCTTGCGGCCGATGACCGGCCGGGCACGATCGTGCGGCTCCTCGATGACGCCGCCACCCTGCGCCCGGGCGGTTCCTCCTGACCGGGTCCTCCCGCATCCTCGCCCTGCGGCGGCTCCCCAACGCGCCCGCCTTTACCACTACCGGACCAAGGACCAGCTTGAGGTCGACGCCGTTATCGAGGCACCCGACGGCCGGGTCATAGCGGTCGAGGTCAAGGCAGGCGCGACCATCCGAACCGAGGACCTCGCCGGTCTGCGGAACCTGGCCAGCCACCTCGGGGACAAGTTCGTCGCCGGGTACGTCCTCTACACCGGCCAGCAGACCCTCTCCTACGGCGGCAGGATCAAAGCGCTGCCGATGGACGCGCTCTGGCGCGCGACCCCATAACACAAGCAGAAACGCCAGCACCCGGACGCCAACCACGATCTGACACACCCGGCCGGCCCCCACGGCCAGCAGCGCGACGCAGGCTGCGACCACCCACAGGGGGCAAAGTATCCGCCTGATATGCGCGGGCGCCGAACTTGAGATCAGTTTCATACGAGCCGCACAGATCCGGATAATCTGGGCACCCTACCCTCGCAGCCGACGGCAGCCTCTGGCAGCTCATAGTTGTTATGTAGCTCGTACCGCTGGGGCGAGACATTGGGCGGCCGACTCAAGCGCTTTGACTGGCAATGCTGTGGGCAGCCAGTTCAGAGTGAAGCTCGTCAACCCATGACCCTGGCGCCGGCGTCAGATAGACGGTAGAGCCGGGCCTCTACGACCCCGAGGTCGGCGGGTTCCGGCATTCGGACACGGTCGCCGTCACCGCGGACGGATACGAGCTGCTCACCGACTACCCGGACGACCTCGACAGCCTCGTTATCCCGGCCAACGGTCCTGCAGAGATGATGAGAGCATGACCGAAGCAGACGCCCGCTTTTACTCCGACCCGGCGCCGGGGCCGGTGCCCGTACTCCGCAAGGAGGACGCGAACCGGGGAAGACCCCTCCCGGGTCGGACGCCGTGCGCGCTGCGCCCTCCTAGCGTCAGAGCCAGCCGGAATAGGCCGGTCTCACAACGGAGGGCGAAAGATGCAAACTCAAACCAGATTCTGCTCCCGGCTCGGCGTGCTCGGCGGCTTCTACGCGGTGCTATTCGTGATCGCCAACATCTTGCTGGGCGAGCCCGGGTCCGGGACCGCCGGCGCCGCCGTGGTGACGTACTACCACGATCATCAGACGACAGAGACGCTCGGCGTCTTCGCCGTCGCGTTCGCCGTCGTGGCGCTGACGTTCTTCCTCGCATCCCTGCGCCGCACGCTGAGCGCAACCGACGAGGGCCGCACCCTGGCCAACGTGGTCACCGCCGGCGGCGCTGTCTACGCCGCCGGCCTCATGACGATGACCGCCCTCACCGTGGCTCTCGTCGACGCGGGACGGGACAACATGCCGGGAACAGCGCAGACCCTGAACGTGCTCAGCAGCGACATGTGGCTTCCGGTCGTCGTGGGGCTCGCGCTGCTCGGTCTCGGCACCGGGGTGTCAGCTCTCCGCTCCGCCACCTTGCCCAGGTGGCTCGGCTGGGTGTCCGTGGCGTTCGGCGTCCTGGCGCTCGCAGGCCCCGCCGGTGGTATCGCGTTCCTGGTCGCGCCCGCGTGGGCGCTGGTGATCGGGATCGTGATCATGCGCTCGTCACGAGCTGCAGCCACGCTCGCGGAGCCTGCCGAGGACGCATCACAGCAGTGGGTTGCCGGATCACGCTAGGCGAACCGGCGCATGCCGCCCAGTACGCAACCCCGGCCCCGAGCCCGACCGTGGCCCGCTTGTCGATCAAGCTGAGGTCGCGGCTTCTCGGGGCCGGTGATCTCATGTCTCCATGGGACCCAGGCCCGGGTGAAGGGCTATGCCTTCGAGGACCGCGGAGATATCGACCACGCCCTGCACGCGGCCCACGGCGGCTCGTTCCCGGTAACGGTGCGCGACGTCGGCGTCGTCGGCACGGTCACCGTGTCCGGCCTGCCCCAGCCGGACGATCACGGGTTCCTGGTCGACCAGCTCACCGCGTTCCTGGCTCGTCACTGACAGGCGAAGCCCGGGACCGTTCGGGAAAATCAAGATCTTCTTATCGAACGGTCCCGGACTCCGCCCGTCTTGGCTCTCGCACCCCGGGCGACAGTTAACGGTTCAGGGCAGGCGGTGGTGGTCGTTCGGCTGTACCCGCCGTTGCCCGTCGAGCCAGGCGGCGTACCGGGCGACCTCGTCGCCCGCCAGCGGGGCGCCGTGGGCGAAACCGACCGCGGTGACGTCCCGGGGCAAGCGGCGGTAGGAGGCGTCCCGCGTGGCCGGGTCGGCCGCGAGCGCGTCGGGCCCGGTCGCCAGCCCGCTGCGGTTGAAGATCGCGTCGCCGACCAGCAGGGTGCGGCTCGGCTCGTGGACCAGGGCGATATGGCCCGGGCTGTGACCGGGGGTGTGGAGCACGCGCAGTGAGCCGACTCGGACGCCGTCGCTTATGGTGCGGGTCGCGGTGACTGGCCGCCAGTGCAGCAGCGGGAGGTGGTCGATCGCCCGGCCGATTGCGCCCGATCGGCCGTCGGGCGCGACGCGGCCTGCTCCGAGCCACGCCGCGTCATCGTGATGGACCAGGACTTCGGCGCCGGTGCGCGCGACCAGTTCGGCCAGTCCTCGCACGTGGTCGGGATGTGCGTGGGTGATGATGATGCGGCGCACGTCGGTCAGGCGGCGGCCCTGGCCCTCCACCGCCTGGCGGATCACCTCCGGCGCGCTCTTCCAGCCGGCGTCGACCAGGGTCAGCCCGTCCTCGTCGGTGACGAGGAAGCTGTTGGCCCGGTCGCCGTGGGTCGGGATCCGGCCGACGCCGGCGGCCAGCATGACAGGCGCGGTTGCCGCGCTCATGCGCCGCTTCCCTGGCCGGCCGCGCGGACTGACGGCGAGCGGAGTGCCTCGGCGAGTTCTGGCGGGAGGTAGCCCTGCCGGGCCAGCCTGGGCAGCACGCCGCCGCTGGCGATGATGTCGAGAATGAGGTCGGGCTGCACCGGCACCGAGCCGGACATTCCGGTGGTGTCGTTGGACCACTCGCCCGTCGCGAGATCGAAGGTGCCCGTGTCGCCGTCGGAGAAGGCCCGGCTCGCGTCGGGTACCGTCATGGCGGGCAGGCCCGCGTTGACGGCGTTGCGGTAGAAGAGGGAGTTGAACTCCTCGGCCACCAGCGCGGCGACGCCGAGCGCGACGAAGAGCGCGGCTACCGGCCGGGACGAGCCAAGTCCGAAGTTCCGGCCCGCGACCACGATGTCGCCCCGCGCGACCTGGCCCGTCCAGCCCGGCCGGGCCTCGTAGAACACCATCGTCGCGGCCTGGGCGAGATCCATCTTCATCGCGTCGGCCGGGTACATCGCATCGGTGGTGAGGCCGTCGCCGAACACCCACACCCGGCCGGTCACCCGCAGGGCATTCTCCGTCATCGCGAGGTCACCACCCGGGCGTCGACGATGTGGCCGGCGACGGCGGAGGCGGCCACGGTGGCCGGCGACGCCATGTAGATCTCGGCCTCCGGCGAGCCCATCCGGCCGGTGAAGTTGCGGGTGCTTGACGTCAGGCACACCTCGCCGGGACCCAGCAAGCCCATGTGGTAGCCGAAGCACGCGCCGCACGTCGCGTTCGTCACCACGCCGCCCGCGTCGGCGATCGCCTGCAGGTAGCCCAGCCGCATGGCATCGCGGTAGACCTGCTGACTGGCCGGCGTGACCAGCAGCCGCACCCCCGGGGCGACCTGGCGGCCGCGCAGGATCTCGGCGGCGACCCGCAGGTCGTCCAGTTGGCCGTTGGCGCAGGAGCCGATGAACGCCTGGTCGATGCGGCGAGGTTCGATCTCGCTGACGGGCACGCCGTTGCGCGACACGGTGCCGGGGCGGGCGACGTAGGGTTCGAGCGACGACAGGTTCACCTCGCGCACCGCGTGGTAGCTGGCGTCAGGATCGGGGTTCGCCGGTTTGAAGTCTTTCACGCCGGAATGCTCGAGGAACGCGGCCAGCACGTCGTCGAACGGGAACGTGGAGAAGTCGGCGGATACCTCGGCGCCCTGCGTGGCGATGGTGCGCCGGGCGCCGAGCGGGATGGACGCCAGGCCGGGACCGCCGTACTCGAGGTTCATGTTGGTCGCGTCCCCGTACACGCTGGCGATGTGGAGGAAGACGTCCTTGCCGCTGACGTTGTCCGGGAGCGCGCCGGTGAAGTCGTAGCGGATCGTCGGCGACGCCTGGAACCAGGTCTGGCCGGTGCACAGGATCGAGTAGACCTCGGCCGGCCCCAGTCCCCGGGCCGCGGTGTTGTAGGCGCCGGCCGCGCAGGTGTGACTGTCGGTGCAGGCGAGGATCTCCCCCGGGCGGGCGAGGCCGTTCTCCGCGATTACCTGGTGGCAGATGCCGTGCCTGCCCACGTCGTAGAAGCGCCGGACGCCGAACTGCCGGGCGAACTTCCTGGCGCGCGTCCCGCCGGCGGCATCCTTGACGGTGGGCGCCGGCACCGCGTGGTCCATCACGACGGCGACCTTGTCCGGGTCGGCGATCCGCAGCGGCTCCAGCCAGCTGGTCGCGAACTGCAAGTCGATCAGGACGGTCATGTCGACGTCGACGGTGACCGTGTCGCCCGCCTGCACTTTCTGGACACCCGCCCGGCGGGCCAGGATCTTCTCGATGACTGTCATGCCCATGTCAGGCTCTCCCGTTCCCGTTCCCGTTCCCGTTTCCGGCTGAGGCAGGCTGGTACCGCTCGCCGATGGCCGCCCACTCGGCCATGCCGACGAGGTCGAAGAAGTCCGATGGCGTGGCCGACGAGCCGCCGTCCAACGGGACACCGCGCAGCTGGCTGAGCGCGGCCAGCGCAGCACGCGCGGTGCTCGCGAGCACCGCGCCAGGGTGGATCGCGACGGCGAACCCAAGTTCCTGCAGCCGGGTAGCGGACTGCTGCGGGGTCAGGCCGCCGATCACGAGGTTGAGCAGCAGCGGCGCGTCGACTTCGGTCGCGATCCGCTCGATTTCCGCCTCGCTCTGCGGTGCCTCGACGAACAGAATGTCGGCGCCCGCGCGGGCGTACAGGCTGGCCCTGCGGATCGCCTCGTCGATGCCGAGGGGGCCGCGGGCGTCGGTGCGGGCGACGACGAGCATCCCGTCGTCGGTTCGCGCGCCAAGCGCGGCGTCGAGGGTGCGGAGGTAGTCGTCGGCGCTGACCAGTTCCTTGCCGGGCAGGTGCCCGCACTTCTTCGGGAAGGCCTGGTCCTCGAGCTGGATCGCCGCGACTCCCGCCGCCTGATACTCGCGGACCGTCCGCACCACGTTGATGGGCGCGCCGTACCCGGTGTCGGCGTCGGCGATCAGCGGGAGGTCGCCGAGGACGGCGACGATCATCCGGGCGCGCTCGGCCATCTCGGTCTGGGTGACCAGGCCGATGTCCGGGAGGCCGAAGCCCGCCGCGGCGACTCCCGCGCCGGTGAGGTACGCCGCGCTGTGCCCGGTCCGCTTGGCGAGGTGCGCCGAGATGCCGTCGTACACGCCAGGCGCGACGATCAGTTCCTGCCGGTCGAGGAGCTCCCGCAGTCGAGCGCGGGCGGGTGTGGTCATGGGCGGAATCTCTTTTCTGCGCGGTGGTTTGTCAGTCGAGGGCCCGGCCCACGGGGCCGTTGAGAAGCGCGATGAGCCGGTCGAGGGCCGGTGCGTGCTCGAGGTCGAGGACAGCCGCTTCGATCGCCAGGGACCGTTCTTCATCGGTCACCCGTCCGACCAGGGCCCGGTACTTGGCGACGATCTCCGCGTTGGTCACGGGATCGCGCGGGTTGCCGTGCGGCGCGATGACGGTTTCCGTGTCCACCGTCCCGTCGGTGAACGCGACCGTCACGTGGGTCTGGAACCGCTCCGTCATCGGCAGTTCGTCGATGGCCCGGTCGTGCTGGACGCGGGTGCGTTCGAGAAGGCGCCACACGTCGTCGGCGTCGAGCCGCCCGGCGGTGAACTGCTCCGGCAGCGCGACCCCGTCGAGCAGCGTCACCGCGGTGGCGTACCCGATGTTCATCTGCGCGCCGGTGGCCGTGAGCGGTCGTTCCGGCCGCCACCAGCCGTGCTGATACACAACGTCTCCGACGCGGATGTCAATGCGTTCGACCGTCCGCCGCGCGAGCCGGGACCGCAGCGCCTGCGCCGCCTCGACCGCGCCGTGCAGCCCGCCCATGACCGCCCAGGACTTCACCGTGATGACGCCGGTCTCCCAGAACCGGCCGAGCTCGCGCGTGACGGCGGCGGCGTCGGTGGGGTGCCCCTCGCCGTACACCGCCAGGTAGCCGCCGTAGGGGCGTTCGATGACCTGGTCGATGCCGGTGTACCCGGCTGCGGCCAGGCCGGCGGCGTAGAAACCGTTGCGGGCGGCGAAGCCGTGCTGCATCCGTTTGCCCATGGACTCGTACTGGGCCGACATGAGGCCGGCCGACTGCGTCGCGGCGAACCCGACGGCATCCTCGAGCCGGGCCGGGTCCAGGCCGCGCAGCTTGCCGCAGGCGATCGCGGCGGCGATCCCGCCGAAAACCGGTCCCGAGTGCCAGCCGCGCGACAGCATGCTCGTGCCGCCGAGGGCTCGGCCCACGCGCGGCCCTGTCTCGAATCCCGCGATGAGCGCGAGCAGGAAGTCGCGCCCGGTCACGTCTTGGCCGGCCGCGGTCGCGAGCAGCGCGGGAAGCATCAGCGAGCAGCTGTGCAGCGGTGCCTGCGGATGAAAGTCGTCAAGCTCGAAGCCCTGGATGAAGCTGCTGTTGAGGAGGACGGCGGCGGGACCGCTGGTGGTCAGCCCGGTGCCGATGACCGGCACGTCGCCGGCGCCCTCAAGCGACATCACCGCGGCACGGGCGATCCGTGACCAGGGCAGCTGCGCCCCGACGAGGGCGCACGCGACACCGTCGAGCATCAGGTGGGCCGCGCGGGCGCGGACCTCCATCGGAACGTCATCCCAGCGCAGCTCGTGCGCCCATGTCACCAGGCGCCCGGTCGGGCCGTCTGGCACGCTGGGTGCCCCGGGCAAGGCCGACAGGGAGGATGCGGAAGCGCTCATGAGGACAAGCTGCATCCATCGCCGCCGAGGCGTCCACCTGACTTGCGTAATCCGCAAGTAATCTGGCAGGCGTGGCCACCACTGCCCTCCGCGGACTTCACATCCTCGAAGCCCTCGCCGGAATGCGACAGCCGGCCAGCCTGCGCGACATCGCCGAGCGCGCCGGCCAGTCGCAGTCGCAGACCTTCCGGGTGCTCCAGGCACTCGAACGCGACGGGTACCTCGAGCACCTCGGCCGCGCCGGCTACCGGCTGGGCGGCCGGTCGGTGGCGCTCGGCGGGCTTCTCGGGCTGCGGCCCGCCGTCCTGCGCGCCATCTCCCCGCTGATCGCCCGCCTGGCCATCCAGACCGGCGCGGCCGCCGTCCTGCACCTGCGTAGCGGCTCGGACCGCGTCCTGGTGCTGAGCGTGCCGACGCCCGCGGGGCCGGCCCACGACCCAGCTGAGGTCGTAGGCGAACGCTCACCGCTGGCGGTCGGCGCCAGCGGCCGCGTCATCCTGGCGCACCTGCCCCCAGCCGACATCGATCAGTTCAACCTGGACGGCGTGACCCGCGCCCGGCTTGCACGGATCAGGGAACAGGGCTACGAGATTTCGCACAGCGAGAATCACCCAGGCATCAACGGGATCTCGATGGCGCTGCTCGCCGACGACGGCACCGCCCTCGGCTCGATGACCCTCGCCGGCCCGGCCGGCCAGATGACCGACGCCGCACTGGCGCGACTGGCCCCGATGCTGCTCCGCGCCTGCCGCGAACTCGCGCCGCGGCTAGCCAACCTCCTGGGACCCAACCCCGGCACCACAGTTGAGGCGCTCGATCTGTGAGAGACCGTAGTCGCTAGTTAAGTCACTATTTCTGGGCCTGTGCGCTCGCCTGTCGGCGGTTAGTGCATCGTGGCTGTTCCCTTGACTAGGGGTCGGCGAGGGCATCGCTTGGCCGAGGACATGCGGGATTAGGTAATCTCGGGCGACTCGCGGCGGGACAGGAAGTCGTTGACGCGGACGCGCATCGACCGGTCCATCGTGTAGCTGTGGAGTTCGGCTTCCGGGACCCAGCGGACCTCGCTGGACTCGCTGCTCGGGGTCGGCCGCCCGCCGAGTTGCCCGGCGGTGAGGACGGTGGAGAACTCTTGTCGTGGCTCGCCGTTGCTGGTGTAAAGGATCACGTGCTTGGGGTCGGAATAGATGCCATTTGACGAGCCGGCCGCGCCAGCCCGTCAGCAGGGCGGACGTGTTCAGGTCGACTCCGTCGATGCTGAACCCGTGAAGCTCCTCGAACGGGGAGAATTCCCCGGCGACGCTCTCGATGAGGTCCGCGAGGCGCTCCGTCTCGGAGTTGTCGTCGGCGATGGAAGGATGTCGATTTCGACGGACCTTGCCGCGTCGGCAGGGAGCTGGTCCTCGCGGAAAGTGCCCAGGATGGACTAGGAGCCGACGACGATCACCTCGTGCCCGCCGATGATCTGGCATGCGGTGCGGATCGCGTGCTCAAGCTGGTCCTGTCGCATCAGTCGGCCTTCTGGAGAGCGGCTTGCCGTTCATCTTGGGGGAGTAGGCCGCCCATTGGCGACACCTCGCGCATTTGGATGGAGTCGCGGTCGAGGCCGGTCAGGACCCGGTGCAGGGCGAGCACGTCACCGTGCCCGATGAGCAACTCCCACCGATCGAGGTTGCGACTGTGCGGCTGGCCGGTCACGCCGCTGCGGAGCCGTTTGAGGTTGCGCTCGATGACGGGACGCCACACCTCCAAGCTGGCCGGGGTCAGGCGGATGGAGAGTCGGCAATGGAGCCGCCAGGACCGCCGCTCGGAGCGGGTGAGCTCAGGGACCACAGGTCTCCGGCTCACCTCGAGGCGATAGCCCATGCAGGACAGCAGTCGGTCGAGCTGATCATCGCTCAGGTCAACTGTGCCTGAAAGGAACTGGCTGATGCTGGGCTGGCGAACGCCGCTAAGGCGAGACAGCGCTGACTGGGTGGTGCGCGTCTCGCGCATCACCTCGCGGAGCAGCTCGCCGCGTTCGGGCACGCGATAAATTATAGCACCGCATACTATAGATAGATCGGCCCTGTTGAGCGCGGTCTGGCTGTCACAGGGCTGGCCCAGGCCCTCGGGGCGCGCCTGGTCGAGTCCTGCGGGACTGAGCTGCCGCCAGGCGGCGGGCCGCTCTCTCGCCTGTCCGCCCTAGACTTGTCGGGGATGCATGACCTCTCGGACATAGAGTTCCTGCAGGCGTCAGATGTTGACAGCCTCTCCTCGGGCCCTCTGGCGCGGCGGTGATGTTCGGACCCCAGAGGGAGCCCTACCCGCGGACGTGGAGCTGCTCGAAGAAGGGCTTGCACTGTGTGCGGACCTTGCCTTGCCGAGGCGGCGTGGGTTGAAAAACTGACCCCCTCGAACGCGTGCTTGGACGCGACGTAATGAGCCTGGGCCGGCAGGGCTTTCAGCCCGGATACCGAGGACATGACGATGATCGGACCGCCGTTTTCGGTCGGGACCATGCTGGGGCCGGCGTTCGATCTGATCGCTACCAACACGATGGCCGAGTCTCTGCTGCCTCCATTCGACGGCGAGCGGAACATGATCCGCATCCTGTTCACCCACCCCCACACCTACGAACGGACGGCTGGCCGGGAGTGCGAATCGAGTCGGATGACTCAAGCAACACTGACGTCAACTCTGCGACCGTGGATGACGTGACTGACATTCCTGCCGCCGACGTCAATTTGTTCACTGACGAGGCGCTGATCTCCCGCGTCGAGCGCTTCGAACCGCTCGAGCACGAAGTGGCCCTGAACAACACCCTGCGCGGCTTCGGCTCTCTCAAGGTCCGCGTCAGCTAAACACCATGAAGGAGTTCGTGAGCGAGTACGAGTACGACTACCTCGTCGTGCGGGCCGGTTCGGCGGGGTGCGTTCTGGCGTCTCGGCTCAGCGAGCGGGGGACGGTGCTGCTCGTTGAGGCGGGGCCGATGGAGGCGTCCGCTAACACGATGATCGCGGATGCCCGGCCCGCGATGATCGGTGGCGACGCGGACTGGGCCTACCTGACGACGCCGCAGGCAGGCTTGCTCGGCAAGCCGACGCTGATGCCGCACGGCCGCGTGGTCGGCGGCTCGTCCCAGATGAACGGGATGCTGTGGACGCGCGGCGACCCCGCGGACTTCGACGCCTGGGCGCACGGCGGGGCCCCGGGATGGGGCTACGCCGACCTGGTTCCCTACTTCCGCAAGGTCGAGGGGTATACAGACGGTGACGCCGACTATCTCGGGTCCTCCGGGCTGGTTCACCTCGAGAGCCGCCGCGCGCACGACCCGCACCCGGCCTCGCTCGACTTCGTCACTGCGGCCGCTGCCCGCGGACATCGCCTGAGCCATGATTTCGACGGCCCGGAGGGCGTCGCAGGCGCCGGTCACTTCGTGGTGAACATGCGCGATGGCCGACGCTTCGGGGCACGGCAGGGCTACCTGGAACCGGTCCTGAGCCTTCCCGCGCTGACCATGTGGGCCGACGCACGGGTGATCCGCGTCAACCTCAACGGCACTACCTGCACCGAGGTGACCGTCATGCGCGACGGGCAGCCGACCGTGGTCCGCGCTGACCGCGAGGTCATCGTCGCGGCTAGTACCGCCGAGTCCCCGAAACTGCTCCTGCTATCCGGTATCGGCCCGGCCGGCTACCTGCACGACACGGGCGTCACCGTCCGTCAAGACCTGGCCGGAGTGGGGGAGGGTCTGCAGGATCACGTCAGCGTGGCGTTTACCTTCGACGCGGCCCGCGAGGTGCCGCAGTTCTCCTTCGAAGACGATGCGGCGCTCTTCCACCGCCCGGAGCCTGCCTGGCCCGGTGCTGACCTGGAGACTCTGTTCTTCGCAGCGCCGACGGTCGGCGGCATCTCGATGCGGGTCGCCGTCGTGCGCCCGATGTCCCGGGGAACGGTCATGCTGCGCAGGACCGATCCCGGTGACCTGCCGCTGCTCGATCCGCGGTTCCTTTCGGCGGGATCGGACCTTCGCCGGCTCGTCGCCGGTATCCGCGAGTCGCTGGCCGTCGCCACCACCGCGCCCCTGGACCAGTGGGTTGCCGGGGTCCAGGCTGGCACGGGCCTGCACGCGGGGATGGACGATGACGAGATCGGTGACTGGGCGCGTGCCCGTGCGCAGGGCTTCGCCCACATGACCGGCAGCTGCCGGATCGGTCTTGACGAGGGGGCGGTGGTCGACCCGGAACTGCGCGTTCCGGGACTCGACCGGCTGCGCGTGGTCGACACCAGCGTCTTTCCGTCGGTTCCGGCCGCGCACACCCAGGCGGCGGTGATGGCCGTGGCCGAGCGCGCGAGCGACCTGATCCTCCGGCAGCAGCCCGCGCAGCCCGCAACCGAGCCTCGTGTGCTCGCATCAGCCTGATTGGAGGAGTTCCATGTCCGCTACAAGCTTCGGCGTCATCGGCGCGGGCACGATCGGCCGGGCTTTGGCCGCTCACGCGGCCAAAGCGGGCCACCATGTCCTGATCAGCAACAGCCGGCGGCCGGAAACTCTGACCGACGTCGCCGGCGCCCTCGGCCCGACGGTTAAGGCGGTCATGGTGGCCGAGACCGCAGAGGCCGACCTGGTGGTGCTCGCCGTCCCGTTCGTGGCGGTGCCGTTCGTGGCGGTCCCGGGTGTCGGCGCCGCGGTCGGGGACTGGGCAGGGCGCACCATCGTCGACGTCACGAACCAGTTCGCCACCGCCAGCTACGAAGGACGTGCGGATATCGGTGAGCTGTCCGGAAGCGAATGGGTCGCGCGTCACCTGCCGGGCGCGTACGTAGTCAAGGCGTTCAACGCCATGGCAGGGCCTTACGTCGCGGCGGACCCCAGACACGCCGAAGGACGGCAAGTCGTGTTCCACGCCGACGACGACGCCGCCCTCATCGAGACCCTTCGGGTTCGCCGCGGTTTGCGTCGGCGGCCTGGCCGACGGAGGCCGGCTCTTGCAGCTCGACGGATACCTGAGCCTGCTCCACGCCCTAAAGCAGGGCTAGGCAACCTAATGCGGGACCAACCAGAAAGGAATCCCATGATGACCAGTCCGGCAAACCCACAGCAGACGGTCGAGGAAGTCGTCGCCAGTTTCCTGCAGCGACTCGCCAAGCAGGATGCGGACGGGATCGGGGAGCTGTTCGCCGACCAGATCGACTGGAATGTCCCAGGGAGCAAGGAACTGCCGTGGACGGGCCCCCGCTCCCGGCGCGAGCACGTGGCCGAGTACTTCCGCACCATGTGGCCCTGGTTCGTGCCAGGCCAGAGCACCGCCGATCTGGAAAAGATGGTGATCAGTGGCGACGACGCGGTCTTGCTCGCCGACTTCACTCACACGGTGGCCAAAAACGGAAAGAGGCTGCACACCCCGGTCGCCCTGCACCTGACCATCACCAATGGGCAAATCGTGCGCATGCACCTCTACGAGGACACCCTGGCCGTCCACGAGGCGACCAAGGACTGATGTCCCTTCCCAACTCGTCGGAGGAGAGGAGAGCCCCAATGAGGGGCGTCGTTTTCAGCCAGCACGGGGAGCCAACCGAGGTAGCGCGGGTGAGTGAGCTGCCTGGTGCGCCCGACCCTGGGGCTGCTGATGTCCGGGTGAGCATCATCGTCGCGCCACTGCACCGTGGCGACCTGGTAGGTATCGAGGCGGCACCCGACGGCCCGTTCGCCCCCCGGCCACTCGGCGCTGAGGGAGCAGGCGTGGTCGAGGCGGTGGGCGAATCCGTTGGTAACCTGCGCGTCGGCCAGCGGGTGTCGGTCTTCCCCGCCCCAGGTGCGTGGTCGCAGCAGGTAACCGTCCCAGCGGAGGCTGCAGTGGGCGTACCTGCCTCGGTCAGGGACGAGGTCGCGGCCGTGACACTCGTCAACGCGATCACGTCGCGGGACGCGCTGCGCGCGGTTGAAGAGGTGCGCGTGGAGGCCGACGTCTCCGGCGACAGTCCGCTGGTCGTGTCGGCAGCGGCCTCGGCGGTCGGCAGGCTTATCGTCCGACAGGCTCTCGACCGGGGCATCCCGGTCATCGCCGCAGTCCGCAGTGACCGTTCAGCGGCAACGGTCGCGAAGTTCTTCCCGGTGGTTCCGGTTGTCGTGACAGCGCACGACGGATGGCGGGACCGGCTGCGCGGACTAGTGGGACCGCACGGGGTGCCTGCCATCACCGACGCGTACGGCGGCGGCTTCGTCCGCGAAGTCCTGCCGTTCCTGTCCGATGCGGGCACACTCGTCGTGTGGGGAGACCTGGCGGCGCGCCCGTGGACCTTGTCCACGGGCGACCTGCTTATGCGCGAACTGCGGGTACATGCAGTCAGCATTTCCCGCTGGATGACGCGCGCCGCCCAAGCCAGGGCCGCCGACCGGCAGGCCGCAGTGCGGCCAGCGGAACAGTGGCCCGGACTGTTCGCGGTGTACGGCGAGTATCCCCTCGACCAGTTGCGCAGCGCGGTCGAGGCAGTACGAGCCAACGGCAGCGGAACGGTCTTGCTCCGGCTCAATTGAACTCATCAGGACACAGGGACAGGCATGGGCGCGCACGGATACTTCACGTTGGACGCTTCGGCCCGGTGGCGGTTCGTGACGCCCGATGGAAATCCGTTCTTGTCCATCGGCATCGTCCACGCCGACGACACGAACCTGCGCTACCCGCACAACGCCGGCCTGTTCGCCCAGCGTTACGGGTCCTCACGTCGGCGTTGGCTGCGCGAGGGCCTGGTGCCGGAGATGTCGGCATGGGGGTTCAACACGCTCGGGTGGAGCTCGGAGTATGTCAGCGGCAGCGGGCTGTCGGCCACGCACGACGTGGTCGACCTCGGCCATTCGGACGGCCTGCCCGACGAAGAGGCGGCCGGGGCCGGCCTGGCCTACACCCTGTCCCTGCGCGTAGCCGAGATCGAGCACTGGAACGGTCACCCGGCCTACCGCGACCCCCGGTCCGAGGGGTTCGCGCAGTGGTGCGATCACCTGGCCCGGACCCGGTGCCGGCCGGAGGATCCGAACCTGATCGGCTACTTCCTCGTCGACGCGCCGGCGTGGGCGCGGCACCCGGCCGGCGCCGGCTACCCGCCGAGCGAACTCGGGGAGATCGCAGAGGCCTACTACCGGGTGTCGGCCGAAGCCATCCGCCGTCACGACCCGAACCACTTGATCCTCGGCGACCGCTACGGGACGCGGGCGGGCATACCTGAACCAGTGCTCGACGCGGCCGCCGCCCACGTGGACGTGCTGAGCCTGCAGAGCTTCCCGGCCATTGACCAGGTGGCGATCGACGCCGTCGCCGACCGGTTCGACGCGTGGCACCAGCGCACGAGTCTGCCGATCCTCGTCGCCGACACGGGCAACTGGTGCCCGACGGTCATGAGCCCCTCGCGCTCCGGGTCCGCGCGTGACCAAGCCGAGCGCGGCCGGGGCTACCGGATGATCGCCGACACGTTCGCGGCTCGCCCGTGGTGCCTCGGCTGGCACTGGTGCAGCTGGCTGGAGAACCCGCATCGCGGTTTCGGGCTCAAGGACCCGTGGGACGAGCCGTACACCGACCTGGTGAGCGTCGCCCGGGAGACCAACCGACGCTGGACCGGCCGGATGAGCGGGCGCGAGGTAAGGGGAAACTCCGGATCAGGGCACGACGAGATCTTCCCGGCGGCGAATTCCGGGTCCAGGAGACGAGAAGCATGACGAGATCTGTGCAGAGCACCGCCCCGCGGACCGGTGGGACGCCCGCCGAAGCGCTGCGGGCGGCCCGGGAGGCGTTTTACGCAAGCGAACCCGGAGAGCCGGCGCCAGTTCGAGGCGGCCTGTGCGCACATGCCGGGCGGGAACACCCGCACAACGCTCTTCCACACTCCGTTCCCGCTGCGCATCGCCCGAGGACAAGGCGTTCGGCTGTGGGACGCGGACGGGCATGAGTACGTGGACTACCTCGGCGACTTCACCTCGGGGCTGTTCGGTCACACGAACCCGGCCATCGCCGCCGCTGTCCACTCCGCGCTGGCGAACGGCATCTCGCTGTCCGGGCACAACGAACTCGAGGCACGCCTCGCGGCCCGGATCTGCGAGCGGTTTCCCGCCATCGGCTCCGTCCGGTTCACCAACTCAGGGACCGAGGCCAACCTGCTCGCGCTCGCCACGGCCGTCGCCGCGACCGGCCGGAGCAGGATCCTGGTGTTCGACGGCGGCTACCACGGCAGCCTGGCCGCCTTCAACGGCGGGCCGGCGCCGACGAACGTCCCCCACGAGTGGGTGATCGGCACCTACAACGACATCGAGGGGACCAGCGCACTCCTCGACGCGCACGGCCGGTCCACCGCTGCCGTCCTGGTAGAGCCGATGCTGGGTTCCGGCCGCTGCGTGCCGGCCGACCCGGAATTCCTGCGCGTCATCCGGCACGCCACCAGGGAAACCGGCACACTGCTCATCGTCGACGAGGTCATGACCTCGTGCCCTGGCGCCCAGGGGGCGCCAGGGCACGCTGGGCATCGAGGCCGACCTCACCACGCTCGGCAAGTACCTCGGCGGCGGGCTGTCGTTCGGGGCGTTCGGAGGCCGTCCGGAGATCATGGCGGTGTACGATCCGCGGCAGGACGGCTCCCTGTCACACGCCGGCACCTTCAACAACAACGCCCTGACCATGAGCGCGGGACTAGCGGCGATCGACGAGTTCACCCCGGACGCAGCCCGCGAGCTCACAGCGCGCGGAGACCGCCTGCGCGCGGAACTGAACCAGCTTTGCGAGAAGGTCGGCGCGTCAATGGTCTTCTTCGACATGCTCGGCGCCGGCGTCTACCTGGCCGGACGGGGCATGATCGCCCTGTCGCTGCCCATCGGGACCGACGAATGCCGGCTGCTCGTCGATTCCGTGGCAGCTTCATAGAACGGCGCAGGCCGTACCTTACAAACGGAGGTAACGGGGCCTGCCGGGGAAGGCGAAGACGGGACCGGTCAGAATGACCCGGCCAAGCGCCAGGTCGAACCGCTCTCCCAGAACCGATTCCGGGGCGACGCCCTCCTCCACCACCGCATCAGCGCGAGCATCGTGCCGGAGACGGTGGGGCCTGCTGTGGAACCGGTGATGTGAGCGTGCCCGGGGCCGGCGCCCACGAAGAGCCGGACTGCCCAGCTCTCGGCTTCGGGGAGAGCTCGTGCCAGAGGGACTCACCGTCCTCGGTCCTCGGCCCCTCCCAGATCCGCCGAACGACCTCCGCGTCGCGTGCCGTGATCTCGCCCGCTGCGGTCTGCGAGCCCAAGCCCGGGCGGGTCGAAACCGGGACTCTCAAGCGCCTTCGGCAGTCCTTCGGCAGTCCTTCGGACAATCCGTCCAGCCCCATCGGACGCGGCGATGGCTGCCGCGGAACGCCGCGAGCCTCACCGGCGCCGGGTTGTCGAGTTCCTTCATCACCAGGGCCGGCCACAGCTCGGCGGGTATGAGCCTGGTCCAGTTGCTTGCCGGATCGCTCGCCCAGATGGTGTCGGCGTGTGACTCGGCCGGTTCCTGGGTCATGCAGCGCCGGCGGAATCCGATCGCCGACGCTAACGTTGCAGCTGAAACGGGTCGCTCGACCATGAAACAGGCCATGTTGAGAAGCTGACGAGACCGATCGGCGGCGCCAGACGTTGGCCGAGGATGGGTGGTGCCGGCGATGATCGAGGCCGAATTTCAGATAATTGCCCGTGAGCACGAGCTTGGGGTCCTGAATGCGGCTATCGAGGCCGTCGAGTTGACCGGCGCCGCGATTGCGGTGACCGGTGAGCCTGGCATCGGAAAGTCGGTGCTGCTGGACGCGGCGGCCGTTCGCGGGCAGGAGCGCGGATGCCTGGTACTGCGGGCCACCGGCGTCGAGGCCGAGTCCCGGCTGCCGTTCGCCGGGCTGCATGATCTCCTGTGTCCTCTCAAGGGAGAAGTGGATACCCTCGCGCCTCCGCTGCGCCGGGCCCTGCTGTCGTCCTTCGGCATGGAGGACGGCGGTCCGCCGGAGCCGTTCCTGGTCAGCCTGGCGGCGCTCAACCTGGTGGCTGCTGCCGCTGCCGGTCAGCCGATCGCCCTGATCGTTGATGACGTGCAGTGGCTTGATCCTGCGAGCCAGGGGACGATGGCGTTCCTGGCGCGAAGGATCCAGGATGACCCCGTCGTCATCGTCGGCGGGATACGCGCCGCCCACGCCACCCCGTTCCAAGCCGCCGCCGGACAGGTCCTGAACGTCGAGCGGCTGGACGAGAGGTCGTCGCTCGCCCTCCTCGACATCACGGCTCCGAACCTGGATCAGGCCGGTCGCGAGCAGGTCCTGGAGTACGCCGAGGGCAACCCGCTGGCGCTGACCGAACTCCCGGGAGCCTGGTCCGGTGGCACCGCCGGGCCCGGCCCCATCCCCGGGTCAGCAGTGCCGATGAGCGCACGGCTTGAGCAGGCCTTCGCCGGGCGGTGGGGCGACCTCGCCCAATCGACGCGCGATGCCCTGCTTGTCGCCGCCACCGACAGCGAGTCCACGCTGGCGGAGATAGTGGCGGGGGCATCGGAGCTGGCTGGGACCGAGGTGTCCGTGGACGCCCTGGATGCCGCCGCCGCGGCCGGGCTCCTTACCCGCGATGAAGCACGCGTACGGTTCCGGCACCCGCTGGTGCGGTCGGCCATCCTGGGCCACGAGTCCGCCGGCCGACGGCAGCGGGCGCACGGTGCGCTGGCGGTTGTCCTGGCCGGTCAGCCTCACCTGCGGGCGTGGCACCGTGCCCAGGCCGTCATCGGTCCCGATGACGAGGTTGCTGATGAGCTGGAGCGTAACTACCGCTTCAGGGTCCGCCGCGGTTCGGTCGGCGGGGCGATTGCTGCCCTGGAGCGATCGGCCCAGCTGAGCACCTCGCCTGCGACCAGGGTGCACCGCCTGCTGCTGGCGGCTCGGTACGCGTTCACTCTCGGGAACGCCGACACGGTCGAACGGCTGCTGGCGGAGGCGATGCGGAACCCGCTCACCGAAATGGAGCAGGCCCGGGCGGAGGTCTTGCGGGAGGCGTTCCACGACGGAGTCCCTGGCGACGGCGGCCGGGTCATGGAATTGTGCTGTCTGGCCGAACGGGCTGCGCGGGCCGAGCAGCAGGACGTAGCGCTGGAACTGCTCCTGGCCGCGTCCTTGCGGTGCTGGTGGGCTGACGCCGGGCCCGAGGCGCGCCAGATGGTCGCCGCGGTGTGCGGACAGGTCGACGGGGCGTCGGCTAACCCCCGCTCTGTCGCCGTCTTGGCAATCGCCGAACCCGTGGCCCGCAGCAAGCAAGTTGACGAGCTGCTCTCGCAGGCGGCCCCCGGCACCGACAACGTCGAGGCGCTCATCCTGCTGGGCCAGGCCGCGCACGCGATCGGGGACCCAGTGCGCAGCCTCCGCTTCCTCGACCGGGCGGAGGCAAGGCTCCGCCAGCGAGGGCAATTGGGGCGCCTTTCCCAGGTCCTGAACACGGGCCTGGTTTCCCGTCTAGAGCTGGGTGATTTCCAGCGCGCCAGGATCGATCTCGAAGAGGCGCGTCGCCTGGCCGCGGAGACCCGGCAGCCTCTTTGGCTGACCGGCGCGCTCGTCCTCGACGCCATGGCACACGGCCTGCGGGGCGATAACTCGCGGGCGCAGCAGCTGGCGGCCGAGGCCGAGCAGACGGCGGCGGGCAGCCGCCTGAACGTCCTGCTCGCCTGCGCGCAGCTTGCCCGCGGCTACGGGCACCTCGCCGCGGGCAATCACGCCGCCGCCTACCAGGCGCTGCGACGCCTGTTCGACCCCGCAGACCCCAGCTACCACCTGACTGAGCGCTTCCACGGAATCTCCTTCCTCAGCGACGCCGCTATCCCCGCCGGGCAGCGCGACGACGCGCGCCGCGTCGTCAGTGACCTGGAGCTCGTCGCCGCCGACAGCGCCTCCACGACGCTGAAGAACCACCTCGCTTATGCCCGGGCGGTGCTGGCCGACGAGGAAGACGCCGGGGACCCGTACCTGAAGGCCCTCGACTCGGACCTGCAGTCCTGGCCATGGCTGCGCGGACGCCTTCAGCTCCATTTTGGCCGCTGGCTCCGCCGCCGGCACCAGGTCATCGAAGCCCGGGAATCCCTGCGCTCGGCCCACGCCACGCTCGCCGGCATCGGGGCGACCGTGTGGGCCGACCAGGCCGAGACCGAACTCCGCGCTGCCGGCGAGCAAACGCCGCAGCGATCCGCGCCCAGTTGGGAAGCGCTGACTGCGCAAGAACTCCAGATCGTCCGGATGGCGGGCGACGGCTACTCCAACAAGCAGATCGGCGAGCGGCTCTTCCTGTCGCCGCGAACAGTCGGCGGCCACCTGTACCGGGCCTTCCCCAAGCTGGGCATCACCTCACGCAACCAGATAGCCGCCCGCATCCGAGAGCTATAGAAACGGCCGCGGGCGTGGGGGAACTGCGTCGTTGCCGATGTCTCGCCGTATGTCACGGGAGTAGCTGACATACCAACTGCCGCCGATCAGGCTCCACATCAAGCGCCTCGGGGGCGGAAGCATGGCCAACAGCCACGCGCCTTCGCGTAGCGTCGGGTCTTCCAGCGCCATCCCGGCCAGCATGAGCGGCGCTCATAGCCCTGATGTCCAATTGCTCATCGTGTGTCGATGCAGGTCTGACCACTCCTGCACGCTGATGTACTCACAAACAGCGGGAAGCAAGTCTCGTTCCTCCAGGTCAAGGCTCTTCAGCAAGGCCAACTTCAACTGCTCTAGCCTCACAACGATCTGGTTCCCAACCGCTAGCTCGGCGATGAGGCGATGTTGCTCTTCCATCGCGTCGATAAGGAAATCAGTCAACCGGGTTCGGCTACGCAGTACAGGCCAGAGCGCAGGGAGGCCGGCGTGGGGTCCTCCTGGTCACGGTGCTCACGGAGGAACGTCAGCACCAGCCCTGCGTGCGTCCGATCTTCGCCGCCCGCCGCCGATTACCGGCAGCGAGCGCCGACGACGCCGGCAACAACGAAATCTCCCGACGCAATGCCCTGTGGACGACGATCATCTGCGCGGCCTCAGCTTTGTTGGCCGGTACACTTGAATCGATATTCAGGTTCCCGTCCCCCTAACAGGTGGGCATCCTGTCAGTGATCGTGCAGGTCGATACCCGAGAACGCTTGAGTCATACGACCCGATGCGACACCGAGACGGTCGGCTCCGGCCGACAGCGTCGCGGAAATCGACGCTAGCCGTCCGGCGGATGGTTTCCGCCGTCCGGCGGCTCGATCGGTCGGGAGCGCGCCGGTACCGTGTCGACCATGAGATACAGCGTCGACGTCGATGTTCCCGTGTCCATGCGCGATGGCGCGAAGCTCGCTACCAACATCTGGCGGCCTGAGGTGGGCAGCCCGGTACCGGTTCTGCTCGTTCGGAATCCGTACGGCAAGCAGGATCTCGTCTCCTACACCATCACCTCGCCCAACATCTTCACGTTGGTCGAGGCGGGGTACGCGATCGCCGTTCAGGACGCCCGCGGCACGTTCGCATCCGAGGGCACGTTCGTCCCGCACGTCGACGACGCCGCCGACGGCAGGGACACGGTTGCGTGGCTGGTTGATCAGGATTGGTGTGACGGCTCCGTCGGGTCGTGGGGCCCGTCCTATCTCGGCTTCGTCCAGTGGCAGACCGCATCCACCGGCGTCAGGGGTCTGCGGGCGTTGGCGCCGTCGGTGACCTCGGCGGACCTCTACCGGGCGCCGTGGTACTCCCGCGGTGGCGCGTTGTCACTGGACACCCTGCTCGCGTGGTCGACGCTGATCAGCGTGAACGTGTTGCAGCGGGGGCTGGAGACAGGCCACGGCGACATCGCCGACCTCCCGTTGCTGGTCGCGGCTCTGGCCGACCTGACAACGCTGAGCTCGACGACCCCGGTGGCGGAGCAGCCGCTGCTCGCACGGTACTTGCCGTGGGTCGTCGCCCAGGTGATCGACCATCCAGAGCGTGACCAGACGTGGGAGCCGCTGTCGTCGATCGACCGGGCCGACTCGATCACCGCGCCAGCTCTCAACATCGGCGGATGGTACGACCTGTTCTACGGCGAGACCCTGCGCGCCTATACCGAGATGAGGAAGCGCGGCGGTTCCACGGAGGCGCGCGAGGGGCAGCGGCTGGTCATGGGTCCGTGGAGCCACGGCAAGTTCTCCGGCCTCTTCGAGGACCGCAGCTTCGGCCCTGCCGCCGACGTGGCGGCTGCCGGGCTCACCGAGCTGCAGATCGCCTTCTTCGACCGCTGGCTTCGCGGCCGCGAGGACGCGCTTGACGGGTACGCGCCCGTCCGGATCTTCGTCATGGGCCTCGACCAATGGCGGGACGAGCAGGACTGGCCACTACCCGACACCCGCTTCACGAATTACTACCTCGACGGCGACGGCCCGGCGAACACCGCAGCCGGCGCAGGCGTGCTGACCACGACCGGGCCCACTGCTGACGCGGCCGACCGCTACCTATATGACCCGCTGCGGCCGGTCCCGTCGCTGGGCGGGACGCTCATGAAAATCGGCCAGTTCGACGGGCCCGCCGACCAGCGCCCGGTGCACGGCCGCGATGACGTGCTGTGTTTCGCCGGCGCCGTGCTGGAGGAGCCCGTCGAGGTGACGGGGCCGGTGACGGTGACGCTGTTCGTGTCGTCGTCTGCCGTCGATACCGACTTCACGGCGAAGCTGGTGGACGTCCACCCCGACGGGCGCGCGATCATCCTGTGCGACGGCATCCAGCGGATGCGGTACCGCACCTCGCTGTCCGAGCCGGAGATGATGACGCCGGGGGAGGTCTACGAGATCACCGTGGACCTGATCGCGACGTCGAACGTGTTCCTGCCGGGGCACCGAATCCTGCTGGAGATCTCCAGCAGCAACTTCCCGCGCTACGACCGCAACTCCAACACCGGCGGCGTGATCGCCCGCGAGCACGCGTCGGACATGATCACCGCGGTGAACCGCGTCCATCGCGGGCCGGAGTACCCTAGCAGACTCGTGCTGCCGATCATCGACCGGTAGTCACTCTGGCCGGTGCAGCAGGAACCGGCGGACCGCCAGCGCCAGCTGCGCCCGCAAGCGACCCTGCGGGTCGCGCACCTGCCACCCCAGGTCGTGCTCGATCGCGGCGATCCGGCTCTGCAGCGTGGAGTGGTGCAGGTGCAGCGCGGCGGCCGCCAAGCGCAGGCTGGCGTGCGACGTGAAGGCATCGAGCGTGCTCAACACCCACGGCGCGGCCGCCGCCGCGTTCTCGAGCGCTCGCACATCGGGCGCCGGCGGTGCGGTCCAGTCGATCCCGGCCGCCAGTTGGCACAGCACACCGAGTTCCTCCGCGTGCACGACCGACGGCCCCGGGTCCCGATCGGTGCCCTCCGCGGCGAACGCCAGCGCGATCTTGGCCTGGGCCCAAGAGACCGGCAGGTCGGGCGGTGCCACGGCCGGCCCGATCCCGGTCCGGCCGCGGCGGGGACCGCCGCGGCGGGACGTCGTGACGCTCTCGATGCTGGCCGGCGACCCGGCGCGGGCGATCGCGCGGACCAGCCCTTGTGGAGGAAGCCGCAGCAGGGCCGCCGCGCGCCGCCGTTCTCGCTCACTCGCGCCGGCGTCGACGGCCACCTCTATCGCCGCCGGGTCGTCGACGGTCCCCGTCGCGGACGTGGACCGTCCGCGGGTGCGGTGCAACACCTCGCGGGCGGCGAACGCCGCCCGGTCGAGCACCATCGCGTCTACGAGCGAGTAGTCGCCGCCCCGCTCGAGCCAGAAGGCGTTCGGCTCGCCGGGCTCCAGAGGGGAGCACAGCCACTGGGGATCGATCTGCGCGGCACTTCTCTCGGCCCGCCCGTCGGCGTCCACCCGGAGATCGACGCCGTGCCTGCCGATCACGAGCCGGGCGGGGGTGTGGCAGAGTATCGCGACCGCGCCGAGGATCGGTTCCAGCCCGGCCCGGCCCTCGATGAGGGCGTCAAAGCGGCCGATGACCTTGACGGCGGCACCGGCGTCCGGGTCCAGTGCGCTCAGCTTCACCACTAGTTGGTGCACGAGGGTCATCATCCTCCCTCCTCGCACAGACATCCAGGAGAAGCCACAGATAGCGGGTGTGCGACAGATTTGTAGGTAACCAAGATCGTCTTCGGGTGCGGGCAGCTCAGGCGGCTGGTGTCTGGTTGTGACGGTGGTTGCAGATGGCTTCCCACTGGCTGCTGGCTTCTTTGCAGCGGAGGGCGATGATGGCGTCGGCTCCCGCGACGGTCCAGTGCATGCCTGCCTGCTTGAGTCTTTGCCCGACGACGGTCTTGCAGCTTGCCTCGACGACGCCCGAGCCGACGAACAGGCCGCGTGAGCGGAACCAGTGGTAGCGCATGCGGGGGGCGTTGTTGAGGAAGTAGCCGAGTTCCTTCTCGGTCTCGTCTTTCTTGATGCCTTCGAGGGGGTATTCGCGGACGGCGGCCTCGATGCCGTCGATGTCGCCGTAGTCGAGGTCTTCGAGTCGGGCGGCGAGCCATTCGTCTTTGCGGTCGCCCAGCATGAATTCCAGGGACACGGCACTCCGTCTATCGAGGGCACCGCGGAACCGGGATTCGAGCAGGTTGCCGCCGAGTTCGAGCGGTTGCTGGCGACCGAGCAGGACGCCCGCGGGCAGTTCTGTGCGTACCACTGCGGCCGGCGGGTCGTCGACCTGTGGGGCGGCGACGAGGTATCCGGCGACGACCTGCAGGGAGTCTTCTCGAGCACCAAGGGCGCGTCCGCGATTTGCATCGCGCTGCTGGTGGAGCGCGGTGTGCTCGGCCTCGATGAGCCCGTGGCCAGGTACTGGCCCGAGTTCGCCGCGGGCGGCAAGGAGGCGGTGACGGTCCGGGTCGCGCTGTCCCATCAGGCGGGCCTGGCCGGCCTCGAACCGCAGCTCACGATCGACGAGATGCTCGACCATCCGCTGGTGGCCGAGCGGCTGGCCGCCGCTGTGCCCGCCTGGCGGCCGGGCACAGCGCATGGGTACCACGCGCTCACCATCGGCACTCTGATGGACGAGCTGACCCGGCGTACCGTCGGCATCCCGATCGCTGACCTCTTCCGGGTCGAGATCGGCGACCCGCGCGGCATCGACGTGTACATCCGGAGCCCGCCCGAGGCCGACGGCCGGGTCAAGCCGGTGCTGCCGCTGCGGCCGAACCCCGAGCAGCAGCGGGAGCTTGACGCGCGCGGTGGCCGGGCGCCGGACAGCCTGTCGGGAATGGCATTCAACGCGGTCACCCGCCCTGCCACCGAGCTGCTGCCGAACATCCCCGAAGTCCGCCGGTCCGGCCAGGCCGCCGCCGCTGCGGTCTGCTCGGCCCGCGGCCTGGCCCGGCTGTACGCCATGTGCGTCGGCGAGGTGGACGGGCTCCCGCGCATCCTGTCACCGAAGACCGTCGAAGCGGTCACCCAGATCCAGACGGTCGGCGACGACCTGATCCTGCGCTGCCCGACCCGGTACGGCATCGTGTTCCAGAAGGCGGACGACCGGCTGCCGTTCGGCAGCCACCAGGCGTTCGGGCACGACGGAGCGGGCGGTTCGGTGGGCGTCGCCGACCCCTGGCATGACGTGGGCTACGCGTGGATTCCGCGCCGGATGTCGTTTCCCGGCGGCGGTGACCTGCGCGGCCTTGGCCTGGCGCAAAACCTCCGCGACTGCCTCCCGCCACAGCCGTAAGCTGCCCCTCAACCTCTAGGAGTGCCTCATGAGCATCAGCATTGCCGACGTGAACCGGCGCCTGTCGACGGGAACGGTGAGCCCAGGATTCGAGGCCGTGCGCAACCAGCTTGACGCGTACCTGCTGGCCGACCCGGCCTACAGCGCGCAGCTTAGCGTGTACTGGAACGGGAACCTGGTGATCGACCTGACCGGCGGCCCCGACCTGGCCGATGACTCGGTGACCGGTGTGTTCTCCGTCTCCAAGGGGATCGCGGCGCTGGTCATCGCGACGCTCATCCGCGACGGCCGGCTCGACCTCGACGAGCCCGTCGCCCGGTACTGGCCCGAGTTCGCCGCCGCGGGCAAGGGGCGGTCACGGTCCGCCAGCTCCTCTCGCATCAGGTCGGACTGGTCGGGCTTGACGGCGGCATGACCTTCGAGGAGCTGCGTGACTCATCGCTGGCCGCGGCGCGTCTGGCGGACGCCTACCCCGCCTGGCGTCCGGGCTCGAGCTTCGGCTATCACGGGCTGACGATCGGCGCAAGATCGCTTATTCAACTGTCGTGTATTCTCCTCGCCGACCCATCACCGATATGGTGTCACGCAGACCCGAGTACACGTGCGACCAGTGCTCGTATTCGGGTGAGGCGAGCGTCACCGGCCTCGGCTGAGAGTCGTTGTCCCGCGGCGAGGGCTGTCATGGTCGCGCTGGGGCGACTGCTGAAGAGAGACCGAATCACTTCCGCGCTCTCTGCGCGTACGCCGCCTGCAAAGTTCTCTGGGCCTACGCCTGCGGCGAAGGCAATCTCTAGGCACCGCCAGATGTCCGCTATGTCTGTGTCTTTGGATCGAACTCTGGTCGCCTGGCCCTTAAGTACTAGAGCGCTTACCTCGTCGGCAAAAGGCAATTCGCACTGCAGGACCTCTCCGTTGAGGCGGCGCAGTCTTAGGGCAATGGTGACTGGTGGGCGGGCTAGTGCCAGCTGGAGCCCGGGGACCTCGGTGGTGAAGAGATCCTCTCCGACCTGGACGTTCTCATGCGCCCGGCTCGTGTACGCCGGGACAAGGACATCGATGAGCGCCTTGGGATCCTCTGATCCACTTCCTTCTTTCATGCCGGCAGGGATGTCGGATAGCCCTCGCGCAAAACGGTTCCCGCCTACCTGCAGGTAGTTGAGGTCTTTCAGTCGGCTCACGAGATCGTGATCCCGGACCACGATCGGCGGAATGCCGAGGTCCACGTCACCTGTCTCTCGGTAGAGCTCATGCCCCAGTTGCCACCTCGCCGCAAGAATCGTGACCATGTGTCCACCGATGACGCGGTAATCCTCAGTGAGGCCTCCGAGCGCTTGCGCCAGGTCGGTGAGCGCGACGTAGCCGAGGTCATCGGCAACTGACGCTGCAGCGAGCGTGATCCCGGTCAGGGGCGTTCCAGCAGCCATTCCCGTAGCCTCCCGGCGGCCTCGATCCGATCCGCCCCGCCTAGGTCCTGAAGGTCCCAGATCTGCTGGAGTGGGTCGGCCAGCGGTACTTCGTTTCCTTGTACCTGACCAAATAGGGCGGGCACGGGGAAGACGGATCGATCCTCCGGCCCGCGGATGATCACGTTGGCATCGTGCCTCCCCTGCGCGTCTACCAGCCCGAGGTCTGAAGGATCGATCGTAGGTTTTGCATACAAAATAACGAGACTGGGCCTGCGCCACGGGACGATCAGATCGGGGCCAACGTCAGCTGACACCGCTATCGGCTGGCCCAGCGTACTCGCCCGGCCGGCACGGACGGCTACATCGACGGGGGAGTCCAGGGTGTAGTAGTAATGCTCCGAGCCTCCCGGCCCGGGGTACTCGGCAAGGAACCGGTCGAGCAGGGCCTCCCGACGGGGAACCCAGCGGCCATGCTCGGACATGTCGACAAGCTTCAAGTTATGCAGGTGATGGAGCACCTGCGAGGCTCGCGGTTGCGAAATGCCGGCCTGGGCCGCCAGCGCAGTCGCTCCAGGCTCCTCATCCTCGCCGCCGCTAAAGCCTACGAGCCCGCGGATCACCGCGTAGCTGCCAGAGCCACGCGGGAGAGATCTCCGCTTGGGCGCTGGGGCGGCAGAGGCCTGCCGTTGGCGAACGACGAGCCCTGGAGCGCGCAGGTCAAAGTCCCCCTGTGCATCGGCCCAGGACCAGCCGTTCCTGGTCAAGATTGACCCGAGAGATCGAGATATGAACGGCGCGATCACCAAGGGGTGCCCGCGCTGGTCGAGTTCATGCCATGACCGCTGGAGTCGCTCCACCTCGTGCGGGTAAGGCGCGCGATTCTTGGCCTGCACTGCGAAGCGCGCGCCGCGGTCGCCGACGGCCACGTCAAGGATGGCGTCCACACCGGTATCCGGCCCCTCCGTGGGGCTGAGATCCTCCACCCTCAGACCGGAATCCCTCAGCCACCTAACAACATCCATAAGCATGACATCTATTATAAGCACAGTGATGATGGCTTAGAAATACTTATGGCTGGCCCGGCGGCCTGCCAGGTCCGCCTCGCACCCAGCCCTGCTCCTGCGGTCACCACGCCAGGCTCGGGAAAGGAACGACGTACGACCGGCGCAAACCTGCCTACCAGCTGAGCAGCCCGAACAAGGCGAGGCGATCCCGCATGCCGAGGATCTGTACGCGGAATACCTCAAGGAGCGCGAGGCGGAAGAGAGGCGGTGATTGAGTTCCCCGGGTGGCAGGACGTCCGCGGCGGCGTCGTCGCGCGGGCCGGCGGCGAGGAAGCCATCGCCGAGGCCCGCAACCGCAACCAGGCCTGCGTCGACGGCCACCGGCTCGCTGAACGCCGCAAGGCCATGGGCCTGACCCAGGCCGAGGCCGCCGAGCGCATGGGCGTCACCAGGAGCCGGGTCTCCCGGATCGAGCGCGGCGAGGTGTCCACCATCGAGGCCGTCGCCCGCTGCGTCATGGCCATCGGCGGCACCATCCAGATCTCCGCCGTCTTCGGCGACGACCACCACATCCTGCGCGGGACCGCCACCGAAGCCCTGCGGCCTCCCACGATCCGG
>Ga0335072_10001746_pt1 | contig 34632 bp, 23 predicted proteins | sample Lox_Sample_21_FD_206725 | JGI IMG/M metagenome (GOLD analysis project Ga0335072, IMG submission 206725) | Soil microbial communities from Loxahatchee National Wildlife Refuge, Florida, United States - Lox_Sample_2.1 | ecosystem: Environmental > Terrestrial > Soil > Wetlands | place: USA... | reverse complement strand
CCGCGGCGCACCAGCAGCGCGCGCCCCTCGGAAATCACCACTCCGCCGACCCCCACTACCGGACGATCCGGGTATTCGCGATTACGCGTCATCGATGCGCGATTCCTCTCCGAGATTCCTTGACACGGGCGTTATATAATACGCCGTCGGGCGAAAACCCCGCAGAGGAGAGATGGCCTTGACCAGATGCCCGGAGTGCGATGCCGAAATCGATCTGGATGAAGATGAAGTCGAGGAAGGCGAAATCCTGAGCTGCCCGGAGTGCGATGCGGAACTCGAAGTCACGCAGACGCACCCGGTCCATTTCGTCGTGCTGTCGGAGGATGAAGACGACGAGGAGGATGATGAGGACGGCGATTCCGATGAAGGTTCCGACGCCGAGGAGGCCGACGAGGAGGAAGAAGACGAGGAAGTGGAATGACTCGTGGGGCCGCGGGAATTCCCGGACTTGTTTGCGTGATCGCGTTCAGCCTCGCGCTCGCCCTGCCCGCTCTTGGACAGGATCAAAAAGGCGATTTGCAGCTGCGCACCATCCACGGCACCGTGGTGGATAAGGACGAGAATCCGGCGCCCGCCAGCGTCGTCTATCTCCTCAACGTGAAGACCCAGTCCGTGAAGACCTATATTGCGGACGACGGAGGCCTCTACCGCTTCAGCGGCCTCGACCCCAACGTCGATTACGAAGTGCACGCCGAGAAGGGCAGCATGACTTCGTCGACGCGCACGGTTTCCAGCTTTGATTCCCGCCGCGACATCGAAGTGGTCCTGAAACTCTCGCACGTCAAGAAGGCCGCGCACTAAGCGCCGCCGAGGCCCGCTTTTCGCCCGGCGGATTCTCCCCGTCCCTCGAGGCCGCTGGCCCGGGCCGCGCGTATTTTCTATTGTCTTCCCATAGGAGTTGTGGCAGTGTGCCTATGGGAATCCAATAGGAGAATGCCCGAAAATGAGCGCGGATAAAGCGGACGTTCGACAGGGCACTTTGGCGCTGATGATTTTGAAGACCCTCCAATCGCTCGGGCCGCTGCACGGCTATGGCATCGCGCGCCGTATCGAGCAGACCAGCGGCGACTTGCTCTCCGTAAACTACGGCACGCTCTATCCAGCGCTGCTGAAGCTCGAGCAGGAGGGCCACATCGCGTCCGAATGGGGCATCTCGGACAACAATCGCAAGGCAAAGTATTACAAGCTCACGCGGGCGGGGCGGAAGCGCATCGCCAAAGAAGAGCGCGAGTGGGAGCAGACGGCGGCGATCCTGGCGCGCTTCCTCACGCCGAGCGAGGAAACGTGAACGGGCCGGCGGCAAACGTGCTCGCCTTCGGCAGGAATGCCGTCGGTGCCGTTAGCGTCTCCGTGCCCTCAATGATTTTCTCGGTGCCCTCTGTGTTGAGCGCGGCCTCGCAGAAATCTGGCACCGGCCAGTGGCGCAGAGCCGCGACGCAGGGGCGAGAGCAGCATTGCTAAGTAACGGAGTAACGATGAGAAGCATGCGCGCGTGGCTGACGAGACTCGGCGGCCTTTTCGGCAAGCAGCAGCGTGATCACGAGCTCGCAGCCGAAATCGAATCTCATCTGCAGCTGCACATCGAAGAGAATTTGCGCACGGGAATGTCTCCGGAAGAGGCTCGCCGTCAGGCGCTACTCCGGCTCGGCGGCGTCGAGCAGACGAAAGAGCGCTACCGCGACCGCCGCGGCCTCCCCTGGCTCGAGACGCTGCTGCAAGATATCCGCTTCGGCCTGCGCATGCTCGCAAAGTCGCCCGGCGTCACGTTCGTCATCATCGTGACGCTGGCCCTGGGAATCGGAGCAAACACCGCCATCTTCGGGATCGTGAATGGCTTCCTGCTGCGTCCTCTGCCTGTGAGGGACCCGCAGCAGATCATCGTCCTGGCGATTCAGCAGAAAGATGCGCCGGTTGGATCTTCGGGGTTTGCCTACCCGGAATTCGCCGATTTTCGCGATCAAGCCAGGACTTTTTCCGACATATTCGCAATCGTGCTGAGCAACGTGCAGCTCGCCTTCAAGGGCGAATCCGGGCAATGTTTCGCGAACTATGTATCGAAAGGCTTTTTCACGGCGCTAGGCGTAAGGCCGGCCGTCGGCCGTCTGTTTTTTCCTGACGAAGGCGAGGCGCCCGGCGAGCCTCTGATTGCGGTCCTCGGATACTCCTATTGGCAGAAGAGATTCCACGGCGATCCGCGCGTGGTCGGGCAGCAGGTCGAGATCAACGGCAAGGCGGCCACGATCGTCGGCGTCGTGCCACGGCGATTCCAGGGCATGTACTCCATCGCGGAAATGGACCTCTATCTTCCTCTCAGCGGGATCAGCACGGAGGAAGCTCCGAATCTTTTTTGGAACAATCGCGACCAGCGAAGACTGCTGGCGTTCGGGAGACTGAAGCCCGGGATCAGCCTGCATCAGGCGCAGGACTCTCTCGATGTGATTACGGCTCGCCTCGCCGCTCAGTATCCCGCTACGGATAAGTGGTTCACCGTCCGGGCGATTCCAGAAAGATTGTCGCGGCCGATTCCGTACGCAAACAATGCTTTCGTGGCAGTCTCGGGCCTCTTCATGATTCTGGCGGCATTCGTTTTGCTGCTCGCGTGCATGAACGTGGAAAACATCCTGCTTGCGCGCGGCGCGTCCCGCCAGCACGAAATGGCCACTCGCGCGGCGTTGGGCGCCGGGCGGGCGCGCCTGATTTGCCAGATGCTCGCCGAAAGCGTTGTCCTGGGCATTCTCGGCGGAGCTGCCGGGCTGATTCTGGGAGTATGGGTGGACCACGGCGCCAGTTCGCTTCGTCTGCCGGCCATTCCGCTGCACGTGGACGCGACTTTCGATTGGCGGCTCTTTGCTTTCGCCACCGGATGCGCGCTTGCGACGGGTATCCTCGTGGGGCTGCTTCCTGCGCTGCACGCGTCCCGGGCGAATTTGAGTTCGATGCTGCATGAGGGCGGGCAGCGAAATTCCTCCGGGTTGAGCCATGGAAACGCCCGCAATTTTCTGGTAATCGCGCAGGTGGCGGGCTCGTTTGCTCTCCTGATCGCCGCCGGATTATTCGTTCGCAGTTTGCAGAGCGTCCGGAATTTTCATCTTGGTTTCGATCCCCGGAATGTCCTCAATGTAATCATGGACCCGCAGGAGGCGGGCTACGACGAGGCGCGCACGACCGCCTTTTATCGCGAGATCGAATCAAGAGTTCGCGCTCTCCCTGGCGTGGAATCCGCGAGCCTTGCGTCGTACGTGCCGATGGGCGGGTTTCCCAGCAAAGCCTCGATTTTCATTCAGGGCCGAAGAATACCTCCGGGGCAGCACGCTCCGCTTGTACTGATGAACAGAGTCGATCCGCCCTACTTCGAAACGATGCGCGTTGCGCTGTTCCGCGGCCGGGCCTTTCTCGAGTCGGATAACGAGACCGCCCCGCCGGTCGCCATCATCAATCAAACGATGGCATCGGAGTTCTGGCCGCACGAGGACGCCATCGGAAAATACTTCCGCACCAATAATGAAGCGATGCCGCCCCTTGAGGTCGTTGGCGTGACGAGCGACGGCAAATATCAGACCGTCGACGAGGACGCGCAGCCTTTCTTCTACGTTCCGCTGGCGCAGAGCTTTGCATTCAAGCGCGCGCTGCAGATTCGAACGCTCGCTCCGCCCGCATCGCTTGCCGGGCCCGTGAGGGAGCAGATCGCCGAGCTGGCGCCCGGACTTTCCATCATGGACATCGAGACGATGAACCAATCGCTCAATGGGGCGCTGGGCTTTCTCGTGTTTCGGCTGGCGGCGCTTTTCGCCGCTGTCATCGGAATGATCGGACTCGTTCTCGGAGTCGTCGGCGTATACGGTGTCGTGTCGTTCATGGCAAGCCAGCGAACCCGCGAGATCGGCATTCGCCTGGCGTTGGGCGCGAATTCGCGCGACATCCTTCGCCTTGTCTGGAAACAAGGAGTGCGGCTGGTGATCCTCGGCGTCGCAGTCGGCGCGGTAGCCGCGTGGTTCCTGAGTCGAGCAATGACCCACTTGCTCGCGGGCATTAGCCCCAGCGACCCAGCCACCTACATTGCGGTCACGATCGTGATGTCCGCGGCTGGGTTGCTCGCGTGCTACATCCCCGCGCGGCGGGCCATGCGCGTCGACCCAATGGTCGCGCTGAGGTACGAATGAAGATGCGAGTGGCTAGGCGCAAAGCGGTTCGCGAGGAGGCTCTGTGAATCGGGTGCGCGCGTGGTTGATGAGATTCGGCGGCCTTTTCGGCAAGCAGCAGCGCGATCGCGAGCTCGCAGCCGAAATCGAATCTCATTTGCAGCTGCACATCGATGAGAATTTGCGTGCCGGAATGTCTCCGGAGGATGCGCGACGCCAGGCGCTGATCCACCTCGGCGGCGTGGAGCAGACGAAGGAAAGCTATCGAGACCAGCGGACCCTGCCCTGGCTCGAAACGCTGGCACAAGACATTCGCTTCGGCCTCCGCATGCTGCGCAAGTCTCCTTCATTGACCTTTGCGCTCATCTTCTCGCTCGCGCTGGGAATCGGCGTCAACGCCGCAGTATTCAGCATCGTGAACGGTTTCCTGCTGCGTCCTTTGCCGGTCTCGCATCCCGCGCAGATCGTGGTGCTCTCGAGTCATCAGCAGGGAGACACTCTGGGCATCACGTCGTTCTCGTACCCGGATCTCGTGGACTTCCGCAATCAGGGGGCCAGTGTCTTCTCGGACGTTTTTGCATGGAAGCTGTGGATCGCCGGTCTCAGTGCCGGCGGCCGCGCGGACCAGATATATGCCTCGTGCGTTACCGGAAATTACTTTTCGGCGCTTGGCTTGAAGCCTGCGCTCGGAAGGTTCTTCTTCCCGGGCGAAGGCGAGCAAACCGGTGTGGCGGCAAACATCGTGCTCAGCTACGCCTATTGGCAGCGGAGGTTCGGCGGCGATGCCGGCGTGATCGGCAAAACGGTGCGGCTCGACGGCGAGTCCGCAACAATCGTCGGCGTAGCGCCGAAAGGGTTTCAGGGAACCTTTTCCCTGCTGACGATGGATGCGTATTTCCCGATGAGCGTGGTTGCGAAGGAGCAGCAGAACGAAAACCTGTTTACAGATCGGGGACTGCGGCAAATTACCGCGATGGCGAGGCTCAAGCCGGGCGTCAGCCTCGCCGCCGCGCGAGCCGCCGTGAATGTAATCGCCGATCGATTGGCTACGCAATACGCGGACGCGGATAAGGGAAACTCGGTGCGTGTGCTTCCTGAAACTCTCGCGCGGCCCACGCCGGAGCTCGGCTCGATTATGCCCGTCGTTGCCGGATTATTCCTGATTTTGGCCGCAATGGTTTTGCTTCTCGTGTGCATGAACGTGGCCGGTGTTCTGATGGCGCGCGCGACCGTGCGGCGCCGCGAGATGGCTGTTCGCGCCGCCCTCGGGGCCGGCCGCGGCCGTCTTGTGCGCCAGATGATGACGGAAGCGATTCTCGTTGCGGCGCTTGGCGGCGCGGCCGGTGTAATTCTGGGTGCTTGGGCCAGCGGTTCGTTGGGTTCGCTTCTGCCGCACAGCAGCGTGCCCATCACGTTCGACTTCCATTTCGATTGGCGCGTCGCGGCGTATTCCTTCGCCCTCGTGTTTTTCGCGGGTGGCGTCGCCGGATTGTGGCCGGCCCTGCGCTCCGCTCGCACGAATCTTGGCGAGGTGTTGCACGAAGGCGGCCGGAGCGATTCAGCGGGCACTGGGCGTCATCGAGCGCGCAGCGTCCTGGTCGCCATGCAAGTGGCGGGCTCGCTGATGCTTTTGATCGTCGCGGCGCTTTTTGTGCGCAGCTTGAAGCGGGCCGAAAGCATGTATCTCGGCTTCGATCCGAGGCACGTGGCGTACGTCGTCACAAACCCGTACGAGGCTGGGTACAACGAGGCCCGCGCGAAGGAACTCGGCCGCGAATTGGAGGATCGGGTGCGCGCGCTGCCTGGCGTGGAATCGGTCAGCCTGTCGTACAACGCGCCGATGAGCGTTTTCAGTGATGGATCTCGCGTGTTTTTCGAAGGACGCTCGCTCGGCCCGGGGCAGCAGCCACCGATGATCATGTTCAATCTCGCCGAGCCCGCCTATTTCGACACCATGCGGGTGCCGATCGTGAGAGGACGCTCGTTCACTCAAGCGGATAACGAATCGTCCGTGCCGGTTGCAATCGTGAATCAAACGATGGCGGACCAGTTTTGGCCCGGCGAGAACCCAGTTGGCAAGCGATTCAGCGTCGACACGGCGCCGAAGAAATTTATCGAGATCGTCGGGGTGTGCACCAAAGGCATTTACAACACGGCCGGGGAGGACGCGCAGCCGTTCTTCTACCTTCCTCTGGCGCAATCGTGGAATCCCATAAGCACGATCGAGGTCCGTTCTTCCGCGCCGCTCGAGCCTCTTTTGGTCCAGATGCAGCAGGAAGTCCGCGACCTGTCGCCCGATGTGCCGATCCTGGATGCCGAGACCATGGAGCAGTGTCTCGGCGGACTCAACGGATTCTTCATCTTTCGATTGGGAGCGCTCCTCGCTGGTCTGATGGGATTCATCGCGCTGGCGCTGGCGGTGGTCGGCGTTTACGGCGTAATCGCTTTTGCGACGGCGCAGCGCACCAATGAGATCGGCATCCGCATGGCGTTGGGCGCAAATCCGCGCGACATCTTGAAACTCGTTCTCCGCCAGGGGATTGGCATCGTGTCGGTCGGAGTCGCCGCAGGGCTCATCGGCGGCTGGGCGCTGGCGCGCGCAATGGGACGCTTCGCCGCCGGCCCGAGTAATCCTGGGCCGTTCATTCTCGGCGGCGCCGCGCTGTTTCTCGCTTGCGTGGCGCTACTGGCATGCTGGATCCCGGCGCGGCGCGCCATGCGCGTCGATCCGATGGTCGCGCTGAGGCATGAATGATAGACGGAGCCGTTCGTGCGGAGATTTCGCGATGAGCGCGTTGCGTGCGTGGTTGGTACGATTCGGCGGGCTGTTTGGCAAGCAGCAGCGCGAACGCGAGCTCGCCGCCGAAATCGAATCTCATTTGCAGCTGCACATCGATGAGAATCTGCGCGCCGGCATGGCGCCGGAAGAAGCGCGCCGCCAGGCGCTACTCCAGCTCGGCGGCGTCGAGCAGACGAAAGAACGCTATCGCGACCGCCGCGGCCTGCCATGGCTCGAAACGCTGCTGCAAGACATTCGCTTCGGCCTGCGCATGCTGCGCAAGAATCCCGGCTTTACGGCCGTTGCCGTCCTCACCCTCGCTCTCGGTATCGGCGCCAACACCGCCATCTTCAGCCTCATCGACGCGGTCCTTCTGCGCTCACTCCCGTTTCCAAACTCCGCGCGGTTGGTTTGGCTCGCCGGCAAGTGGCCCGACGGCAACGACGCCGCGCTCTCGCCCGGCGACTTTCTGGATTATCGGGCCCAGAACCGCGTCTTCGAGCATCTCGGCGCTATAATTCATGGCAACACGATCTTCAATCTCGCGGGCAATTCCGGGCCCCGGCAAGTGATCGGCAACGTGGTGACGTACGATTTCCTGCAGACTCTGGGAATGAAGTCTCTACTGGGCCGTTCATTCGTCGCTTCCGATGAAGACGCAAGCACTTCCCGCGTAGCCATTCTGAGTCATCGGCTATGGGAACAGCAATTTGGTGGAAACCCGGCAGTCATCGGCCAGTCGCTCGACCTCGACGGCAATCGGATCACGATCGTAGGTGTCATGGCGAAAGATGCCCCTTTTTTCTCGAATCCCGACCTGTGGCTTCCGGCGCCATTTGATAACCCGGACATGCAAACGCGGCTGAGTCACTTCGTGCGCCCGATCGGATTACTGAAGCCGGGCAACAGCATCGAGCAAGCGAATTCGGACCTCGCCGTTGTGTCGTCGCGAATCGAACGCGATCATCCCGGTTTCTCGAATTATGGTTGGAGCGTATACGCGGAACCCCTGCAGACGGCCCTCGTGGGAATGGTTCACAAAAGCCTGATGATCTTGCTCGGAGTGGTTGGTCTCGTTCTTCTCATCGCCTGCATCAACGTCGCCAGCCTGCTTCTCGCGCGCAACGCGGCCCGCCGCAGGGAGATTGCCGTTCGCATGGCGCTCGGTGCCGCACGCCCGCGCTTGTTGCGCCAGGTGCTGACCGAAAGCATCCAGTTGGCTCTCATGGGCGGCGCCGCCGGAATTTTGGTCGCCTATGGCAGCGTCGAGCTTTTGAAGAAGCTGGGGCCCACGAGCTTGCCGCGTTTGAGCGAAGTGGGCATCAGTGCGGCTGTCTTTGCCTTCACCATCGTTCTGTCTCTCCTTACGGGGATTCTGTTCGGCATCGGCCCCGCCTTGCGAGCGAGCCGGCAGGATTTGATGCAGCCCCTCAAGAGCGACGGCGGCGTCGTTGGCTCGAAATCGAAGAGCCGGACGCACGATGCGCTTGTGGTCACGCAGTTTGCATTGTCTTTCGTCGTGTTGATCGCTTGCGGTCTGCTTCTGCGTAGCTTCTGGCGGCTAATTCACGTGGGCCCAGGTTTCGATCCGTCGCGTGTGGTAACGGCCGACATTTCGATCACCGGCAGCGCCTACAAGTCCGCGTCCCGGCGGGTCGCCTTTCTAGATCAGCTGCAAAATCGGATCGCCGCGATCCCGGGCGTGGATTCGGCGGGTTTCATCACGGAACTGCCGCTGAGCGGCCGGGAAAACGATACGTGGTTCACGGTCCCGGAACATCCCGCGGCCAACGCAAACGACCGCGAAGTCGCCGAATCCCGCGTCGTAGACGGAAACTACTTCCAGACGATGCACATTCCTCTGCTGGCAGGGCGCGCGTTCACGCCTGCGGACACCGCCCGCGCTCCCCTGGTAGCCGTGATCAACGAGCCTCTTGCGCGCATCTATTTCCCTGGTGAGAATCCGGTCGGGAAGCGGTTGAAAATCTTCGAGGGCCGGCCTGATTTCGCTACGGGCACGATTGTCGGCGTCGTGAGGGGCGACAAGGAGCTGGCCCTGCAAGAGACGCTCCAACCGGAAATATTCGCTCCCTACGCGCAGGCAGCCGCCCTTCGCATGGAACTTGTCGTTCGCAGTTCGCGGGATCCTCGAATCCTGGTGCCTCGCATTCGCAGCGCCATTGGTGCGGTCGACTCCGGCATCGCGGCTTCGCAGTTTCGTTCAATGGGCGAGGTGGTTTCCGCCTCCGAGAATGGGGAGCGATTCGACGTCATTCTGGTGAGTACCTTTGGCTCGATTGCGCTTTTGCTGGCTGCCATCGGAGTGTTTGGCGTTCAGTCGTATTTCGTCGCGGGCCAGACTCGCGAGATTGGAATCCGCTTGGCGCTGGGTGCGTCGCCGCGCCGCCTCTTTGCGCTTGTTCTCGGCAGGGGCATCGCGGTGGCGAGCGCTGGCGCTGCAATCGGTTCGGTGGCTGCGTTAGGAGTAACGCGGCTTCTCGCGAGCATGCTCTACGAAGTGAGCGGCAGGGACCCGCTGACGTTCGCCGCGGTAATCGTTATTCAGATTGGTGCGGCACTGCTCGCGTGCTACATCCCCGCGCGGCGGGCGATGCGCGTCGATCCCATGGTCGCGCTGAGATACGAATGAAGATGCGAGCGGCTAGGCGCAAAGCGGTTCGCGAGGAGGCTCTGTGAATCGGGTGCGTGCGTGGTTGATCCGGCTCGGCGGGCTTTTCGGCAAGCAGCGCCGCGATCGCGAGCTCGCAGCCGAAATCGAATCTCATCTGCACCTGCACATCGAAGAGAATTTGCGCGCGGGAATGTCTCCGGAAGAGGCTCGCCGCCAGGCGCTACTCCAGCTCGGCGGCGTCGAGCAGACGAAAGAGCGCTACCGCGACCGCCGCGGCCTCCCCTGGCTCGAGACGCTGCTGCAGGACATCCGCTTCGGCCTGCGCATGCTGCGCAAGAATCCGGGTTTCACGGCCGTTGCCGTCCTCACCCTCGCTTTAGGCATCGGCGCCAACACCGCCATCTTCAGCCTCATCGACGGCGTGCTGCTGCGCTCGCTGCCGGTCGAGAGCCCGTCGCAACTGGTATTGCTCAAATGGGCCGCGCGCAAGGCGCCGAAAATCAATGGCTATGCGTCATCAGGCGATTGCGCAACGGACCTGCGTTTCGGCGCCGCCAATCCTTCGGGCTGCTCGTTTTCGGAACCAATGTTTCGCGAGATCGCCCGGACGAATTCATTCTCCGGCGTGGCCGCATTTGCAAATGCGGGCCGGCTCGATCTCACCGGCAACGGCCCGGCTAAGGTGATCGACGGTCAGGCGGTTTCCGGGGACTTCTTTCGCACGCTGGGCGTGAAGGCGGCCCTCGGTCGCGTGATCGGCCCGGGCGACGATTCGCCGTCAGCCCCGGCAGTGGCGATCCTGAATTACGGCTACTGGCACAGCGCATTTGGTGGTGCGCCCTCCGTGGTGGGCCGCACGCTGCAATTGAACGGCGTGCCCTTCACGATCGTCGGCGTGGCTGAACAGAAATTCACCGGACTCACGCCCGGCAGCGACTATCAGGTCTGGCTGCCGCTCGCAGATGCGCAGCGGATCAATACCTCTGCCATTTGGCGCAACCGGCAAGACGATGTCACCTACTGGTGGCTCACGATTGTCGGAAGGCTCAAGTCCGGCCAGTCCGCCGCACAAGCGCAAGCGGCGGTCACCGGCATTTTCCGCAACGAAATGCTTCACGGCCCCGTCCCCATATTCAATGCCGCTGGGATGATGGGCATGCCGGTCCCGGGGGCCGGGCCGCAGCCGGGGAACGCCCCGGTCCGTAACCAAGTGATGATCGGCGGGCCGCCACCGCCGGATGCACGTGCGATGCCGCGGACGACGCCGGATAACAATCCCGGCGGGCACGTGACAATTTATCGTCCCGCGCCTTTGCCCGCCGGGAAGGCGGCACCCGTGAGAATGCCGCCGCCAACTGCACCGCCGGAATCGGCGACCCACGGGGAGCCGGATGGAATGGCAGGCTCGCTTAGGACTCTCTCGACGCCAGGCGACGACCCGACGGTGATTCTCTTGCCCGCGCAAACCGGCTTGGTCGGCTCGCGCGCGCGGTATGCCAGCCCTCTCTACCTGCTGATGCTCGCGGTTGGAATCATTCTGCTGATCGCGTGCGCCAATGTCGCAGGGTTGATGCTGGCGCGCGCCGCTGTGCGGCAGAAAGAGATGGCCGTGCGCCTTGCGCTCGGCGCGGGCCGCATGAGGATCGTCCGGTTGCTCTTGACCGAGAGCGTAATGCTTTCGGTGTTTGGTGGGGTGCTGGGGGTTCTTTTCGCCTACTGGGGAACGCACGCGATTCTATCGTTCTTATCGAACAGTCAGTCGCAGCCGATCGGCTTCGCCGCGGGCGTGGATGCGCGCGTCCTCGGATTCACGGTCGGCATTTCGCTGCTTACCGGGATTCTTTTCGGCCTCGCTCCCGCGCTTCGCAGCCTGCGCATCGATCTGAATCCGATGCTCAAGGAGGGCGAGGGAAATGTCTCGAGCGGCGCTCGCGCGGCGGGCCGATGGTTCAATGGCGGCAACGCACTCGTAGTGGCGCAAGTGGCGCTCGCAATCGTAGTGCTGGTGGGCGCGGGGCTGCTGGTGCGCACGCTCGCCAACTTGCGCAACGTGGATGTTGGCTTCGACGCGCATAATCTGATTAATTTCAATATCGATCCCACGCTCGCCGGATACAAAGACGCGCAGCTCAGCAGTTTCTACCGTGATTTGCAGGGCAGACTCGCGGAAACGCCCGGCGTGGAGTCGGTGAGCTATTCGATGTTGCCGCTGCTGAGTAATGGCTTGCTGATTACCGCATTTCACTGGCCCGGCACGCCGCAGGATCGCCCGTCGGAAGCGGATATGCTGCCGGTCGGGCCGGATTTCTTCGAGACCATGCACATCCCCTTTCTCGCCGGCCGGCAGTTCAACGCTCCGGACTATGAGCTCGCGGCCTCCAACAGCGGTCCGAACGCAACCGCCGCGCCGACGCCCGTGATTGTGAATGAGACTTTCGTCGAAAAATATCTCGGCAAGGAAAGCCCCATCGGAAAACAGTTCGGAGCATTCGCCGGATATGAACGCGGCCCCGCGAACCCGGGCTACGAAATCGTCGGCGTGGTCCGCGATACGAAGTACAACAGTCTGCGGCGCGAAATTCACCCGATGATGTACATGCCGCAAAGTGGCTTCGGCGCGACGTTCGAAGTTCGCACCGCGGCCGATCCGCGGGCGCTGCTCCCGGCGATCCGCGAAGTGGTTGCGCAAGTCAATGCCAATTTGCCGCTTTTCGAAGTCACCACCGAGTCGGAACAGATCGACCGGCTGCTCTTCGAGGAACGGCTCATCGCGCGGCTATCCGGGTTTTTCGGCTTGCTCGCGCTCGTGCTGGCCTGCATCGGATTGTACGGCTTGCTCTCCTATGAGGTGGCGCGGCGCACGCGCGAAATTGGCGTGCGCATGGCGTTGGGGGCGCAGCAGAGCGACGTGATGCGGCTCATCTTGAAGCAGGGGATTGGGCTGGCGATCGTCGGCGCAGTCGCGGGAGTCGGCATCGCCCTCGGCGTCACGCGCTACCTCAACTCGATGCTCTACGGCGTAAGCGCATACGACCCGGTCACCATCATCGCCGTTGCGGTGATATTGGCGTTTATCGCGCTGGCCGCGTGTTACATCCCCGCGCGGCGGGCCATGCGCGTCGACCCAATGGTCGCGCTGAGGTACGAATGAAGATGCGAGCGGCTAGGCGCGAAGTGGTTCGCGAGGAGGCTCTGTGAATCGGGCGCGCGCATGGTTGATGAGATTCGGCGGGCTTTTCGGCAAGCGGCGGCGCGATCGCGATCTCGCAGCCGAGCTCGAGAGCCATCTCCAGATACATATCGAGGAGAGCCTTCGCGCAGGGATGACGCCCGAAGAGGCTCGTCGTAACGCGCTGATCAGGCTCGGTGGCATCGAGCAAACAAAGGAGAATTGCCGCGACCGCCGCGGTGTGCCCTGGCTCGAATCGCTCGCACAAGACATCCGCTTCGGCTTACGCATGCTGCGCAAGAATCCGGGTTTCACCGCCGTTGCCGTCCTCACCCTCGCTTTAGGCATCGGCGCCAATACCGCGATCTTTTCGGTGATCAACGCGCTTTTCCTGCATCCTCCGGGCATTGCGCATGCGGATGGCGTCGTCGCGCTCCGGGCGAAATACGTGAAGCTCGGCTTGGAAAATATTGTCGTATCCCCGCCCGACTTCGCGCAGATCCGCGACAGCAAGCAGATTTTCGCGTCCGCTGCGCTGGAGGATGCGGCGGATTTCAATTACACGGGCGGAGATTATCCGCAGCGGCTCCGAGGCGCGCAGGTTTCCTGGCAATGGTTCAATGTTTTCGAGGCTAGGCCCCTGATCGGCCGGATATTTTCTCCCAGTGAAGACCAGCCGAACGCCAACCAGGAAGTCGTGCTCTCTTATGGCGCATGGCAGCGCTGGTTCGGCGCGGACCCGGGCGCTATCGGCCGGACGATTCAATTGAACGAACAGCCCTACCGCATTATCGGCGTGATGGGGCCGGAGTTTCGCTGGCCCGAAGACGTGGATCTCTGGGCCCCGATCGGGCTTCCGCCGGAAAGCTTCGATATCAACAATACCTTCAACGAAAGCTATTTTGCCGTGGCGCGCTTGCAGCCCAACGTTTCGTTTTCACAGGCAAGCGCGTATGTGCGCATTCTCGCGAAGCGCGTGAGAGACAATCCGGCCTCGAGCTTTGCAAAGGATTCCGGCTGGAACCTGTTCCTGATGCCCATCACGGCGTTGGTTTTCGGCAATCTCCGCACGCCGATTCTGATTCTTGCATGCGCCGTGGCGTTCGTTCTTTTGATTGCCTGCGCCAATATCGCCGGACTTCTTTTGGCGAAAGCCGCCGGACGCTCGAAAGAGCTCGCGGTTCGCGCTGCGCTCGGCGCTTCGCGGGTTCGGCTCCTCGCCCAGGCGCTCGCGGAAAACGCGGTGCTCGGGCTCGCTGGAATCCTGCTGGGCCTTTTCTTCGCGCGCGAAGGGATAAAGGCCCTGATGCTGGCGGCCCCACAGGGCATCGCCACCGGAGATTTCCCGCTGGATGGCTACGTCCTGCTGTTTACGGCTTCGGTTGGAATTGCTTCCGTCCTGATTTTCGGCACTCTACCCGCCTGGCACACGTCGCAAGCCGATCCCTACAACGCGCTCCGCGAGTCGGGCCGGTCAACCACGGGCAGCCGCGGACGCCAGAACTTGCGTTCCTTCCTCGTGGCTGGGGAGCTTGCGCTGGGCCTCGTTTTGCTCGCCGGAACGGGACTCCTGCTGAAAAGCGTGGCGCGCATCAGTGAAGCAAATCCAGGCTTCCAGCCCGAGAGCGTGATGACGGCCGCTCTTTCTCTGCCGCGGCAACAATACGACACTCCCGGAAAACAGATCGCCTTCTTTCAGACTGTGCTCGACCGGCTGTGGCATACGCCCGGGATCGCGGCTGCGGGCGCCGGCAATGTTCTGCCGTTTTCGGGGCGCAATAATTCCGCCAGCTTCCAGATTGAGGGCAAGCCGAGCGGTCCCGGATCGCCGGGTCCGCATGGCGATATTCGCGTGGTCACGGGAGGCTACTTCAGCGCGCTGGCAATCCCGCTTCTGCGGGGCCGGCTCTTCACGGATAGTGACCGCGCGGGTTCCGAGCCCGTCGCCGTGATCGATGAAAATCTCGCGCGCCAGTATTGGCCCGATCAGGATCCCATCGGCCAGAAAATTCGCAGCGGGACGGATAAGAATGGCCCCTGGAGCACGATTGTGGGCGTCGTGGGCCACATTCGCTTCAATCAACTGGCGGGCGAAGAATCTTCCACAGTGGGCGCGCAGAGTTCAAGCAAGGGCGCGTATTACTACCCGATCTATCAGAAGGAAGCGCCCGCCGGATTCCTCGTCGTCAAGGGGCGCGGCGGCCAGGCCGCGCTGGCGGACGCTCTGCGGGAGGCCGTGCAGGGCGTCGATGTAAACCAGCCAATCCACGACTTGAAAAGCATGGATTCACTGATCGCGGCGTCGCTCGGGCCGCAGCGATTCGCCACAAATCTTCTCGCCGCGTTCGCCGGGCTGGCGCTCGTGCTCGCCGCCGTGGGGCTATACGGCCTCGTGAGTTATAGCGTCTCCCAGCGCACCAACGAAATCGGAATCCGCATGGCCCTCGGGGCCAGGCCTTCCGACGTGCTTCAGATTATTCTCCGGCAGGGCGCCAAGTTGATCCTCGCCGGAATTGTGGCCGGAATCGGCGTCGGACTGATGCTGACGCGCGCGATGCAGAGCCTGCTCTATCGCGTCAGCCCGTTCGATCCGGTCTCGTTCATCTGCGCGGCTGGCGTGTTGGTGCTGGTCGCGCTGGCCGCGTGTTACATCCCCGCGCGGCGGGCCATGCGCGTCGATCCGATGGTCGCGCTGAGGTATGAATGAATCCGTGTCCAATGGTGAATGGCCCGCGGCGTTGCTCATGTCTGCGGCGCCTGCGGCGTGTGACAGGCCGGCATCGCGGGCGCTGCCATGCAGCTTGACACTGCTTCACCGATCCGCTACATAATGTAGCACTCCGGTGCCCGGCACATACGGAAAGCGGCCAAAGGGCCTCGGCGAAGCGGAAGGGATGGCGTGCGGCGAGAAAAAATGATCAAGCTCATCAACGTCGAGAAATCCTACGAATCGGGTGCCGGCCGCACCTGGGTCCTTCGCCGCATCGATCTTGAAATCCGCGAGGGCGATTTCGTCACGATCATGGGCCCCTCCGGGGCGGGGAAGTCCACCTTGATGGGCATCATCGGCATGCTCGATGGCGACTGGAAGGGCGAATATTACCTGCTCGATCGCGCCGTCCACAAACTCGACAATCGCCGCCGCGTCGAGCTGCACAAGCAATACATCGGCTTCGTCTTCCAGCAGTATCACCTGCTCGACGATCTCACCGTCGCTGAAAATCTCGATCTTCCGCTTTCCTATCGCGACATTCCGAAATCCGAGCGCCAGGCGCTGGTGGCCGATACGCTCGATCGCTTCCAGATCGTCGGCAAGAAGGCGCTCTATCCCAATCAGCTTTCCGGCGGCCAGCAACAGCTCGTGGCCGTCGCGCGCGCGATCATCGGCAAGCCGAAATTGATTCTCGCCGACGAGCCGACGGGCAGCCTCCATTCGTCGCAAGGCAAAATGATCATGGATTTGCTGAAGAAATTGAACGAGGACGGCACCACAATCATTCAGGTGACGCACAACGACGCCTGGGCCGCTTACGGGAATCGCATCATCCAGCTTGCCGATGGCTGGATTGTCGGCGGGCAAGCGCAGGCCGGCAGCGCTGGTTGACCGCTCGTTGGTGCTGGGGTATGAAGGATGTACAAAGTAACTGGCCAATGAACGCGACGGCCGCCTGTAAACGCACACGGAGGGCGATGTGGGCCACGACATGATGCCGGAATCCACCTCGGGGCGAGAACCGCTCGCAGCGGGCGCCGGCCCGGCGAACGAAAATCGCAGCGAGCGTCGCGGCATCCCATGGTTCGAAACCCTCTGGCAGGATGTTCGCTTTGGCCTGCGCACGTTTCGAAGGAATCCCGGCTTCGCCGCTGTCGCCATCCTCACGCTTGGTCTCGGCATCGGCGCTACCACCGCGATCTTTACCGTTGTGGACAAAGTTCTTCTGCAGCCGATGGCTTATCCCAATGCCGACCGCATCGTTGTGCTGGAAAATAAATTCCCGGAGGGAACCGGCCCCGTTGTTTCTATCCCCAAGTTCATGGCCTGGCAGGATCAGCCGCAAATCCTCGAAGACGCTGCCCTCTACGGCTTTCCGGGACAGCAGCACGTCAACCTGCTTGGCGGCGATCGGCCCGAGCAATTGAAAGCCACGCAAGTCTCGGCCAATTTCTTTTCGCTCTTTGGCGTGCAGTTCGAGGCTGGCCGCCCGTTCAACGCGCAAGAAGATGTCCCCAAGGGACCTCCTCTCGTCGTAATCAGCAACGGCTTGTGGCGGAGCCGCTTTGGCAGCGATCCGCAGGTGGTCGGTAAGACTCTCGATCTGGATGGCACAGCGTACACGGTTGTCGGCGTGATGGCTCCGCTCGATTCGCCGGACCTGCCCATCGGGGATGTCTGTCTGCCCTTGCAGGCGGATCCGAACTCCATCAATCAAGGGAACTACCTGTTCGCTGCCGCGCGATTGAAGCCCGGGGTCACTCTGGCGATGGCCAGGGCCTCGTCCGGGGTCATAGGGACTCAATTTGCCAAGAAATACCCCGCGGCGACGGGTCCGAACGTCACCTTCACCGTGGACACCGCCCACGATGTAGTCGTCAGTGGCGTGCGGGCCGCCTTACTGGTGCTGCTCGGCGCAGTGGCATTCGTGCTCCTCATTGCCTGCGCCAATGTCGCGAACCTCCTGCTCGCGCGCGCGACGCTTCGCAAACGCGAAATTTCGATTCGCGAGGCGCTCGGCGCCGGCCGCGCCAGGATCGTGCGTCAGGTGCTGACGGAAAGCGTCCTGCTTGGGCTCGCCGGCGGCGTGCTCGGCCTGTTCATCGGATATTTCGGCGTGCGCTCGCTGCTCGCAGTCAATCCCGTCACCATTCCCCGCATTGGCGAGCATGCCGGCACGATTCCGTTCGACTGGCGGATATTGGCCTTCACGCTAGCGATTTCCGTCGTGACGGGAATCGTGTTCGGTCTCGTGCCCGCCTTCAAAGCTTCGCGCAGCGATTTGACGTCCACCTTGAAGGAAAGCGGCTCGCGGTCCGGCACCGGGTTTCGTCAGAATAAGACGCGCTCCCTTCTGGTGGTCACCGAGATGGCGCTCGCCATGATCCTGCTCGTTGGCGCGGCTCTGCTCATTCGCACGTTCTGGCAATTGCGCACCGTCAACGCGGGATTCGAGACCCACAATATCCTCACCATGGACATGTCTTTAACCGGGGCGCGCTTCGATAAAACCGCCGCTGTCGCGCAAATCGTGGAAGAAGGCCGCCGCCGCGTCGAGGCTTTGCCGGGAGTCGAGGCAGTCGGCGCAAGTTGCTGTCTTCCTCTCGAAGGCGGATTTGGTCTGCCCTTCAACATCGCGGGCCATGCGCCAACCGAGGGCCCGTATACCGGCGGGGGCTCGTGGCGCAGCGTCTCCCCGGGATATTTCGATGTCTTCCACATTCCGCTGATGCGCGGCCGCGCGTTCGACGAGCGTGATGGTGCCGCGTCCGAGCCCGTCATCATCATCAACGAAACGATGGCCAAGCAGTTCTGGCCCAAGGGCGATGAACTCGGAGCGCGGGTCACGATCGGTGGAGGCGGAATGGGGCCGCAATTCGTGGAGCCGGCGCGAGAGGTTGTCGGCGTCGTGGGCGACGTGCGCGATAATGGGCTTCACAATACGCCGGTCGCCACAGTCTACGTTCCCATCGCGCAGGTGACGGACGGCATGACCGTGTTGGGCGATAGCATCCTGCCGCTGCAGTGGATGATTCGCTCCCGCGTCGAGCCGTATTCGCTCGCCCCTGAGGTTGAGCGCGAGCTTCGCACCGCGAGCGGCGGATTGCCCGTGGGCAATATCCGTTCTATGGCGCAGGTGGAAAGGCAATCCACCGCGCTCGACGCCTTCAGCATGACTCTGCTCACGATCTTTGCCGCCATCGCGCTGCTGCTGGCGATGGTCGGCATCTACGGCGTGATGGCCTATTCCGTCCAGCAGCGGACGCAGGAGGTTGGCATTCGCATGGCGCTCGGCGCGAGCCCGCACGACGTCCGCCGGATGGTCGTGCTCCAGGGCATGCTCTTGGCGGCAATCGGACTCGTCGTCGGCGTCGGCGGCGGCCTGGCGCTCACTCGCCTGATGCGCAGCTTGCTTTTCGAAGTAAAACCGTGGGATCCGCTCGTTTTCGTTTCGACTGCGGTACTGTTGGCCATCGTCGCCTTGCTTGCATGCTATGTGCCGGCTGTGCGCGCCTCGCGCGTCGATCCGCTGGTAGCTCTGAGGTACGAATGAGGTTCTCGATATGGATATAGCCCGGCCCGAAGTGAAGCGGCGGAAGACAATCCGCCGCTACATCTATATCGGCGCGGCCCTGCTGGTGATCGTTGTGGTAACGGCCGCGCTCTCCCGCCTGAAGCCGGCGGCGCCGAGCGTCGACAAATCGACGATCTGGACCGACACCGTGAAGCGCGGCCCGATGCTTCGCGAAGTTCGGGGCCTCGGCACTCTCGTCCCGGAAACGGTGTGGGTGATCCCGGCCGCCACCGAGGGCCGCGTCGAGAAGCGCTATCTCCTTCCCGGCACGCCCGTGAAAGCGAACACCGTGATTCTCGATCTCAGCAATCCTCAGCTGCAGCAGGAGGCCCTCGATGCCGAGTATCAATTGAAAGGCGCGCAAGCCTCTTACGAGCAGACGAAAGCGCAGCTCCAGAATCAATTGATGGACAAGCGCACCCAGGCGGCCTCCGTTTCCTCGCAATATCGCACAGCGGAAATGACCAAGGACGCCGACGAGCGCCTCGGCAAGCTTGGATTAAAAGCCGAACTCGACGTCCGGACCGCCGAAGTCCAGGCCGAAGAACTGGCCAAGGAAAATGATCTCGCCCAGCAGGAAGTCCAGACCTTCGCGAATTCCATCACGGCGCAACTCGCCGTACAGCAATCGACCATCGACCAGAAGCGCGCCCTTTACGAATTGAAAAAATCGCAGGTCGAGCAGTTACACGTCCGCGCGGGCGTCGACGGTATCCTCCAGGAGCTGGATGTCGACGTCGGCCAGCAGGTCACTGCCGGAGCCGCTCTCGCAAAAGTATCGCAGCCGACCCAGCTCAAGGCGTCGCTGCAAATCGCCGAAACGCAGGCGAAAGACATCCAGATCGGGCAGAAAGCCTCGATCGACACGCACAACGGCCTGATCCCGGGCCACGTGATGCGTATCGATCCTTCGGTGGCTAACGGCACGCGCACCGTCGATGTAAAGCTCGATGGCCCGCTGCCCAAAGGCGCCGTTCCCGATCTCAGCGTCGAAGGCACGATCGAAATCGAGCGCCTCGCCGACGTCCTCTACGTCGGGCGCCCCGTGCATGGCGACGCCGATAGCACCGTCGGCCTGTTCAAGCTCGTCGATGGCGGCAGCGAAGCAGTTCGCGTTCCCGTCGAAATCGGCAGCGAGTCGGTGAATACGGTCGAGATTCTGAAAGGTTTGAATGTCGGCGACACCGTCATCCTTTCCGACATGTCCGCCGACGACAACTACGACCGCGTGGAGTTGAAATAGCGCAATCATCTTTCCGAATCATGAGCGAAGGAGCCTGATTATGAATGGTACCGCCCAGTCATTGATTCGCCTGGAGGGCATCACCAAGGTTTTTCAGACGGATGAAGTCGAAACGCACGCCTTGAGCGGCGTCCACCTCGAAATCAAGAATGGCGAGTTCATCTCCATCTCCGGGCCTTCGGGCTGCGGCAAATCGACGCTGCTCTCGATTCTCGGCCTGCTCGATTCGCCCACCGGTGGAAACTACTGGATTCACAACGATCACGTCGAGAATCTGTCGGTATCCAGCCGCACGCGGATTCGCAATCGCGAAATCGGCTTCATCTTTCAGGCCTTCAACCTGATCGGCGATCTCACCGTGTTCGAAAACGTCGAGCTGCCCCTCACCTATCGCAGCATGGGCGCCGGCGAACGCAAGAAGCGCGTGCAGGATACGCTCGAGCGCGTCGGCATGGCGCACCGCGCCAAGCACTATCCCGCCCAGCTTTCGGGCGGCCAGCAGCAGCGTGTGGCCGTTGCCCGGGCCCTCGCGGGACAGCCATCGATCCTGCTCGCCGACGAGCCGACGGGCAATCTCGATTCGAAAAACAGCGAAGCCGTGATGGACCTGCTGCGCCAGCTCCACGCCGATGGCGCCACCATCTGCATGGTCACCCACGACCCGCGCTACGCCAGCATCGCCGACCGCACCGTCCATCTTCTCGATGGCTGCATCGTCGACAACACCGACGGCGCCGAAGCCCCCACCGCCTAGCAAAGCCGTCGCGAAGGCTCGCTAGATCCGCCTAGCATCGGCCTGTCCGAGTGGAAATGAAGGGCGCCTTTCGTGCGGTCCTGCCAGCCGGCAAGCTGAACTCAGGGCGTCCGCGAGCGTGCGTCGAGGGAGTCGGATAAAGGAGTGGTAAGAGCGATATATAGGTCTAAGCCTCTGTAATTGCGGTGTTTACATCAGGCCACCAGCTCGGCGCGGTATTCCTCCGTTAGAAAACCCATGCATGCCGCACCCAGTTCATGCTATGAAGCAAGTCCCATGGGCCCGGCTTCACGAAAGACCTTTCTATTCGGACCGTATGAACTGCGGACGAGAACGCGCGAGTTGTACAAGTTCGGCGTCAAGCTCAAGCTGCGCCCGCAGCCCTTCCAGGTCCTCGAAATATTGCTGGAGCGCCCAGGCGACGTTGTCTCGCGGGATGAGCTCCGAGAAACACTTTGGAAGGACGGGGCGTTTGTCGACTACGAACACGGCCTGAATACCGCGATCCGCGAACTTCGCTCCGTTTTGAGCGATTCGGCCACTGAGCCGCAGTTTATTGAGACGATCCCTCGAGTGGGCTACCGCCTGCTTATTCCGGTTGAGTGCAAGGAACTCGAAGCTCCTCCAGCGGCGCCCGATGCTCCGCCCGCCCTCGCCGAAGTCGAACCGAGCGAGGTGAATGGTGCCGCTCCCATTGGGGCTATCCCTCCTGTTCGACGGCGCGGGTACATTCTCTGGCTGGCAATCCTCGGGGTCTCGCTGGCGCTGGTGGCACTCGTCGTTCTTCGCCGCCGAAATCCGCCGCCGGCGCCGGCTCCACAAATTGTCCGAAAAACGATTGCCGTGCTGCCGTTCGAAAATCTCACTGGCGATCCCGGACAGGAATATTTCGCCGATGGACTGACCGAAGAGATGATTTTCCAGGTGGGTGGCCTCGATCCAACGCACCTCAGCGTAATCGCAAGAACCTCCGTGATGCGTTACAAAAACAGCAGCGAATCCACCGCGGCGATCGGCCGCGATCTCGGAGCGCAGTATCTGCTGGAGGGCAGCGTGCGCCGCAACGCCAGCCGGGTGCGTGTCTCCACTCAGCTGATCCGCGTGAGCGACCAAACCAACCTCTGGTCCCGGCAGTACGATCGCGAAAGCAAAGACTTGCTCGCCCTGCAGTCGGAAATCGCGCGCGAAATCGCCCAGGGAATCGACGTCGGGCTCGGCGAATCCGTGTCGCCAAAACTTGCCGCCGCGCCGATGAGTCCGGATTTCTATGAAGCATACGATCTTTACCTCCATGGCCTTTTCTTCTGGAACAAGCGCACGATGGCCGGCTTTCGGCAGGCGATTGATTATTTCCAGCGATCCGTCCAGAAAGACCCGGCGTTCGCGCGCGCCTACGCGGCTCTTGCCGATTCCTATACGCTCGAGAGCGGCTACGCCGGTCTGCCGCCCGGAGATCTGCGCGAGAAAGCTCGAGCTGCAGCGCGGCGAGCGGTGGAGCTGGATCCGTCCTCTGCCGAGGCTCACACGGCGGCCGCGCTCGTTGCTGAGGATTGCGATTGGGATTGGAAAACCGCGGAGGAGGAATATCGCCGCGCGCTCCAACTCAGCCCCAACTACGCGACCGCCCACCATTGGTACGGAGAATATCTGAGTTTCGTCGGCCGTTTCGACGATGCGCGCTCGGAGTTCGAAAAGGCTCGGCAATTGGATCCGCTCTCGCTGATCGTCGCCACCGACTACGGCGTGACGCTGTACTATGAACGCAGATTCGACGACGCCATCCGCCAATTTCGGTCCGTCCTTGATATGGATCCGGCCTTTCCTCGCGCGGGCATTCTCGAACTCGCATATCTCCAAAAAGGAATGAAAGCCGACGTCCTGGCCAGTCTGGAAAAGGAATCCACGGTCGTGGACGAGAGCCCGTGGCGCTGGTCGAACGACGTCTACCTCAACGCCCGCTTGGGCCGAATCGACGAAGCGCGAAAGGATCTGCGGCACCTGATGCTGGTCAATCAGCGTCAGCCCGCCGACCCGATCGTTTTCGCCACTGCGTATCTGGGCCTCAACGAGAATGATCTTGCCATCGCGTCCCTGCAAAAAGCGTTTGCCGAGCACTCGATTACGCTCACGTCCCTCAATGTGAATCCGCTGTACGACCCTCTTCGCGCCGATCCCCGATTTCAGGACATTGTGCGGAAAATGAATTTCGTGCAGTAGCCGGAATCCGCCCGGCGGAATTTGCCGCAAGTCCGATGCGAAGTCGGTGCGCGTGCGCCTTCCTTTTTTTGAAAGCCGGTGGCGGCTGCCCCGGCTCCACAAAAATGCATCTTCCGATTGCAGTTAACGCATCCAACCCTATGGAGGCAGTCATATGCGCTCACGTCAATTTGCCCTGATCCTCGCGGCCTTTTTTCTCGCAATCGCTCTCAGCGCGTCGCCATCCTCGTTCGCAGCCGAAAGTGACGGCAACTCCGCGACCGTGCCCGTCACCGTCACGGTCACGGTGCTCGGCAACAACAACCAGCCTGCGCCGGAAATTCCCCAGGAGGACGTCACCGTCCACATGGGAAGGGATTTGCCCAAGGTCATCGATTGGGAGCGGGCGCGCGCTTCCGAAGGCCCGCTGCAGCTCGCACTGCTGATTGACGACAATATCCGCACCACTCTGATCGGCCAGCAGTTCGACTACATCGCGAATTTCATCGAGGGCCAGGCGCCCTCCACCGAAGTAGCTCTTTACTATGCCGAGCACGGTTCCGCCTACCCGGCCGCGCCCTTTTCCACCGACCACCAAAAGGTGGCGCGGGCTCTGCGCCTCACGCTCGGCCTTCGCAACGGAGAATCCCCGAGCATTTATCTTTCCTTGAGCGATCTGGCGAAGCATTGGCCGGCGGCTCCGGGATCGCGCCGCGAAGTCGTCGTCTTCGCGAGCGGCAACGACCCTCTGCAACCCGGTATCGTCGATTCGTACGCCGATGCATCCGTCGATGCTGTGGTGAAGGCGGGCTTGACCGTTCATGCGATTCCCATCGCCGGCACGCGCTACTCGCTGTCTTTCCGTGGAAATATCTCATCCGGCAAGCTGATCCAGCTTTCTGACGACACGGGCGGGCGGACGATTGGTGGCGAACTGGGCGCTCCCGTTTCTCTCGCTCCGTACCTCGATCAGCTGAATCGCATTTTGAGCAACCAGTATCTGCTCACCTTCGCGGCCAAGCCGTCGGACAAGAAAAATGGCGAAATCCGCGACATTCAGGTTCGGCTCGAGGAGCACAACGTGAAAGTCTTCGCGCCGAAGCGCGTCCTGATCCCGGCACGCTAGCGCCGCACCGATTCCGCGACGAATTCGATTCACCGCCGAAGCTCGTCTTGCGTGCGCGCGCTCACCGGCGTACTCTTGCCGCCGCATCTCGCGTAAGGCCGCGCGCCCTCATCACGGCGCGCTGTTTTCACAACGGGAGAAATCGAACATGAAACGCATCTGGGCGGTTTCCATGATGGCGCTCGCGCTCGCCGCTGTTGCCGGCAAGCCTGCCGTGGCGCAGATCACGCGCGTGCCCGTCACCGGCGGGACGATCGAGGGCGCCGTCGCCGGCGGTCTCTCGGAATTCAAGGGCATCCCGTTCGCGGCGCCGCCCGTCGGCGCGTTGCGCTGGAAATCTCCGCAGCCGCTCACGCCCTGGCACGGAATCCGCCGGACCACCGCCTTCGGCCCCGCCTGCATGCAGAACTCCGGCGCCACCAGCCAGGCTCCCGCCACACCCGATAGCGAGGATTGCCTCTATCTCAACGTGTGGACTCCCGCGAAAACGTCGCGCGAGAGACTCCCGGTGATCGCCTGGATCTACGGCGGCGGCTTCGCCGGCGGTTCCACCAGCGCTCCGCTTTACGACGGCACGCACTTCGCGCAAAAGGGAGTCGTCTTCGTCAGCATCTCGTATCGCGTCAACGCCTTCGGTTTTCTCGCCACGCCCGAGCTCAGCCGCGAAAGCGGCCACGGTTCCGGCAACTACGGCCTGCTCGATCAGATCGCCGGCCTGGAATGGATTCGCGCCAACGTCGCCAAATTCGGCGGCGATCCGTCGAAGGTCACTCTGCTCGGCCATTCCGCCGGCGGCTTCTCGGTCAGCATGCTGGCCGCCTCGCCCCTCGCCAAGGGACTTTTCCGCGCCGTGATCTCCGAAAGCGGCGCCAACTTTACGCCGCCCGAGGATTCTCCCTGGGCCGGCACCTCCATTGAAACGCTGCGCATGTCCGAGGCCGCTGGCGAAGCGTGGCTGAAAAGCCTGGGCGCCGGCACTTTGGAAGAGGCGCGCGCGCTGCCTGCCGAAAAAATCCTGGCAGCGGAACGCGGCCCGGGCGCGCCGCGCTTCTGGCCGCCCGTCGATGGCTACGTCACCACCGGCGATCAGTTCGACCTGTGGCATCAGGGCAAATTCAACGACACGCCCATCCTCGTTGGCGACGTTTCCGACGAAGCGGCGGGCTTCGGTGTCCGCAAGACCGATCCGGCCGCCTTCGAAGCGATGGTTCGCAGCGGCTACGGCAAGGAAGCGGACGCCATCCTCGCGGCCTATCCGCATGCCACCGATGAAGAGGCCACCCGCTCCGGAACGCAGCTCAGCAGCGATACCATCTTCGACTGGGGCCAGTACACTTGGGCGCGCCTCGAATCGTCCTACGGCAAGCACAAAGCCTACGTCTACTATTTCGATCGGCCCAACGCGCGCGATCCCAATGGCTCCGGCCACGGCTCGGAGGTCGCCTACGTCTTCGGCAATCTCGAAGGTCCTCGCCGTCCTGCGCCGACGCCGGAGGATCTGGCAATCTCGAAGGAGATGCAGGGCTACTGGGTCAACTTCGCCACCAACGGCGACCCGAACGGCCCGGGCCTTCCGCCTTGGCCCGCCTTCACCGAGGCCGCGCCTCTCGTCATGCGCATCGGCGTGAATCCGGGCCCGGCCCCCATTCCGCACGAGGACAGGCTGAAGGTCCTCGACACCTACTACTCGTGGCGCCGCGCCGGCTCCAACTAGCCGCGGCGTAGTCCTCAGGCGCGCGTTTCTTCCGTGGCCGCCGTCGTAGCGCCGGCGTCCCGCCGGCTCTTCCGGCAACTCCGGAGCCACTCGTCGCGCTTGCCCTCGTAGCGCCGTCCCGCTCGCTAGGAGATCGGAGGTTTAGCTCACTCTCAGCTAGTAGAGATTGGCGTTGGCCCGTGAAGAAATTTTTCGCCCCAAACGTCCGCCTTGCTCGTCCCCCGCCATTGGCGATACTCTCGCGAAATGCGACCCCTTCTTTTTTCCATCAACGTCACGTTGGACGGCTGCTACGATCATCGCGCGATGATCCCGGACGAAGATCTGCATCGCAACGCGGTGGAGAATATCGCCCAGGCCGACGCGCTCCTCTTCGGCCGGGTGACTTACGAACTGATGGAGGCGGCGTGGCGGCCGCCCGCGCCGGCCGGAGCCCGGCCCGACTGGATGGAACCCTTCGCCCGCACGATCGGCCCTGCAAAGAAATACGTCGTCTCGAGCACTTTGCGCCAGGTCGATTGGAATGCGGAGCTCCTGCGCGGCGATCTCGGGAAGGCCGTTCAGCAGCTCAAGCGCGAGCCGGGCAAAGGGCTCTTCCTGGGAGGTGTGAAGCTCGCGCAGGCGTTGGCCGAGCTGGGATTGATCGACAACTACGAGTTCATCGTGCACCCCAGGGTAGCGGGCCGCGGGCCCACGCTGTTCGCGGGTCTGTCGAAGCCCCTCGACCTGAGGCTCGTGAGCCGGCGCGAATTCGCCTCGGGCGCGGTCGCCATGCGCTACAAGCCACGAAGCTAGCGCTCCACTGCTTCACGAAAACCGCCAACCAAACGCCGCAAAAGGAAATTGAAACAGCGGGGACGCGGCTCCAGCTCCTGAAGCAGGATCGCGAAACGCAAGAAAGAGATGCGGCATGAAAAGTAACGTATTCGAGCAAATCGGTTTCTCACGGAAAGAGGCGGCCGCGCTGAAGATGAAGTCAGAGCTGCACTCCCAGATCATCAAGGCCATCAAACGGCGAGGCTACATGCAAGCGACCTTGCAGAAGCGTTTGGACGAGTCACAGCCGGGAATCAGCGATCTGATGACGGGAAAGATCTCGAAGTTCAATTTGGAGACGCTGGTCACCTACGCGAAGGCGTTGGGCCTGCGGCCGCAAATTCTCATCGAAGCACCCTAAAGACTCAGAGTCTGCAAAAGCACCGGTTTTCCTGTGCCTCCTTTGTTTCCTCTACCTCCTCTGCCTCCTACTCCTCCTCATCTTCCTCCATTCGAATCTCCCGCACAAATTTCGCGAGGTCGCCTACCACCAGTTGTCGGCAAATCGTGCTCAGAACTCTTTGCTGGCGCCCCGTGATCGCCCTCATCAAAGCCTTCACCATCTTTGAATGGCTCGGTAACACTTCCCCGATAAATCTTCTGCCCGGCTTCGTCAGGCCGACGACCGCGATCTTCCGCCCCGCGCGTTGTCTGCCGCGCTGCGCTATCGGCAAGCGGTTTTCCGGAATCTCCGCGGGAGGAAGAATCACCATCGCACGCCCCACCCAGCGGCGCGCCTCCAGCCGCTCCACCACCCGGTGCATGTTCTGCAGGCTGCACCGCCGCCGCCGCGCCGCCTCCGTCATCGGCAGGGCCCCCTCTTGGTAGAGGACCACCAGCAGCCGAAAGCCCTCCATGGTCAGGTCAAAGGACTCGAGCGGCGCCCGAAGATGGGCCTTGAACCACTCCGCAGCGTCCAGCAAATCGAGGTACGCCCGAAAAGCCCGCTGGGTCTTCTCGGCGTGGGTCGGTCGCTCGGTCATGTGGCAAAATCCCTCCAAATTCGACCATTTAAGCCGTTATAAGCCCTTTTAAGTGGCTTTTGGCATCAATGTTGATGATGTCGTGCGTGCACGAAATTCACGCGCCTTTGCACGTGGCCGTTGCGTTCGTACCGCCGGCGTCCCGCCGGCTCCGGATTTCCTTCGCAGCGGCCGCCCCGTCTTTAGCCGAGCGATTCCAGCCGCGCAGAGTTGTCCTTTTAGGGGGTCGGAGCTTCCAGCTCCGACATTCAGAACGAAAGAAAGTTGGGCTTCAGCCCCTGAAGAAACTCTTCGCATCTGCCGCGACTGTTCGCACCTCATCGGTTGCTCACTTTTCTTCCCGCAGCGTTGCCGCTTGCACCGACGCCGGATCGGCGAGGAATTTTGCCACCGTTGGTCCGATCGGAATGCAGTCGAGGCTACTGTGGCCGCACTCGGATTGCAGCAGGACGACCGGCGCGCCCATCGCGTTTGCAAAATCGACCGCCGGCTCCGGATTCACCATATGGTCTTCGGGCGAAACCATCACGAGAAGTTTCGCGTGGACGCGCTTCGCGGATTGCTCGAGCGTCTCGCCGTACTCGCCGGGAATATCCATCGACATGATCGCTTGCCGCTGGCGGATCGCGTCGCACGCGGCAGCTGCATCGCCGAGATAGGCCTTGTGCGTTTTCGCGAGGAATTCTTCGAACTCCTTCGGGCTTGTGTGCGCCACGCGGTAGGGCGGGGAAGTGACGTTCATCGAATCGATCTCGCTGTAAACGGCGAAGCCGCGCGTCATCGGCCCGCGCCCGTTTCCGTTTTTCCAGTTCGGGTCGAGTTCGAGCGCGCCGATTTCAGCCGTCCATAGCAGCTTGTCGTAGGAAGTGGATTGCGGCGAGCCGGAAAGCGCGATCGCTTCGTCCATAAAATCCGGATACGCGGTTGCCCATTCGAAGGTCTGGATGCCGCCCATCGAATAGCCGAGCACGGCGTGGAGATGCGTGAGATGCAGCGTCTCGGTCACCAAGCGGCGCTCGGATTCCACCATGTCGCGAATCGTGAATTCGGGAAAGCGCATCCGCGGCTGCAGGCGGCTGTTCGATGGGGAAGAGGAAACGCCGTCGCCGATCGAATCCACGAGAATCGCGAAATACTTCGTGGTGTCGACCACATTCGCCGGCCCCACGTACTCGAGCAAATTTTGCGAATGGCCGCCGAGATACGTGGGCCAGAGGACCGCATTCGATTTATCCGCGTTCAGCGCGCCGATGGTCCGGTAGCCGAGGCGAAAATCGCGGATCACCGCGCCGCTTTGCAGCTTCAGGTCGCCGAGATTGGCGAACTGTTGGGGCGCCTGCGCCGCTGTGGTGGGCGATTGCGCCCGCGCGGCGCCGGCCAGCAATGCAATCAGAAAGACGAGCTGCGTAGTGAAATTCACTGTTCTCATGTCGGAAGTTTACCTGAAACGATCGGTGACAACCGGATTGTGAGCAGGGCGGTCGGCCGCGGACGTGGCCGAGCCAAAACTGCAAAAATGCCGCAAAAGGGGGCAGTGACGAGGAGGGCCGCGGCTTCTCCTCGTCGCAAAGATTTAGATGTAGCGCCGCGGTCTTCAGCGCGGCATTCTCGTTTACGGCAGCGTGAAAGCGAAGAGCGCGCTTCCCGCGGAATCGACCAGGAACTGCTTGCCATCGACCGAATACGTCATCGGATTCGACCGCAGCGCGGCGCCGAGCTGCACGTGCCATTCGGGCGCGCCCGTCTTCGCGTCGAGCGCGAAGAAATTGCCTTCCGCATCGGCGGAGAAAACCACGCCGCCCGCCGTCACGAGCGTGCCGGTCCATGAATCGCCCACCATCTTGAATTGCCAGACGCGCTTGCCTGTGGTCGCGTCGAGCGCGCGGATCGCCGTGTAGTCCTGATCGCCGGCCATGAACTTTCCGCCGCCTCCGCCCCCGCCCACCACGCCCACCGAATTGCCGGGCGCCATTTTCGCCTCGCCTTTGATGTACCAGGCGCCGCTTTCGCGCGTATTCACGTAAAAAAGTCCGGTGAGCGGGCTGTAGCAGGGGCTCGTCCAATTGATCGCGCCCGTGAGCGATGGATAGACGAGTGTGCCCTCGACGCTCGGCTCGATTTGCGCGGCGGGATATTTGATCGGGCGGCCCTTCGCGTCGAGCCCCTTCGCCCAGGTCTGCTTCGCGAAAGGCACGCCCACCAGGAATTGGCCGGTGATGCGGTCGAGCACGTAGTAGAAGGCGTTGCGATTCGCCAGTGCGACGAGCTTGCGCGGCTTGCCATCGATCGTGGCGTTGAAGAGAACTGGCGGCTCGGACGAATCCCAGTCGTGCGTTTCATGCGGCGTGAACTGGAAATACCACTTCATCTTTCCCGTGTCCGCATCGACCGCGATCAACGAGCAGGTGAAAAGGTTGTCGCCCATGCGGCCGTCGCCGTTCCAATCGGGAGCCGGATTGCCGGTGCCCCAGTAGAGCGTATTCGTTTCGGGATCGTAGGACCCCGTGTTCCACGTTGTGCCGCCGCCATTCGACCAGCTTCCGTTGGCCCAGGTGTCCGCGCCGGGATCGGTGGGGCTTTGCGGAACGGTGTGGAGGCGCCATAGCAGCTTGCCGGTATTCGCGTCGTAGGCGCTGAGAAATCCGTGCGCGCCCGCTTCGCCGCCGCCCACGCCCACGATGATTTTTCCGTTGATCGCGAGCGGCGCCTGCGTGATTGCGTAGCCATCGTCTTTGTTGTCGGCGATGCGCGTGATCCATCGCACCACGCCGCTCTTCGCGTCGAGCGCGATGAGGCGCGCGTCGATTGTGGCGACGTAGACTTTGTCGTTGAGCACGGCGACGCCGCGATTGGTGGGGAAAAGTCCGATCGCGACGAGATCGCGCGGGATCACGGGATCGTAATGCCACAGCGTCTTGCCGGTGCGCGCATCGAGCGCGGTCACGTTGCTCGGCGGCTCCGTGACGTACATGATGCCGTCCGCCACGATCGGCGTCGATTCGAGCGCCCCCCCGCCGCGCATCTGGTAGACCCACGTCATGCGCAGCGCGTTGGCATTCTGCGGCGTGATTTGCTTGAGTTCCGAGAAACGCTGCGAGGCGTAGTTGCCGCCGTATGTGAGCCAGTTCTGCGGCTCTTTGTCGGAATGCAGGATGCGCTCGTACGGTACCTGCGCGACGGCCGCCGCAGGAAGCAGCAGCGCGAGCGCGATCGCAAAGTGGCGGGCGATTCTCATTGGGCCTCTCCCTTCAGGCTTGCGAGGTATGCGACGAGATCGTCCAGATCACTTTTGGAAAGATTCGCGAAGCTCGGCATGAAACTTTTTCCCGGCTCGGTCTTGATGCTCTTCAAATCGGATTTATTGAACGAGTAGTAGTGGCCGCCGACGTCCTCGATCTGGATCGTAAACGTGTCTTCATTGATGCGGATTCCGGTGACTTCCTTTCCGCTCTTCGTCACCACGTGCGTGACGAGATAGCCCGTGAACGCGCGGCGCTCGGGGAGCGCGGGATCGGCCGGGGGATGCGCGCCGGGATCGAGCAGGAAATCGTGGAAATATTTCGGCGCGCGCTCGGCGCCGATGCGCGTGAGCGGCGGCCCGAAGCCGCCGCCTTGATCGCCGATTGAGTGGCAGGTCGCGCAGCCGTTTGCTTCGTACACCGCCTTGCCTTTTGCGGGATCGCCCTTCACCTCTTCATCCGCGGCGGTGGGTGAGAGAGTGTGAAGGTAGGCGACGACTTCCCAGGCGCGCTTGTCATTGAGATTCGAAACCGGGGCCATGCCTGTGCCGGGAATTCCATTGCGGATTACGGAGAAGACGCCTTCGTCGCCGCGCCTTTGCGTGACGCCGTGCAGATCGGGACCGGCAGCGCCGCTCGCGTCAACGCCGTGGCATTCGCCGCATTCGCCCTGAAAGAGCAGCTTGCCTTCCGCGAGTTCCTCGGGCGAGGGATTTTTCGCCGATTCCGGCTCGACGACTTTTTGCGGAGGACCCTGCGGCGGTCCTTGCGGAGCTGCCGTCAGCGAATTCCATCCGAACCCAGCGAACGCCACAACCAGCGCAGCCAAACACGTACGGCGAATTACTGCCATGTTGCCCCCCCCGAAAGACCAATTGCCCCAGCCTGGATCTTACTTGAGACCTGAAGCTGTGACTGAAGATAGATACGTGCGCGGGCGGCGGCAGGTTTCGATTGCGCCGCAACTTACACGCGCGCCGGAGAAAAAACCGCCGCCGAGTCTATAGCACGCAGACGGATTTGTCATTCGTTATGGAATGGATGGCGGAATCGGCCACGCCGGATTCCCGGTCGCAAGAAGGTGGAGAATATTTGGGCCGGCAAAGGCGGCCGGATCAAGGGCCGCTAGTCGCGCTCTTCCCAGATCCCGCACGGAATCGCATGGGCTGGTCCGAGAACGCGGGAAATGGGCTCGAATTCGGGATCTTCGATGCCGAGGGTAGCGAATGCCTCTTCGGTCGAGTGAATCACGTGCAGATTGGGGCGCGTGGTCTCGCCCGCGATTTGAAACATTCGCGCCAGGCCATAGAGTTCACTGGACTCGGCCACAACGAAGCGAGGACGCTCGGGCCGCGGCATGGCCGGCGGGAGCTTGGCCAGTGCGCGAACGGTGGCGGATGTGACGAATGAAGTGGCGCCGGAGAAATCGGTGATGCCCGCGTCGGGAGTGAGCGCCCTGCAAAGCCGCGCGGCCGTGCGATAAAAGTCGACGAGTTCCGCGTCGCTCACTTTGTCGGTGAACTGGCCGCGAATGATGCGATTCTTTACGTCAAATTCGAAACGATACGCCAAGTACGTCTCCTTCTCTTTCCGCGCGCGGCACAGGCGAAGCGCGGCCGCGTGGTGTGATCGGCACCATGCCGGGAATCTGCTCTTGGGGGCCTGAAAACAACCGGGACACGCGTCATTCCGACCGACGGGTGCTGCCTTACAGCGGGGTTGGGACCGCCTTGGGACTCACCTGGTAGGGAACAACCATGGAAGTATACGCGAAGTTATGGCTGAGGCGCAATACGAAACATCGTTTCATATTACGAAATGAGCACACCGGGTGAGCAAGGCCCAGGGTCGGGCCAAGGCGGAATAGAAGGCAGTTGATTTTGCGGGCTGGGAAATGGCGCCGGCGGGGGCATCGAAACCGGGGCACTTGCCGGCGCGAGAGTCCGCGAAGCCGGAAATCGCGAAGGCGGCGCGAATTTGCGGCGCCGAGACAAGGGAACGCGCATCGCGGCTCAGAAATTGGCGTTGAGCCAGTTCACCGCGGGCGTGATGTCGACCTGATTCGCAGCGTCGATGAGATCTGGGATTTTTTCGGCGCAATCGAGGGGGATTGGGGCCGGTAAAACCGGAGCGAGGCGCAAGTAACTCGCGCCGAGCAACCGCGCGCATTCGTAGTCGGCGACGCCCATCATTCCCTCGATCATCATGTTTGCAAGGACCGTCGCCCATTGCGCGAGTCCCCAATCGAGCGTATCGCCGGAGACAAACGTGGGCGTGATGCCGGTACCGATCGAGAAGAGCCTCAAGTCGCCGAGCTGCTGGCCCCCGGTGCTCGCGTCGATCGCCTGCGCCAGCGCGGCCATGGACGGATTATTTGCAACGACGCCGCCATCGACGTAACCCTGGTGCACCGGGAAATACGTGGGGGCTGCGCTAGTCCTCAAGGCGACGTCGGCGATCTTTTGCGAGCCGTCAGAATCCGATCCCTTGAAATTGTGGAAAAATTTCGGCTTCCACATCCGGGGCGCGGGCGCTGCCGCCAAGTTGTCCAAATCGAAGGATGGTATCAACACGTGGCGAGGCAACAAGTCGTTCAGGGTTCCGCTCCCGAATGCCGACTGGATGATACGAATCAAATTCTTGTTATCGTACTTCGCTCCCGCGAGCTCTCCCAGATCGCGAATTTCATGCCACAGGGTGCGGGAGAAAATCGCGCCGCCGTTATCCTGATACAGGTCGATGAGCGCTTGTGGCGACATTCCCTTCGCGAGCCCGAGCGCGAGGATGCCGCCGGTGGAAGTGCCTGCGAGGAGATTGACGCGGCCGGTGAAGCCGGGAACGTGCGCTTCGAGGCGACTTAAAAGAACCGCCGTGTAAAGCCCGCGGATTCCGCCGCCATCGAGAGCCAGGATGCGATAGCTCGCCATGTCAGCTCTCCTCGTTGGTTGTCAGTCTGAGGGCCGGTGTTTGTGGCAGATCTTGGGCGCATTATACACACGATGCGATAAGTTACCATCCGTTTAATAGATGTCTGGGGGGCTTGGGTTGGGCCGGTTGGCATACAGCCTCTCCTCGATTGAAAGTTCTTTGCCGGCCGAAATAGGATTAGAAGAAGGTACGTCAGCGGGAAGCTTATGGGCTGAAGGGTAGGTCGGTTTTTTCTATTTCGCTTTTTGTTCGCTTCGATGTATATTTAGATACCGCAACATCCCGGCCCTGCATAGGAGTGGATTTTGAATAGTCCAACTCATTGGTTTTCCAAAACTCTCTTCGTCGTCTACGTCCTAGCCATCTTTTGGACTTCATTGGCCCACGCTTTCGAGGATAGAGTCACGGCAAACTCCGCCATGCGGAAGGTGACTTTCGATCGGCAAGGACGACTGCGGATTCGAGCTTATGTCGAAGGCGCGGCCAAAACCAGAGGCGTGAATCCTCAGGTCGCCGAATGGATTGTCACACACGAATCTCGCGACTATCCAGAGGCGACGGGGGATGGGGGAGAAAGCCGAGGCCTCTGGCAAATCAATAAGACTTGGCACCCTGAAGTTTCAGATG
>Ga0335072_10001745_pt1 | contig 34639 bp, 33 predicted proteins | sample Lox_Sample_21_FD_206725 | JGI IMG/M metagenome (GOLD analysis project Ga0335072, IMG submission 206725) | Soil microbial communities from Loxahatchee National Wildlife Refuge, Florida, United States - Lox_Sample_2.1 | ecosystem: Environmental > Terrestrial > Soil > Wetlands | place: USA... | reverse complement strand
CCGCGATGGCCTTGGCCAGTTCGTTTTGCTTCTCGAAGTTCTCGGCGTTGAGTTCCACTACCAGGGGCGAATCGGGCGCCGTGTCCATTAGTTCCCTGGCGTTACGCAGGCTCAATTCATTGAACACATGTACCGCGAGAAAGAGCACTTCCGAATCCTTGGGGTAGGCTTGCTGGAGCCAGGAAACGAAGCTCAGGGCGTCGTTCTGCTGGTTCAGCGACATGGCACAGCGGACACCGGCGAGCGCCATTGTCCGCTTGGTATCCACCGGCACCGCGGCATCGCGCATGCCGGCATCGAGCAGCGGCATCGCTTCCGTGCAGTGGCCCGCGAGCGCCAGATCGACGCCGGACTTAGACACCTGCGGGGATGCCTGTTGGGCGCGCAGGACCGCGCAGAATACCAAGAGGAAGATCCCCGTCCAGCGCATAACAGGATTATATCCCCGCGCACTTGCCTTTTGAGAGATGATAACCGCATGCTCCGAATCGTCCGCGCGACTTTCCTGTGCCTGCTCCTGTCTTCGACCTCGCTTCTCGCCCAGGAAACCAAATTCGAGATTTCTTTCACCGCGTCCGCTCACGCGGCTCCCATTACCGGCCGCATTTTTGTGACCCTGGCCAAGTCGGAGACCCCCGAGCCCATTCGCCAAATTGGCAACTGGACTGGCAAAACTCCTTTCTTCGCCGCCGACGTCGACCGGTTGCCCGCCGGCCAGGCGGTGGTGGTCGACGGCAACTCCCAAGGGTTTCCGGCGCATAGTCTGAAGGAAATTCCCGCCGGCGATTATTACGTACAGGCTATCGTCAATATCTACACACAATTCCACCGCTCCGACGGCCACGTGATCTGGGCGCACATGGACCAATGGGAAGGACAGAACTTCACGCGCTCGCCCGGCAATCTGACCAGCGAAATCCGCAAGGTCCATCTCGACCCCGCAGCCGGCTATGACCTCAAGTTGGAGTTGACGCGGGCGATTCCACCCATCCAGCTTCCGCCCGACACGAACTATGTGAAGCACATCAAGTTCGAAAGCCAAATGCTCTCGAAGTTCTGGGGCCATCCGATTTACCTGGGCGCGACCGTGCTCCTGCCCAAAGGCTACGACGAGCACCCCAACGAGCACTATCCCACCATCTACATTCAGGGCCACTTCGGATTGGGCGCGCCATTCGGGTTCGCGGCTCCGGGCGCCAATACCGGACGCGGGCGCGGCCCAGCGCTCTATCCCGACTGGACTGGCGACAATTTCCCGCGCATGGTGGCCGTGACGTTCCAGCATCCCACGCCGTATTTCGACGACAGCTATGCCGTTAATTCGGCCAATGACGGCCCGTATGGCGACGCGCTTCTGCAGGAAATGATTCCCTACCTCGAAGAGCACTTCCGCCTGATCAAAGCCCCCTACGCACGCATTCTGACCGGCGGATCGACCGGCGGGTGGGAATCGCTCGCCTTGCAGCTCTATCACCCCGACTTCTTCGGCGGCACCTGGACCGGCTACCCCGACCCCATCGACTTCCGCCGCTATCAGCTCGTGAACATCTATGACGACCCCAACGCGTTCGTCGTCCCCGGCTACGAGTTCAACGTCCCGGAGCGGCCCATGATGCGCGCGGCCGACGGCCAGGTGATGGTCACGATGCGCCAGATGAGTCAATTGGAAGACGCGCTCGGAAGCCATGGCCGGTCGGCCCAGCAGTTCGAAGCGTGGGAGGCGGTGTACGGCCCGGTGGGAGAGGATGGATATCCAATACCGTTGTTCGATAAGAAGACGGGGCAGATCGACAAGCAGGTCGTGCAGTACATGCGCGATCACGGCTATGACCTGAATTACTACCTCCAGCAGAACTGGAGCAAAATCGGACCGTCTTTAAAGGGAAAAATTCACATGTTTGTAGGCGACATGGATAACTTCTACCTCAATCTGGCGGTTTACATGATGGAGGATTTCCTGAAAACCACCGATGCGGGAGCGACTTTCGACTACGGACGGCCAATGAAAGGACACGGGTATACTCCGTGGACGAGCGCGGAAATGATCCGCCTGATGGCCGCGCAGGTGGAGAAAAGTCGGCCGCGGTGAGTGGGCTGGCAGAAGCCGTTAGTTCACCGCCACTGCCGTCACTTCCGTGAAATCGATCCCCGGACGCCCATTGCGTTTCTCGCACGCATTTTCGAGCTCCTGCCAGGCGGCGCGAACCTCCGCCGGAGCGTGGTCGGGGACATCCGCGCTCTTCCACGTGAAGATCTCCACAAAAAACGGCAGATTCTGGGAATCCACTCCCCGAACCACGACGTGCGGAGCGGGCAGCACCAGGTCCAGTTTGCGATAAATCGCCCACGTTTTGGCGCTCAAAGCGGCATATTGCGTCTCCATTCCCGGCTTGACATGCGCAATGCTGTAAATTGTCTCGGTTCCGGGCCCGGGTAATTCGCCCGGCTTCTTCTGCGCGAATAACGAGAAGGTCATCGCCAGTGCCGCGGACGCAATCAGCCATTTGCTTGTGGTCATGGAAACTAGTATGGCTGCGTGACACCTCGACTACTTTCTTAATCTTGCTAATTTCCCCTTCGGTATCGCAGCGGCGAGAGGCCGTAATGACACCGGAAGGAATGGCTGAAAGCCGGCGTGCTTTCAAACCCCGCCGCAAGCCCTACCTCTGTCACGCTCGTCTCCGTGGAGCGGAGCAGCCGGGCGGCCCGCTCCAGCCGATGCCGCGTCAGGTATTGGTGCGGCGTCTCCCGGAAAACCCGCGCAAAACTGCGGTGGAAGTGAAAAGGCGAGAGAGCGGCTGCCCTCGCCACGTCCTTCAAAACGATGCGGCTCGTGAGCGACGCCAGCAGGAAGTCGCGGCCACGCAGTAATCTACGGTAAACCTCCTCACGGGTCGAAGACTTCACCGCGGGAAGTTTCAGGATCGCGCGCAATGTCTCCTGCCGTTCCCTCACTAATTGGGCGCCAATTCGCAGGAAATGTTCGTCCCACCGGGTCGGCGGCATCCGTCTGTCAACCAACTCGGCCTGGAATCGGCGGAGCAGGCCGAGTACCATGCTGTCCTGCGGTTCCAGGCGATTGAGAAACTCCAGTCCCTGGCGGTGCACGCTCTGCGGGGAATCAAGCAAGCGTTCGTCACCGGTCGTGACGACGCGATTGATTTCTTCCACAAACCCGCGTTCGAAAAACAGACAGAATGTCCTCACCCGCTTCGGAGAATCGATGGTGATCGTGTAGTGCTGCCGGTCATTGAGAATCAGATAGCGAGCCTCGTCGACCACAAACCTCCGGCCACCCGTCTCCCAGTCGGCGGAACCTTGCAACACGCTTTTGAGCGAGAGACAGCCCTCGAAGTCGCGAACATGGTACCGGGTTCCGTAACCCGATAAGATCGCGTTCTCCGTTCCCAGCGTCCGCCCAGGCGGGTTAATGGGCAGCGTCATCGTGATTAATTTAGCCCATCGTCGAGGGGATTGCATCATCGGACAGCGCATCGGCGCCGGCTCTCTCTCTAGGGCTTGGAGTCGCTCTGATCTTCCATTTCGTCCGCCGCGAACCCCCGGGAAGTCGTGGATTCTGTCCTCCTTGAAAAAATAGAGAACACTCCGCCGTCCTGCCCCACTCATTCCGTAAGCCCGTATGAAGTCCTCGACTATTCTGCTCTTTCTGGCCGGAGCCATTTGCATCTCCTCCGCCCAAGTCGAACCCGCCAACCTTCCGCCCCACCGAATTCATGAAGGCGACCTGGTGAATATCTCCATCTACGGTGAGCCCCAACTCACCCGCATCACTCGCGTCGGCGCGGATGGCGCCATTCGGCTTCCATTACTCGATGGCAAGATCAAGGCCGGCGGCCTCATGCCCGAAGAACTGGAAAAGGCCATCGCCGAAGCCTTCAAGGCGGCGCAGATTCTGGTCAATCCGTTCGTCACCGTCACCGTTGCCGAGTACCACACGCTTCAGCCCGTGAGCGTGGCCGGCGCGGTACGCAATCCGGTCACCTTCGAGCCCGTCGACCGGGTCACGTTGCTCGAAGCCATCACCCGCGCCGGCGGGCTCACTTCCGACGCCGGCCCGGAAATCCTCATTTCGCTTCCGGAGGGCTCCCATTCTCTAACCAGGCACATCCCGGTGCGCAGCCTGCTTGACGGCGCCGGTCCCGCGGTCAACCTCACCCTACAGGGCGGTGAAGAGGTCCGCGTTCCCGAGGCGGGCAAGGTTTTCGTGGTCGGCAACGTGAAATCTCCCGGGGCGTTCCCGGTGCATGACGAGTCGGATACCACGGTCCTCAAGGTCATCGCGCTCACGCAGGGGCTGGCGCCTTACGCGTCAAATGAGGCCTACATTTATCGCCAAGGGAATCACGAGATTCCGGTGGACCTCAAGAGCATCATGCAGCGCAAATCGCCGGATGTCCCACTCGTCGCCAATGACATCCTCTATATCCCGGATCGCTCCGGCAAGCGCGCCACGATGTCCGTGCTCGAAAAGATGTTCGGGTTAGGCACCGTAGTCTCCACAGCCTTCATCTATATGGCTCGTTAGCCCCGCTGTGGCGGACGCAGCAGCTTCCGCGGCAATTTCGCGAAGTGCACCATCCGCTCCACCAGCGGAATCAACCGGCGCACGGTTTTGCCGTGGAATACCAGGCTCCCGGCCACCAGCACCGGGTGCGGAATGGTGGTGCAGCAGCGCGAGCAGATGTCCACTTCCCCGCCCCGTCCCGCCGCATGCAAGCGCCGCATCTCCTCCATCGCCGGCACGTTCCAGATTTCCGCCAGAGGCTTCTCGGCGATGTTGGCGAGTGGTGCGCCATCCAGCATATAGCTTTGGCAGCATGGGTAGACGTCGCCATTCTGCTTGACGTAAACCGGCCCGCGCCACAAGTAGTGGCAGGGATGCTTCCAATCCTCCCCCGCGTGCCCCGCCGGGCCGATCACGTTGGTCTCATCCTGCTTGATGCGCACCTGGTCGATACCCGGAACGGCGCCCCAGAATGCCATGAACTCGCCGATTTCGCCGGCGTTCCCGGCCATCGCGACCATCTGCACCACCACTTGCAACTTGGAGCGCCGCTCGTGCTTCAGGCGCGCGAAGCGCACGAAGTTATCGCGCACTTTTTCGAAATTCGCTCCCTTGCGGTAGAACTCGAACGTCTCCTTCCGGGCGCCATCGAAGCTCAACGTCATCTGGTCGAGCGGCGAATCCAGAATGCGCCCGGCGTTGCGCTCGTCGAGAAATGTGCCGTTGGTCGAGAGCAGCGCCGAGATGCTATGGCGGTGGCAGAATTCGATGCGCTGGTAAATGTGGGGATCCATGAAAGGCTCGCCCAAGCCGATCAGCATCATATGCTCGGCCGTGCGGGCGGCCTGCGTCACCAGGCGCTCGAAGACCTCATCCGCCATATCGGCTTTCGGCTGCTTGTGAGTTTCCCGAGGACACATGGGGCAATACAGATTGCATTTCGCGGTGGTTTCCACGATATATTCCACCGGCAGCGCGGGAATTCGGGACCGCCGCGCGAGATATGTCCACAGTAATTTGGCGCGGTTCCAGGCCCTCATTCCATCCCATTGTAGCCGCCGTGAGATGATGGGAACTGCTTGAACATCACCATATCCGGCGCTTCCGGACTCATCGGCCGCCGTCTCCTGAAGCTTCTGGCCCAGGATGGCCATTCGCTCACCGCTCTCAGCCGCCATGCCGGCACCAATCTTCCGCCTGGCGTCCGCCTATCCGTCTGGGACGCCGCGAGGGGCCAACCCGCAGTCGATGGATTGCGCGATGCCGATGCTGTCATTCACCTGGCTGGTGTTCCGGTGGCGCAGCGCTGGAACGCGGGAGTGAAGCAGGCGATTCGCGAAAGCCGCGTCGCCGGCACCCGCAATCTGGTGCTGGCGATGGCTGCGCTTCCGCGTAAACCGAGCGTGCTGATCTGCTCCTCGGCCACGGGATATTACGGCTCGCGCGGCGACGAATTGCTCACCGAAACGTCCGCGCCGGGCAACGACTTCCTCTCCGAGGTCTGCGTGGCGTGGGAAAAGGAAGCGCGGGCCGCCGAAGCGCTCGGAATTCGCGTGGTCCGCGTGCGCACCGGAATCGTGCTCGACGCGCGCGGAGGTGCTCTGCCGCGCATGCTGCCGCCATTCAAGATGGGCATCGGTGGAAAGTTGGGCAGCGGCAAGCACTGGATGTCCTGGATTCATCTGGACGATCTCGCCACGATTTTCCAACTCGCGCTCACTACGCCGGTAGCCGGCGCGATCAACGGAGTGGCGCCGAACCCGGTAACCAACGCGGAATTCACGCGGGTTTTGGCGGCCGCGGTCCACCGGCCCGCGATTTTTCCGATGCCGGGCTTCGCCCTCAAGCTGATCTTCGGCGAAATGGGAGAGATCCTTTTGGCCAGCCAGCGGGTCACGCCCAAAGCGGCGGAATCGGCCGGATTCCCCTTCCGTTATCCGGAGTTAGCGCCCGCGCTGGCCGACATTCTGGGCCGGAGCCGCCAGCGCGCGGTATAATGTTTTGAGTAACCGGAGAGCCTAGTGTCGCCTCGCACGTTCGTTCGCTTATTCACCCAAATTCAATTACTTCCCGTGATGGAAAATGGCGAGGAAACCCTCGTCGGCGGGCAGGCCGTGATGGAGGGCGTGATGATGCGGGCGCCCCACAGCTACTGCGTGGCGGTGCGCAAACCGGGCGGCGAAATCGTTACTGAGGAAATGCCGCTCGCGCGGATCTCCGAAAAGCATCCGATTTTCAAGCTGCCGGTTTTTCGCGGCGTCGGCACGCTCTGCCAGGCCATGAGCCTGGGGATCAAAGCGCTGAAATTCTCTACTAACGCCGCGCTCGACAATCCGGAAGTTCCCGAAGAGCACCGCATTAAAGAGATTCCCACCTGGGCGTTGGCCGGCCCGCTGTTGTTTTCCCTGGCTTCATTCCTTTTTCTCTATAAATTCATGCCTCTGTTGATGGTCACCCGGCTTTCCAGGATTTACCCCGTATTTTCCGGCCGGCTCCTCTTCAATGTCACCGACGGCTGCATCCGCATCGCAATCTTCCTCACATTCCTGTATGTGCTTTCGCGCATGAAGGACATCCGCCGCATGTTTCAATATCACGGCGCGGAGCATAAGGTAGTTTTCAATTTCGAATCGGGGCAGGATGTAACCGTCGAAAACGCGCAGCGGTTTTCCACTTTCCATCCGCGCTGCGGCACCAGTTTTCTGTTCGTAATGATGATCCTCGCGATGCCGGTCTACGCATTGATCCCGTTCGATGGGTTCGTGGCCAAGTTCGTCTGCCGCATCCTCCTGCTCCCGCTGATTGTGGGAGTGAGCTACGAGCTGATTCGTTTCGCGGCCAGGCGCCGAGGCTCGTTCCTGGCCACGATAACCGCGCCGGGCCTTTGGCTCCAGCGCATTACCACCAAGCCACCGACGGACGACCAGGCGGCCATCGCCATCCGCGCTCTCGAAGGCGCTATGGCTCTCGAAAAGTCGCAAGGCGGCGAGTTGGTCATCGCTTAAGAAAGATCCATGCAATTCGCTCAGAAGCTCACGCAGCTGGAAAAGCGCTTCGATGAGCTGACTTTACAAATGGCCGATCCGACCGTAATCGGTGATGCCGACAAGTACCGCAAGGTAACCAAGGAGCAATCCGAGATTTCGGAGGTCGTAGAGAAGTACCGCCAGTGGAAAGATATTGAGGATTCCCTGTCGCAGGCTCGCCAGATGCTCCAGGAAAAGGACCCCGACCTGCGCGCCATGGCGCAGGAAGAAGTGGAGCATCTCGAGCCTGAGCTGGCCAAAATCGAGGAAGAAATCAAAGTCCTCCTGCTGCCGAAGGACCCCAAGGACGAAAAGAACGTGGTGCTCGAAATCCGCGCCGGCACCGGCGGTGACGAGGCTACGCTATTCGCGGCGGAAATTTTCCGGATGTATTCCCGCTATGCGGAAACCCGCAAATGGAAGATGGAAGTGACTTCCACCAGCGAATCATCCGTAGGCGGATTGAAGGAAGTGATCGCGCTGGTGAGCGGCGACAAGGTTTACAGCCGCCTGCGATATGAGAGCGGCGGCCATCGCGTGCAGCGCGTTCCGGTCACCGAGCAGCAGGGCCGCGTCCACACCTCGGCGATCACCGTCGCGGTGCTGCCGGAAGCCGACGAAGTCGAAGTCAAGATCGACCCTAAAGATATCCGCATCGATACTTTCTGCTCTTCGGGACCGGGCGGCCAATCGGTGAACACAACGTACTCGGCAGTCCGCATCACGCACCTGCCTACGGGCCTGGTGGTCTCCTGCCAGGACGAAAAATCGCAGATCAAGAATCGCGCCAAGGCGGAAAAAGTGCTGCGCTCCCGGCTCTACGAGCTCGAACTCGAAAAGCAGCAGGCGGAGCTCGGCGCGGAGCGGCGCAGCATGGTGGGTACCGGCGACCGCAGCGAAAAAATCCGCACCTACAACTTTCCGCAGAATCGCGTCACCGATCACCGCATCAATTTCACCCTCCATCAGCTCGACGTGGTGATGGATGGCAAGCTCGACCCGATCATAGACGCGCTCGTCACCCACTACCGCAATCAGCAGTCGTCATGACGCTCGCGACGGCGCTGGCGCAGGGCACCAGGCTGCTCGAAGATGCCGCCATCGCCGTACCCCGGCTCACTGCCGAGGTCCTCCTTTCGCACGCACTCCACAGCGAGCGTTCGTACCTCTACGCCCATCCGGAGCGGGAATTGCGCGAGGTGGAATGGATCCACTACGGCCGCTACCTGCACGAGCGCATGCAGGGCAAACCCACGCAATACATCACCAAACGCCAGGAATTCTATGGCCGCGAATTTCGCGTCACGCCCGACGTGCTGATTCCCCGGCCCGAAACCGAGCACGTAGTGGAAGCGGCGCTTGCGGCTGCCCGCGGTGCGGCGCACATCGCCGATGTGGGCACTGGCTCGGGAGCGCTCGCGATCACGCTCCAATTGGAGACGGGCGCCGCGGTGGTCGCCACCGACATTTCGCCCGCCGCCGCCGGCATCGCTTGCGCCAACGCCGGGAGTCTCGGGGCGCGCGTGGACTTCGTAGTCTGCGATTTGCTTTCGGCCGTCGCCGATCATTCGATCGATCTGGTCGTTTCCAATCCCCCTTATGTGCCCCTGGGCACACGCGAGGGTCTTCAGCGCGAGGTCCGCGACTGGGAGCCGCACGTGGCGCTCTTCGCCGGCGAAACTGGCATCGAGATTTATGAGCGCATTGTGGCCGATGCGCCTCGGGTTCTCCGTCCGGGTGGCTGGCTTATCATGGAGTTGGGTTTCGGCAGTTCTACCAGGGTGTCGGGGCTCGTGGCCGACTGGAAAGACATCCGCGTGGAACCCGACTTGGCCGGCATTCCCCGCGTCATCGCGGCCAGAATATGACCAAAGATCCATTTCTCGCGGCGGCCATCGAGCAAGCCCGCAAAAGCCTCGCCGAGGGCGGAATTCCCATCGGGTCGGTGCTGGTTCGCGGAGGGCAAATCATCGGCCGCGGCCACAATTGCCGCGTGCAGACCGGAAGCCCCATCGATCACGGCGAGATGAACTGCCTGCGCAACGCCGGCCGTCTCTCCGCCGCCGTCTACCGCGAGTGCTCCATCTATTCGACGCTCTCGCCATGCCCCATGTGCAGCGGCGCCATCGTGCTCTACAGAATTCCACGCGTTGTCGTGGGCGAGAATCGAACGTTCCTGGGCGCCGAAGACTATATGCGCGCCAACGGCATCGGGGTCGAGGTGCTGCAGGACGAAGAGTGCATGGCGCTGATGACTGAATTCATTCGCGCCAATCCGCGGCTTTGGAACGAGGATATCGGGGAGGACTAGCCCTCGCAGTGTGCCTGCAGCCAGGTGAGAATCTGCGGCCATCCCTTATGGCTGAACCTGGAATTCTCAGTCGTGAGACCCGAATGCGTCAAACGAACAGTCGTGACGCCGTTCGTCTCGGTCAGGTCGAAGCGAACCGTAGTCTCGATTGCATCCTCCTGCCAGTCGGGAAGCCACGTGAAAACCAGAAGACGCGGAGGGTCGATTTGCTGGTACTCGCCTCGCACAATGAACGGCCGGCCCCCCACGCCGTTGCCCCTCATCGCCCATTTCCCTCCCGGGCGCAGGTCGGACTCCATGTGCGTGGTCTGAAATCGCCCTTCGGCGCCCCACCACTTCGTTCGTTCGCCCGGGTCGGTCAGCGCCGCGAAGATGCGGGCCGCCGGCGCCTTGATGACAATCTCCTGGACGATCGTATCGTTTGCGCTTGTGGAATTCATTGCTTACCCTCCACAAAATTTTTCAAGCCCCGCAGGCTGTCGCTCCAGAGAGCTTCGTAATCCCGCAGCCAGGCGTTGACAGCCTGCAATGGTTTGGCATCCAGACGGCAGACGTGCGTCGAGCCCTGCTTTTTCGTGGCCACCAGACCTGCCGAGCGCAGGAGGCGGAGGTGCTTGGAGATCGCGGGCCGGCTGCTTCGAAAGTTGCTTGCAAGCTGCCCAACGCTCTGCGGGCCGCCGCGCAACAGGTTCAAGATCTCCCGCCGGGTGGGATCGGCGATCGCCCGGAAGGCCGCATTTCCTGCCCTGCCGTGTGTGGTAACCATTTGGTTACTAATATGGTAACCATCTGGTTACGTTAAAGTCAAGGGCTCATTCCTGGCGCAGAACGTCCATGGCATCGACCGATGCTGCCCGGTGTGCCGGTACGAGACAAGCCAGGACCGCAGCCGCCGCCAGCACAGCCGGCGCCGCCAGCAGCACCATAGCATCGTGCGGGCGGACGCCGTACAAAAGCGACTCCAGTACCTGCCCCGCGAACCACGCGCCGGCGGCGCCGATAGCGGCGCCCAGGGCGATCAATCGTCCGGCACTGCCGATCACCGCGCGGGAGATATCGCTCCGGCTGGCGCCGAGCGCGATTCGCAGGCCGAGTTCCCGCTTGCGGCGCGAGACGGTGTACGCCATCACCCCCGCGAGCCCGAGGGTGGACATGCTCAGTGTAAGCAGGGCAAACCCCGTCACCAGCGCCATCAGGGCACGCGGCATTTGCGTGGCCAGGTTCTGCGATTGCTGCATGGTCCGGACCTGCGAAATCGCCAGCCCGGCGTCCAGCTTCCGAATGGTTGCCCGGACCGGCAACAGGATCTGCGCTTCGGGAATTGCGGTGCGCAATGCCACGAACTGAATCCACGGTTCCTGGCTTAACGGAAAATAGAACTCGGCGTCGGCGGTCTGCGCCGGCCCCGAGTACCGGGCGTCCGCGATCACGCCCACGATGCGATGCCATTTGCCGCCCTGCGGGCGGGCGTGCTTGTCGAGCGGATTTTCGCCGGGCAGAAACTTGCGCACGAACGCTTCGTTGACGATCGCCACGGGCTCGGCAGCGGCGGTATCGCCCTCATCGAACACGCGCCCGGCGCGCAGCGGAATGCCGACGGTACGGAAATAGCCGCCGGTCACCGCGGAGCAGCGGCTATCGGCTTGCGCCCAATCTCGCGGCGTTGCGCGTCCCTCGACTTCCATGGGATTGGAACTATACGTTCCGCCAAGGGGAACGCCGTCCGATGCGGCCACCGAGACCATGCCGGGCAGCCCGGCGAGTTCCGTCTGCAACCTGTCCCAGAACTGCAAACGCGCCTGAGAGTCCTTGTATCGGGACGACGGCAGAGACATCCGGAACGTCAACAGGTGATCCGTACGGTAGCCCAGGTCCGCGTGGAGCAGATAGGCCATGCTCTTGGTCAGCAAGCCGGCGAACGTGAGCAGCACCACCGCAAGAGCGATCTCCCCCATCACCAACCAGTTGAGAGAACGGACCTGCCCCTTGCCGGCCATCAGCGACACGCCGCTCTCTTTGAGGTCGTTCTGCAGTACGGCTCGAGCCGCGCGCAGCGCCGGCCACAATCCGGTAAGGACCCCGGTGGCAACCGTCAGGGTAATCGCGAAGGCCGCGAGCGTGGGGCTCACCGAGACCAACGCGCCCAGTTCGGTCCACGCTGGAGCGGCGCCGATCGCCAGGCGGATGAGCCACCAGGCTAACGGCAAGCCTGCCGCGGCGCCCAAACAGGACAACAGCACGCTCTCGGTGAGCAGAAGCCGTAGCACACGACGGCGGCCCGCGCCGAGCGCCATGCGCACGGCGATTTCTTTGGATCGGGCGATGCCGCGCGCCAGCAGCAGGCTGGCAACGTTCCCGCAAGCCACCAGCAGCACAATCAGCGCCGCGCCGGCAAACACCAGCAGCACGGGTCCGACTTCCTCGAGCAGCGCGGAACGAAGGCTCTCGACGCGGACACCCCATCCCTTGCAGTCCGGAAACTCCTTCTCCATGCGGCGAGCGATTTCGCTCATCTGCCTCTGTGCCGCGGCTATGGTGACGCCGGGCTTCAATCGCCCATAGCCGCTGTACTGGTGGTTCTTGTGGCCGTAATTGATATAGTCGATCGGCATCCAATAGTCTGAAAGGTGCCACTCGAGGAATCGAAAATTCGCGGGCATAACGCCCGTGACGCGATAGGGCACGCCGCTCAGACTGATGGAGCTTCCCACCACATCGGGCCGGGCGCCCAGTTTGCGCACCCAGAAGCCATAGCTCAGCATGACCACGTGGTCCTGGTGGGGCTTCTCCTCGCGCGCCGTGAACCAGCGGCCGATCAGCGGCCGCACGCCCAGCATTTCGAAGAAGCCTTCGGACACCGAGGTGCCGGCGATGCGCTCCGCATCGCCGAATCCGGTGAGCGTTACCTGATCGAATTCGGTAAAAGCCATGCGCTCGAAAACCGTGTTCGCAGCCCGCCAGTCGCGGAAATCTTCCTGCCCGATGTTTTCCGATTCGCCTCGCAGCACATGGACCGAATAGATGGCCACCAGCCGGTCGGGCGATGGAAACGGCAGCGAGCGAAGCAGCACGGCCTCAGCGAGCGTGTAGACCGCGAGGCTGGCGCCCACGCCAAACGCCAGGGTAATGACAGCCAGCGAGGTGAATGCGGGCGATTTGCGCAGCATCCGCCAGGCATAGCGAATGTCCTTGGCCATCTCGGTAAACCATGAGACGCGGCGTTGATCGCGGCATTGTTCCTCGATCTGCGCGACGCCGCCCAACTCGCGGCGAGCGGCCAGACGCGCCGCATCGGCGTCCATTCCAGCCGCGATGTTTTCCTTGGTCAGTTGCTCGAGGTGAAATTGAAGCTCATTGGCAAGTTCGGAATCCACCCTGGCGCGGCGGAACAACGACCGCGCGCGCTGTCGAATGACACGCATCAGCCGCGTGGCGCTTTTTCCTCAAGCTCGTTCGAGAACCTGCTCCACCGCCGTCGAAAGACGGCTCCAGGATGCCAGTTCGCGATCCAGTTGCTTGCGGCCTTCACGGGTCAGGGCATAGAACTTGGCTTGCCTGCCGAGTTCGCTGTCCTTCCACACGGCGGTGACCCACCCTTGCTGCTCCAGACGGTGCAGCGACGGGTACAACGACCCCTGCTGCACGGACAAGACTTCGTCGGAAAGCACCTGTATGCGTTTGGCGATTCCCCAGCCGTGTAACGGCTCGTGGTTGATGGCCTTGAGGATCAGAAGATCCAATGTGCCCTGTAAAAGATCGCTGGGCTTCGGCATCGATACCTCGACTATCTACAATCCTATGCCGGTATACGAAATTGTCAAGATTGATCTTTGGCGTCGCCGTCGCCGCCCGTTACACCTTTACGAACCACCCGCGCCGGTAAAGAAACCACGCCAACAGGTACAGCACCAGCACATACGCGAGGGCGTAGATCAACGAAGCATTGTACGGCCCGCCGAGTCCCGCGAAGACATGGCCATAGATCCATCCGCGGAGCGAAACTGTGCCCGCGCCGTTCATCCAGCGAATCCATCCCAGCGCTTCGTCCAGGAATTCGCTCGCCAGATAGATCACGATGGCGTTCGACCCCATGATCACCAGCGGCTTGACTGCGCGCCGCCATCCCTTCCCGTCCACCAGCCATAGGAAGCCGGCGAACATTACGAAGTCCAAGCCGGCCATGAACAGCGTGAACGAGTCGGTCCACAGCTTCTTATTAATTGGCAGCCAGATATTGCCAACCAGCCCGGCGGCGATGAGCGCCGCGCCCACCGCCACCATCCTCACCGCGCGCTCCCCGAGACTGCTCTTCTCCGCCAGCATGTGCCCCGCGATCACGCCCAACAGGCACGTCGCGATTGCCGGAAGGGTGCTCACAATGCCTTCTGGATCCCACGTCTTCGTCCAGATGTAATTATGCGATCCGAGCACGATGCGGTCGATATAGTGGGCGAAATTCCCCGCGACGTCCAGGTGGCCGGCTCCGTATCCCGGCACCGGAACGAACGCCATCAGCAGCCAGTACACCGCCATCAACGAGAAGATCCAAACGATTTGGCCTCGCACCCGGCTGATCAGGAAGATAGCCGCCGTGATCAGGTAGCAGATGGCGATGCGCTGCAATACTCCCAGAATTCGCTCCGTATGAAGATTGAACTCCGGATAGACATACACCAGCACGCCCATCACGAACAGAATGGCCGCCCGCCGCGCGGCTTTCGCCAACAGATCGGCGCGCGAATCGCCCTTCGCCAGCCGGCGGCCAAGTGAGAGCGTCATGGCGACCCCGACAATCCACAGGAACGACGGGAATACCACATCGGTCGGCGTCCATCCGTGCCACTCGGCGTGCTCCAGCGGCCAGTAGACGTGCCGTCCGTCGCCCGGCGTGTTGACCAGAATCATGAACGCCATGACGATGCCCCGGAAGGCATCGAGCGAGACCAGGCGCCCGGCTGTGCCGGCCTGCGCGCGTTGGGCGGCAGTGGAAAGATCGGCGAGGGTCTGAGACATATGCGAAGATGTTACTGCAATTCGCGCCGGATCTCCATCCGGTTCTCGCATGGTCGTCGCCGCCCGGTAGACGCGCGCTTGTATGGACCCACTCCCCCGGAGCGGAGCCGCGGCAAACCTGGCCTCATTCTATGATTCCGATCTGCTAAGCTCGGGTTGCATGAGGGAGCTAGGGTTATTTTTCGGCATTGTGTTCTGCAGTACACTCTTCAGCTCCACCGCCGCAGCACAGCCCGACTTCCGCGCGGAAACTAATCTCGTTGTGATTCCGGTGTCGGTCACCGATTCCCTGAATCGCTTCGTGCTCGGCCTCCGCAAAGAAGATTTCAAGCTCTTCGACAACGGCGTGGAGCAGCCCGTTTCCCACTTCTCGGGCGAAGACGTGCCTTTATCCATCGGGCTGGCCTTCGATATCAGCGGAAGCATGGATTACAAAATGCGAACCTCGCGCGATGCCGCCGCTACCATGCTGAAGACCCTCGGCCCGGGCGACGAATCTTTTCTGGTGGAATTCAACGACACAGTTGATCTCTCCGTTCCTTTCACGGGCAAAACCGAGCAGATTCGCGATGCGCTCCAGAATGTGAAGCCCGGCGGACTGACGGCGCTGCTCGATGCGGTTAACTTCACCCTCGACCAGATGAAGAAGGCGAAAAATCCACGCAAGGCAATCGTCATTGTCTCCGATGGCGGCGATAACAGCAGCAAGTATACTGCGGCGCAGATTGAATCCCTGGTCCGCGAAGCCGACGTGGAGATCTATTGCATGGGTGTCTTCGACCCGCTCGAATCGCTGGCTCTGAGCCCCGAGGAAATCTCCGGCCCGAGACTTCTATCGGAAATCGCCACCCAGACAGGCGGCAGAGCCTTCGCGGCCTCGGTTTCGAGCGACCTGCCGAGCGTCGCGGCGCGTATCGCCATCGAGCTCCGCAATCAGTATGTTTTAGCTTATTACCCCAAGGATCAAAGTCGCGACGGCAAGTACCACAACGTCGAGGTCAAAGTCTCCCAGTTGCCCGGGATGCCTCCGCTTAAAATGCACTGGCGCCAGGGATATTACGCGCCCACCGATAAGTGAACGTCACGGCTTCTGGCCCCCAGCTCCTAACTCCTGTTCTACCTACTTCGGCCAGGTCGCGATGGCACCGCTCTGCGCGCCGACGGCACCGGCCAGGTCGCCGGGCGCGAGCAGCATCTGGCAGCCGCGCATGCCGGCGCTCACCGAAATCACATCCCATAAATCCGCTGTCTCGTCGAGATACACCGGGTACGGCTTTCGCGTCCCCACTGGTGATACGCCTCCTCGCATGTAGCCCGTAAGGGGCAGCACTTCCTTCAGGGCCACGAGTTCGACGTTTTTGTTTCCGCTCAGGGCAGCCAGCGCCTTGAGATCAAGCTCGGTAGTGGCGGGAATCACAGCGAGCAGCACCCCCGTACGGTCGCCGCGCGCTACCAGCGTCTTGAAGACCTGCTCCGGCGGCATGCCGATCGCTTCTGCGACGCGCGGCGCGCTCAAGTCGTCCTCATCCGCCTTGTACTCGCGCAGGGCGTAGTGGATGCCCGCGCCATCCAGCAAGCGAGCGGCATTGGTTTTAGTCATCGATCATCTCCCGCCAGGTGAACCGCGGTGGTCTTCACCACGGCCCAGACCCGGTCACCGGACTTCAGTGCCATTTCCTCGGCCGATTGCGCGGTAATTGTCGCCACCAGGGGAATCCCGCAGTCGATCTCGACGCGCGCCAGCGGACCTTCGACCGTTATCGACTTCACGCTCCCCACCAGCCGATTGCGCATGCTGGATGTCTGCGGAACATCGCGCGCGACGGCAACATCCTGGGCGCGAATGCATACTACTACCGCTCCAGCCTCGCCGGAATCGATTGCCTGCAATTGCATGCTGCCCGTCCGTAGATCGACCAGGCCCGCGTGGCGGCCGACGATTTCCGCCGGTAGCACATTCTCCACCCCCAGTGACTCCGCCACCTCGATATCCGCGGGATGTTGAAACACATCGTGTACCGGCCCGTATTGGCGTAACCGTCCGTTGGCGATCACCGCGATCCAATCGCCGATTGCCGCGGCCTCCATGCGGTCGTGCGTCACCACAAGGCAGGGTACGCCGCTCGCGAGCAACAGCATCCGCAGTTGACTTCGGGTCCTCGCCCGCGCCGCGGCATCGAGTGCGGAGAGAGGCTCGTCCAGCAGCAGAAGTACGGGGGTTGCAGCCAGCGCTCTCGCCAGCGCCACCCGCTGCCGCTGTCCGCTCGAAATCTCGCCCGGATAGCGCTCCCCGAGTTCGCCGAGTTCGAACATTTTCAGGTATTCGCCGCTATTGCCTGTTCTCGCCGCATACGCGATGTTGCCGGCAACGCTTAAGTGCGGGAACAGGGCGAAATTCTGCGCCACATATCCGGCGCGGCGCTGCTGTGGCGCAAGCCACACACCGGTCGTGGAATCGAGCCACGTCCGGTCGCGAAAAACGATCGCGCCCTGATCCGGTCGATCGAGCCCGGCCAGCATGCGCAGGAGTGTGGTTTTGCCAGCGCCTGAAGGTCCAAATAGTACCGTGATGCGTGCGCGATCGAGGGGTAGGCGGAACTCGGCGTGAAGCTCGAATCCCGATGGCAATTGCGCATGACAAGCACAGCTCAGCTCATCGGCCATACGCTCCAACCCCGGCGCTGGAAGGAATACGTGAACGCCAGCACGATAAACGAGATTCCCAACAGGAACAGCGATGTTTCGGTAGCGGCGGAATAGTCCAGCGCCTGCACCTGGTCATAAATGGAAATCGAGACAGTACGAGTAACTCCGGCGATATTGCCGCCCACCATCAGGACTACGCCAAATTCGCCCATGGTATGGGCGAAGCTCAGGATCGCGCCGGCCGCGATGCCGCGCCGCGCCAGTGGCATTACTACTCGCCGAAACGTGGAGAAGCGCGAAACTCCCAGGCACCAGGAGGCCTCGATCAGCTCGCGATCTACCGCCGCGAACGATGCCGCCACGGGCTGCACAGTAAAAGGCAGGCTGTAGAGGGACGAGGCCAGAAGTAGCCCCTGAAAAGAGAACGGCAGCATCCCGCCCGTAAGCTTGCTGTAGAGCCCGCCTAGCGGACTGCGAGGACCGATCGCCATCAAAATGTAGAAGCCGAGTACCGTGGGCGGCAGCACCAAGGGCAACGCCACCACCGCTTCCACCAGGAATTTCCAGCGCCGCCTGGAAAACGCCAGCCATGCCGCCAGCGGAATACCTGCCGTTAGCAGAATCAAGGTCGTGAACGCGGAGAGCCGGACGCTGAGCCAGATTGCTTGCCAGTCCATGTCACTCGTCCGCTGGTGAGAATCCGTACTCGCGGAGGAGCGCCTGGCCCGACGGCGAGAGCAGCCAGAGGCGGAATTGGCGCGCCGCCGCCGAATCCTTCACGATGACACCGCCTTGTTCGATTTTCGGATACGCGCTGGCCGGAATTTGCCAGTATCGCCCTTGCCCGCGCAGGCTTGGTGCCAGAGCCAGCGAGAGTGCCACTATGCCCGTGTCGGCGGCGCCGCTCTGAATGAACTGGAGGGTCTGCGAGATGTTTTCGCCCAACACTAGCTTCTTTTCCACGCTTTCGTAAATGCCGAGGCTGTGGAGCGCGGCTTCTGCTGCGCGGCCATATGGTGCGTGCTGCGGATTCGCGATGGCAATACGGCGCACGGCGGGATCGCGTAAAGCGGTGGCCGGGTCGAGTTTCGAAGAGTTCGTCACCCACACCGCGATTTTTCCAGTAGCGTAAGTAAACACCGAACCCGCCGTAAGCCCGTCGCGCGCCAGCGCCCGCGGATACTGAATATCCGCCGACAAATAAATATCGAAAGGCGCCCCGTTACGGATTTGGGTAGAGAAGTTTCCTGACGAACCGTAATTAATCGCTAATTCGGTTTGCGGATTTTTCTCCCGGAACTGCTGGGCGCCTGCCGCGAGAGCAAATTGCAGGTCGGCCGCCGCGGCTATGGATAACTTCCCTGCCGGCGCATGGTGTCCACACGCTGTTCCGAGAACTATAGCCGCTAAGCTGATGATGGCACTAGGTCCGCGTACCATGAGGCAAGACCATGGTAGCGTAAAAGCCTCAATTTAACGACGGAGAAAATGGAGCGGGAGACGGGATTCGAACCCGCGACATCGACCTTGGCAAGGTCGCACTCTACCAGCTGAGTTACTCCCGCCCGGGGGAAAATTCCATTCTCACCCAGAAACAATACCAGTGTCAAACGTTGTTGAGATGTCACTGATTTGAAACGCGTTATAAATTTTCTGGAAAGGGATTTCGTTGTGCTATGCTGAATTCCGGTCGCGCAAACGGGAGATTTGGAACGACCACCAGCGGGTAAGGCGATTCCCGCAGACAATTCTGCTCTTCTCGGCGCAGCAATCCCCCATAGGGCTGTTGAAAACGCTGTGGATATCTAGCGCTAGTGGTGTCTAAAAACTGATGAATCATTGGGATCTTATCCGCGAACACCTGCGAAAAAAGGTTAGCGCAGAGAGCTACGATAACTGGCTCAGCGGGACATCGTTCCTTGAAGTATCCGGTGATACGCTTTTTGTCTCCGTGCCCGATCGCGGTACTCGCGCCTGGCTGGAGCGCGAATTCACGCTCATGGTCCGGACCGCCATTAAGGAGTTGAACCTGCCCGTCCGCCAGGTGGCGTACGAACCCGAAGCCATTCGCGGCGTTCAGGAACAAGCAATCGCAACCGTGGAGAATACCGATCTCGATAACGGTGTCGCCACTCTGAATCCGAGATTTACCTTTGAATCGTTTGTCGTCGGCGCCTGCAACCAGTTTGCTCATGCCGCTGCCCGGTCGGTGGCAACCAACCCATCGCGAAGCTATAACCCTCTTTTCCTTTACGGCGGCGTTGGCATGGGAAAGACTCACCTTATGCATGCCATAGGCCGCGAGTTGATGGACCGGCATGCCTCCATGCGGATCATCTACACTTCCAGCGAGCGCTTCATGAATGAGATGATCACCTGCATCCGCAACGATCGGATGCAGCAATTCCACCATCGCTACCGCGAAGCCGACGTGCTGCTCATCGATGACATTCACGTATTGGGATCGAAGGAACGAACCCAGGAGGAGTTTTTTCACACCTTCAATGAGCTTCACGATCATCAGAAGCAGATTGTGATCTCCAGCGATTCGCCTCCCAAAGAAATCCCCGGGTTGGTGGAACGTCTACGATCCCGCTTCGAATGGGGATTGTTGGCCGACATCCAACCACCCGACCTGGAAACTAAGATGGCCATCCTCGACAAAAAAGCCGAAGCCGAGGGTATCCGCCTGCCCGACGATGTTCGATCGTTTATGGCATCCAAAACCAAATCCAATGTCCGGGAACTGGAAGGAGCTCTGGTAAAGCTCATAGCCTATTCGTCCCTGACCGGCACTCCGATCCATCTCCAGATGGCGCAACAGGTGCTAAAGCATCTGGTGCACGTGCAGGATCGTCGGGTCACGATCGATTCCATCCAAAAAGCCGTCGCTGACCGCTTTCAAATCAAGCAGCTACAGCTCAAGGAAAAGAGCAACACCAAAAAAGTGGTCTACCCCCGGCAGGTAGCCATGTACCTCGTCAAAGAGCTCACCGATGCATCCCTACCGGAGATCGGACGGGCGTTCGGCGGTAAGCACCATACCACCGTCATCCATTCCATAAACAAAATAGAGAAATCACGTCACAATGATCCGGAATTAAACAGGTTACTCCACAGCCTAATGGACTCATTGCAATGAACTTGCTCAGTTTTCAACAGTGCCCTGTTCGAAGGCCTGAGCAAAACTGTGTAAATTCGCTTGCACATCTCTGTTTTGAATCCGTCCGCTACCCCCTTTCCGCAACTTCGAGTGGCCAAAAGTAGCTGAATTTAGTATAATTTAGGTTGCCTTCAACATTTGCACAGGCCCTATGAATGCGGTTCTTATAGTGCTCATCTTAAATACACAATCAGTAGACAGGAGTTGAGGCCGTATGGAGTTTACCGTAAGCAAGGCCGATCTGGTGCGTGAGCTCAGTTTGTCGCAAGGAGTGGTGGAGAAAAAGACAACCATTCCGATCCTTTCGAACGTTTTGATTGAGGCTGCCGGTGACCGGATTGTCCTTACCGCCACCGATCTGGAGCTCGGTATACGGTGCTCCTGTCCGGCTCGTGTGAAGAAAGAGGGCTCTGGAACAGTGCCGGCGCGAAAGCTTCTGGATTTCACGCGCTTGCTGCCGGAAGGCGATATCACCATCAAATTCTTAGAGAATCACTGGGCCAGCATTACGGCTGGGCGATCCCGAACTCGAATCGCCGGCATGTCTCGCGAGAGCTTTCCGGAGTTGCCGCAGATGCCGGCGAAAATCGCCGATCTTCCCGTGAAAACGGTTGCTACCATGATCGCGAGGACGCAGTTCGCCATATCCAGCGAGGAGTCGCGCTTCACGCTGAGTGGCGCATTGCTGCTGCTGAGCCCCGGAGCCTTGACGATGGTCGCTACAGACGGTCATCGGTTGGCTTATGTGCAGACGAAAGCGGATGATGCGGCGGACACCAACTTCCGCGCGCTCGTGCCCAAAAAAGCCATGGGCGAGTTGGTCAAGCTGTCTGATCTCGCCGATGGCGAAAACGCCAAGGCGAATTTCGCGGCCGACGACAACCACTTATTCTTCGAAATCGGCGACCGTCTGCTAATCACCCGCAAGCTCACCGGCAACTTTCCCGATTTCGAAAGAGCTTTACCGAAAGATCACAACCTTGTCGCCACGCTCCACAAAGATGACATTCGCGCCGCTATTGAGCGTGTGGCCCAGTTCGCGGATGAACGCTCGCGAGCCATCCGCGTCCAGTTCACCAATGGCGAAGTGAAGATTTTCTCCTCCTCGGTGGAGATGGGCGAAAGCGAGGAGACCGTAAACAGCGAGTACAACGGCCCCGAACTCGAGATCGGCTTCAATGCACAGTACCTGCTCGATTTCCTCCGCGCCATCTCGCAGGACCAGGTGGCATTTCAACTCAAAGATCAAAAGAGCGCTGGCGAGCTGCGGCCCACTGGCGAAGGAGTTCCGGATACCTATCGGTATGTAGTAATGCCGATGCGCATCTGACAATTGGTCCACTGACCGCGGCCGCAAAGGCGCGGTAATTAGATTTTTAGGAGATTATGGCAAACGACGCAAACGGCGGACAGGGCGAAGTCTACGATTCCAGTAGCATCAAGGTGCTGGAAGGCCTGGAAGCAGTCCGGCTGCGACCGGCGATGTACATCGGGTCCACCGGCGAAATGGGATTGCACCACCTGGTCTACGAAGTGGTCGACAATTCGGTGGACGAAGCCTTGGCCGGTTACTGCACGGAAGTAAACGTCACCATCCACGACGACAACTCCATCACGGTAGTGGATAATGGCCGCGGCATTCCCGTGGACATGCATGAGGAAGAAGGCGTATCGGCCGCGCAAGTGGTGATGACCAAGCTGCACGCCGGCGGTAAGTTCGATTCCAAAAGCTACAAAGTTTCCGGCGGCCTCCACGGCGTCGGCGTCAGCTGTGTGAATGCGCTCTCGGAAAAGCTCGAGCTCGAAATCCAGCGTGACAGCCACACCTGGTTTCAGGAATATGCCTGCGGCATTCCGAAGGCTCCGCTGGCGAAAACCGGCAAGGCCGGCCGAAAAACCGGGACCAGCATCACCTTCAAACCGGACGGCACCATCATGACGGCGACCGTCTTCAATTTCGTCACCCTCGAGCAGCGCCTGCGCGAACTCGCCTTCCTCAATAAAGGCCTCACCATCACTTTGAAAGACGAGCGCGTCGAGCCCGAAAAGGAAGTGGTCTTCAAATACGACGGCGGTATCGCAGAGTTCATCAAGCACCTCAACAAAACCAAGACCGTCCTGCACGAGAAGCCCATTCATTTCGAAACCGAGCGCGATCTTCCCAACAACGCCGGCAAGTTGACCATGGAGGTAGCGCTGCAATACAACGACGGCTACACCGAAACGCTTTTCAGCTTCGCCAACAACATCAACACCGTCGATGGCGGCACGCATCTCACCGGCTTCCGAACCGCGCTTACTCGCACCATCAACAAATTCGGTCAGGATCAAGGCCTGTTCAAAGATGTGAAGGAAAACCTCAGCGGCGACGATGTCCGCGAAGGTCTCACTGCGGTAGTCAGCGTGAAAGTCCCGCAGCCGCAGTTCGAAGGACAGACGAAGGGCAAGCTCAATAGCGATATCGCCGGGTACATGACGCAGTTCGTCAACGAGAAACTGGAAGAATACTTCGATAAGAACGCCACTGTCGGCAGGAAAATCGTGGGCAAGGCGATCGAAGCCGCCCGTGCCCGCGAAGCCGCCCGCCATGCGCGCGATCTCACTCGCCGCAAAGGCGCGCTGGAATCGGGCGGAATGCCGCACAAGTTGGCCGATTGCCAGGAAAAAGATCCCGAGCGCTGCGAGTTGTTCCTCGTCGAGGGCGAATCGGCCGGCGGCACCGCCAAGCAGGGCCGCGATCGCCGCTTCCAGGCGATTCTGCCGCTCAAAGGCAAGATCCTCAACGTAGAGAAGGCGCGTTACGACAAAATGCTGGCGCATGAAGAAATCCGCGCCATGATCACCGCGCTCGGCACGGGCATCGGCAAGGACGATTTCGACGCCAGCAAGATCCGCTACGGCAAGATCATCATCATGACCGATGCCGATGTGGACGGCTCGCACATCCGCACCCTCCTGCTGACATTTTTCTTCCGTCATATGCACGAACTGGTGTTACGCGAGCGGGTGTTCATCGCCCAGCCGCCCCTCTATCGCATCAAGAAGGGCAAAAGCGAGAAGTACATCAAGGACGAGAAGGAATTCACCAAGGAAATCATGCGCCGGGCGACGGAAAACCTGACGCTGGAAATCCATTCCAACGGCAACGGCGCCAAGGCCTCGCTCGAAGGCGGCGAATTGCGCACGTTCCTCCTCAATCTGGATGAATACGAGCAGATGTTCCACAAGGTGGAGCGCCGCTTGCGCGACGCGCGGGTGGTGGAAGTCCTGGCGAACACGGATCTCGTGGTCGATCACAAGAACGACTTCCAGAACGAGGTCAACCTCAAGCCCATCTTCGACGCGCTCCAGTCATTCGGTCTCAAACCCGAAATGCGCCACGACGAAGAGCACTCGTCCTATGCCGTGGTCTTCCACGATTCGACAAACGCCGAGCGCTCCGTGGGCCTGGCGCTGGCGGCACAACCGGAGTACCGCCGTTTCCGCACGCTCGCCAAGATCATTTCGCGCTACAACGATCCGCCATTCCTGGTGGTGAAGAACGAACATCGCCAGGCGCAGCCCAACTGGCGCGACCTGCTCGAATATCTCAAGAACGAAGGCAAAAAGGATGCCTCGGTGCAGCGCTATAAAGGCCTAGGCGAGATGAACTCGGAGCAGTTGGCGGAGACCACGATGAATCCCGAAAAGCGGACCCTCCTCCAGGTGCGCCTGGAAGACGCAGCGGAGAGCGAGATCATCTTCTCCACGCTGATGGGCGAAGACGTCGAAAGCCGCCGCAAGTTCATTGAAGACAACGCGCTCGACGTGAAGAATCTGGATATTTAGAGGCTGCTCGCCGCCTCCCGCACATCCTCCAGCACCTGCGCCATATCTTCTTTCGTAGTCCGGTAATTCAGCACGCACCCGCGGAGCGCGAATTTCCCGCCCACGCGAGCGTTCGACAAATAAGTACTCCCCGCACACTGCACCTTCACCAGGAGCTTTTCGTTATAAGCGTCCAGGTCCCCTGAGAACCCCTTCGGCACATGCCGGAAACAGAATACCGAAAGCTCCACCGGCGCCAGCATCTCGAAATCGTCTGATCGTTTTACTAACTCCGCGAAGTATTTCGCGCAGGCGATATTCTCTTCAATCGCCTGCCCCAACCGCTCCGTTCCCACGAACTTAATCAGCATCCACAGATCCAGTGCGCGGAACGGGCGCGTCAGTTCCGGACCGTAATCCCAGAACGCGAAGGCCTCATCGTCTTTGAGCCCGATGGTGCGCGTGTAATCGGCGCCATGGGCAAAAGCTGCCCGAGCCGCCGCCGGGTCCTTATACAGTACGCACCCGCACCCCACCGGCGCATAGAGCCACTTATGCGGATCGAGCGCGATGGAATCGGCCTGCTCGATGCCCGCGAACAAATGCCGCGCCGATGGGGCCAACGCGGCGAAGCCTCCATAGGCCGCGTCCACATGCATCCAGAGATCGTTCCTCCGGGCGAAATCTGCCACTTCACTCAGTGGGTCGAACGCGCCGGTCGCTGTCGTGCCGGCGTTCGCGACCACGCACAGAGGCAGATGGCCTGCCGCGCGACCGGCGTCCACCAACCGCTCGAGGTCCGCGAGATCCATATGCAGGGAGTCGTCCGTCTTCACTTCCCGCACATTCGCTTCGCCCAACCCGAGCATGCCCGCCGCCTTGGCCACCGAATAGTGCGATTCCGCGGAGACATACACGCACATGCGCCGTCGCGCCGCGGCCACGCCCTCGCGGACCACCTCAGCGCCCGCCTTGGCCGTGCGCGCCACAGCCAAGCCGGCGAAATTGGCCATCGACCCACCGCTCAGCAGCAGGCCTCCTGCCTCCGGTGGATACCCGAGCATCTGCTTCAGCCAGTCGATGGTCAGCCGCTCCAGGTCCGCGGCCGAGGGCGCCGACCGCCATGCCGTCACATTGATATTCATCGCCGCGGCGAGCATGTGGCTGACGGCGGTCACCGCCGTCCCAGGCGAGGCTACGTAGCCAAACATCCGGGGATGGGCGCTATGACGGCTGTATTGCGAAAACACGTCGCGGACGGTGTCCATCAGCACCATAAAATCGGCGCCATGAAGCGGCAGCGGCTCATCGATGCGCTCGCGGATGGCGCGCGAGGTGGTCGGGACTACCACCGGCATGGTGCGCAACCCGTCGAAATAGGCGGCGAGGAAATCGACGGCGGCAGCGGCCATGGCGCGGAAGTCCTCGGAGGGCAGGGCAAGTTTATCGGGCATTCGTTCGCCAAATCCTATACACGCTTTGGGGGCTATATCAGTTCTATCTTATGAAAGGACATGGCCCTGGCGTTCGTCACGATGGCACAAGCGGTGGACGGCCCCGGCGCCCGGGCACGCATGGGGGACCTCCCGGCGTTCGACAGCGTGATGCGTCAGCACGAGCGCCTGGTCCTTGTCACCGCCCTGCGCCTGTTGGGCAACCTGGAAGACGCCAAAGATGTTTCTCAGGAGGTCTTCCTGCGCCTCTACCGGAACCTGCACAGGGTCGAGGCGGCGAACAACTACCAGGCGTGGCTGTATCGCGTAACCGTGAACCTTTGCCATGATATCGGGCGAAAGCGGAGGCCATCGGTCGCCATGGAGGATATGCCGGAACTTGTGTCCGGCGCTGCTGATCCACAGCAGAGCCTCAGCGGGGCCGAGAGACAGCGACTGCTGCAAATGAGCCTGCGTGCGCTCTCCGCCAAGGAGCGCGAGGCGCTGGTCCTGCGCGATCTGGAAGGGCTTTCGACAGAGGAAGTAGCGCGCGCGCTGGGATCGAGCGAAGCCACCGTGCGCTCGCAGATTTCCAAAGCGCGCGTGAAGATGCACGACTTCGTGGAGCGCTATCTCCGGAGGCGGGTATGAATTGCGTCGAGTGGGAAGAGCGGATTGCATTGTACGCCGGCGGCGATCTAGCCCGGGCGGAGGCGCAACCGGTGGAACGGCATGTAGCGAAGTGCGCCGGCTGCCAGGTGTTGTTGAGCGGACTGCGCGAAAGTCTCGCGCTCGTCCGCGAGGCGCATGGCGAACCGATCGAGGCGGCGCACTTCGCGGCCGTCCGGGCGCGGGTGCTCGCCGGCTTGGAGCGCGCTCCCGCCCGGCGCTGGCGCTACGCATGGGCGGGCGCGCTGGCGGCTGCTGTGCTGCTGGTGGGCTTGTGGCCGCGGCCGGAGCTGCATATGGCCGTGCCGATACCGAAGGCTCCGGCCGCGCCGGCGATAGCCCGCACAGTGCCGCCGCCCCATCCGAGGGCGTTGGCAAAGCCGCGCCCGCCGGAACCCGTTCAGCAGGCCTCCGCGCCCATGGTCGTAAAGCTGCTCACCGACGACCCCGACGTGGTGATTTATTGGATTACAGGCACCAAAGGAGAATGAAAATGAAACGGTTCTTACTAGCTTTATTTTTGCTGTCGCTACCGCTTGCCGCGCAGGAAGAAAAGAAGGCTGAGGCCAAAGAGCCCGCTACCGTGCAGAAGCTCTTTGTGCTGAAATACGCCGACCCGCAGAGCGTGCGCAACCTGTTACAGGTATTCCATGCCAATCTCGATGCCAATCGGGACCTGCGCGTCCTTGCGGTCGACGCCACGCCCGAGACCATGGCCGCCATTGAAGACGCCATTAAGCGCCTGGACGTGCCCTCGGCCGCGCCCGCCAACATCGACCTGACGGTATATCTATTGGTTGGGCATGAAGGCGAAAGCCCTACCGGCAACAGCCCGGTGCCCAAAGATCTGGATTCGGTGGTAACGCAGTTGAAGAACGCCTTCGCCTTCAAGAGTTATAGTCTGCTCGACGTTCTCGCGCTGCGCGCCCGTACCGGCGAGCAGGCCAGCACGACCAGCTCCGGAGCCAGCGTGCAAAACGGCAACGCCACGGCGCCCGTGATGACCAACTTCCGGATCAATGGCGTCAGCCTGGGCGGGGATGGCACCACCATTCACATCAGCAGGCTCAACGCCGGAATCAATATGCCGGTGCCGGACGGCTCCAATGGTTTCAATCGCCACGACCTCGGCCTCAATACCGATGTGGACATCAAAGAAGGCCAGAAGGTGGTGATCGGGCGTTTAGGAATCAGCAAAGACCAAGCGCTGTTTCTGGTGATGACGGCGAAGATTCTGCAGTAGCTACCTGATCTTCTCGTCCTTCTCCACCTTGCCGTCGCGGACGTGGATGACGCGGTGGGCGTGCATGGCGATATCGTGCTCGTGGGTCACCAGCACGATGGTATTCCCTTCCTCGTAAAGCTTCTCGAACAGCGCCATGATCTCGTTGCCGGTCGCTGTGTCCAGGTTGCCCGTAGGTTCGTCGGCCAGCAGGATCGAAGGATGATTCACCAGTGCGCGCGCAATCGCCACGCGCTGGCGCTGGCCGCCGGATAGCTCGTTGGGCTTGTGGTGCATGCGCTTTTCGAGATCCACCTGGCGCATGGCCGTCTTGGCCATCTCGATGCGCTTTTCCGAGCTTACCCCCGAATAAATCAGCGGCAGCTCCACATTATGCAGCGAAGTGGCGCGCGGCAGCAGGTTGAAGGTTTGGAAAACGAACCCGATTTCCTTGTTGCGGATGCGCGCCAACTCATCGTCGGTCATCTCACTGACCAGATTCCCGTTGATGTAGTATTGCCCGCTGGTCGGCGTATCGAGACATCCGATGAGATTCATCAGCGTGGATTTGCCCGAACCCGAAGGCCCCATGATCGCCACATACTCGCCGCGCTTGATCTCGATATCCACGCCGGACACGGCATGGATCTCCTGGTCGCCCATCACGTAGGTCTTCCAGAGGTTAAAGGTGCGGATAACGATACCGTCCCGCTTCAGTTGCTCGCCTCGCTGGAGGAGTTCTTTTTCTACTGCCGTGGGCATTCGGGTTCCTGCTTCCTCGATTGTAGCGTTTCTACGATTTCGGCTGCTCCGTCGTAGTGCGGTTGTCGATCTTCACCTGCGCATCGTTGGCGATGGTACGGATCACCTGGTAGGTGCCGGTGATGATCTGGTCGCCTTCGTTCAGTCCATCCAGCACTTCGATATCGGTCGAACCGGTAATACCTGTGTCAACCTTGTGGAAAACAGCTTTTCCGCCCGAAACCACAAATACGCCCTGCAATTCCTCCTTGCGAGCCTTTTCCACCGCCGGGTCGACCTTCGTGGCGGCTTGCGCGCCGCCTGAAGTCAGGGGCTTCTTAGGCTCCAGGTCGCCTTTCTGGCGGACGGTAAGCGCCTGGATCGGGATCGTTAGCGCATTCTTGCGGGTTGCGGTCGTGATCTTCGCCGTGCAGGACAACCCTGGGCGAATTTCATCTGGCGGATTGTCCATGGCGATCACTACCTTGAAATCCTTTGCTTCCTGGCTCGAAATCGCGCTTTGCGACGCCGCCACGCCGGTGGAACGCAGGATGGCCGTGTCACCGATCTCGGTGACTTTGCCGGTGAATGTTTTGTTCGGAATAGCGTCGATGGTGATTTCGGCCGGTTGGCCGAGCTTGACGTTGACGATATCCGTTTCGTCGACCTTCACTTCCGCGGTGATTACCGACATGTCGGCGATGGTCATGATATTGGTGCCGGTTTGATTTTGCAGACCCGGGACCACCGATTCCCCGGCTCGGACGGAAAGATTGGTGACTACCCCATCGAGCGGAGCGCGGGAATCGTACTTATCCAAAACGTCGGTGCTGCGCACCAGGGACGCTCGCGCTACCGCAATCCGCCGCTGCGAAGACGTTAGTTGCGCCGCCGTCTGCTCGCGCTGGGTGCGCGCCTGAACCAGGCGTGCCTGCGCCTGCAGTACCGCGGCTTTCTGCGCTTCATACATGGAGCGCTTGCTGTCGAAATCCTGTTTAGCTCCAAGTTGTTCTTTATAGAGCTCTTCGGCGCGGTCGGAATCCTGCTTCATGCGTTCCAGATCGGCCTGCGATTCGGTGACAGCGGCTTTAAGCATGGCGATGTTGTCATCGGCAGCCTTTAAACCAGCTTCGGATGCCGCGGAATCCGCCTCGGCGGATGCCAGGTTCGCCTTCTGGGAATCGACATCTGCCCGCGGTTGGGTGTTCTCGATTTTCGCCAGCAATTCCCCTTTGTGGACGCGGTCGCCTTCCTTGACCAGCAATTCCGTTATATCGCCCATGGCATTGGCGCCGATGTTGATGTAATTCTTAGGCTTAATCTCACCCGACGCGGTCACCTGAGCGATCAGGGAATCGGTTCGCGTCACCAGGCTGGTCTGCACGGTGACCACCCCGCGCTTGCTGTATACGGTGCTGGCCCAAACGCCGGCGCCGGCGACGGCCACAGCCACAAGAGTAATGGTCACCTTCCACTTAGTTTTCACAACGGTCTCCGATTTTTCCTATCACCGGTTTAGACGTTTAAAAATGGCCGGGAGTTCAATACTTCGATTTTACACCGTCGGGGATGACGGCCCGTACCTGAAGCCCATAAGATACGACGGGCGAGAAGGCCAAGGCTTAACGACGAAAAGGCAAACGGTCTAAACCGGCCACGTCCGGGCGGTCGCGGCTCCTACCGCCCTGCCAGCCATTGGATGGAATCCGGCGGCGTATTTTCGCATTGATTGGACTCGATAATGCCACCGGCGATCTGCGCGCACGCGATGGTAGTCGCGGTGCGAATGGCTTCCTGTTTGGTTTGCGCGGCCCCCGTGCCGCAATCGCGTTGACCTTTGTAGGTGATACAGATCCGGCACCGAAAGGCTTGCCGCTGGAAGCTCGACACCACCAGGTAGCCGAGAACCACCAAGGCGAAGACCACGCCCAGCCATGTTGTTTTCTTCACGCGAAGAAATTTCCCATCTTCCGGAACTTCTGGTACCGGTGCTCAACCAGTTCCGCCGGGCTCAGGTAGGCCAGATTCTCGAGACTGGCCAGCAATTGGCGCCGCAGGTTTGTAGCCGCGGCGTCGTAGTCCTCCTGCGCCCCCCCGACCGGTTCGGGAACGATGCCATCGATCAATCCCAGCCCGAGCAGGTCCTGCGCCGTCAGTTTGAGCGCCTGTGCGGCCTCCTGCGCGCGCGCGCGATCGCGGTAGATGATGGTCGAGCAACTCTCCGGCGAAATCACACTGTAGATGGCGTTCTCCATCATAAGCACCACGTTCGCGACCCCCATGGCCAGTGCGCCGCCGCTACCGCCTTCGCCGATGACCACGGCCACCACCGCCGTATCCAATCGCGCCATCTCCCGCAAATTCCTCGCAATCGCCTCGCCCTGCCCGCGTTCCTCGGCGTCGATTCCGGGATATGCCCCTTGTGTGTCCAGAAGGTTAATCACCGGGCGACGGAACTTGGCGGCCAATTGCATCACGCGCAATGCCTTCCGGTATCCCTCCGGTTTGGGCATACCGAAATTCCGGAACAGGCGTTGTTTCGTGTCGCGGCCCTTTTCCTGAGCGACGACCGCCACCGGACGGTCGGCGAACTGCGCCATTCCGGCGATGATCGCCGCATCGTCGGCAAAATTCCGGTCGCCATGAATTTCCTGGAAGTCGGAAAACAGGCGCTGGATGTAGTCCACCGCGTGCGGCCGCTTGGGATGGCGCGCCAGTTGAACGCGGTCCCAGGCCGGATGGCGGTCTGCGGTCTCCCCCGGATTTTGCTCGGAATCCACCATCACATATTATCAGGCTGCAACAATCGGCCCCTACGGGGTGCCATAGAGATGAGAGTGGGGATTCGAACAATCCACCTATTGTCAAATCCGCTGGAACAGGCGGAAACTCAGAATTAGGGAGGAGACTCAAAATCATGTGTGACTATTCCTTGATGGCCGTCCCGAACCGTTTGGCTCACGAAGGAGAGGAACTCGTTACCCACCGGTTTCCAACCGGATCCCTGGGCATGGCATCACCGGCAGACATTCAGGCGGCAATTACGCCTCGTCAGCCGCGGCAACAAACCATCTGGCAGAAAATCCGCGCTTTTTTCGACCCCACCGCGGCTCCGGCAGTCTGCGCCGTGTGTCTTCCGCCGGGCGCCAAGTTATTGATCTGTGACATCCCCGCGCGCATGCAGCAGCAATGGCACCTGGGCGAGCGGGAGCAAGCCGTGTTTACCCAGTTGACGGCTGCGGCGAACACCTATCGCGATGCCGTCCGGTTCTCCAACGGCTGCGAAATCCGCCTGCAGGAATTCCGCGAGGGCATGCGAGTGCGTGTGCTGGACCTGGCCGGAACGGAGCAGGTGGAACTCGAGAGTTTGCGCGCCCTGGGGTGAGCTTTCCTTAAGGCAGCAGACCGAACACCACCAGCGAACTGGAAGTTCCGAAGTAGACCTTGCCGTCCACTACGGTGGGCGTGTTGAAATGGCCGCCCACCGCTGAAAACTTGTCCCTCCCGCTGGGTGCTTGCGCGGACGTATAGATGGCGTTTGTCACGTTCGTAGCGTCGTATGCGAACAGTGTTCCGCTGCTGTAGTCCATTGCCCAGACGACGCCGCTGGTGTTGCCGTTGGAAGAAATGGTGAGCACGGCCCCGCTATAACCGAACTTGTTGGCGCTCTGCTGTGTGGGGGTGGTGGCCAGTAGTGCGTTTGAAATGGCGAAAGCTTTCAGTGCGTTTTCGCTGGGGCAAACGTAAACCGTGCCGTTAAAGTATACCGGGGTCGAGAAGTTGAGCGAGTTCGAAAGTGTAAACTGCTGATAAACCGCATTGTTTCCGGGATTAAACTCTCCCATGCTATCGCGGTCCACAACGTAGAGTTGACCGTCCTTGCCTCCGCTCACCGCCAGGTGGTGTACCGTGCCGGTATTGCCGGTGATGTCGGGCAGCAGCAGTGCTCCAACCGACCCGAAATCGGCATCATCCTGATTCTCCGTGGTAGTATTGTCGGGCGTGAAGTAGTCAGCCACCGAAAGGCCTGCCGGCGTGACCGACAGTTTGACCATGGAGTTGTTGTAACTGCCGGTCGGAAGTCCGCCCTCGGGGTTACCGCCGAAACCATTGCCGCTTACGGCATAAACATTGCCGGAAGAATCGACAGACGGACCAGCGCCGCCCATCCACATTCCGCCCCCGTAGTTGTTCGGAGCCAGATCTAGCGCGGCGGTTTGTGCCACCGTGTCGGCGCTATAAGAGATGACCCACGGCGAATAGGGTCCGCAATCGCCATCCAAACCGGACCAGACGGTGTAAATCGTATTGTTGGTTTCAAGCAGGGCCGCACGGTTGTGCTGGTATTTTGGGTCGAACGTGACGATGCCGTTCTGGCTGTTCCCTCCCGTTCCGGGAAAAGTTGCAGTAATGATGGTCGGGCCGCCAAAGAGTTCGTCCCCCGTGGTTAGGTCGAGCGCGTGCAGTCTTTGAATAACGGTCCCGCTGCTCGAACTCTGCGACATGGTCAGCGCGTAGATCGCGTTGCGGGCGCGGTCGATGACAGGAGTGGACATGATCCCGGTCGGCGTCGGGCCGCAAGGAAGCGATGTCGCCGCCGTTTCCCCCGCCGGCAGAAGCGATTTCTGCCAGAGAACCGTGGCCGTCGAGCCGCCGAGCGAGTCGGCATCGAGCGCGTAAACGGAGTCGTTCTCAGTAGCGAAGTAGACCACGTTTTTCATGCCAACGGAGGGAATGTTGACCTGGTGGAGATAGAGGATCTGGCTGTCGATCTGGCCATCCACCTTGAATTCCGCGACTTTTCCAAAGCTGGAAGACGTCACGTTCGCCGGCGTGAGCGTGGTCTCGTTGGGATTGAGTCCTGTGCGCGACGTGTCGTAGTGCCAGGTGTAGACGTCCGCCGTGAGGTTCGCGGTGTTCACAGTGAAGCCGCCGGCAAGAGTGGCAGCCTCGAGTCCGCTGGTCATGGTGACGTCGGAAGGTCCCAACGCCGCGTCGGCCGTCACATTCACGACCGCGGTAGCGCTCGTCGCCGAATTGACCGTCAGGGACGTCACCGTGATGCCCGCGGCGAAGCCCGCCGTGGTAGTCCCCTGCGAGAAATGAGTGTTCTTGCCGGTGATCGTTACCGTGATGCCTTGGATCCCCTGTACGCCGGAATTTGGTGAAAGCTGCGTCAGCGAAGGTATGACGACCGGGATTGTGCCAATGGGGAACTTTCGCCGGAGCAATTGCTCTCGAATAGCTGCCGATGCCTCGAGTTGCATGGCGGCGACCGAGTTGGCCGTGAACAGGAGTGTGTAGACGCCATCATTCGCGACCGCATCCCCATCGAGGCCGTCATCGTGCATCGCACCGATGATAATCGGAGCCGCGCCATCCACCCTCAGCAAATTCAACCCTCCGGCAATGAGCGCTGGATTGCCGGTGAACTGCGCGGTGGCCGTCACCAGGTACGACCCGTTGACCAGCACAGCCGAGGCAGCCAGCGATCCCGTCACCGAGGAGGCTTGGGCGCACGCGGCGAAGCCCGCGAGACAAATGGCTACCGTGTATCGCCCATGCATAGTCCCCTCCCTATTTCGCCTCGCAACCCAAACCCAGCGTCGCGTTGATCACGATCTGAGCGTCCACTACGTTCACGACGCCGTCCAGATTCAAATCGTCAACCGCCTTAGCCGACCCCAATACTTCATTAATAATGGCCTGCGCATCGGTAACATTGGTAGATTCGTCCTGGTTGAGGTCGCACCGGATGTAGAACCCGGCGTCGTCCAGCGTGAAAGACGTGCCTTGCGAAGATCCGGTGATGACGATTTTGAAGATAGCAGTGCTGGAACTCACCTCGAGAAGCTCATTCGCGTGGCTGCCGGAAATTCCCGAAAGCGCCTCGTTATTCGAGAAGGCTGAGTTCGTTGTTACCAGCAGGTTGTTGGCGGAGTCGAGCGCCTGCATGGTCAGCGGAACACTGTAGGTGAAATAGGCAGCGAACGAGCGCAGCGGCGCGGCGAAGAGAATGGTCATCGGTCCGCCATTGTCGGAAACCACATTGCTGCCGCCGTGGGGCGGGAACTCAAGCTCGT
>Ga0335072_10001744_pt1 | contig 34643 bp, 31 predicted proteins | sample Lox_Sample_21_FD_206725 | JGI IMG/M metagenome (GOLD analysis project Ga0335072, IMG submission 206725) | Soil microbial communities from Loxahatchee National Wildlife Refuge, Florida, United States - Lox_Sample_2.1 | ecosystem: Environmental > Terrestrial > Soil > Wetlands | place: USA... | reverse complement strand
AATTCACCATTAAACTGCTATAACAATGCTGGGTGGTGTACAAATGGTCCTCCCAATTAACCTATGCCGCGCCATGACATAAGTGTAGTGAATAGATGCGCCTTTTTCAATCAGAATGCCGACTCGACCTTCGTGAGGGCTCCAACCTATGCTTCTTAAACGCCATGAATGATGAAAGCCAAACACTCGCTAAACCCAGAAAATTGCCCGCCTTCAGCGCCAAACAGTGCTCGAAACTGCTTATCGTAGTTGTGTTACCTCCACTTTTTATGTGATCAACACACCTCCTTCTCCCTCTTCCCAGTCTCCTCATCATCGTCCGCAAAGGCGTAGTGCGAGTAACTCCGGATTTGCTTGCCCTTGAAGTAAAAGACGTATGGAATGGCGCAGCAGGCTAGCGCGATGAAGGCGAGCAACGAGCCCGCCCACTGGTAGCCGAGGCGATGGTACATCTGGATGGTGAAGAGCACGGTGCACGCACCCCAGATGGAGCGGAGGAAAGTCTTGGCTGCAAGTGCGGAAGCGGCTTGGTGCTGGTAGGTGTCGACGAGGTAGTTGTTGGCCGAGTTGTAGAGGAAGATGAATCCGAAGCCGACGGGGAAGCCGCCCATTGCTGGCCCCCACCAGCTGAGTCGCGGGTACGAGGTCCAGGCGAAGATGAAGAGGCCGATTGGGATCAGCCAGCACGACAACATCATCGGGATGAGGCGGGCTTCTGCGGGCGGTTTGCCGTTGGGGTAGCTGGCGCAGATCTTCAGGTAGTGCTTGTTGACTAGAGGGGAGCAGAATGCGCTAAGGACGACGCCGACGGCGATGGGGATGAACATGAGACCAGTTCGCCCGGCGTTCCAGCCTTTGCCTTCCTGGTAGATGATGGGATAGGCGACGAAGAACATGTATAGGAGCCCGTAGAGAACGGACATGTAGACGGCGATGAACATGACGATTGGTTCTCGAGTCAGGAGCTGGAGCGGTCGGATGAGGAAGATCTTCAGCTGTTGACTTATGGGTCGTCGGTCTAGCTCCTTCTCAGTCGTGAAACGGTCGTCGTTCTTCTCTTTTCGATATTTGGCTGCACGGCGGGACAGGATGGTCGGAGCGAAGGTTTCAGGGACCGTGAACGTCATGATGGACCAGGCGACGCCGGAGAGGATGAGCTGGATCCAGTAAAGCCAGCGCCAGCCTGCTGCGTCGGAGAGAAAGCCGCCGATCAGTGGGCCAATGGCGGGGCCTGCGAAGGGCGCTGCGCTGAATGCTGCCATGGGAACGCCGCGCTCTTCTGAGCGCCAGAGATCAGCGAGTGTGCCTCCGACAAGGGTCATGGGGGCGGAGAAGGCGATGCCGTCGATAAAGCGGCAGACGAGAAGTGTGCCGATGTTTTTGGCGACAGCACAAGGGATTACGAAAATGACGGCGAGGGCGAGCGTGAGCACATAGACCGGCTTGCGGCCAAACATCTCGCTGAGTGGAGCAAAGACCAGGGGACCTATTGATTGTTAGGTAATGATTGCGGGGAATCCTAGACGTTATGACTCACCAACACCAAAGCCAATGACAAAAACAGTGATTGTCAATAACGAGACCTCTGTAGAGACATGAAAATCTCTGCTAGGACCCTCCAAATCGGCCGTGATGACAGCACTACAAAACGCGACGACAAAGCAAGTGAGAGCCACACACATGGTACAATACCATTTGTAGGCTTTCGACCAGTTCTTTGGGTTTTCGGGGTCATCGATGGTGAAGGTCACTAGCTCGTAATCCTCGAATTTCCCAGTAGCCCTGGACAGAGTCCTCTTGGGGATGACACCTGTGGTAGTCTCCTCGAGATATTCTTGCATGTCGGCATTGTCGTTCAAAATTCCGTACGGCAGATCCAACACATCGGAGGCATCCTGAGTTGGTCGAGTCTCATGCCTCTCGAGAGTGCGACGAGTCGTAAATCGTCCCATACCTTCCGTCTTCTTACGGCCATTGTGGGATTGAGAGCGGGTGGGGGCTGTTGATAGGGTTGACGCTGATGGCTGTCGCTCCAGAGGTGGTAGTTCGTTGGCCATGTCTGATAACAAGTCTTCACTGTCCTCACTAGGCGTTGCACTGAGATCAACTACACAGATGGGGATGTAGTGTTCATATATATAGGCCAACGATAAAGGGGGGGGAGTAGGTATATGTATGAACTACGAGAAATAGAAATACGTCACGCACATGACGCCAGATGATGTTCACATGCTGGCAGGCATGAGGCGATCTGCGTGGACAGGGAGAGACATTTTCCTCCATGTGCACATGGAGCGGGCCGTACTCAGCAAGCCCAAGACGGATTGCAGGAACAGGGCTGGAGTATTGGGCCAAGCAGCATTATCAGGACATTTCTCGGAGTCTTCTCGGTCTTCTCAATATAGCGAAGCGGACCTCTTCAGGCGGCCGCTTGTAGTGCGGGTAGCGAAACGGCACGAGGTAAGCGCTCAAGAGGCGACGGCTATTTAACAGAGCCACTGCTTATATGGATAGCACGGAAGAAGGCATGTCTGTCCCCAAGAGTCAAGTGATTTAATTTGAGATTTTCTGCTTGATCGGGCGCCAAGACTGCCAGAACCGTCGCCTGGTGCTAAGTCGGGCACAATGCCGCGAGTCGGTCTTCGCGCCGCTCCCGCTGATTAAGGGCATTTTAGTCGCTACTCTTTCACCCTCGCCCACGCTGACAATTAACTTTTGACTTTTGACTGCCGCAATAACGCCGAATGCGCTGTGGAAAAAATTATGCCACCGAGTCGCAGTACCACCATTACAAATTCAAAGCGAGACAGAATCGCTGCTAGAGCCCCAGGGGCAATGACTAAAAGGAGGGGCGGAAGGCTTCCGCATAAGAGCAGAGGATAAGATAAGTTCTTTGATCTGAAGGGATTGATATCTTCACCAGTTCTTGGGCCATATTGAAGTCCCGTTTTGAAAGGCCAGGTGACTCTAGTATGATCACCTTTGTGAAACGCAGATTGTACAATACTATAGCTTGTTCGAGTCAGGTTGGGTCAGCCAAACCCTCCTAAATACAATTATGCCCTTGGAGGCGTCCAGAAACCGAGGGTAAGTAGAAAAGCAAAATTCGAACCTGAGGGAGCCCGGGAGTTTGACATGTGCTACGACAGTGAAATGGAGATGGTCGTGATATATAACCTCACAGACGTAACAGGTTTTTTTTTTCGGGATAACCCCTATGGCAGTTCAAAGGCATCAGGTCCTACTTGCCAACCGCCAGCATCGAAAACGGCAACACATCCTACTCCGTCACCTCCACCCTGCCATTCTCAGACCATATGTCCTCTTCCATCCACAATGTGCGCCCTGTGCAAAGTCATCCATCCATCTCTAACCCTCTGCATCAGCTGGCACCTTTCTCACACCTGGCCTTTTGTAACTGATTCTCCTTCATGACAAACTGCACATCAACTCTGGGGCTCAACCTTGTAGGTCCTCTGATCACCCTCGTGTGGAAGTCGATCAATGCCAGTAATGGGCCAGGTGCGGTCGTTAGATGTGCTGCCACCAGGTGCGTGGAGGCGGAGGACTTTGTTGTGAAAAAGAAAGTTCGCTGTGGGCGGATGAGGACCGAGATGAGTCGAGAGAAGATGATTGAGTGCAAGCTCAGTGCATTGATGCTGGGGCAAGGAGGTGCTAGCTGTATTGGACATACCATTCCGCTGGTGGCTCCGCGAGTTCTGTGCCCAGGTTTAGGAACACCCCAGGGGTCGGCCTTGAGGAAGTCCATCAAGTCTACGTTCGGGAAACTATTTTGAAAAAAAAAAGGAAAGGTGGAACATAATACATACTGCCTCCAAGAGTGTGAGGATTCCGTCTCGTAGGTCGAAGAAGATAGAGCGGAGAAGATAGGAAAGGTGATGTATGCATGAGCCTGAAGTACGCCAGAGGCGCTTGAATAGGGAAGAAAACCGAAACGAAATGTTCTTTCGTGGCAACTTTTTGCCGCTGCAGAAGATAGGGCGAATTCGAATACTAATCGTCAGTAAGCTGCCATAGAATCGCAAACGCGCCATGAGCGCCAGCTTTGAATGAGAGACAATTCCGGCGCGGTGCTAGGGTCTATCATAATGTTCCTATGTCCCTCGAGTCCTTTGAATCCAATTTGGCACGCTCCTGTCGAACTCTTCCATTGGCTTGACTCCAATTGAATTCATGCATCGGACCGAGAGGTCTCATGTGTTACTCGACTGGCTACCCAGACTGCTGGAAGCCAATGATCGAGATTGAGATGCACGAGAGAGCGCGAACACCCGAGATGCGAATGGTTTTTGAACTTTGCGGTATGAAGGAACAAAAGCTGCTTGCTAATCTTCAAGCGGATATATCAAGCTTAGTGACCTTCAAGGCCAGTGAGCCATCAAGCCCGTGAATTTTTGGAGGTTGAGTGACGGTTGGGAGACACCTCATTACCAGCCCCGGACAAGTGACGGAGTTTGAGGCCTTGGCGTGGGCCACCCCGAACTTGGTCGATATCAGCCTTGGCAGTGGATTGCGTGTGCCGCAGCGACCAGCAGTAGCTGCTTAGACGGTCGTAGCAAGCCCCAGAACATTTTCGTTTAGTTGTGCATAGCTTTGGCTTTTGGGACAGTTCAAGAGTTCCTGCTACTAGCCCTATCCACCACACAGCTTATTCTATCTTGAACCAATCGCGACCGCATTTGAGAAGAAGTCTCCACGACGAAAATCCATACCGCTTTCGGTAACCTATTGTGGAGAGTAAGCAGGCTACGCTCGACCTGTAAGGTTTAGAGAAGCCTCGAAGCAATGATCCTACGAAAATATCCTCGATGAGCTCGAAGCCGGAAGAGGGCGAGGATGGTGCTCTAGAGGATGCTTTAGACTTACCAGAGGACGCGCCGGAGGTCCAAGGACCTAAAAATGGCTCAGAAGGGGATGATCAATCAGGGTCGATGATTGAGGATGCCATAGACGACACGGAAGACCTCGCAGTAGGTGATGGTGGGGAACGAAATGATGTTGGACAAGCCCCAGATGCAGAATCGCTTGTCAATGAAGAAGGCGCAGGCAACGTGCTTGGAAACATTCAAGATGGTGTACGCAGCGACGAAGAGACCAGATCTATTCCTGATGATTCTCCGTCTATGCAGGTAAGGGTGAGATCCTTTGAAGTGGACCAAGTACTCACAACAACAGGGTTCCGCTCTGTCTTCCCCTCGCAGCGAAGCACCTTCTTTCCTCAGTCCTGGCTCCCGTGCGAGCCCAACCGGCCACCACCGGCCATTCGATCGCAGATTTCAGTCGCGCCTCTCCTCCTCGCCTCTGAGCACCCCCCGTGCCTCATCACCAGCCTTCCTCAACTCACACTCTCGGCAGTCGTCTTTGGCAAGTATCGGCTTCCAAGGCGCTCCCGAGCCAGACCCGTCTTCTATGCCATGGGATGTCATACGGTGGACAAAACTGCGCAAAATTACAGGACAAGCGTTTTCCGAAGTTGGGAAAAGGAACTTTGGTCGGCCGACTTGTCTAGCAGTCACGACAAACATTGTGATCGGAACCTCCAAGGGCATAGTCCTAGTCTTTGACTACCAGCAAAACCACAAGGGAATCATTGGAATGGGCACAAAAGCGGTCGAATGCGGCGCTGTGACCTCGCTCGCCATCTCTGCAGATCATACAACAGTCGCAGCTGGGCATGCTGAGGGTCACATATTCACTTGGGAAATTGCTCGGTCTGCACGCCCTTTTCTACATATACCACCGATCGATGCCGGCCTGGCACAGGCGCGCAAGGCAGACGGCCATGTGTCAGGAGTGGCTGTTCTCCACATGGGCTTCCTCGGCTATCGACGTACTGCACTGGTGTCTGCAGACGATCGAGGGATGGCTTTCTCTCATCTTGCAACTAGGGGTATGGGAGCTGTGGGCAGAACCGTCCGTACTACCAGAGTGCTTGGCCGTTATCCAGATATCATTAGTCGAGGATCCAAACCACGGAAGGCAAGCTCCGTCATGGCTTTCTCACCTCTTCCACTGGGCAATGTCGAGCAGGGTACAGACGATCTCGGTTTGGTGGCTATGATGACTCCCTACCTTTTAGTCATTGTATCAACAACACCCATTGCCCAGACTCAATACAAGTCTGCCAGACCGAAAGAAGTGGCGGCGCACAGCGCTATGAGTGCAGCTCTTGCTTGGTTCCCTGCCATCAAACTAAAGGGTGAGAACACTGAAGTATCAAAAACAAAGCTCGTGTACTGTTGGTCCAATGTTTTGACTGTTCTTGATGTTACAGTACACGAGCCATCAGAGCCCGTAGACAAGGAGAAACCACCAAGCCTGGAGTTCAAGGCACGAAGTCGATGGAGAGGAGAAGAAGCCATAGTCGCTATTCAGTGGTTGAGTCGTTCGGTTCTTGCATTATTGACAATCACGCAGCAGTTGTTGATTCTCGAAGACACCTCGATGCATGTTGCAGATTCGTTCGACCTTCTCCAAAGACACATCTTTCACACCGATCTGTTCTCTCAACAACTACATAGCCTTGTTGAGCAGCTCGATGAAGAGGACTCGTCTATGCATGGAGTTGTGGCTGACGCTTTTCATATGAGCTTTCGGGCATACAAAGGTCGGCTGTTCCTTCTGGGATTCAACGATGTCTCGATTGGTAGCCTGTCCAACTGGAAAGATCGCCTACTGGCGCTTATGGAGATAGGAGACTTTATTGGCGCAATTCAACTTGCAACCACCTACTACACCGGCGAGGCCGAGAAACTGACGATTGGGCTACCGGAAGAGGATGCTGCCCGACAAGCTGTGGTGCGACAACGGTTATTGGAGATGATCTCAGCGTCTCTCAAATATGCATTTGGCCGAAACCAGCGAGCTGGGCCGGTGCAATTGGAATCGCCACAGCTGAAAGACCTGGCTAAGGCATGTATATCGGCCTGTGTCGGCATGGACGATCAAGAATATCTCTTTGATGAAGTCTATGCATGGTACGACGAGCACGATGAACCGCGAGTCTTCTTGGACGAGCTTGAACCATACATAATGGATGGACAGGTTATTTCGCTGCCTCCGGCGGCCGTCAAGGCGTTGATAGAGTACTTTATGACGACACATACAGCTTCCAACTTGGAAGAGATCATTTGTCTGCTTGACACATCCACAATGGACATTGATCAAGTTACAAGCCTCTGCAAGAAATACAACCTCTACGATGCATACATCTATGTCTGGAACAAATCGCTGTACGATTACGTCAGCCCGTTGGAGGACTTACTGAACACGGCGCACGTCTCGACAGGGCCGAATGGGCATGCCGATACGAACCTAGCAAACCTGAACAACGCTCAGAAGATGTTTCCATATTTGTCATTCATTTGGACGGGCAGGACATACCCCACCGGGACCAGCATGGAAGACGGAGAGTCGTCTTTGGCCAAGAGCCAGTTATACGACTTTTTCTTCTCTGGAGGCACTCAACCGGCAAAGACAACCAGCCAAAAGGAACCATTAGCTTTGCAAAAGCCCTTCCCAAACCTTCACAAAATCCTGTCCTACGATACAGCAAGTTTCATCAGCGTGCTCAACGAGGCCTTTGAAGACAGTTTCCTTAACGATGGAAGTGACAGCGCCAACGGAACTAGTGGCGAAGATGGAAATCACGGTCGACAGAGGACGATGCTCAACCGACAATACATTGTACGAATCATGCTCGAGATTATGACACCATCTGAGTTTGAGACTGATGACACAATCTTCCTGGATATGTTCATTGCACGCAACTTGCCGAAATATCCGCAGTACATCCTCCTTACGGGTAAAACCCTGCACCAAGTTCTTGTTCGTTTGTGTCAATTTCCTTCAGAGGATATGGCCGACGATTGCCAGCTTAGTGCAGAGTACCTCTTGTCGGTGTACCATCCACCAGACATACAATCCCTCATTCCAATACTCCAGGAGGCCAAGTTCTATCGTGTCCTCAAGTCCATCTTCAAGTCAGAGCGGCAATATCCCCAGCTGGTCAACACGTACTTTCTCACACATGAAGATCAAGATGGGATATTTGCGACGATCTCGGAATGCTTGCGGGAGGGGTCTAGCCTGAATGTCAAGCAGCAACGGGAGGTTCTGGACGTGATCAGGGAGCACGCGCGTGAATTGGCCCAAATTGGCCTCCAGCAGACCGCAATCACGTTTGACCGAATTGCACCCGATATGCATGAGGTCTTTCTCCGATCTCTCAGTGAGGACAGCCACAGCCAGTACGAATATCTGAAAGCCTTATTTGAGTCAGACTCCCACAAACCGGAAACCTCAGACCAGAAGTCTTCCCCACTGGTTGAGAGATATGTGCAGCTCATGTGCCAGTATAATTCATTGCATGTGGCGGACTTCGTTGACTCTCTTAAGACTGGGGATCTCCGTCTCGAGGCAGTACTACCGTCCATGGAATCTAGTGGAGTCATTGATGCTGCCGTCAAATTGCTGGCTCGCCAGGGTCAGGTCAAGGACGCTATGGAACGACTCGTCAAGTACCTCGAGACTCTCGAAGCTGCCCTGTTAGGTATACTGCAGACAACTTCAGGCAGCCCGGACGCGGCCAACAACGAGGCCATTCATGGCCTGCTGGAGTCAATCACCAAGTACTCGGGGGTCGGTATATGGTTGTGCCAGACACAAACAAAGTCTGCTCAGAGAACCCGATCTCTGGCCAAACCAGCAAAACGATCGTCGGCTAAAAAAGGGGCATTGTCCTTCGAAGAGATGCTATGGCTCGACCTTATCAATACCGTCGTACGGATAGCGAAAAATGTGTCACCTCCGGCCAATGTTCAGAATGGGGAAGATGATGATATCAAATCGTCTGTACGCACTATCGTTCAGAAGGTCTTCACAGCCTTGCTTACAGCAGCCACGTCTCGCGACGGGAATGTTGACCGCAACGACTTTTCGTTCCTCCGCATACTGCGAGCGTTTCTAACTCATGCTGCGGTATCCTCTCCTTCTCTTTTACAGCTGCGGACGGTCATTGCCTCCATCTTCTCAGCATATGCTTATGAGGAGTCGCTGCTTTCGTTGGCGAACTCGATGCTGGACAAAGATCTGTTCGTACATGTAGACGAAGTCTTCAAGATGCGGCAAAAGGGTTGGCGGCCAAGAGGCCAGATCTGCGAGGTGTGTAGGCGTCGTGTTTGGGGTCCGGGAACGGGTACACAGATATGGGAGGCGTGGGAAGCAAAACAACATGCCGATATAAAACGCCGCCAGCACCCGGAGATCACGCAAAGCGATGACGAAGGCGCACGTGGTAAGGGCAAAGCCGCTGAACCGAAGAGCGAAGAGGTGGACATGATGAGTAAAGACACAGGCGATTTGGGGCCAATTGTGGTATTTTCATGCAGACACGTTTACCATCGTAAATGTTTGACAGCAAGAGAGGTAGGGCAGGAGGCGTCTATGCACGAACATTTAGAGCTTGCGTGTCCAGCGTGTGCGGTAGTATAGCGCGACATAGCATTCCTGGAGTTTTGACCAACCCAACATTCTCGTGGCCAGTTCCTTCACACTTTCGGCTGACAACACGGTATGTGCTCGTCCATAGCCAAGTTACAAGGGTGATGCCCGAGTTTAGCCTACTACTGCTTGCATGGACGACCGAATGTTTTTCCAAATCGTGCGACACGGTCTTGGCACTACCTTGTCCCGTTTGAGAAGTTGGCAACTGATTGGCAAACAGCCAAGCTCCTGATTCTTCCACGCAATTTATCATCCGCTTCATGCCTTTGCAGCTCCGTCAAATAACTCCGAGCTTGGTACGTAAATCCCCGTCTCGCGATTTCTGGAACGCTACTAGCACACATAGCTGCCAAATGAAAGCTCCGGTGCCAGCCCTGGTCTCTTTGAGGTACTGCGACACGGATATCTTGACACGCAGGGATAATGGGCCGTTTCTCTGTGAAATGAGCATCCATGAGCGCCAGCAATGACCACGTTCGTGTCTATCACTTGATCTGATCGTTCATCTGAATGGCCATCTCTAGCTAATACAGATCTCCTGGGCACAAATTATCTGCATTTTCCTGAGCCCTATCACGCGGATTCTCGGCTTGCACCTAGATTTCGCCCTTTGCTTGACTGTGTGCGGTCAAGTGTCTCTTGCACATCTCTTCCCTCGCCACTTCATCGCGGCTTGTGTGGAGTACTGTGCGCTACGAATATTACGTCTACTACCACCTACCACGTTAGAATGTGGGTCCAGTCGAGGGACCCATATATTGCAATTCGAGCTCTGGCTCGACTGTGGGACTATATTAACCACTAGCAGTTAATTTAATTTTCTGCTCGCAAGATGTAGATCTATATACCCCCCTTTTTCGCGCTTTGCTTTCAGTCGTTCATTACAGTCGCTCCCTTCAGGATGTTTCTATCCGTCCTCTTGACACTGGCGGGACTGGCTTCCCTCACCGCAGCGGGTTATGTGCTTGAAGATGACTATGAGTCTAATTCGTTCTTTTCGATGTTTGACTTCTTTACAGTACGCCTATACCAACTGCCTGCAGCTCTGATACTGATAATGCCAGGGTGGAGACCCTACATATGGATTCGTTACATATGTAGATCAAGCTACGGCCCAAAATGACGGCCTGGTCGGTGTGCAGAATGGAGCTGTGTATATGGGGGTCGACCATACTAATGTTGCGTCTGGCGCTGGACGAGCCAGCGTGCGGCTGACGAGCGCGAAATCCTATAATCATGGCCTCGTGATTCTTGACCTGGCCCATATGCCTGGAGGCATTTGCGGAACTTGGCCTGCTTTGTATGTTGTCCCATATCCCTTCGAATCAAGTCTGATGAATGATACAGCTGGCTGGTGGGGCCCAATTGGCCATATGACGGGGAGATCGACATCATTGAAGGCGTGAACTCCCAGGCTTCAAATGACATGACGCTGCATACCGGTCCGGGCTGCAGTATATCCAACAATGGCATGTTCTCCGGCAGCATGACGACCCCAAACTGCTACGTGGACGCACCGGGTCAAAGCCAGAACGCCGGCTGTCAAATCACTACAACGAATCCTCAATCCTACGGCACAGGCTTCAACGCGAATGGCGGGGGAGTGTATGCCACGGAGTGGACTAACCAATCTATCAACATCTATTTCTTCCCACGGAGCAGTATTCCGAGCGATATCAGCAGCGGCGATCCAGATCCGAGTACGTGGGGAACGGCTCTAGCGTCGTTTTCTGGTAGCTCCAACGTTGGCAGCTTCTTCAAGGACCAGCAGATCGTGCGTTTTCTGTATTTCCTCGAAATATTTTCTTCATGCTAACTAGGACATTGCAGGTTTTCGATACGACCTTCTGCGGCGATTGGGCCGGTAGCGTCTGGTCTGGCGACGCTGTCTGTGCCTCCGAAGCTCCGTCTTGTCAGTCATTCGTCCAGAACAACCCATCCGCCTTCGCAGATGCATATTGGTTAGTTAATTCGCTCAAAGTCTATCAATCAAATGGAGGAGCCTCAGCAACAGCGTCATGGACGAATCCTCCGGCTGGCTCTGTGATTCCGATTCCTGCGGCAAACGCATCTGGCTGGCCAGCGAGCCAACCTCCATCCAACTACCAATCCACCATCTTAGCGCTCCCACGACCCTTCTTCTCCCGGGCCACATCAACTCCCGCAGATGCGGAGACATTAGCCATCACAACAGCATCAACGCCAGCACCGATTCAAACACCAACGACCATGCTTATTTCGACTTCAACAACGGAGCATCCTCAGGCAGAGACACTCAGCATGCTACAAGTTGGCGAGTTCGGCTTGAGCAAAGAAAAAGCCAAAAAGCGAGATCGTCATCAGCATTTGCAGGACCACCAGCGGAGGAAAAGGGGGTTCTAATTTGGATCTCAAGGTTGGATTGGGATAGACCGTGGGAGATTGCCACACCGAATCCCGACCATGTTTTCCTTTTGGAGAGGGAGGGGTTTATATCTTCAGTAGATCTGGATAGACCCATGTCTGAGGCCAGAATACTACTAACTCCTACACCGTTCCGACTTTGTTTCGTGTCCCCCAAGAAGCCACGCTCGGCTCAAGGCAAGTCAAGTCAAGCGATAAAGATGAACGAATCTTCCAGTTCAATGCAGTTAGAGCGCGCCATTCTTCTATTGCAGACATTGTTACCATTTGCCAACTCATTCCCCAACCAGCGTGCTAGCTCTCGTTGGTCATTCCGCCGCAGTAGCGAGCGAGTCCTAGCCAAAAAAGCCCTTGGCCAGGTAAATCTTTGAAACCTCCTGTCCGAGAAAGCCCTCGAAGTCGTCGTGAGGAGTGTATGCTTCAAAGGGACGAGTTAAATAGGCCTACTCGATTGGGGAAATCCCTCTGTGGCCTACAGCTACTGGAGATAAACTTGGGATCGTCATTCTGCAAAACTCATGTACATCGCAGGCGGTCCTTCCGGATTTAGATCATCTCGACCATGACCGCCCCAATTAGGGGGGCCCAAAGCCGTGAGGCAAATCTGTACCGCATTCTTCTTATGTAGCTGGCTAATTACAGGATTTGATCCTTTTCAAAATGCGTTCTATAACGGAAGCGACAGTGACAAAAGCTGACTATCTATCTCTTTCAGTGACCCAAGACATGGATCGACTAGTGGAGAGTAATTTGTGCAAGGTGAATGAGTAATTGCAATGCTCAAAACAGAGTGGTATCTTGGAAGCAGGGACAAGAAAGCGAATATATGGGACAAACAGCGTCAGCTGAGTTGGGGGGGGGTATACATAAGGAAGTCGTGAATAGTGCTCTGTGGAGGCGAAGTATCTGCGTATGTTGCTAAAGCGTTGCAGAGGAAGGTAAAAATACGGTAATAAAAAGTCGGTCATCGTCGCGCAGTCTCCATATTGCCTGTAAGCTCAGCAACACGGGCCTTGATGCGAGCTACACGAGACTCGATTGCTACACTCTAATTAGCAACGGCGTGAGAATATAAGAAACTTGACCAACTCACTCTCTTCAGCGCCCGTCTCTCCATCATCGGTTCTGGTCTCGGTATGGATGGGTCTAGCCTGAGCCTCTTCAGCCTGCCTGGCTGCTCTTTCGGCAGCGTTCTTCCGGATTTGTGCCCACCGATCCATCGGACTGATTTCCTTTGTCAGCTGAGCCGGCTCTTCCTCAGCCGTTTGATTGTTCTCAGTCACATGCTCATCCGGGCGCTGCACCGTGACCGTAGCGTGGGCAGAAAATGGTTGAGCTGGACTTGGCTCTTCCTCACGAGGTGTGAAGAAGGGTTCCGGCTTGGGCGACGGCGTAGGGGCGTACGAATCTGTCGGAGCAAACGCGGGTTGTTCAACCAGCGGACCTTGATCAAACGTCGCAAACTCATGGTCGGCGTGCTCTCGTTCATTGGTGTCAACACGAGAGAGCTTGTCGTACTCTTCGTCACGGCGCGTCTTTGGCCCTTCATGGACAATCTCTGATTCTTCAGGATGAGCAGGCGCTGTTACAGACTCACCGCGATCCGATGCAGGGGGAGTCAGCGGTCGTTGTGGTACCGCCCGGGACGCTGCGGAGGGGCTCGTCATACGGATTTTCGACAAGTGTTCCAATGAGTCTGGAGGCTCAGCATTTGTATCAGGAGCTGCCTTTCTGCCCTCAAGCGCTGCACGAGCAGCGGCGATGGCGGGATTCGGATGAGCAGGAGACAAAGGTGGAGGCTCCACATCCCTCTCTTTCGACTTGTTCCGTCTAGTACCAAAGAATTGTCTGAAGCCAGTGGGCGGCTGTTTCACTGGCGGGGGTCCCTTTGTTGGGCCCTTCTTCGGCCTGCGTTGCTCTGGAGGTACGTCTAGTGACTTCTTGCGTAGTCTGGAGCTCGGGCGAGGTGGCGACGAGGATCGTTTTGGCGGCGCTTGCTCTACTGGCGCAGCCTCAACAGCCCGCTCTTCGAAAGCCGGTATCGGTTCCGGGAGTGGGACTTTCGCCGCTTCTTCTGCTTCTTGTGGCCGGACTTCTTTGACAGGATCAACTAGCAAAGCTGGTGGCGTCGTTACGGTTGTCGGAGGCAGCCGTGATGCTGCAGATTGCTCCGGAACAGGTGAAGCATTTCTCACTGACCGATCAGGCTCTGGCACGGTAAGCGGTGAAGATTTCTTAGCAACTGGTGCTTCTTTTGGTAGCAGAGGCAAATCTCGTTCTTTTCGGGTCGAACCTAACGTAGAGACGGAGCCATTTTGGTGTATTCCATTCGGTGGCAGTGTTAGCATTTTGCCATCGCCTGTTCCAGCAAGTGCATCGCCCAAATACTGCGCTCGGATTGCCTGTTTGTCATATTGAGTCGCCCACTTCATGGCAGGAGATGCTTCAGTGATGATGAGTGGTTGTAGGCTCATCATGCTAGTTCTGTTTGATTGGTATTGGTCAACCCTGTTCTTCGTCCGAGCAGTGCTTCTCTCCTGCTCTTGCACGGTTTCCACTCTCTTCTTGCGGGACAGCTCTGCCGCTGCTTGTTGAATTTTGGCATGCTGATCTGGAAGTATCGTGACTCGGCTTGTAGGGTCAAGTCCACCTTTGTAAGGCTCTGGAGAGAGTGGGCTTTTCTTAACCGCAGACCTTCTTCGTGTGAGTCGGCCTTTTGCTGTGGAGAAGAACCCCTTCTTCTCTGCGATGTAGGCGCCTACTGCAGGTTCTGGTGCAGCTCCCTTGACTTGTTCTTCCATAACCATCCACCTGCCACCTGCCACTACAGTCTCGATCAAAGCACATCTTCCAAAGACTGCCTTTCGAGAAGTAGGCTCCTCGCCTGCCAGGCTGCTAATCCACACCCACCAGAACGAATCGTCCAAGTCCAGCCTGTCGATGCTCGCCAGCTCTCCGGGTTCGAGCGTAGAGTCATTCTCGACGGGCTTTCTGTGCGACTGCGAGCTGTGACCCCGAGGTGTAGTTTTAATTGGCGGCAGCTGCTTATCGGGTGGAAGAAGAAGCGGTGTCGTGTTTTTGTTCCCATTCTCGTCTACAAAGCCAGAGGAAAGGAAGTCGGCCCATGACGGTGTTGTTGGGCGACCAAATTCTCCGTGAAGTGAACGCGGAGAAGCACCCAGGGCGCCACTTCCGCGATTACGGCGCGAGACGGCTCCTTCATCTTCGTCGGATTCTTCAATTGTGCTCGAGAAACCAATGTCCTCAAATCGAGACCATGACGGGTCCAGCAGGCTCGTCGACGTCTTCGAGTTGGAGACTGAGGACTGATTTGTGGAGGAGATGCATCTCAAAACTCGTCGGCATTCATCGGTCAGTGCCTGGATAGGGTCGTCGTAGTTGGAGAATTGCTGCAGCACATAGTCATCGTCCCGATATTCAAAGTTCTTTGCTCGGCGCAAAAGGGCGAATGGAGTTGGGGAGACAACATCTACAACCATGACAACCTTGGTGGTATCATTTATCAACATTTTCGACGCTTCAGGAGGGTACTCTGTGGCCTCCATAAGCTGTTGCAGGGAAATTGGAAGTCCAATGATCCCGTGTGCGCCACGAGGCGAGTCGGGCGACAAAGATCGGAGGTAAGCGAAGAAGAGATGGCTCGTCGCGTTGGCGGCGCTGTAAGAAATGAGTATGAGGCAGAACTGGGATTGGGGGATGTCTTACTTGGCCCATGACTTGTAGCCTGAATCAAAGCCTTTCCCGGTGTCATAATGTTCGAACGCCCACCATCCAGCGAATCTAGATAGCTTCCGCCCACCTAAGCCATTCGTCTTCCCATGCGCGGCAATTGCCGCCATCAGGTCGAAGTAATCTCGGATAATACTGGCCCGTGCGTCGGTATCGACGGAGATAGGTATGAATGTTGTAAATGCATCGCGGGCGAAGCCAGAGTCTAGACGGGTCAGCCCATGGGCCCAGCAGGAAGATACGCCTTGCAGTACCTCTTTCGCCAACTCTGAACAACTCGTAGGCTTCCCAGGTGACAACGCCGCCGGGTAGTCTGCTCCAGCACCATTTCATGACGCTCGCCAGGACCTTGGAAGAGTCAGCTATAGTCTTTCTCCGCTTAGGGTTGTATTACCATCGGCTCAGTCAACCGCAACTCCTTCTTGAGTGTTTCGCCGCGCATCGCCTCTCGTTCGGTCTGCGGCAAGAAGTAGTTGCGGACGAAGGTGCGCGAAGCACTTGGATCCGAGGTAGGTCGGAATGGCAAGAGTAGGAAGGGAAGGTCGAGGGCTGCGGAGGTCAGCTTGTCCTGTTTAGATGTATCCTTGTGACTGACCTCTCGACTTGAGTTCCTGGGTGCATCCCCTCAGCAGCTCGACCACCTCTTCTGGATCAACCCTTGTGCGTAACCATGCGTCGCTCCATTGTGGTTTGGCTTGGGCCCCATACCCATTCACGAGAGGGTTGGCATCCTTTTTCGACTTGTCCTTGCTCTTGAAGGCCTTTGAAAAGAACGGCATCGCCGCGAAGCAGTTCTTGAGCAGAGCCAATGTCGCGATTCCTATGGACGATCCGAACGTGTGTGCGCCGGGAGTATGCTTGCAAAGACAGCTGCGGTGGAGCCGGATATACAGCGCATGAAAGTACCTGGAAAGAAATAGGTGTTGGCAACCCCCTGAGCTTGCAGGGGCGGCGGTGAGGTTGGGCGCGAGTTTATGTAAGCTCTACAGAATATATCTATGACCAAGTAGTCGCTATCACAAGCGATGGAGGCTGCGGAGATAGGCCAGTGACGACGAGCGAGAGTGACGGCGAGCTTAATGGATGAACAACAATTATAGAACACGCTGACGATCCTGTCTTGCAATAAACTTGCATGGGACGCGTCCGGATTTCGCACGAGTTCAGGGCAAGATGGGCAGCTCTCCGACCCTGGCAAGCCCGTTCGCCTTGGTATTTTGCTAAGTCTCAATAGCAGCCACTCACACTGAGGCGGATGGAATTATTAAGCTTCCCGAACGCCCAATGCATTGGGGATCACCAGCCCGCTTGTGCCCAAACCCCACCGAAATCACGAACAAACCCCTTCCTAGCCCGCATAATCTCTAGATCGAGAGTTCGCCCCGAGACAAAAACCCTGAACTTCACATACCACTCCCTCGATCACACCAGTTGAGACAGGCTCAATCACCGTGTTACCTTCATCTACCAATTCTCTTCGTATCGGAAAATTTTCAGCGACAAGTACTGAGTACAACGAAAACACAGTTAGGGAGGAAGTGAAATTGCTTGTGCTAGATAAGAGAGTTTATTGGATGTACACGTGGAGAATAAGGGGCACGGCCCACTAACCCAAACAGACGAATCGCTACCATCCAGCTGTCCAAAGGCGATCACATCCAGGCCACCTCACAGCATGTCTCTGAGTTGGCAAGGCACACAATACGAACAGCCGCAGTACCCAGTGTTGGTCATTCGAAAAATACTGGCTCCTCTTAGCGGCTAGAATGATTAATGTTGTCTCAAATGCCGTGATTTTCCAAATCCAGTTTCAGATGTCGCAGCCTTGACAGACGCCACAGCGGCCCCACCCTATAACCCTTTTCAGTTCCTGACGGCTTGGCCCAACTTTTCCCAAATTCGTCAAGCCAGTCCTCCTCTTTCGCGATTTGTCTCAGATTAACTTGGCGATGGCGAGATCCGCCAGTTCGGTAGCGGAGTGGAATATTGGGTTTTCTTTTTCATCATGGACATATGTTAGATGGGGCAGGCTTTCGCTGTATTTCCTGGATACCACGATAGGTGTCCTAAACTCGAGCATCTTCCCACTTCTTCAGTTCCACTATCCAACTCGTGATGTTGGCCACTCAGGACAACTGGTAATAGGGCCAAAGTGCCAAGTTGGCCTTTAGCGTTCTTTGACATTTCATACTAGCGAAAAAGCCACACTGCGGTGGCCGTATATCTCACGAGCGTGCATCTGATAGACGTACGTCTCAAGGGCGTGTGCCTCATAGGCGTGCATCTTACGAGCGTGCAAAGCCAGGAGATAGCTTCAATACCAGTATGATCAAATGCAGAGCAATCGGCTGATAGAAAGTAATTTACATTTCTCATTTTGGCGCTAAGTGGCACTTGGCCCTATTACCCCCAGTACAGGACGTAAATTCGCAATCAGTGGGAATAGGAAAATACGTCTGGTCCCAGAATGTGTACAACAAGTGACATGGTTCGTTGAAAGCGAAGTGGAGAGTCTAGACACTCATAAAGGGATATTACGCTTTTGATACGGTACAGCAGAAAGAAGTAGCTAGCCTCGCACAACGAATTCCAGATGATTTGGTCACCCAATCCTTTCAAACAAATTCCGTCCCACGAGCCTCCTATCCTATCACTTTCATAACTCTCACACCCGAATTTCGCCTTGGCTCCGCATTAGACATGATCTTCAACCTCCTTATCGCCTCCGCAATTGCCCTAGCCAGCTCGTGTCCCTTCTCCCAAACTTCATGATGCTTACCCTTCAGCTCAAGCACCTCAAACTTGATTCGATCCCCTTCCACGCTCTCTGAAAATACCTTCGTAATCGCCCTCACCTGTTCCCAATCCACCAGCTCATCGTCCCAACTATGCGCCACGATCACCAAGTGTCGTCCTCCGCCCCAGTTCCTCATATATGCTGCCTCCGAATACTGAGCCGGACTTACTTCGAGCCAGACTTCTTCATCTTTCCCAAACGCACCCCGGGTAAGTTTCACGTACTTGTCTTTGACTTCAGGGGGCACGGTCTTGACAATCAGAGGAAAGTCGTAGATGCCCTCTACACCGAGAATGGCCATTGGCGGCTCAACTCTGCACTCAGTCTCCCCTTCTGCCGAGGCTCCTGTGGACGGAATCCATGGCACCTTTTGACTGAGCGCGACCTGGAATGCCATGGTTGCGCCGACCGAGTGGCCAACGAGGAGATAGCGCTCGCCGAAGCCGTACTTTTTCTGCAAGACACCGATGGCCGTGAGGACGTCGTTGATGTGATCGGGGTGCTTGGCGTGCCGTAGCTCGTAGTTGGTGGTTTTGTCAGGATCTTGTGGATAGTCGGGGTGTGCGGAGAGGCGGTAATTGATGGATGCGAAGCCGGCAATTAGGGATGCTATGTGGGCGTAGAGGGGGGAGCTGAGGAGGAACGAGAGGGTGCGGTGGAAAGATGAGGCAGTTATGTTGGGGTCCCGGTAGTAGCCGCCATGGATGTAGCTGGTGATGTGGTTAGATCAAAGGGGATGGTAAGACGAAGGAGAACGCGTTCGGGGCCAAATGGAAGAGGGACCCAGGGCTAAAGGAAGCAGTTCAAACGGAGGTCTGCAAGAAGTAGAAATCTAGCTGAGAATTAAAGGGGTTGGGTCCTCTGAGAGTGTGCCTTCGTACAGCTTGAAAGCGGTGAAATCCACCACGGCCTTCTGAAGCGACGAATGATCTAGAAAGTTGCTTACATGACCCAGTATTTGTCATTGAAGCTCTCAAGCTCGTCCGGGTCGCCGAGCTCGCTTCCATTTTCGGGCACATACACCTCGTAGCTCTGTAGAAGGTTGTCCTGAGCATACTGATGCAGTTCGGTTTCAAACGTTTTCGACAAGTCAACTCCTCTTCCACAGCCGGAAACATGGCTGGGAATAGTATGTGCTGCAGCAGATGGGTAGTGATTGTCGTTGTGGAATTCACGATGATGGTCGGCTTCTTTGCCTCGACGGCGATGTTCCCTGTGATGCACTCGTTGCTGAGGTTCTGGTCCTGGCGGAGTGAGATATGCCGTTGTTGGTGAAGGATGGGCAGCTGGCGATCTGTCAGTTGGCGTATGTATGCATGGGCAGGAACAGGAACAGGAACTGCTCGGTAGAGATGACGAATTGCAGTGAATGGATAGAGAGAGTGTAAGATACTCAGGATATAGGGTCCGAGGCTACGTCCTGATGCACGCGTCCCCCACTTTACACCCGGCACAGCATCGAGCAGATTAGAGCTTTCGTGCAGCTTTCAACCGCAGCGGAAAGGATCAAATTCTCATCGAAGGGAAAAAAAAGCAATCGACAGGTATTAGCATGAGCTGGGTGTGCCCACCTGTCTCTTGCATATATCTCAGTATCTTCTTCATCTTGCCTGTTTGGCTGTACCTCAATCTGTCGGCTCAAGAAAGTATCCACCCTGTGCACATTGGTTGCTTGCTTCTGCTATGATGGTATATGAATGGCTTCCACAAAGGAGTCTTTCCAGCCTTGTGACGTTTTCAGATGTCGTTGGAAACTCCGCCTCTGCCGAGGGGATCATATACCTGCTTGCACTCGATTACTCATGCTTGTCAGGTGTTGGGCCTTGGGGCGAATGGGGAAAGCGCCAGGCTTTTCGGCGCTCGAAAGCTTTGGCAGACCACGGCGTTACGTTTCAGGTTAAGAGGTGAATTTTGAACCCAGCTCGGTTACTTTTAGGCCGTCGACAAAACGCTGTGTCCATCTCCCTATGAAGAAGTAGATGCTTGCCGCCTTCGCGCCAATTTAGCTTGAATGTAACGATAGGCACAGCGAGTGTTAGGCCCTTACAGGTATATTTTGCTCATGGAACGCCTTGAAATTGTAACAGTTGTTCGATCATAACATACGCTCTCATCAAAAAGTAACATGCATTCAGATCCCAAGTCTGATTTTGCCCCAAACCACCCGCTTTCCTAAGTCTTGACTTTCTTCGCATCAGCTAGCCTTTCCTCACTCCCCTTTCTCTTCTCGCCTAAATTCTCCGCCTCGCCCCTGCCGAAGCCCGGCCCCGTTGGCATGATTGGCGTAGGAAAGGTGAGCGGACTGGGCAGCATGTTACTGTCCGGTCCACTCCTCCCGAAACCCCATTCCGGATAAAAACTACTCGGACTCGGCAATAACCCATCTGCTACGAATCTGGACGGCAATGCTGATATTGGCGTCTCAATATTGTTCCTGTTGTCGTTGTATGCGCTCGTATTCTGGTTCGGCGGTGGAGGTCTGGCGAAAGGATTAGGCGGGCCTGATGCACCGGCGCTGAGAAGAGCACTCGCAGACGGCGATGGTGGCGGCAACACAACTCCAGAGTGGTGAGATTCTGAGCTTCCTCTTGCAGGTGTAGCGCTTGCCGCCGCTGATCCGTGTGGCGATGCGGTTCCCATTTCCTCGTCAGACGCTTCCGACGGTATTTGCACCTTTAGTCGCGGACGTGCTGCACCAGACTTCGAACCATTCGTGTCACTCCGCGAGGGAGGGGCAAATTCCGACGTCGTCGACTGCGTTCTTGCAGGTTGAGGCATTGGCTTTGATGGAGTACTGCGAGGTGGCTGTCTGTCCGGCGATCCCTCCTTTTTGAAGCTCCGTGGCGCTGGGGTGTCAAAGAAATGCGCTGCTAGTACGGATCCACCTTCGTCAATAGGGGTGAAAATACTCTTCGATTTGGACGATAGGTGTCTCGGCTGAGGTGGGCTAGCTTCTGGGGGCTTTAATTCTGGTTGCGGAGAGGGTCTTGTTGGCTGTGCTGGTGGCTGGAGCCTATCTTGTTGGGATATCTGGCCCTGTGACTGCCGTCTCTGCTCGGCCATGAAAGCTTGATGAGCCTGTTGGACTTGTTGATGGGTTGACTGCTGTGGAGGATGAAATTGTTGATATTGGGGTTGAGGTGATGGTTGCGGAGGAGGTTGTAAGCCGTTGTTCGTTTGAGGATTGTAGATTGGCGGGTTTGGCATGTAAGCATAGCCATTTTGTGGCGGGGGAGGCGGAGGAGTGGAATGGGGATGTTGCAGCGGTATCAGATTCGAGCTCGTTCGGCGGATTGTATTTCGCGACGACGGCCGTGATCCCATGTATGGCTGAGGTGTAGAGTGGCGATGTTGAAACATGCCATTTTGCAACGGAGGTGACGCTGACGCTGCAGGCTGTCGAAGATGTGGGAAGGAATTGGTGTGTTGTATGTGAGGTGGCATAACATGCTGCGGCGGCATTGACTCCTCTCGTCCACCGGCCTCCTCATCTTCATCTTCATCCTCGTCATCTTCTCCACCTTTTCCTCGAAAGTCCGAAGGTCCTTTGTGCTCGTGAGGTGTGCCATACTACACGGATTAGCTGGGATGGCACGTCACGTCCGGGATCGGGATTGACATACGTATGAATAGCGCGTCAACGTCTCTCCAATGTCCCCAGATGAAAACTCATAGAGCTTCTTATTGTGGCCGAATATGATGACCGCGACATCTACCGAACATAACACCGACAATTCATGCGCCTTCTTGAAGAGGCCGCCTTTTCGCTTGAGGAAAGTTCTGCAATGGTCAGCGACGGGTTGAAGGTAAACGCTTTTGTCATACATACACCGATCGGTTTCGGTCGTCCTTGATCGCCTTGATTTCAATCTTCCTCCGACCCATGTTGGCCTTCGGCACGCATGTGACTTTTGAACCAGTCGATGGGACTGATTTCGGAGGCGTTGATGGACTCGAGGCCAGTTTTGGCCTGCGTGTCACTGCGGTGGGGAAAAGGGAACAAAGAGCACAAAACCAGTGCTTGTGAGCGAAACGCTTTTGGAAGACTCCTTGTTGAAGTAACGAGGTCGCTTCAATAGAGGCACGGCGCAGTTTTCCGTCACGACCGTGTACTTGAGCTGTATGCAGAAAAGCTAATCAGCTCCCAGAGAGGTTTCGAGGGAAGATAAAAATAGGATGAAACGGGCAGACACCGGGGGCGCAGTTTATCTGCCGACCGTGGCGCCTACTAAGCTCCGGAACTTGGAGGAGCCTGAGCCAATGGGGGCGAGGCTGGGGCGCGTGACCCAAGGCGGGAGCTAAGGATTTCGCTCCCTACAGTGGCACTATTCCGGGTTAGGCCCTTCGAGAAAGATTATGTTCCTTGCCGTCGATGCGTTTATTAACTTCCAACATTTCCGCCCGTGCAATGTTGGGGAGGACGCGTCAGTGAACACAAATCTCTATATACGGACTGAAGGAGCATTCTCATGCATGCTAAGTCCTGCTTCGATCCTTCAACGTTCTCGCAGTGGGTCGTCTCCGAAACTGCACACGATAAGAGGTGTTTTGAAGCGGTGTTCTTCTTCAGCAGGATGCAAGGGTAACGATTACATCTGCTCAGCTATGCGGCACTGTGACGCCGAATGGGGCATCAAACATGCTACGCCTCACGCTTGTCATGAGCAGAGCCTCATTTGCTGTGACACTGGCGCTTTGCTATCCCGGGTCGAGCTAGCCAATCAGACACGCTAAATGATCTGACACGAGCGGCGCACGTCCCAATATGACCTATGAGAAGGATGACTGGAAGGCCACCTACGCAGATCAAACCCCCTAGTTCCTGACCATTGGCAGCAATCTAACCTATCCTCGCCATCGTCCATTGTTTAACCTGGCATGGTCCAATTTACCACCACGACCATTAGTGTCCCTGCTCGATTCTTGAGGATTCTACTACGACCCAGCTGCCATGGATAGCCAATACTGTTAAGCTCTCCATCTCTCTCCATCTGGCGATACGTTTCCCCGTCAAAGACAATACTTGTAGCGACGAGAGTTCTGTCTGAAGCTTCCTTAAAGCGTTGACGGTCGTCGCCTTCTGTCGGAGGGGAAGGCATACCTTGGAATTTCCCTCCAGACCATCTCAATGGCGGATACTGCCCGAATGTCAATCGGGAGGCCACTTACCAACCTCGAAGCTCGTGGCTCTGGGACTGATGAACTTACTATACCGGCATTCCTTCCGCCTAATCGGCATGTTTCCCGCCCTGTTTGAAGCCGATAAAGAAGAATGTTGAATGCGGAAACCTCAGCTGACAAAGAACAATTGACAATGAAGATTCAATGGATGAAGAGGCCTGCAAACGGAGGAGAATATTCACGAGAGAAGCAACACGCAAACTGCGGAAAAGAGTCCAACGAAATCAGAGCTAGAAGGCACACAATTCATTCCTGAAGCACAAGCTATTCCTCCCCCTGCCGTCCGTTGACACACTCATGACCTTTGAAGGTGCACACGGCAAGATGGTGGACGAGGTGAACCGGCTTATCGGCCCCCAATTTATCCGTGCCATTGTCGGACAATTCTGTCCACACAATGGAAGGAACTAACCATGGTAGCAAAGGTACCGAGTCTGCCTTAGGAGAGCATCTCATGCTCAGAATAACGGCCTCTCGAGCCATACCTATCCAAACCTAAAGTACGGTCTTTCATCGAATGTGAGCAGCTAACTCTCATGCCTGACATTTCCGCCTTTGTCCGCCGATCCTATAACTTCTCCCCCGAAGTTCTCCTTCGGTACCTAGACAACCATCAACGAATTGCTTACCTCTTATCGGAATCTGCCACATCTCATTTCTTGTTATTCGAACCACGAGCTGACTCCTCTTCTCGTGCTCAGCGACCCTGCCCTTATTTCAAACATTTCACCACCAAGTGTTCCTTTGCGAAGACCGTCTTTGTCAAGCTCTCCATTCTGCTTCATCCATTCATACTCTTCTTCCTGAACAATTTCGGCTTTAGTGACAAAGGATCCATCAGCCCTGAAGTATCTTCGGCCAATGGGCTTCCCCGCTTTCATGTCATAGCCCGCGATCATATGCATGATGAAAGACTCGGTCTCCTCCATGTCCATGACGTCGACCGCCGCCAGCGTGAGACTTTGCAGTGCAGCTGAAGATAGAAGGTCGAGTGGACTGTTAGATAGGCGAAACGGAGAAGACTAATGAGTGAGATCGAAAGGGAAAGTGAAAACATTAAAGGCGCTCAGAAAGTCAAAGAACGAAGGAGTGCTTCGTGCTCATGGTGTTCATTGACTGCCTAAACATTCTGGAGAGTCCCTTTGATTGCCTACCCCTTACCATTGCTTTCAATTCCTGTCTGTGCATTGCACAGGTTGATGGTGTTTCCCTTGCTCAGCTCTTCGAAACCATCTCAACTTCATACTTGCCCCCAGGCAATCCATCAACTTCAACTTCCCCGTTCGTCCCACCCGTCAAAGTCACCACCAAATCTTCAGTGCCCCCACCAACATTCTTGATAGTCAACACCGCATCATTGGCAGGATAGTCCAGACTCACCCCTCCCATGGTCCCCTTGGGCGTCTCAAAGGCAACATTGATGCCCCCTGGTACAGTCGTTACATTGCTTGCGAAACTCCCCAGGCTCGTTTCAAACCCGGCCTCCACATTCGTCAACCCGCCCAACTGTGGCGCAATCCTCCACGTCTTTCCCACGGCACTCGTAACCTGCAAGCCGGCCGCGTAAAATGACAATACACTCGTCGGTCCCGTTGCCCAGCCATGTGCATGAGAGATCCTCGGATCGTTCGTATATGGCGCGTAGTGCAGGTCCCCGTTCGTGGAATAGCCCTCAATGAAAGTGCTATTTGTCATTCGAGGATCATCGAGCATAAAGTCCGCCCACATGCGTTTCATGAGCTGCACTGCATGCTGCGGCTGGCCGGCTAGGTAGTGAGCTTGGAGCTCGAAGCCGGAGATGAATGGTGAGACTGTTGCGCCGGCTTCTGGGGCTGGGGCACCGTATGGACCCCAACGTTTGGCGAGTGCGGTGGATATATTGGCTGCCTGGGCTTGAGACAGAGTAAGATTAGAGATGATTGCCCAAGAATTGCCATCTTGTGGGTGGAGGGTCGTAAGTGGAACGGTGTCGTTGTCACGGTAGAGGTTGGCAGAAGCATCCCACAGGTGGGCGTTGGCGGCTGATTTGATGTTTGCGGCGTATTTCGACCACTCGGAGGTCACAGCAGTATCGTTGAGGACATCTGCGAGTGATAGGCCCAGATTGATCGTGTAGTATAATATCGCATTTGCTTCAATGTTGTGCCCGCCCATTCCAAAACGGAGCCAGTCAGCAGAGGAGGTTACATTCGCCATTCCAGACGAATCGATCATACTTAGGGAATAGTTCAGACCGAGCTTGAACCTATTCCAATTGGCGGACAGGTAGTCTGTGTCTCCGGTATATTGATAGTAGTCATTCAAACCAATTAGGGAGTAGAGATGGTAGGTGAAGCTGAAGACATTGATGAGCGATCCGAAAGGGACACCAGCATATGGCAAAGCACCGGACGGCTTCTGAAGGATTAGCAGCGACTGAAGGGAGTTCTTCACGGTGACCAAGTCATTCGTGGAGACGAAGATAGAAGGTACTGCTATTGACATGTCGCCTGGCCAGACGAGGCGATCACGCTTTGCGCCATCAACAAGGACACTTGAACCATCTGATGCGCGTCAGTATTTCCCATGGATCGGTGTTGATGACTTACTGGCGATCGTGTAGTTATTGTACCATGTGAGCGGATGACTTGCTGGTATTGTCTCGGTCGAATTAACAACGCCAAGGTGCACCAAAGCATCGCCAGCTGTCGGCTCAATGGTGCAAAGTTGATCTGTGTAAGCTCCGGCATACCATACTCGATTTAGTTGTTCGTCATTGCAGTGGAAGTAACCAGAATAGGTCCGTAAATCGGCTTCGGCGACTTGTGGCAGAGCTGTGAAGTAGACAGATAGGCCCGTCAAATCAACGGTGCCGCTGGTATTGTGGTAGACGTTGAGATAGCGGAAGCCTCCTCTTTGGTGGATCTTCGACGCAGCATATTTCCCACCTGAAGAGACTTTGAACCACAACGCTTCGTCAATGCCAGCGTCTGCGGTCGCGTCACAACCCTCGCTGTTGATCCAGAGAGAACTCTCGGAGAAGCTGATGCCAATGAACTCGTCAGTGCCCTTGACAGTACTAACATTGAAGGACGCAATGCCACCAATGTTCTTGCCAAAGTCGTAGGTCACGGCAGAGGCGCCTTTGAATGTTGCGTTTCCAGGAGGCCTGGTCAAGCTAGCGGCATGTGCAACCGAACCATTGATGTTGTAAACTGTCGCCGGAAGCAAAGTCCTTGAAGCCGGTGTAAGAATGTATTCCGAATAAGGGCCAGCAACAGCTTGATGGAGAATGCCGAGTATGTTGACGAGCAACAGCCATAAGTTTGCGTATTTATTCATTCTGCCTGCTCAATGCTTAAAGAGAGGGCCTTGTTGACGGAAATGGTCCCAACAGACGACCGCTTTAAATACACAGAATCCATTGCTCCGCTCAAATCTGCCGATAACGCGCAGAATGACGAAGTGCTGATCACGTCTCTCACTTGAATGGCGTTTGAACTTGCATGTTGATACTTCGTGCTTGTCGGTTTATCTCTGACCGAAGGGACCCACATACCCCGGATTCAAATGTGGGGAAACCGTCTTGAGATAACCCGTTCTTTGCTGAGCCTCCCAATAAGGCTTTTCACATGCCCAGTTGCACCGAAGTCATCATCCCGGAGCTTGTCCTTGAATGTCGGAAGAGCAATCTGATCGATGCCATCCTGGTAATTTTTACCTCACTAGCTGCCAGATGCCAAGAGCAGGGTCGATCAGAATCACCACAAACTGCCGCACTCGAAGACCGCCTGCTTACCTGAGTTAAGCAGCTCGTTAACTTTCGCGGAGACAGATGGAGTGACATAACATGCAATTGTTCCGCCATGGGACGGTCGTGTGCGGAGATAACCTTGTCCACAGGCAAAATAATTGGGATCGTTTCGCCCAAAACACGGTTTCCCCGAAGATATCGCCCACAGGGAGAGAAAGTGATATCGTCCAACTCGTTGTTCGACATCTGGCGAGCTCTGAGATTGTTCGAAGCCCGGCAAGTTTTGTCGGATTTTGTCCTTTCTACCCAACGCTCTAGAAAACCTACCAGTTGCTTTTCGAATCGACAAGGAAGGAAAAACAGACTGCTCGCCCTGAAATGCTCGCACTCAGGCCATCCCCCCTCCCTTCCTGCTGGTGAATATTTGCCTTGCCGTCCGCCCAGTCTACGGCAAAGCGGTTGAGGAGAAGGTGTCAAATTTAAGAATGCAGCCAATGTAAAGTGTAACGTGAGGTGCACTTTCGATGCCCGCAAAAGAAACCCTCGCGCCTCCCCCTAACCCCAAAGCAGCAGCACCAACCCCCGCTTACTAACCCCTACTATACTGAAACGTCAACCCAGCAGCGGAGACTGATGAAAATCCTCCAGGACGACATGCCAAGATTGCCAATTCCCCAATGCGGCCAATTGGAGGTGGGCCGGGTCAGTACCCGTCCACAGCAAGTAAGCCAAGTTCTGCATCGGGCCTCTGTCGACCAGCCTGACGGAAGGAGGCTGTATCCGCCCGTCGAAGCGAGTGGAACTATTGGATATGAGAGATTCAAGGGGGGCTCAAACATAATAAGCAATATGGCAGAAGAAATTCGGTAGAGTATTGAACATTAGAGCAATACGCATAATTTCGGCATTTTGTTAGGCATGACCTGTAAAATAGGAAGATTCTGCGTATTGGATTTCCTGATCCTGCCTCAGCCTTGCAAGACAAAAATGACTCCACCACCTCCACTCCATCCTCCTCAGGTCCACGTGAGTCCTCTGTTGGGGCCCTTAGCATGTTCTACTTGCAGATCCGCGCCTTTCGCCAAGTTAGCGATGTCGGCGTCGCCCTCGCTTACATGTCAGATAGCAACTCCAAGGCTGGTGCTGTTACGATTGAGAATCTCGACACCACTGGCGGAGGAGGTGCTTGACGGTGGAGTTCGCTGCGATACACACTGTGGGTTAACGGCGCGGTAGCATGGAAGTACGTGCTCACGAGCATGGGGCCAGAGTTTAGCGGCCATCGAGGATGCTGGGGCAAGGTGTTGGATGCATTGTGGGGTTGAAGTAGGTGATGCTTGACAGGGGAAGTTAGTAAGCCACCTATTCAGTGTGGTCTGCATTAGTAGCGACGCTCTCTCGCCAAATTTCCTTGGTATCATCAAGATAGCTAGTGTGACCCGTAGTTAGAATTCTTCTTGGTTTGTCGAATTTCTAGCAACTACTTTACTCATAGCTTATGGAGTAGCCTAAAAGTTCTGCTGTCATAGCAACGTCGGATCTTTGCTCGGAGTTGTTTCTCCTGGAAGCTCGGTTATATGAGACTCGCCGTTGATCTCAGATATGTTTTGATGTGGATCAAGAGCGGTATTTTGAAGTTCTGCGCGCGGATTTTTGACGTTGAAATGAGGTTGGTATATCCCGTCTCCATTCTTGTGGCTATTTGATTTACTCCGCCGAAATCGCCATACTGCAAAGAGAAGTGCGGTGAGACCGACGAGACTGACCACGCCTAGCGCAGACGCAAGACCAATAACGGCTCCTTTGTTTGAAGTGTTCGTCGTTGAGACCGCTGATGTGGCCGTCGCCGTAATGTATGTTGTTATCGTTGCACTTATTTTGATTGACGAGGCTGAGGGAGCTGCGAGGATGCTGCCGGACTGATCTAGGTAATAGCCCTGACTGGCTAAGCAACATGTCGTATTTTCGTTGCCGCAACAGAAGCTGCCATCCGAGCATTGCGTTAGGGGGTGATAAATACTTTCATTGCTATTGGCTACGGCCGAAAATGTCAGCTTCAAGTCGTCTTTAGGGGGAGCGAGGGAGCGAACCACAAATCTTTCCCAGCGGTGAACATCCATCTCCCCAGTTGATATCAGTACAAGCATCCACCCAGAAAGGTACGGTAGATGAGTTGCTCAGGCAGAGCCCTTGTGTTGTGCAGGCGTCGGGATATGCGAGGTTGTTTAGCCAGCAACACATCTCGGTGTTGTACAGGCTAGGACAGGGCGCTATTTGGGCACTCGTGTCCTCAGTGCCATCCGAGAAGTAACAACTACTGCCAAAAACAGATGGCAGAAGGACCGCCCATGTCGCTATCAGCTTCATCGTAGCGAAGGCAAAATGGTAGCTTATGGTGGATTGAGGATCAGTAAGATAATGCAGAACAATTGTCTGGATAAAGGTAAAGATTCTCTGATATCAATCCATTGGGCTCTCTGATAAAGTAAGCACTCTCGTCTCGGAACTGATCCAGCGCACTGACTGTGGGTTGCAATATCGAGCTTGACCAGTTCAAAAACACTTCAGATGTTAGGCTGCCGGTTGAAAGGTAGGCAGTATATGATTCAGTAGACAAGCATACTCTGAGATGACGGGGCGCATAAATAATGACCGCTTTAGATTGATCATTGACTGCAGCCATGACATCGACTCGACGCTTAAAGGAGTTCGGGGCACTAGAGCCTTAGTGCTTTGACAGGGCATGCCTAACAAGCTATTTTTAACGGGCCACTTTAGAGGCAACACTTCTCAACAACATAACTTGCTGCTGCCAATCTCGATTCGAAGCGGCAGAATTCTGATGATTCTTAACTAGCAATTGCAATCAATATTCGCGTGTGATCTATTCTACTCGGGTATACTGCGAGGAGCGTTGAAGCCTCGAGAATAACGACCTTGGGGTTGAATCTTAAGGCGTCCCAATTAAAGTGTATCCCTGGCAATGGCTGCATATCGATCGGCGAAGGTCAGGGGCATTTATTCCCTGCGCTGCCGACACCTCGTGCAGCCCCTAGGCAGCGACCCTAAAGTTTAGGGACCAAGTCCTCGGATAGGGTGCCTTCCCGGGTAACGACCGCTTACTCTAAAGTTTAGAAATGATCCTCCAGGTTAGGGCCAGCCAGACTGAGGTCCCGTAAGGCCGAGGTTCCTTCTCCACGGTTCACTGCTCTATTATTAGGCAGCCCGAATATCTCCTCGAGGGCGGGTAAGCTATCGGGGCTTGGGGGTATCCTGGGGGTGGGCATGAGGAACCTGACACCCACTACAATAAGTTGGTGCCTTTAAGATTCAGCCTGGCGACGAGATTCACGAGCAGCTTCGTTAATCTTCTTGGTCGCTTTTCAAGGGCATTACCAGCCCTAACGGCTATCTCTGTGCCTGTCATACCCCAAGCAATAGTCTTGTCATGCTGCTTTCAGTATTAGGCCTATGATGTCTTAGGGATTGGTACAGGGCAACCCAATTTGCAGCGTTGCATACTGTACCACCGTGGCGGCTCGATCTGGAATGGGGCCTTGCATTTTTTTCATGGATTTGGGCTTAGCCTGGTCGCGTCATCTGAGATACGTTTGGAAAATATTTGGAAGTTCTCTTAGTGGTTACACAAAGTAATGGGTGTCCATCTATCTACGCGTTAAAGACATCAACTGCCCTCCTCTCTGAACTTCCATTGACTACTTTTTTTTCCACAGACCTGGAAAGCCCAGGCGACCCAGCCTTGTTCAAGCGCTAACTAGGATTTTGCAGACATAAAAGCAAAGGCAGCATGGTGTAGAATCGTGTAAAGTGCGGTCCCGCGTGGCGGCCAAAGCTTCCCCCATCTACATCATCTTTCCTCCTGCAAATTCTGACCACGACTTGACTTCTGGTGGGATGCCTTCTTTTCGGGGCAGTTTAGCGTTCATGCACTGTGCGAAAAGGAGGGCAGTCTATGCGTCGGATGTCAGCGAGATTATAGTCTTCACTAAAGAGAATAGTAACATACCTTGGGCTCCATGAAGAGAGGGACTCCGAAATCGACAGCATTTCTTCTCATGACATAGTCCTTGTCCGTTAGGGTCTTGCCTCTACTTTGGGCAATGTTGAAGACACCTTTGATGTCGTACTTCTGAAATACTTTCCGTAGAGCGTTCTTGTCAGTGACCGGGAACTCGACGACCTCGATACTTGTTCCTGATTTCTGAAGGTGCTCCTTCACGTCTTCGCTAGCGGCGTAGAACTTGTAACCAAGAGGTTCTAGATATTCGACGATCTTCGGTAGCTCGGTCATCTCTGTACTGCCACCAAGCAGGATTCCTTCTCCAGGCTCGGGCATTCGGAAATTCATGGTCGATTGCATGGATGCCCAATACGCCTCAATCAAGTCTTTGCCGAAACAGGCAATCTCACCTGTGCTTGACATCTCGACACCAAGGAAGGGATCTGCACCTGCCAATCTAGTCCACGAGAACTGGGCCACCTTTGTGGCGAGGTAGTCGCGCTTGATAGCCATCAAATCTTCGGCTTCAGGTACATCTCGTCCCACCAGTGCCTTCGTGGCGACGTCTATGAAGTTCTTACCGAGGACCTTTGAAACGAATGGGAAGGAGCGAGAGGCACGGAGGTTGCATTCTATAACCTTCAAAGCAGGTTCCTTGCCACCCTCATTGGCTTTAATGATCTGCATATTGAAGGGTCCGGTGATGCGCCAGGCTTTCGCGACTTTCTGTCCAATCTCCTTCAAGCGGGCCATGATGCTTTCGTCCAGGTTGACAGGTGGTAGCACGAGTGTGGCATCACCAGAATGGACACCGGCTGGTTCCACATGCTCTGAGACGGCATGGAGAATCATTTCGCCGCCTGAAGCAACAGCATCAATATCAATTTCTTGTGCGCCTTCGATGAACTTTGTGATGACGACAGGATGATCTGGAGTAACGGAAGAGGCGGATAACAACTTGTCTTTCAATTCATCCTGCGACCGGATGACGGACATAGCGGCACCAGAAAGGACATACGACGGACGGACAAGGACAGGATAGCCAACAGAGTCAGCGAATGACTCTGCATCTGCAACTGAAGTAAGTTCTTTCCAAGCTGGCTGATCCACACCGATCGAATCCAGGATTTGTGAAAATTTGTGTCGGTCTTCTGCCTTGTCAATATCGTTGGGATCCGTTCCGAGTATTTTAGCACCGCCTGTCTCTTGAAGACGCAGAGCGATGTTCTGAGGGAGCTGGCCACCAACGCTGACGACCACTCCCGACGCAGCTTCGAGTTCGTATATGTCCATGACACGCTCGTACGAGAGTTCTTCGAAATAAAGCTTGTCGGCGGTGTCGAAGTCCGTGGAATATGTCTCAGGGTTGTAATTAATCATCACAGTCTTCTTGCCCATGTTTTTCAGCGAGAGGGTAGCATTGACAGCACACCAGTCAAACTCAACAGACGAGCCTATCCTGTAGACGCCAGAACCGAGAATGATTGTGCCGTGGTCGTCGAATGTTACATCATGAGAGGTGGCGTTGTAGGTCGTGTAGAGGTAGTTGGTATCCGCTGGGAATTCGGCGGCCAGGGTATCGATTTTCTTGACCCACGGCCGGATGCCAAATCTCTTTCTGCGAGCTCGAACTTCGTCCTCGGTGGAATTGACGTACATGGCAATTTGCTTGTCGGAAAATCCCATTTTCTTTGCCTTCATCATAAGCTCATGCTGGATTCCGAAAAGAGAGCCAATTTCTTGCATCTCCTTCATGCAATCCACGAGATTCTGCAGCTTGTACAAAAACCACTTGTCGATCTTGGTCAATTCATTGACCTTATCAACCGAGTAGCCTTCGTGGATCATGGCCTGACCAACAGCAAGCCATCGCCTGTCTGTTGGGTTGCGAAGTGTCTCGTCGAGGTCATCGAACTTATCGCCTTGGAAACCAACATACTTCGGGTCAACCTGTCGGATAGCTTTCTGGAACGACTCCTCGAACGTGCGGCCGATAGCCATGACTTCGCCGACAGATTTCATGGCGCTGCCAATGTCTCGTTTTACATGCTGAAACTTGGCAAGATCCCAGCGAGGTATCTTTGTGACGATATAATCAAGACTTGGCTCGAAGTTCGCCGTGGTTGTCTTGGTGACGGCGTTTGGCAATTCTGGCAAGGTGTGACCAAGGCCGATCTTCGCAGCGGTGTAAGCAAGGGGATAGCCCGTTGCCTTGGAGGCCAGAGCAGACGATCGGGACAGACGAGCATTGACCTCGATGACCCTGTAATCGAGTCCGTCGGGCTGAAGAGCGTACTGCACGTTACACTCTCCAACCACACCCAGATGCCTTACGATTTTGATCGCTGCGGTTCTGAGCATGTGGTACTCCTCATCACTCAGCGTCTGACTCGGTGCAACAACTATACTGTCACCAGTGTGTATGCCCAGAGGATCAAAGTTCTCCATGTTGCACACCGTGATGCAGTTATTGTCTGCGTCCCTAACCACCTCATACTCGACCTCTTTCCATCCTTTCAGAGATTTTTCCACCAAAATCTGCGGCGATAGAGAGAGCGACCGTGATGACAAATTCGACAATTCTTCTGCATTGGCCGCAAAACCTGATCCCAGGCCGCCGAGTGCGTAGGCAGAACGGACAATGATGGGATAGCCAATCTTCTCAGCGGCTTTGAGCGCTTCATCGACGGACTCGACAGCAATTGATCGAGCAATGGGTATATCAATCTCTTTCAGGGCCTTTGCAAAGAGGTCTCTGTCTTCGCTGATCTCGAGTGTTCTAATGCTCGTTCCGAGTACTTTAACACCATACTGCTCGAAAATGCCCATTTTATTCATCTTGACTCCCAGGTTCAGCCCCGTCTGGCCACCAAAGGTGAGTAGTATGCCATCCGGCCTCTCTCGCTCGATAACATAGGTGACATATTCAGGCGTGACTGGGAGGTAGTACACTTCATCGGCGAGTTTGTGATCCGTCTGGATGGTTGCGATATTGGGATTGACCAGAACGGATGCTACGCCAGCTTCTTTCAGAGCCTTTAGAGCTTGAGAACCTATGGGTAGACGTGTTAGTGGTTTGATGCCTCAATCTTCAGTTGCGTTGGGACACGACTTGCAATAACCCCCCTTGACCACAGCTATGGAAAGATGAAGTGTTTTGGGGGGGGGGGGGGGGAAGAGGGGGTAAAAGTGGAAGCGTTTATAAAAACCACACCTGAATAGTCAAAAACGCC
>Ga0335072_10001743_pt1 | contig 34656 bp, 29 predicted proteins | sample Lox_Sample_21_FD_206725 | JGI IMG/M metagenome (GOLD analysis project Ga0335072, IMG submission 206725) | Soil microbial communities from Loxahatchee National Wildlife Refuge, Florida, United States - Lox_Sample_2.1 | ecosystem: Environmental > Terrestrial > Soil > Wetlands | place: USA... | reverse complement strand
AAGAGCGCGAATCCGCAGCAGCTTGACCATGCGCACGATGAATTTCATAGCCGCGATGTCTACAGTGAAGTCATCGACAATAGTTGGCCGCCTTACTTTGACAGCCACCTTATGACCGCCCAGCATGGCCACATGCACCTGGCCAATCGATCCAGCTGCGATGGGATGGACATCGAATGAATCGAATATCTCTTTCGGAGTTCGATGAAGGTCTTCCCGGAACGTTTGCTCCACTTGCTCGAAGGAAAATGGCGCCAAGCTATCAAACAGGGTGAACAGCACCCGGCAGTATTCGAGAGGAAGCAGATCAGATTGAAGTGCGAGCATTTGGCCCAGCTTGATAAATGTTCCGCCCATTTCTTCAAGCAGCTTCTTAAAGCGATCCGGGCCTGAAAGAGGCACGCCGCAGATCCTGTTCGCAAGGCTGGGCCATCGCGCAAGACTTCGGCTCGCCAAGGTGATGGCTCCGTGGCGCGCGGCAACATGAAGGACGTGGCCAAATCGCCTGAAATTCGCCTTCGTTCTCATCAACCCGCCTCCGGCTCGAAGATCGACCCGAAGAAAATGGAGCGCCGCCGAACTAGCATTTCGTTTACCGCCTTTTGCATGCGGCTGCGTACCTCAAGGCTGATTGCTTTCACGACGGATGGGTCCCGTTCAGCCTCTGGTGGGTACTCATTTTCAATGTGAATCGGCGGCAGAAACTCCGTGTGCCACTTTGATGGCAAAGGCACTGGCAGGAGCGGGAAGGTGGCCGTAATTGGCAGGGACGGCCACTCTGTGTAGCGGGACCAGAGCCGGGATTCAATTTTCCCGAAGATGGGGAAAATCTCAGCGCTCCCCACGGTGACAAACGGCACAATGGGCGCGCGATTGCGCAACGCAATCTTCACAAAGGCATCGCGTCCAAACTCCTGTAGCTGATATGCCTGGCGATAGATGGTGAAAGCCCCTTGGATACCCTCAGGGAAAATTCCGAGTAATTCGTCTTCTTCAAGAATGCGGTCGGCATTCTTTTGGGAAGCTACGACGCCGCCGAGCTTGGTCATGAAATTTGATAGGAATGGAAACTTCAGCAGGCCGGGATGGACGAGAAAGCGTGGATATCTCCCCGTTTTCTGAACCAGGAGATGCAGCGCCATCACCCCATCAAACGGCATAAAGCCTCGATGCATCCCCACCAGGACGGCTCGCCCTTCGCGTGGAACGTTCTCTAATCCTTTGTGCTCGATACGCCAGTAATAATCACAGAGAAACCGAAAGAGCGTCCGGCCATAGAAACGGATATAGTTTTTGTCCATTCCGAATTTGTCGAAGTGCGAATCTGGCGCGTGATCGGCCGTGCCTGCGCCGTTTCGAAACTCCAGCACCGCTTCAAGGCTTGATTTTCTGGGCCGAAATCCTATCTTAGTAAGGTTCTCGCTTGAGACCGTCCACGAATAGCGCTTGAAGTCCAGCTGATCGCCAAATCCGGTACGTCGTATGGCACTCGCTGATCGAAGGAGCGTTCGGGGCAGCGGGATGCGTCGGACTCCGGCTTGACGAAGAGCTTCTTTGAGAGGGATCGGCTCATCGGGCGCGACATTGAAGATGCCTCTGGCACCACTCTGCAGGACGCAGGCAATAGCGTGTCCCAGATCCGTTGGGCTAAGCAGCTGAACGGACGGATCGTGCCCAACTGCCGCTGTTGCAATGCCGGTCGCGAACTGCCGAGCCAGCAGATTTGCGCAACCACGAGAGAGCACGGTAGCGCACCTGAGAATGACTAAGTTGTAGGAGCGGTCCCAATACTTCTGCGCCAGACGCTCAAGTTGGAGCCATTGAAAAGGACTCCTTTGTTTCGCCTTTGGCAATGGACAGCATTCCTGCATCAGCCCGGGATTGCGAAAGCTGGCGCCATAGATGGCAGCGCTGGAGACAAGGATGCATAAGCCCAGGCTTTTCTCGGACAACAGGCGACATGTGGCTTCGGCCTCAGAAAAATCCGGCAGCATCGGCGCTTCGCGCCGCAGCGATGGCAGGTAGACAACAATACTTCCGGATGAAACCTCCGACGAGGTGAGTGTATTCGGAGGAATTATTTTATGTGCGAAAGAGAGACCGCTTAGGTTTATCTCTTCCGCTACGGTACTTGAAAGTTTCTCGTCGGCAGAGAGCAGTAATACTTCAGAGGTCGGTACAAGGGGATTGCCCTCGTTATTTTGGAGTGTCGGTTGCTGAACTGTGGTAACCATAGCCACCTCACGCGGAAACCGTCTGAGAATCCGCCACTTGCACCCAGGGGAAAAGCGGGGTTTGTCGATTTTGGCGATCGTCGATAATAATCTGTGCAACTCGACGGGCAGACATCATCACCGGCGTAATTCCACCGCCAGGCCGCGTCCAGTGTCCAACGAAATATAGATTCCTGATGGGTCCGGTGACATCTGGGCGAGTCGTTGTTGTCTGGTCGGGGGCAAGCTCCCATCCCAACATGGCCCCATGATGGTTCAAGGTGTAGCGATACGAGGTCAGAGCGGATGCAGTCAAAGAAACAACAACATGCTTCGAGAAGCCAGGGACGACGCGCTCAAGATTGGCCGTGATATAGTCCTCAATCACCGTCTTCTGCGCTGCCCAATCGTGCACGTGCGGAAAGTCGACAGCAGTCAGCTTCTGGACGATGAGAATGTGCCCTCCGGGAGGAGCGATCCCTGGATCGAAAAGGGTCGGCACGAATATCTTGAAGGCAGCCGTCGCTACATCGTTCGGATTCCAGGAAGACCAGTGATAGCCCTGGATGGCTTCCAGCACCTTGGTCGACAGCCCACGCACCCCAATGTTCGTGACGGAACATGGCAGGGTGGGCCGAAGTTCTTTCACTGAGGCAAGGTATGCAGGATCAATCAACTCCGCACCGATCATCCTCTCCAGCGTCATCAGCAGATCGGCATTCGAAACCACCACGCCTGCGCGAACCCGCACCATGCGGCGAAGACTCCCGATTCCCGTCTCGATGTCAACACCGTTGGTGGAGTCATGCGAAACGTGGATCTTGGTCACCAGTGAACTCATCAGGATGTGTCCACCTGCTTCTTCAAACCTGGCAGCGAGATCGTCCGCGAAGACCTGAGAGCCTCCAATCGGATAGTAATTGCCCAGAAAGTAGGCCAATCGCAGCATGGAATCGAAGACAAATGATGTTCGGACGGGCGAGGATCCCCAGTGCGCCGTGTCGGCAGTCAGCAGTAGTTTGAGCTTCGGGCTATGGAAATGGCTATCCAGAACATCCTGGACCGAGAGCTGCATATATTGCTCAAGCTCCTCCGTCCATGTGCCGCGAAAATGATAGAGCAGGCCAAGAAGATACACGCGGCGGGCAAGAGTGAAGAACTTATCGATCGCGGGTATTTCCTGGGGAAACTCCGACCGCAGGCGAGTGATATATGTGTCGAAATCCGCAGGCACTGAAAAGCTGGAGCCGTCCGGAAAATGGAATTGATCGACCGGATCCATCTTGACCCAGGGTGTGCGGACGCCGAGATCGACAAGTTGCTTCCCGGTTAACGTTGCTGGGTTCCCAAGCAGCGGATAAAAGTGAGTGGCCGCGTCGAAGATGAATCCTTTTCGCTTGAAAGTGCTGCAGTATCCACCGACCATGAAGTGCTGTTCCACAAGCAGGACCCGCAATCCCGCCCGCACCAGCCAGTTGGCACACATTAGTCCGCCGATGCCTGCACCAATGATTACGGCATCGTATGAGGAAAGCGGATCCGTCCGAAGAGACTTAAATCTGCGCCCCATGTACGCAACGCCTTCCCTATCGGTTGAACAGCGGAAACAGTTTCGATTTGACTAGCTTGCAGTTGACAGTAATATCCTCATCGATTGATTCACTGAGCTAGACAGAAAAGCCGGGACAATTTGCAGCGCTAAACCCGGTGATTCGCTCAGTGTTCGGAGGGATCGACGAAGTTGTTTGGAAGAATGTCCCTTTTGCTTTCAACGGCCGCTTTTACCAGACCTCGGCACCGAGAACACAACGAAAGGTGGGAAATCACATCATCCATTTGTTGGGCATTGAGTTCGCCATCAATGAAAGCCGCCAGGAGTTCTTCCGGTGGACACGCGAGAAGCAAGGATCGTACCTCACCTCATGTGGACAGGTGGACCGGCGAAAAGTTGCACATTAGTTGAAAAGCATCACTGTATAAAATCGCGAGCCTTGCAGACACCTCCCATCATCAGACGAAGTCTGGGTTATTACGGTCATCAACCGTCAACGATCGCGCGGGTGGGTCGTTGATGCGGAGTCTGGTCAGGTTTTCAGAAATGGCCTTGACCGGTTTCGGGGCTTCTTTGATCAGACTCAATGGCGATATCGAAATCAATGGATTTTCGACGATATCAGTCAAGCATTCCTGAATTGCAGCAGGGCTCAGCTGATGTTCCAATTCGAGAGTCTGAATCACGGATTCTCGCAGTCTGGTCTGTAAACGAACAAGACGGCGGGTGACATTCGCCTGATGAATGCCCAGAAGACCCGCGATCTCTCCTAATGGTATGTTCTCTTCGTAGCGCCACAGCAACATAAGTCGCTCCGCCGGAGTAAGCTGGTGGAGTGCGCTGGTCAGGGCGTCGCTGAGAATCTTACCGTAGCGCTGAGCTCGAAGAGCCGACTCGAAGTTAGCAAGTGCACGGCCATCTGGGATATCCGCCAGACTTTCCTCAACCGCCGCCTTTCGTTCATTCCTGTCATTGATTGCACGATTGATCACAATCACGCGCAGCCAGGTTCCTAATGAACTCCGGCCATCGTAAGAAGCGATGCGCTGTCTCCCGGAACGGTCGTCAAAGTACAAGCTTACGAGTATCAAGTCCGCGATCTCTTCATTATCTGTGCCGTATCTATAACAAAAACGAACGAGATTCGTAACGAACTTGCGGTAATTGGTATCAAACGCCTTCCACGCATTTTCATTTTTTTGTACGCAACCACACGCGAGATACAAGTCACGGAGATAGAGCTTTCTCACAAACGCAATTGCCGTTGGTTCATCGGAGGAATCCTTGAGATGTTTGCACGCAATATCCCATACGTAGCCAGCGAATGAATCGTGGGAGATGTCGATGTCGGCCCAGTGTGACTGGCAAGCGCAGATGTGTTCGGCAATTGCTGCGGTGAATTGAGCCGAGGCTTGCATCTTCGTTCCCTCCTTTCTCACTCAAGAACAGGAAGTTCCGTCAGGGCGATTCCGTCCATAAGCTTCATGGGCTGCAACGAATTCGCCGCTGATGATCGCTCCACCAATGGAAAGCTCGCCTGCTAATAGAGTTGAGGCGATAAGTTCTGCAAATTTCGGGGCGAAGCCGGCTCCATCGCATCCCATGATCGAAAGACATTCATGAGCGGTTCCGAAGCCTGTACCTCCGCCAACTGTCGCGACCGTCAATGAAGGCAGAGTGACGCTCGCGTAGAGATCTCCGCTGGCGGTAACTTCAAAGTTTGTGATACCCACAGTACAGTTGGGCAGGTTTCCAACGTCCTGGCCACAGGCGATGAAGATCGCAGCGAGTCCGTTGGCGAAATGCCCGTTGTAACCAACCGTGTTTGCCTGGATGTGTCCAAGGACAGTGTGTTGCCAGAGGGCCAGGAACTGGGCAGGCGTAGCGCGAAGGTAGAATTGCAAAACACCTGCGGGCAGCAGAGCGCCAGCGGTTACCTTCTTGCCTTTACCCCCGGTAAATAGCCCTCCGCTGGAGTGTTTTTCCGACTCGAAACCGCTGAAGATCTGGTAGTCCAGCGCGCCAAGATTCGTTACTACCCAGCGGCAGGCATGATCCGTGGCCTTCACGATCATGTTCATGCCATGCGCGTCGGCGGTGTAGTAGTGGAAAGTCACTAGAACATTTCGGCCTTCAATGTTCGGCTCGATCCTGAGCAGTTTTCCGTGTTTCGTGGTGGCATCGGCTTCCCGGCAGATTTCCGGAAAGTAGTTCTGCAGCCGGGAGGCGAAGTCGTAGGATTCGACTACATCGTTAAAAAAGAATGTAGGCGCGACGCAGTTCTCATCAGAGTGAACCCGTGCAGCGACACCCCCCGCGCGCGTCAGGACCGTCATTCCACGCTCATAAGAGCGCACCAGGGCGCCTTCTGTCGTGGCCAGTGGAACATAAAAGGTGCCCTTTGCGTGAAGTCCATTTACAAGCAGAGGGCCAGCGATACCGAGAGGTATTTGCGCCGCACCAATGGGGTTTTCAATTCTTCCCTTCATCTGACCGCTAGATACCGAAAACGCCCCGATATGATTCAGACCTGCACCGGTTTTTTGCTCCACCCACTCACGGCGCAGTCTCACGGATTCGGCGTCGTATCCTTGATTAGAAAAACGGGGAGTCAGCACGGAATGTAGAACTTCAGTCAGGGGTCCGATTGCCATTGCGGATCTTCCTATCTCACTTATGCGGGAATCAACTATTCGGCCACGGCAATAACAAGTGAACAACAATTTCCGTCCAGCCCTAAACCATTAATCAAGGCGCTGCGAGCCTTGATTGTCCGGGCATCCGGGGCTATTCCTGCCCGTTGCCACTCCGGCGGAAGTTTCTGAAGCCCGATAACCCCGGGTAACTCTCCGGTTCTTAGAGTCTCAATTGCGACTGCTACCTGCGCTGGACCGGATGCGGCCAAGGCCTCTCCGATACCACCCTTAATCGCCGTGACCGGCAATGCACTTGCCCGTTCTCCAAAGACCGCTGCGAGTGCGGAGAGCTCATACGAGTCCCGGGCGACGCTTCCGTTCGCCGAAGCGCTGACGAAATCGATGTCGTCGACCGACATTTTTGACCTGCTCAGGGCTGTATGCATGGTCCGCACAAGCGTCTGTACCGCCAGATTGGGGTCCCGGCCCTGGGAGTGGTCGAAGGCAGTTGCATAGCCTCTTACTTCGGCCAATATTCTCGCCCCGCGCTCTATGGCGTAAGTGAATTCCTCGAGCGCGAGAAAGCCCGCTCCTTCTCCGAGTGCAAACCCATTTCTGCGCTGGTCAAACGGGATGGGAAGTTCTTCGCTCACATGATTGGTGCACAGCAGACCAGCTCGGCCAAAGCCGCAGAACGATTCAACCGAAAACTCGTCCACCCCACCGGCCAGGACAGCCATCGCGCCTCGGTGGCGAATCAAATCGGTAGCGTGGCCAACTGCGCTGATCCCGGAAATTGAACCCGCGGCTACAGTGCTGTTGACCCCGCGCATGTTATGCCAAATGGCAGTCTGACCTGCCGCAGCATTGATAACGGTATTCGCGAAGGCCATCGGGCTAACGCTTGCAGGACCGGATGCCATTGCGGTTCGATCGAAGTCGCCAATGTTATGCATCCCGGCGAACATCGTTCCTACCATTACCGCCAAGTCATTGGCAGCGCGGCTCTCGGAATTCCATCCACTGCTTTCCAACGCGAGCCCGCAGGCGGCGCTCGCCAATTGGGAACTGCGATCCAGCGGTCGCAGCGGCCGTCCGGCCAAATATTTCTCTGGCTGAAAGTCGACCAGTCGGGCTGCAAGGTGGCATTGGTTACCATTAACGACTTGTGGGCCGACCGGATGGATGCCGGTGCGCCCACTGCACAGTGCATGGTGCAATGCGTTGGACGAATCACCCAATGGTGAAATCAACCCGATCCCCGTGATTGCAACGCGGTGTTCCATTTCGATCTATGCCTCGTAACGCCTGAAGATCACGGAGGAATTGTTGCCGCCAAAGGCGTAAGCGTTGTTCATGGCGATATTGACCTTGTGCTCGCGGGAACAATTCGCGATAAAGTCCAGGTCGCACTCTGGATCCTGAGTCTCTAAATGAATAGTGGCAGGGATATAACCATAAGTGATGGCAAGAACGCAGGCTATTGCCTCAATGGCGGACGCAGCGCCCATGGCGTGTCCCAGCATCGACTTGATTGAGCTGATCGGGACTCGGTATGCGTAGTCCTTGAAGACGCGTTTAATGGCAATCGTTTCCAGACGGTCGTTGGTGGGAGTTCCGGTACCGTGCGCGCTGATGTAGTCCACTTCCTCCGGCAGAGTCTCGCTGGAGCGTAACGCCATCTCCATTGCACGCGCGGCGCCCGCACCCTGAGGGTGGGCTGAAGTCATGTGATAGGCGTCGCAGGATAGCCCGTACCCGGCGATGACAGCGTATATCCTGGCGCCGCGAGCGACCGCGTCTGCCCGTCTTTCGAGCACCAGCATGGCCGCACCCTCTCCAGGAATCATGCCCTTCCGGTTACGATCGAAGGGCCTGCACAGGTCGGTCGAAATGGCCCCGAGGCGGGCGAACCCTGTGTAAGTAATACGCGAGAAGGAATCGGCGCCACCCGCCAACATGATCCTTGCCCGCCGCATCTGGAGCAGGTCTGAAGCATGGGCTATAGCGTAGTTTCCAGCAGCACAAGCCGTAGGAATGGTAAGAACTTCGCCTCCCAGCCCCAGTTCGCTGGCAACATGAGCGGCCAGAGCGTTGCAAGGATAGTTGTCTATGAAATCCGAACTGAGCTGGTTGATTCTTCCCTCGATATAGAGGTCATCAAAACGTTCGATCACGCCAGGCTCACCCGACGTGGTTCCCACCACAACGCCTGCCTGTTCGAGATCCGCCTCCGTAAACGATAAATGAGCGTCTGCTAAAGCCAGATGGGCCGCAGCGATAGCAAGTTCGGAAGCGCGTCCTATCTTTCCTGCAGGCAGGCGGTTGACATAGTCATTGGCGTCGAAATCTTTGATTTCCGCGCCATGATGTACAGGAAAATGTTCTGTGCTGAAAGCCTCGACAGGACCAATGCCGCAGCGTCCTGCGAGCAGATTCTGCCAGAAGATTTCTTTACCGGTACCAATCGACGTAACAAGGCCAACGCCAGTCACGACAGTCTCGTCTGGAGCTGATTGTCTTGGATGACCGTTCTTCGGCAACCCGGACGGCATTTTGAGCTCCTTGCATCGCTGGTGCGCACTAGCTACGACTGATTTCTTTGCAAATTGCCTAAAGGTCGCTGTCTCTCACTAGTAGCCGTCTGAGAAATAAACCAGCGAAGCATTAACCCGTATTTCCCAAAGGTAGTTTTCAATCAGAGAATCTATGGCTCGACGCGAATCTGGTTGACAAAAAAGGAATAACGAGAAGGTAAGACTCTAACTTATATCCATCGAAAGATCGAGTTTTATCTCCACCTATCGGTCTAATAGACAGCGACCTGGCTCTAATTTGCGTCCGCAGTTTTTTTGAGAGCATACTCGTACCATGTCAACGGGCAATCCAAGCCTCGCACGCATCGGCGACTACCTGGGAATGGAAACCGGCGTCTCGGACTGGATCGAAGTCACGCAGGAGCAAGTTGACTCTTTTGCTGAAGTTACAGATGACCATCAGTGGATTCACCAGAGCCAGCCGGAAACGTTAACCGGCCCTTTTGGGGGACCAGTCGCTCATGGGCTCCTGGTGTTGTCGATCGCTTTCAAGCTGGCCCGAGAAGCGGAAGCCCTCCCCCAATCGACCTGGATCATCTACGGCTATGACAAGCTGCGGTTTCGCGCGCCCGTGCGAATCGGCAAGAGAATTCGGTGCCGCACTACAGTGCTGAATGTGTGTCACCTTGGCCAGCGTGTTTTGTTGACCGTTCGCTTCAAAGTTGAAATAGAAGGCGAAATAATCCCCGCGCTGGTGGCTGACTGTTCCCTTCTTTGCTTGAACGATCAGGAAGATATTTCGACCCCCGATGTGTTGCGCGAAGATCGAACATCTGCAACTGAACATATCAAGATAGGCCCCGCTTAGAGCCTCTCGGATTTACCTTTCCCGCGAAAACGGCGCAAAAACAAACTGCCCTTCTGTCCTAAAGGCAAGGGCGATTCGTGCATGCTTGGGCAGCCCAGATTCTATTCCTGAGGGAACCTTGCCAATGTGGACGTCCTCCAAAATGGGCCAGATCCTGTCGGGCCAGTTTCTCAAGAACATTGACAGACAGGGCGAGGAATTCTTTCAGTCTGGCCGGCGCGTTGCAGGCAGGCTGGATACCTTTGCAAGGCTGCTGCAACAGCGAGAGTTCAGTTCAATCAAGGGTTTTTACACGAGCTCGTTTTCTGGAAGCAGCTTTTCTGTGGCTGATAGCTGTCTTCCCCAAGAAGCAAACAAGCTTCGCCGATATCCATTCCATGTGTCTTCGGCAAATTGCAGCCGTGAAGAAGCGGTTCTGCAATGGCGAATTTACCTCGACCCATTTGCTGAGATTGAGCAGATGTCATTACATCTGGAGCGTATCGAGAAACAGTTCGCTGATGGCCGCATAGAGACCACCGTCCGTCTGGAAGTGATTGGAACTCTCCGTGACGAGGCACGATCCGGTATCGATCGGGCGACTTTTCAAATCACCTGGCAGCCGCGAGATGGTGAGCTGCAGATTGCCGGGCAAACATTGCTAAGCGGCGAACGCATATTGTGCGACCAGCCTTACTTTTTGGATGTGGGTTGCGCGGCTGGCATCGATTTCAAGAACAGTTACTATCCTCGATTTCTGACTGAGCCCCTTAGGTTCGGCATGATTCGCTACGGCCCAGGAGGAATCGCGGCCGTCGATTACGACAATAACGGTTTCTATGACCTGTTCATTCCCGATGGTGTTGAGTCAAAGCTATTCCGCAACCGGGGAGATGGAACCTTCGAGGATGTGACGGCGGCAGCAGGGCTTTCCGGGCTAGATGGGGTGAGTGTTGCCACGTTCGCGGACTATGACAACGATGGATTCAAGGACCTGTTTGTAAGCCGCACCTTTCAGCCTAACCAACTGTTCCATAACAACGGCGATGGCACTTTTACCGATGTAACGCGAGAGTCCGGGATTGGCGAGGATTCCTGCACCACAGTCGCCGCCTGGGCCGACTACGACAACGATGGATTTCTGGACCTCTATGTCGGAAGATACCTCGATCCCCGGAAGGACATTCCAACCACGTTTTACGCTCGCAACGGCGAGCCGAATCAGCTCTACCACAACAACGGCGACGGTAGTTTTACCAACGTTACTGCAAAGGCAGGCGTAGGCGAACGCGGTTTGTGTCTTGGAGTTGTGTGGGGAGACTTCAACGATGATGGCTATCCGGATCTATATGTCGTAAATGATTTCGGGCGAAAGACTCTCTATCGCAACAACAAGAACGGGACCTTCACCGACATCACAGTGAAGAGCAGAACGCTCGCTTATGGCGCCGGCATGAGCGCATCTTTCGTCGACTACGACAACAATGGCAAATTCGATCTCTACGTAACGCACATACGGTCGGATCACGCATGGTTTGCAGAAGCGCCCACCGTGAAGCGCTACATGCTGAAGTGTTTTGCGCAGGGGACATGGAAGACCGACATGCCTCTGTACTCGCAGATTCTGCGCCAGTCTGGTCGAGATTTTGTGCGCGTCTTTAAGCAAATGGCGTCCGGCAACACATTGCTGAGAAACAACGGCGACGGCACTTTTGAGGACGTGACCATCGAAGCCACCGCCAACCCTCCGGGCTGGTTCTGGGGCGCATCCTTCGCAGACTTCGACAATGACGGTCATCAGGACCTCTATATTGCGAACGGATGGGTTTACAACGATCGCGATACGGAAATCGAGCTTGAGTTCCTGAATAACGTAGTCACCAATCAAAACACCTATAAAACCGGCCTCTATTTCAATCCCGAACACTTCGGCCACTCCTCATGGCACGGGTGGGAACGGAACCGCTATCTGCGCAATAACGGAGACGGTACTTTTCTTGAGCTCGGGCATGCAACAGGGACAGATTTAATACTCAACAGCCGAGGTGTTGCCGTCGCCGACTTCTGGAATCGCGGAGTCATGGACATCGCCGTCTCCGCATCGACTGATCGTCACGCGCTGCTGAGGAACGAAAGAGGACTGGAGCGCAATTGGCTCCAAGTTGAATTGGTAGGAACACGATCGAACCGCGACGCTGTGGGAGCGAGGCTCACGCTTTATGTCGGCGCAGAACAGCAGTCGCGAGAAGTCGTTCTTGGGGATGGATACGCGTCGCAGAACTCACTCCGCCAGCACTTCGGATTAAATCGTCATTCGGTGGTCGATAAGTTGGTGGTCCGGTGGCCAGCGTCTGGCATCGTGCAGGTCTTTGAGCATGTGGCAGCAAATCAGATCATCCAAATCACGGAGGGCAATGCCCGCTTCGTGGCGAAGACCTACGCCGCAATTGCCGACGGGACCTATGCGGCCGTCACAGCATAGCTTGAGGCTGTTTGTGGCCTTAGTGACGATGTCTGTCGCGATCTCAGCCGGAGCCCAGACATCCGGGCCTGTCGGTGGCCCCTGGTTTGAGGACGTCACCCACAAGGCGGGCATCCTGTACCGGCACCATCCGAGGCAGTTCGATAATCCTTATGCGACCATCATGCAAGGCTACGCGCGGCTAGGATCTGCGGCAGCTGTCGCCGATTACGACGGCGATGGATTCGAAGACATTTTCGTGACGGATTCCTGCACGACCTGCAAAAACCATCTCTACCACAACAATGGGAACTTCACCTTTACCGATGTTGCGGAACAGGCCGGAGTTGCAGACGGAAACGATGAAGACGATGCTTCGACCGCAGCTCTCTGGTTTGACTTCAACAATGACGGAAAGCCAGACCTGCTGGTCGTGCGCTTTGGACACAGCATCCTTTACGAAAATCTTGGCAATGGCAAGTTCCGCGATGTTACCAAGAGCGCCGGTCTGGATCGCTACATGAATGCGATCAAAGCGATCGCTTTCGACTATGACAACGATGGCTATCCCGACCTGTTCTTCGGCTCATATTTCCAGCCGGTCAACATCTTTCACCCCACCACCTCTCGATTTTTTCCCGAGAGTTTCGAGACCGCCAATAACGGCGGCGGCGTCACGGTATTTCACAACAATCGGAACGGCACTTTCACCGATGTCACAGATCGCGTGGGTATCCGAACCACCGGCTGGACACTTGACCTTGGGCATGGCGACGCCAACAACGACGGGTTCGAAGATTTGTATGTAGCGAATGATTTCGGAACAGACCGCTTTTTCATGAATAACGGGGACGGGACGTTTACCGACAAAACTGCTACGGCCATTGGCTTCGATACAAAGAAAGGTATGAACGTCGAGTGGGGCGACTACAACAACGACGGGCTGCTGGATATCTATGTCACCAACGTCTACGACGACTACATGAAGGAGTGCGCCATGTTGTGGCAGAACATGGGCGACGGCACCTTTACGGATGTCTCTTCCCAGGTTGGAACGTGCGATACAGGATGGGGATGGGGCGCGAAGTTTGTCGATTACGACAATGATGGGTGGCTCGACTTGTACGTGATGAACGGCTGGGTGTCAGCCGGGAAAGAAAACTATGTTCCCGATATCTTCGCCATGATTCTGCGACCGAACGTAGATTTGGCGGATGCGAGAAACTGGCCGCCGATTGGCAATAAGTCGATGAGCGGATACGAGCGGAAACGTCTCTTCCACAACGTGGACGGGGTCTTCAAAGAGGAGGCTGCGCGCCAGGGGCTCGATTCGCTCAAAGATGGACGCGGTATCGCAGTGGCGGATTTCGATAATGATGGACGGATGGATTTGTTTGTCACGAACGCCGACGATGAAGCTAATCTCTACCGCAACATTCTGCCTACGGGCGCACACTGGGTAACGTTTGTTCTGGAAGGGACAAAATCTAACCACTTCGCTATCGGTGCTCAAGTCCGCCTGACCGCGGGCGGAAGAACCTACCTGCAGTACGTCAATGGCGGCAACGGGTTTGCTGCGCAATCGACTACTCGAATACATTTCGGACTCGGCGCCCTCACCAAGATTGATTCCGTAGAGGTGCGCTGGCCCTCGGGACTGAGGCAGACATTTTCAGGGCCGGAAGTAGACCACTTCTACAAAGTGGTAGAGGGGCAAACTTCCAATACGCTGCCTCTTTGGAGACCACAGCCATGAAAAGACTGCTTTTCACCCTCATTGCATTACTAATGGCAACCGGTGTCCCAAGTGCCGCCTCATCAGCCGCTGACGACGAATTTCATCGGGCTATGGCGGCCTTGCAGTTAAATGACTTTGCCACTGGACTGCACCTGCTGGAGCTCGCCATCGCCAATGACCCGGACAACCTGCGTTATGCAAGTGAATACCGCCAGGCCATTATTCGAGACAAGGACTTTGATCGCTCTATCGATTTTTTTGGAAAGATGGTGGCGATTCATCCGGCATCCGCCAATCTTCACCTCAACTATGGGTTTGCCTATGTCGACAAGATTCCGATAGCTGGCTCCATCACACAGGTTCTTCTGGCGAACACGGCCCTCGGAGAGTTTTCAAAGGCTGTCGATCTTCAACCGAGTTGGCTCGCGTACTACACGAGAGGCGCAAGCTACCTATTTTGGCCTAAGATCTTCAATCGCGCGCCGCTGGGCGTGGCAGATCTGGAGAAAGCGCTTGCCATACAGCAGACCGGGCCGAAGCAACCGTATTACGTGCGCGCGTACATTGCGCTTGGCGACGGCTACTGCAAGATGGATCTGATCGATAAAGCCCGCGCAACCTGGCAAGAAGGCTTGCGCCAATTCCCCAATAACTCGCTTCTGAAAGACCGCCTTTCCATGCATGGCGATGAGCTCGTCAAGCTCGTGGAAAACAATTTCGATCCCAATCAACGAGTAGATACCGATCTGAGGGAGATATGGTCTGGCGGGCAGCAATAAAATTCCGAATCATTCTCGGCTTGTGCTTCCTTGGTATTTCGTCGACCCTAACGCTGTGCAAGTCTCAATGCCAGATTCGCTTCGAAGACGTCACCTCGAAGTCAGGCATCAACATTCAGCACCATGAGCGTACATTTCAAGGCAAGAATGCCGATGTGTTGCGCATGTTTACTGCAGGCGGGGCATCGGTCGCTGTGGGTGATTACGATAATGATGGATACGAGGATCTGTTCATAACTGATTCGGAAAAAGGCAAGCCGAACCACCTCTTTCACAACAATCACGATGGAACATTTACAGACGTGGCGGTGGAGGCCGGTGTCGCAGGAGGAAACGACGCTTCGAACATTGTTTCCGATGCTATCTGGTTTGACTATGACAATGATGGACTGCTTGATCTGCTGGTCGCGCGCTTCGGTACGCCGATTCTCTATCACAATGAAGGCCACGGCAAGTTTAAGGATGTTACCGCAACTTCCGGCTTGAATAAGTTCGGCAACACGATTGCCGTGATTGCTTTCGATTATGACAACGACGGCTATCTGGATTTGTTGTTTGGGAACTATTTTCCGCCTGCAAATCTACTTGACTTGAAGGACCCGCATGTTCTCCCTAACAACCTGGACGGGGCCACGAATGGCGGCGGCGTCACCCTCTGGCGTAACACCGGTCATGGAACGTTTGAAGATGTTACAGCAAAGGCCGGCCTCGGTAAGGTAACAGGATGGACCCTCGACGTGGGTCACGGAGACTTCAATAACGATGGCCTTCAGGATATTTATCTCGCATGCGACTTCGGCACCGACCACCTTTTCCTGAATAACGGCGACGGCACGTTTCGCGAGGTGACGGCAAAAGCTACCGGATGGGATACAAAAAAAGGGATGAACGTAGAGGTTGCTGACTACAACAATGATGGATGGCTCGATATCTACGTGACCAACATTTACGACGATTACATGAAAGAATGCGCGATGCTGTGGCAGAACATGGGCGATGGCACGTTTGCGGATGTTTCGTCCCAGGTCGGTGTATGTGATACCGGTTGGGGCTGGGCGGCCAAGTTTGGCGATTTCGATAACGATGGCTGGCAGGATCTCTTTGTCGCAAACGGCCTTCGATCAGCCGGCCCGGAAAATTACCTGCCGGTTTTGTTCTCGATGTTCACGATACCCGGAGTCGATTTCAGCAATGTCAATAATTGGCCCGACATTGGAAATCGCACCTGGAGCGGTTATGAGAAAAAGCGCTTCTTTCGCAACCTGGGCAACGGTACGTTTCGAGAGAGTGCCGCCGAAGCGGGCGTGAATAACGAAAGAGATGGCCGGGGCATAGGAGTGATAGATTTCGATAACGATGGACGGCTCGACATCGTCCAGACGAATGCCAACCAGGCGCCAATCGTGTACCACAACATTTCACAGAATGTGGGGAATTGGATTGAGCTTAAGCTGATCGGCACCAAATCGAACCGCGATGGAATCGGCGCGCGCGTTCAGATCGAAGCAGGCGGGGCAACTCAAATCCGCGAGCTCGACGGTGGCAACGGGTATGCAGGCGAAAGCACCCGGCGAGTCCACTTTGGAATCGGCACTGCTACGAAGATCGACTACATGCAGATTCATTGGCCGAGTGGTCGTATCGATCAATTAAATGTGCCCATTAATCGGTTGAGTTATGTGCAGGAAGGCGTGGGAGTTATTAAGTGAAAGCAAGCGTCTGATGGGCTCGGGTCTAATCCGAAATCACGGAGGAACTCCATGACCAAGGTCATTCAACAGTCTGTCGAGTTCGATGCATCTCCGGAAACGCTGTACGAGATGTATGTTGACTCCCGCAAGCACTCCGCAGCAACCGGGCAACCGGCCAAGGTCAGCCGACGGGTCGGCGCCACATTCAGCGCCCACAATGGCGTTCTGAGTGGAAAAAACCTGGTTGTAGTGCCGAAGAAGATGGTCGTACAGTCGTGGCGCGCCACATCGTGGAAGAAGTCCGATCTCGATTCGATCCTCACCCTGACCTTCACCAAAACACCTTCGGGAGGCCGCGTCGACCTCGTCCATGTCAACGTTCCCGAACACGACCACAAAGGCATTACCGAAGGCTGGAAGAAGTTCTACTGGGATCCTTGGCGCGCTTACCTTGCGGCGGGGCGTTCCTGAAGGGCTATCCCGATCGAATCGCACAAATCAACCTGGCCGGATTGCTGCAGACAGGGCAATGCAAATTCCCCTGCCATGGCTGTCTAGCTTCATAGTACGGGGCTACCCGCCCTTTTGAGAGAGCTGATGGAACCCGCGACGATCACAGCTAGAGTGAAGGAAATCATAGGCGCCATAACGGGCATTTCACCCGCGAGCATGTCGGACTCGGCAACGTTTGTGGAGGATCTCGGATTGGATTCGTTGGCAATCCTCGAGATCGTAGTTGACGTTGAAAAAGAGTTCAAGATCGGAGCCACCGAAGAACAATTGCAGACCATCCGCAGCATTCAAGACACGGTCGGTTTCATCCTGCGGAAGAACTCTTCAGGGAGCGAAGCGGCAGCCAGCGTCGAGCCACCGTCTCTGGCAGGCGCGTTGACCTGATTCTTAAAGCATCAAGAAGCCAGGGCGTGCCTGCCAGCTTCGTCGGAGGCATGTGGCGGCAAAACGCTCGTCGCTGGCTCGCCCAGAGCCGCCTCAAGCGTTGGTTGCTGTGCGTGATAGATGTGAGCGCGAACTAATTTGAACCCAAGATAGCGCTGAATCACGAAAACCTGGCCGCGGAAAAAGCAAATCCGCTTCTCTCCCGGCAAGCCTTTAATCCAGGGGAGTGTAAGCGCATCGCCTGGATTATCAACGTGAGCAACGCGCGTCGGTATTGCCGAGTGGCTGGGAAAAGTTACAAACGGAAGGCATTCTTGCACAATCAACATAGCCGCCTCATTTACACTCGAAGTCGTAATTTCGCTTTGTAAGTATTGGACACGAGAGTTGTCGCCATTTGCGGAGCGATGTCATCGCGCATGCCGGTTCACTCCGCAAATCCACCCACATCTCAACGAACTGAAAAAACTGTGGCCGCGGATACTGCAAATTTCAGGCCGAATGATGTCCTACATGATGTGTGATGGATGAGATACATGGCAGTCAGGACACACCTATTTGCATTTCTTCGTTCTTGTCCCTGGATTCATAAAACATAATGCGTTTGTCTGCCTGATTTTTGTTTCGCGATCGCCTTGGGAGGCTGAATGAAGAGGCGCGACTTGCTGAAGGCAGGTGTGGCCGTCTGCGGCGCTGAGCTGCTGGGAAGAAGACTGCGCGCCCAAAACCAGAACAACCCCAACGCCGCACTCCTGAAGTACCTATGCCCTCCCGACGGCTCGTTGCCGGACATGGCAATCCCCAGTCCGAAATCGCGGCCGTTCGTCATGCCCTTGATGATCATGCCGATCAAGCAGCCGGTGGCCAGCCTTGATCCACCTCCAGACCCGTTGGCCCATCAGCTTTACGACCGCTATCCCCCAAAGAAGTTCTACGAAATTTACGAACAGGAATTTAAGTGGATCTATCACACCGATCCGCCCTATGGTGCGGGCTCGTGGGGCTGGGGATTCGATGGCATTACGCCTGGACCTACTTATGACGCATATTATGGCGAGCCCATTCTGGTTCGCCGTTACAACAGTCTGCCGACAGTTAGCACCAGCAAGGTCACGTTTGCCCTTCCCTCCACCTCCAGCCATCTCCACAACGGCCACACTGCCTCTGAAAGCGACGGCAACCCGCAGGATTGGATCGATTCCGGCGAGTTCTGGGACCATCACTACTGCAACTTTCCATCACACAACGACCCAGATGAGCGGTTGCACACGCTCTGGTATCACGACCACCGCATGGATTTCACCGCAGCCAATGTGTACGCCGGATTGTCCGGAGTCTATCGGCTCTTTGACGAGCAGGACACAGGCAACGAAACGACTGGATGGCGTCTGCCGAGCGGTGAATTCGACGTCCCCATGATGCTGCACGATGTGCTGTTCGATCAGGACGGGCAGGTCGTTTTCGATCCCTTCAACACCGACGGAATCCTGGGCGACAAATACACTGTCAACCGAAGAATTCAACCACACTTTGAAGTGAAACGCCGCAAGTACCGGCTTCGCGTCATTAATGGAGGCCCATCTCGCTTCTATCAATTATTTCTGAAGACCAGCTCGGGTAAGAGCGTGCCATTCCGCGTCATTACGGGTGACGGCAACTTCCTCACCGAGCCGCTCTGGACCGAGAGCGCCTACCTCAGCGTGGCGCAACGCGTGGACATGATCATCGATTTCGCCGACTTCCATTCAGGCGATCACCTCTATCTGTGGAACGGTCTTCTGCAGACCAACGGCAAGGGGCCGACGACGCGCATGGTGGATCCTTACGTGCCGGACGATAGCGTCATGCGTTTCGACGTTACGGGCGATCGTGTGGAAGACCCAAGCCGGGTCCCCGCTCAGTTCCGCAACCTTCCCAAAGTCGATTTAGGCCTGGTGCGCCGCCGCCGTACTTTCGTGTTCGATTACAACGGCGGGCTTTGGACGGTGAATGGCCAGGTATTCGATCCCAACCGCATTGACGCGAAGATCGAGCAGGGAACGGCTGAGATCTGGACCCTGCGCAATCAGGGCAAGAACTGGTCGCATCCGATCCACAGCCATTTCACCGAGTACATTCTGCTGGAAGTAAACGGGGTGCCGCTGCTGCCGGTTCCCGATGTCTGTTACACAGGCAACGGCCCCGTAGCGCCGGCCGACTGCATTCCCAAAGAGAATTATGACGTGATCGAAGTGGGCCAGATAAATCAGCACCACCAATATGCGATTGGCGAAAATGTAACGCGCATGTCGCAGGGCCCAGAGCAGGCAGCCAAAGTTTTTATGGGTGGCCGCCGGCGAGACATTGCGACGTTGAATGAATCCGACGAACTGATTGTGTATATGAGATGGTCGGACTTCCTCGGCAAACACGTCATGCACTGCCACAATGTCGTTCACGAGGATCACGCCATGATGGTCCGCTGGGATATCGTGAAACCCGGCGAGGGTGACGCCAGCAACGTCGAGCAGAATCGAGCGAAAGAGCGGATCCTAAGTCCGGAAAATCGTCCTCACCTTGAACCAAGACCCAACACCGGAACCCAGCAGGACGATCAGAATCCGCAACCTTCAGGGCAGAAACAGCCGACCAATGTCCCGCCCACGCAGCCACAGGGCGCCAATAAGGAATAGCTGCCATGGCAGACCAGAACGAAGTACAGAATTGCGTCAGGCCCCAGACGGGTCCAAAGTCCGGTTATTTCCCGGACCTTGTGGTCGTTACGCACGAAAACCGCAAAGCGCTTTTTTACGACGATCTGCTGCGCGGCAAAACCGTGTTGATTCACTTCATGTCGATACACGATGACATGACGTATCGCCTCATTGAAAACATCGCGAAGGTGCAGGAGCACCTGGGGGATCGGCTGGGGCGCGATGTCTTTATCTATTCGATCACCGTCGCCCCCGAGACGGACACGCCGGATGCACTGCAGGATTTCGCGACGCAACATGGAGCGCAGCCGGGCTGGATATTCCTGACTGGCGAGCCGTCCGTGATCGAGACTATCCGCGGCCGGTTTTTTGCTCACGGCGCCAGCCACGATCCCCAGGATCACAGTTCGATGCAGGATTGTTCCATGGCGATGATTCGCTACGGTAACGAAGCCACGGGACTATGGGGCTCGGTTCCCAGCACAACCGATCCGGCATGGATAGCAAAACGTATCTCCTGGGTCGAGTCGCGCCCGCCTTTGCCCGCAGGCGAATTCAGACGCGGGGGACCACCGCCGCTTACCGTCGCGTTGGCTATTGTCCTGGCAGCCGCCTTGTTGCCGTTGGGCCAACGAGTCTCTATAGCTCAACAAGATCCGCCAACGCCAACCAGGCGAACCATGCAACCTCAGCTCATGGGAACCGTTGCTAAAGCAATTGACAAAAACACGACAGAAGTCATAACCGGCACGAGCAAATTTTCTGAAAGCGACCCCTGGATGCAACCGCCGGGATCGAACTTATTGCCCACCATCTACACCAATACATATGGCAGCGATGGCGTAGAGATCCCCAATACGCTTCCCTCTACGCCGGTTATCTACTACAACCTCCACGATGGCGAACCGAAGGTCAGCCTCATTAACATTACGTCGCCGCAGGACGATCTGAAGGCCTTCTTCACTGCTATCGTCGCTCAGGCAACCATTCTGCGCGACGGCGGGCCGAATGCCGAGCAGGCGCTGCCAAAGCTTCAGCTAGCCATTCAGTTGGCGATTGACGTACTTGAAGGCAATCCCACGAAAGCGCCGCGTGCCTACAGTGGTTTTCCTTTGCTCCATTGGAAGAGTGGCGATGACGTCAAGGTAGTCGACGGCACAACCGCCAATGTGGATATTCACCAGGTCTGGTACGACTCCCACATCGAGTCCGATACCGCTTATCTTGACGCGCGAAATGTCAAAACGAAGCCCTGGACCATCACATACACGATCGACACGCTCAACCGCGGTCACGACGATTTTTCCCCCTATGTCATGTATTTCGACAACCAGCCATCGTCGTCAACTGCTCAGCCAATGCCCGGCGTGGGCATGGATCAATCGTTCTTCAATATGGAAGACGGCACGAGAACGGTGATCAAAATCAAAATGGCGCCGGCTAAGAATTGGAGCCTGACCTACACCTGGGGGTGGCGCGATCATCCGCCGCGCGCTCAGGTTACCGAAAACGCCTGCAAGACTCTGCCGTTTGACGCGACCTTGAGCGCCGCATGCTCGCCTGACCCGCCGCCGGGCGGCTGCGAAACGCCTAATGCGCATTGCACCATGACCGCCTGGGAACGTTACGCCTTCTACAAGAATGGCAAAGAAGACAAGGAATACGCCATCAACCAACTGAGCAAGTATGCGCCAGCGCGTGTCATGTGGTTCGCGTTAAAGGACGCCCAGGAGTTCGCTGCCAAGAAGCAGTATCAGAAAATCATCGATCTGTTCACGACCATCCGCAACGAATCTACCGGCGAACCTGGAATCGCGCAGCAGGCGTGGCAGGATTGGCGCGACCGCTCAAAGCTTCCGCGCAACCTGCCGCCGAAGCTGATGAAAGCCATCATGGAAGACAAGGACTCCGATCTTTCACTCGTCTACATGAACAACACCATCTACGCCCGCTTTACCGATGGCGGCAGAATGGATTTCCCCAAGTGGACGCACCGCGGCACGTGGCTGAAGGTAGCGTTGTACAATCTCGACTATTTCGATCACGGTTATCAGAACGTTGACTTTGGCGGCGCGCGCGGGTGGGAGAACCAGTTCAAATCTTCCGTCAAAGCCGCGGGCTCGGGCTGCTGGTTTACCTTCGGCCGCAATTTCTGGACGATGAATATCCCGCAGATAAAGGCAGTGGGCGGCGCTATTCCCTTAACTGTCACGGTCCCGGCAGCGATTCGCGCTCCCACCAGAGACGGTGAAGACCAGTTCGGCTGGCACAAGGTGCGGATTCAATACAACTACGAGCCCAGCCGGAGAGTTCGCTTCTACCAATTCGATCCGGTGCACCATAATGTGGCGATCTTTTCAGTTCATTAGCATGCTCCGAATGAATCGGAATTGGCGTCTTCGGCGGACTTCGATTTTCGCTGTCGGCCTGATATTGCTGGCAAACGTAATGTGGGGGACTGACGAGACTCACAGTTATACGGTTCCGCCATTAACGTTTATCGACATGAACGGCCAGCCGGTCAAGCTGAACGAGGTCCTGAGCTTCAAAGGCCCTGTCTTTCTCCAGTTCATCTTCACCACTTGCACTACTATTTGCCCCGTAATGACGGCAACGCTCGAAGCCGTCCAGGAGAGACTCGGGCCGGAGGCAAAGAATGTTCGCATGGTGTCAATCTCCATCGATCCCGAGACAGACACGCCGGAGCGGCTGAAAGCATATGCCAGAGAATTCAGGGCCGGTCCCGAATGGTTGTTCCTGACAGGGACAGAAGCCGCCAGCGAAGCCGCGCAAAAGGCGTTCGATGCCGATTGGGGCAATAAGATGCGCCATCAGCCTGTCACATTTCTCCGGCCCGCGGGATCCGAATCATGGCTACGGCTTGAAGGGCTGACCAGCGTCTCCGAACTGATGGAGGTCTTTCGCAAATTTTCCCAGCCAGGCAAGCGCGTCTACCGCGAAGGAATTCTCCCAGATGGCTCGCCGCTTCGAGCCCAACTGGATAGCGGCGGCGAACTTACCGGGTCCCATGCAGCCTGCGCGAACTGCCATCGGAGAAGCGGCATGGGCTCTACCGAAGGAGGCACGCTGGTGCCGCCAATCACGGTCGAAGCGCTCTTCCAACCCACTCGACCCCGCCAGGCAGACATCTTCGGAGAGCTGTTCGAAGAAGGACAACCGCCCCCATTCCGTGCCCGCATAGAAGGCGCGACCTTCCGCCCGGCCTACGACGACCACACCCTTGCAAATGCCCTCCGCAACGGCATTGACCCCACGGGTCGACAACTCGACCCTGCGATGCCCCGTTTTGAACTCAGCGATAAAGATGTCGTGCAACTCATCAGCTATCTCAAATCGCTTTCATGCCAGGGAGCGCCGGGCGTCGACAAATCGAGCATCCACTTCGCCACCGTTATTTCGGACGGGGTTGATCCGAAGATTACTCAATCGATGCTGGCCGTGATGAATGCGTGGGTCACCCGAAAGAATCTTGAGACCCGGAATGAACTCAGCAAGCGAGGCCGTAACGCCTGGTATAAAGACGATTTCTATCGTGCATACCGCGAATGGAAGCTCCACGTCTGGAAACTCGAGGGGTCGCGCGAAACATGGCCTGCCCAGCTTGATGCTTTTCAGCAGAAGCAGCCGGTTTTTGCCCTGATCGGCGGCGCAATCGCCGGTCCCTGGAAACCTGTGGGAGACTTCTGCGCCCGAACCAGCACGCCTTGCCTCTTCCCCGAAACTCTCCTGCCGGATTTCTCACCGAGCAGCGATCACACGATCTATTTCTCGAAAGGTCTGCCCGGCGAGGCAGAGGCGCTGGCAATCTATCTGCACGCGCAAGGCATCGATGCGGTTACGCAGGTCTATCGGTTCGCTGAACCCGCCATAGCATTCCGAGCGGCCTTCCACGGCACAATTCACGAGATACCGGTAGAGGCCGGATGCCCACTTACGGCCGCATTCTGGAGCAACATCAGAACAGATGAGGCACTCGTACTCTGGGTCAACGACGCGGATCTCAGCAACATCAAAATCAAAGCCCCGATTTACAGCTCCGCAAACCTCGCAGCCGTGGAAAACTTTCCGAATGCCTTCCTCACATGGCCTTATTCCCTTCCAGGAGATTCATCGCAAGACGTCAGCCGAGTGCGCGGATGGCTGTTCGCCCGCGGAATCTCCAAAGGCATGGAACGGGTTCAGTTTGATACGTGGTTCACGATGGCCCTGCTCGATTACTCGCTGGATCAAATGGTCGAGAATTTCTCCCAGGACTATCTTATCGAGACGATCGAAGACGAAGCCGAAACCGCTCTCAACCCCGGAGTTTTTCCCAGGCTCACTCTTGGACCCGGCCAACGATTTGCGTCGAAGGGCGCTTACATCGTGAAGGCGAACGGGCTACAGCCGAAGAGCGGCTGGATTGTTCCCTGACGTCATACGGATATTCGACGTGAATGGGTACAACTTGAGCAGGATGCTACCAGAGATCGCACCCGTCGGAGTGTACGTGCTTTCGACAGCGTAAAGAGGAGCCGAACGGAGACACCGGAGCCTCTTCGGCACGCAATTCTACGAAATTCCTCGCTGAAATCAACCGGCCGGCCGTCAGGTCTCGCTTTGCGGATTCAACCTGATCAACGAGCGTCATGCTGGCGCCTCCACCTACCGCATCGATGAGCATCCAACTCCTTCTGCTGTCGCTTTCAGCAATATCGCAGGCGTTCTCATAATGGCAATGTGGATCTAAGTCGTAGAGAAGTCCGGGTGTAGGAAAATAAGAACCCAAGGAATCCTTATGACATTAGAGGAGCGTGCCGACCTCGTCCTCGCCGGTTCGCGGCCATCGGCTTCGCGTCCGTCGTGTCGATGATTCCGGGCGTCTACCTATTCAGGATGGCGAGCGGCTTTGTGCAACTTGCCGACGGCTCGCATATGACGTTGGCGCTCATAAGCGCGACGATCTCTGATGGCATGACTGCCGTCGTGATCATTCTTGCGATGAGCTTGGGCCTCATCGTTCCGAAGCTGGCCATCGATCGCCTTAGCGAGGGGTTGATGCAGGCGGGGTCCTCGGGAACGAAGGAATAGAATAGTCCGATGTCCAATATCGATTATGGCGCGATGCATCCTTGCAACTCATGAGTGCCCTCGCCCCGAAGCCACGATTGACAGTCGACTCCAGAATTATGCCCTTGACAAATGCGCGCAAGCCGCCTCGCGCCGTAAAACCTGCGTCTCGCGACCATCCCGGAACCTGCGGAGAACAACCACCGTATTCTCATAACGCAGGGAGGTCAAATGGCTGGACAATCGGGCGCGAAGCTTCTAGGGAGCAGTCCGGAGCGGAACGCCAGCATTAGTGCTTTCGGAGGCGAAACTCGTCCGGCCGGGAGTCGTGCGCGGGTGCTGCCTCTCGTTCAGGCGCAATAATAAGAAAATGACAGTGTTGGCTCGCATCAAATTCGTGATCCTCGGCTGGGCGGCCGCTACTGTGTTTTTCACAGCCGTTCTCGAAATCAGCGAACTCGGCCATAAGCCCCTTGGATTTGCCCTTTATGCGAACGCCGTGGATTTTGCGCTTTGGGCACTTGCGCTGCCCCTTTTTACACAATTTAGCCGGCGCTTCCCGCTGAAGGTTCCAAAACGAATCCGCAACGCAGGGATACGTCTGCTCCTCATTGCGACAGTCTCGATGCTCGTGACCTTCACGCATTGGGCCATCCTTTTCGAGACTTACTTCCCATTTCGCTCTTCTTATCCCACGTTTGGGGTCCTGCTCCGAACCGATCTACTTCGGTTTCTGCCGAATGAAATTCTGATTGGAATCGTGATTGCGACCGCAGTTGAAGGCTGGCAGGTGCTCAAGGATCTTCAGGCAGAACAAATGCGCGCAATGAATCTGGAGCGCCAGCTCGCAGTCTCTCGCCTGGAAGCGCTTCAAATGCAACTTCACCCGCACTTTCTTTTTAATACCCTTCACACCATTGCGGGCCTGACCGTCGAAGATCCGGCCACGGCACGGCGAATGGTGATTGCACTTGGAGATCTTCTCCGCAGTACTCTCAAGGATAATGGCGACCGGATGCAAACTCTCGCCGAAGAACTTGAGTATTCGGATTTGTATCTCGGAATCGAAAAACTACGACTCGGAGACCGGTTACTGCTCAACTATGAGATTGAGCCCGCAGCCGCACGTGCATTGGTGCCACAGTTTCTTCTTCAGCCTCTGTTCGAGAATGCGATACGCCACGGCGCTTCACGAATGACCGGTCCCTGCGAGATTCGCTTTTGCGCATCCGGTAAACCGGAAACCCTCCATATCATGATCCGTAACGATGGCCCCAAATGCGCGGCCAGTTCCGCGCCGCCGCGATTCGGTGTGGGGCTTACCAATACGATTGACCGCCTGAAGATCCACTACGGAGATCGTCATACGTTTTTTTATTCCGATCGACCGGAGGGCGGAGTTCAGATCGAGATTTCCATTCCATATAGCGAAGCCGGCGATGGCGCTGGAGCGGCTGGCTCGATAAAAGAGCCTCCGTCAGCGATGGATCGCAATGATCGGACCAGCAGGACGGCCACTCCCACAGCTGGATACACCTGAATGTGGGGTTAAGATCGAGGAGACATGCGGAACGGATCAGAGCCCAACGCAGCCACGGCGGGCGTGGCGGCCCGCGTCCTCATTGTTGAGGACGAAGCGCATGCCCGTCATTATTTGCGCGAATTACTCGAGGACGAGCCCCATGTGGAGGTGGTTGGAGAGAGTTCGAATGGTGTTCAGGGGGCTCAACAAATCCGGGAGCTGTCGCCGGATATCGTGTTTGTCGATATTCAGATGCCTGGCCTCGATGGGTTTGGAATGATTGATCAGATCGCCGGATCCAAACCGCCTCTCTTTGTCTTCGTAACGGGTTACAGCGAGTACGCAGTGAGAGCCTTCGAAATCGAGGCCGTCGACTATCTCTGCAAACCATTCGATAAGGAGCGCCTTTCGACATCGATTGAGCGAGCGATTCGGAGATTGAACTCCGCTGTCCCAAGCGCCGTCGGCAGTCAATGGCTCACGAGGCTCTCGATTAAAGATGACGAACGCATCCTGTTCGTGCCCGTTGACGAAATCATCTGGATTGAAGCAGCCAACAAATATGTCGTTGTTCACACACCGGCTGGATCGCACATTTCGCGGCAGACGATTCAGGGCCTCGAAGACCAGCTTAACCCAAGGGAATTCGTGCGGACCCACAGATCGACCCTGGTGCGTAAGGCCGCGGTACGCGGCCTCCATCCTCTCTTTCACGGAGACTACATTGTAAAACTCGTGAACGGCGCCGAAGTCACATTGAGCCGTAGTTTTCGAGGATCATTTTTTCGTGAAATGAGCCGCTAGTTGCGGATCTGTAGTTGATCTCCTCTCCCAATCTAAGAACGCATGTCTCCACGCGACCGCACGCGATCATTCCTTCGATCAAAGGCGTCCGGGCATCTTCGTCTTCGGCCCCTTTTGGCTCTTTGGCTCTCGCTTCTGGCCACAATTATCATCGCGGGCAGATGGAGGAGCGCTCATCAGGCGGGCAGACAGTATCCATAGAACTTGAATGAATCCAACTCGCGCCAATAAACAGGCGTTCCGCTCCAAACGGGAAGCGGACCTCGTCTTCATTCGCCTAGCTTGAGAGATCAAGCACGGTGAACCGGAGGCGAAATGAACAGGCAACCGTTCGTCATGATAACCGGCCGGAAGTGCGTAGTCCTTCTCGTGGGGTTATTAGTTTCCGGGACGGCTCTCGCGCAGCAGTCCTGCATTCGAGGGATGCACATCGACGGTGTGATTACCGATCCGACCGGAGCGGTAATTCCCGGGGCACACGTGCAGGCCGGCACCGGAACAACAGGCGTGACCGATGCAAGCGGCCACTATGCGTTCACGTGTGTGTCCGCCACCTCAACCACGATTACCGCAGATGCCAACGGATTCGCCCAAGCCACCGCCCGCGCACATGCTCATGCAGGTGGCACCGCACATGTCAACCTCCAGCTTGCTGTGGCGTCGGTGGAGACGGATGTACAGGTGCACGGTAATACAAGCGAGGCAGACGACGGCCGCAACGCAGGCACGATGGTCCTCGGAACCGAGGAAGTGCAGCGGCTTTCAGACGATCCGGACGAGTTTCTTCGCGAATTGCAGGCTCTCGCTGGGGGCGCGGGCGGGCCTTCTGGTAGTGCTCTCGTCACGGTCGATGGATTTCAAAACGGCAGCACGTTGCCTCCGAAGAGTGCCATCGCTTCCATTCGTGTGAATCCTGACTTGTTCTCTTCCGAGTATCAGAACCCGCCGTGGCTGGGCGCGAGGATTGAAATTACAACCAAGCCAGGCGCCGGACCGTGGCACGGAGCCCTGTTCCTTGCTGACAGCGCCACCCCGTTCAACGCCACGGACCCGTTGTCCGTGACTGCAACGTCCGCGAGCAGGCAGCGGTATGGTTTCGAACTCGGTGGGCCCATCACGCAGAAGAAAAGCGATGTCTTTCTTGCGCTGGAAAAGCGCGATATCGATGAGTTCAACGTGGTCGACGCGGTGACATTGAATTCAGACGGGACTCCCACGCCTCTGCAACAATCCGTACCCGCTCCGCAACGGCTGTGGATCGGGTCCGCACGCGCAGATTGGCAAATCAAAGCAAATGATCTGGCGACCGTTTCCTTTTCCTCGAACGTCAACAATCTCGGAAATCAGGGTGTCGGAGGCCTGGTCCTTGTCGATGCCGGCTACAACAGTCTGATAAGCGAATATGATCTGCGCCTGCTGAATACGCAGACCTTTGGCTCCAATCTGTTGAATGAGACGCGGATTGGCTACTCCTGGAAACGTACTGAGCAGACGCCTCTCTCGACGGATCCTTCTTTGCAGGTGGCTGGCTATTTTGTTGGCGGCGGGTCATCCGCCGGAGATCTCAACAACCGCGAACGCGATCTCGAAGCAGACGATGACGTAATGCTCACTCGCGGCCGGCATACCCTGAAGTTTGGTGTGCAGTCTCTTGGAGTATTCGAGCACGACTACGATCCGGACACCTTCAACGGCGCGTTCGTCTTTGGAGGGGGAAGCGCGCCTGTGCTCGACGCGAAGAACAATCCAACCGGCGAAACTACGACGATCAGTGCAATCGAGCAGTACCGTCGCGCCGTCCTGCACCTCCCCGGTGGAACGCCAACGACGTTTCAGATAAACAGCGGAACTCCTCTTGTGCCCTTCAGTCAATGGCGGCTGGCTTTATATGCGCAAGACGGCGTGAAGCTAAACGATCACTTCACCTTGAATTCAGGCTTCCGCTATCAGTTTCAAACCGCGCCCAGCAGCTTTGCGAACTTCTCGCCTCGACTCGGCATGAATTGGTCGCTCGACAAGAAATCGACATGGGTGATTCACCTGCGAGCCGGACTGTTTTCGAGCGCGGTGGATCCCGTCTATGCCATGCAGGTTGATCGGTTGAATGGAATTCGGCAACAAGAGGAGACAACCTATGCGCCCAGTTTCCAGAATCCGCAGACGCCCATCGCCGGTTCCATCGGCGTGAACACACTCTATCAGTTCCCGAAGACGTTCAGGCAAATACCCTCCTTTAGCTCTCAGTTCGAAGTAGAACATGAGTTTACGCATCATTGGCATGCCAAGGGTGACTTCAATTACACAGCAAACTGGGATCAGATCCGGGTAGAAAATATCAACGCTCCGATGGTTGCAAGCAGCGTAGGCGTTGCACCCGACCCAATCGCGGCTCTTCTTGCTCCGAGGCCGATTGCGCCCAACGAGAATATCTTTCTCTACGAGAAGCTTGCGCATATGCGCGGGAGATTCCTGGTTTTATCTCTGGAGCAGAACGATTACAAGCGATTCGGAGTTTCCGCTTTCTATGTGCACATGGCAGGTGTCCGATCCGATGGAGGTTTCCGCGGTGAGAATACATCAGGGGCGGCCAATCCGCAGTCGAGCTACAGCGAGCAGGGCGAGTCGTCGCGGGTGGATTGGCAGACATCCGGGCTCTTCGGTCTGATGGGTAATTTGAAGCTGCCGCTGAAAGCGGAGCTTTCCACCGAGATCTTTGCAAGCAGTGGCACGCCATACAACATCACGACAGGCACGGATGCGAATGGCGACGGCAACTTCAACGACCGGCCTTCGTACGCTTCCAGCCCGGGTCCGGGAGTTTACAGCACGCCATTTGGGTTGCTCACCACCAATACGGTGAATGGCAATGTTTCGCGGAACATTGGGACGATGCCCGCAACCGTGCATCTCGACATGGACCTGAGCCGTTCCTTCACCCTCCCTGGCAGCAAAGAGCATCCGCGCACATTTACATTCAACGCGCGCAGCGCCAACCTGCTGAACCATACCAATGTCACCGCCGTAAACACCATCCTCTCCTCCGGCGCGGTCGGTCAGCCCGTTGCAGCCGACACCGCTCGCCGCGTGGAACTGGGCGTTCGGTTTGCGTTTTAGCTCCATTCCGACGAGTGCAAAATCGCCAATGCACTCAGCGAAGGCCGGCATAAACAGTGGGTGGGAAGTCCAATCGGGGTAAGAGTCCAAGCCCGGTAGCTTGAATAGCAGGAAGGAGGGAAACTGAAAATCCTGAAGCCTATTGACGAAGCCATTTTCAAGGATGGCGAGCGAGTCGCCCGGAGCACGAACTAACGACGCTCGATAAGCGCATTGGCCCATACTTGGGAAACTCAGTTTGGGCAAACTTTAATTTCGTCGCGGTCCACTCGATAGGCCAGCAGAGCGAGGGTTCGTGCGGCAGTAACGTCGCCGCGAGTACAGCCGAGAAGATTGATGAGTATGTGTCGAAAGGCCGTCTTAGACTGTCGGCATTCGGACTCCACAGACGACGCATAAAGAAATAGTCGTGCCAACTCACGGAAATTGTGTGGCACTTGAAGTGCTTTGTCTATGACTGAGAGACTTGCGATGGGATCCTCCACTTGCCAAAACCCATTGTCAAGGACCATACAAACCTCTTAGATCGGAAATGAGCTTGCCCCTGAAAAACGTACCCCTTAGCAGAGCGATTAAACTGCGAAGGGAAAACAGAGATGGTGAAGATACCGCGGAAGGCATACACGCTGAAGTTCAAGCAAGAGGCTGTGCGTCTTGTTGAGTCAGGGCAGCGTGTTTCGGAGGCAGCGCGCAGTCTTGGGGTTGTAGAACAGACGCTGTCGAACTGGGTGAAGGCGCATCGGGCGGGCAAGCTTCGCGGCTCGAGCAGGAGCGCGGAGCTGACGGCTGAGCAGATGGAGATCCGGCGGCTTCGTGCGGAACTGGCGCGAGTGACGATGGAGCGCGACATCTTGGGAAAAGCCACGGCGTTCTTTGCAAAGGGCCAGAAGTGAGATACGCCTTTATCGATCGACATCGTACAGTCTGGCCGGTCTGTGTGCAGTGCCGCGTGCTCGGCATCAGCGCCACGGGCTATCACCAACATCGATTGCGGCGGGAGAAGATCGCTCAACGGCGTCACCTGACGGATGAGGCGCTGCTAGCGCACATTCGTGCAGTGCATGCCGAGATGCGCGGCGCCTACGGGGCTGGCCACGCATCTGGCGCGAGCTGCGCAAACGGGGTCTGCGCGTGGGCAAGCAGCGGGTGCAGCGGCTGATGCAGAAGCATGGGATTCGCGCGCGTGGCAAGGGGCGCTTTCGCGTAGTGACGACCGACAGCCGGCACACTCTGCCGGTGGCGCCGAATCGGCTGGAGCGCAACTTCTCGCCTCCGCGTCCGGACACGGCCTGGTCGGGCGACATCACGTACATTGCCACCGAGGAAGGCTGGCTGTTTCTAGCCGTGGTGATCGATCTGTTTAGCCGGCGGGTGGTGGGCTGGAGCTTGCAGCCGCACATGCAGCGCCGCCTGGTGATCGACGCCCTGGAAATGGCCTGGCAGCAGAGGCGGCCAGCCAAAGGCGAGTTGCTGTTCATAGCGATCGCGGCAGTCAGTATGCCAGCGCGGACTTCACCCGGTTTCTGGACGAGCACGGGATTACGGGCTCGATGAGCCGCAAAGGGAACTGCTGGGACAACGCCTGCAGCGAAACACTGTTCGGCTCGTTGAAAGTGGAGTGGCTGCATGGACAGCGCTTCGCCACCCTCCGGGAAGCTAAGGACGCGGTGCTGGAATGGATGCGCTGGTACAACCGCAGCCGCATGCACTCCACACTCGATTACTCCAGTCCAGCCGAGTACGAACAACGCTGGAAAGAGCAACAAGCGGTGACTGCCGCGTGAACTGCAGCGGCGACAGAAGCAGGCGTCGGAAATATGGAAATCGATCAAACCGATTTCCACATTCCCGACGCACGACGGCTACGACGAGATCAGTTTAATCTCGTTAAACCAACTCGCTAAGGTGTACGCATTCTGAGGGCAAGATCGGAAAATCGATGCAACACCGAACAACAAGACGCCGGTACTTGTGCGATAGTTGCTCACGTGAGGGATCTCACGATCTGATGTAAACCGACAGGCTCGGGAGGTGTTCAAACGCGTCAACGAGGAGATTCGGCGCGTGATCCCGGCGGAGCAACTGCAGATGGTAGTGAACAACATCGGGCTGCCGCCAGGGGGCGTAAACCTGGCATACTCGGCGAGCGATACAACGAGTAACGGGGATGGGGATGTGCTGGTGCTGCTCCCGGCGAAGCACCGGCCGACGCAGGAATGGAAGCAGGTCTACGACAGGACTTCGCAGAGAAGTTTCCTCAAGAGACATTTTCTTTGAACCTGCGGATATCACGAATCAAACGCTGAATTTCGGGCTGCCCACGCCCATCGATGTGCAGGTGTGCGGAAAAGACGCAGCGTCCACAGCGCGAATCGCCGCAATGCTTCAGGAGCAGATCAAGGAAGTTCCGGGCGCGGTGGACGTATTCATGCAGTAACAGGTCAATGCGCCCAAACTGAACATCAATGTGGACCGGCTCAAGGCGCAGGAACTCGCTCTGACGGCAAGAGACGTTTCCGGCAACGTGCTGTTGTCGCTTTCGGGCAGCGGCAGGTTGCGCCCAACTTCTGGCTCGATCCGAAGACAGGGTCGAATACCCGGTAATCGTGCAGGTACCACAGTATCGCCTGCGCGACATCGATTCGCTGGAGAGGACGGCAGTTACGGCGATTCCTGGCGCCAGCGATCAACTGTTACGCAACGTTTTGACGACCAAGCGGCAGGTTTCACCGCAGACGGTCTCGCATTACAACGCACTGCCCATATCGTTAAGACAGAGGCGACAGTCTCTCGCGCTGACTGAGGACCCTGGAAGACATTTTGTGATGGCAAGAACGGTTTTGGAGATTCTGGGTGCGTGTCTGTGGGAGTGCCCATGTCCTAAGACTCCCCGCATTTTAATGTCAAACCTTGTAACTCTTACAATGAAATGGCAGCCTACGCATCCATGACCCTATGCCGCGATCCGAAAATGAGCACGAATCTGTCCTCTCGACCACCAGCCCCGCATATTTTCCGCTATAGCAAGGCCTTGATCGCTGATTGAATGCCTTCGGAGTCGAGACCCTGGTGCCCCATCTGTTGCCACTGGCCGCCCCTGCCTTCCATGTGCGTACCGACGTGGTTGTACTTGCCCTTGAAGCCGGCCTGCAGCAGGTAGCTGCCGAAGCGGCTGCCTAGGCCTGTCTTGACGTTCCACGCCAGCACGTTGGAGAAGTTCAGGCGTGACATCGTGATCTCGCTGACGCACATCTCGAGGAACGCGCTGAACGTCGCAAAGATGCCCTGCTTGCCCACGACGGAGCCGAAGCCGGCGGCAGCAGAGAAGTTGCCGCGTTCCATGATGCCGCCCCGCACGAAGATCTCTGGATATGCCTTGCGGATGTGATGCAGACCGCACGAACCCTCGAGGTCGTTGTCGAAGACGCGTACGCTCTCGAGCCGCTGCCCTTCCGTCATGCCTGCCAGCATTTCGTTGACGATCTTGCCGAAGTCATCACGGTTCTTGCCCACGCCCGACGATCCTTTGAAGGTCAGCGGGCTCTTGTCGGGCTTCGCGGCCTTCAGCAAATCGAGAGCTTGCGTGTACCCGCGGGCTTCAAGATAGGCGACTGCCGTATCCACCTTCAGCGCCTCGTGAGAATGTGGGCTGCCCTCGGCTCCCTTGATTCCCGGCGCCATCGGCCGCTTGATCACTAGCGCATGCGGCCGGTTGTCGGCGAAGGCACGGCACCAGATCGATGTACAGGGCGTCGAGATCCTCGCCCATGGTCGTCTCGGTGGTGAGGCCATAACCGGACAAGGTGCGGCTCAGATCATAGCCAACCATGTACTCCTGTGGGTGGCCGGCAATGGTCACGTTGTTGTCATCGACCAGTATCTTCACGTTGAGCTGCTTGCCGACGGTAAGGCGCGCGGCCTCGGCGTTATCTCCTTCCATCTGGCTGCCATCGGAGCCAAGCAGAATGGCGGCCTTGCCAGGGTTCGCCATCGCAACGCCGTTCACGAAGGCCCACATGTGACCGAGACGGCCGGAGCTGAACTCCACACCCGGAGTCAGCAGCTTCTCAGGATGGCCCGGCAGGCCGCTATCGAACTCGCG